>ERZ724513.1266-NODE-1266-length-12734-cov-4.796356_pt1 | contig 12734 bp, 12 predicted proteins | sample MGYA00376046_ERZ724513 | MGnify/ENA primary metagenome ERZ724513 (study PRJEB28724, sample SAMN07190883) | activated sludge metagenome | isolation source: activated sludge of sewage treatment plant in Hong Hong | place: Hong Kong | collected 2016-03-17 ... | reverse complement strand
CCCGAGCCCTGCGGACTCCAGCGCCCGCGGAGGACTCAGTCGAAGATCGGGCCGACCGTCCGGGTGCGCTTGAGCTCGAAGAAGCCGGGGTAGGCGACCACGCTGACGAAGCCGTCCCACAGCTTCCCGGCCGCCTCGCCCTTCGGTGCGGGGGAGATCACCGGGCCGAACAGGCTCATCCCGTCCACCCGGATCACCGGGGTGCCCACCTCGTCGCCGACCGCGGCGGTGACCTCGGCCTGCGCGGCCCGCAGCGCGGCGTCGTTGGCCTCGGTCTCTCCGGCGTCCGCCAGCGCGACGGGCAGGCCCACCTCGGCCAACGCAGCCTCGTGGGTCGAACGGGTGTTGGGCTCCTTGCCGAGGTGGATCCGGGTGCCGAGCGCGGTGTAGAAGTCGGCGAGCCGGTCCGGGTGCTGTTCCTGGACGGCGAGCGCCACCCGGGCGCCGCCCCACGAGTTGTCCATCAGCTCGCGGTAGCCGGGGTCGAGATCGCGTCCCTCGTTCAGGACGGCAAGGCTCATCACGTGGAAGACGACCTCCACATCGCGGACCTTCTGCACCTCCAGCGCCCAACGGGACGTCATCCACGCCCACGGGCACAGCGGGTCGAACCAGAGGTCGAGGGTCTTGGCTTCAGCGGTCATTCCGCGAGTGTAGGCGGTGGCCTCGCTAGGACACGGGCAGGTAGTACGCGTCCGCAGAGAGTCCGTCGCCGTCGGCGCCGCCGAACACCAGCAGGCCGTCCGGACTCCCGGCGCTCGTGAGGGCGAACAGGTTCCGTGCGTCTGGCAGGACGAGCCCGGTCCAGCTGTCGTGCGCGGGATCGTAGAACATCCCTCGGGTCAGCAGCTGGTCACCCACCACCGTCTCGGATCCGCTGCCCGTCACGGACCCCCCCGGCATCGACCACTTCCGCCACACCCCGGACCTCGCGTCCACCCGGCCGCCGACGGCGTGAGCGGTCGCGTCCTGTCCGCTGGAGCCGCCCGGGTCGCCCACGAGCAGGTAGTGCCCGACGGCGACGATCGTTGGCAGAGGCGACCTTCCCTCGGAGAGCTTCCGCCACGTGCCCGACCTGAGATCGAGAGTCTCCACGAACACCCTGGTGTTCGAGCCGCTCAGCGCGGCTGCCACCACCAGCTCGCCGTCCGCCCACGCACCGGAACGGCTCGTCGCGTTCTTCCTCGGGTCGGCCGGGAGGCTGCGCCACGTACCGCCGACCGGATCGAACACCTGGTCGGGTCGCGACGAGTCGACGGACACACTCACCAGCTGGTCCCCCGCGGCAACCAGGGCACCCCCGTTCGGAGGCGAGGCGATCCGCGTCCAGGCTCTCGTAGCGGTGTCGAACACGATCAGGTCCTGCTGCTGTCCGGGAGACACCTCGGCCACGTAGTAGAGCCGGGGCCCGACCACCGCCGGCGCCTGCTGGCAGACCGCCACCGGCGAATCAGGCAGCGCCTGCCAGGTATCGGTTGCGGGGTCGTAGCCCGCCCCGTCGCGCAGGTCATTCGCCGCCGCGGCACACTCGGCCGCCGTGCCGACACAACCCGGTTCCAGTCCCCGACCGCCGACGATGTAGAACTTCCCGTCCACCCAGGCACCGGACGCAAGGATCCGCGGCGACAGCGGCGACGGCGCCGTCGCGACCCAGTCACTTGACTCCGCGTACGCCCCGGACGCGGCCGGCACGGGCAACGACTCATCGGACGTGTCCTTCCCGGACACCCCCCCGGCTGCTGCGCCAGCACGGTCCTCGGCCGGGGCCGCAGCCACTGACCCGGACGCGGCCGATCCCGCGCTCATCAGCCGTGGCAGCACGATGCCAGCGCCGCCCACCACCAGCACCACCGCGGCCGCAGCGGCCAGGCCCTTCAGCCACGTCCCCGACAGCCGGCGGGCGGGCCCCGCGGCGGTCCTGATCCCGTCCGGATCGAGCGGACGGAACCCCTCGCCCTCCAACTCCCTGCGGAAGGCGTCCCTGAACGCCTGCTCCTCGCGGTCGAACTCTTCGCTCACGGCTGCCCCCCTTCCATGCGCTTGCGCAGGGCAGCGAGGGCCCGGTGCACATGGGAGCGTGCCGTCGGCTCGGCGCAACCGAGGATGTCGGCGATCTCGGCGAAGCTGCGGTCCTCGTAGAAGCGCAGCACCACGGCCGCCCGCTGCACCGGGGGCAGCTCGGCACACAGCCGCAGGGCGTGATCGGCGTCGGCCACCGCTTCCGCCGCGTCGGGCACGGCCGGAGCGGTGCTCGCCAAGTCCGGCTCGGCGGTCGGGAACAGCCGACGCACCTTGCGCCAGGCCGACACGTGGGCGTTCACGATGCTGCGACGTACGTAGGCGTCCACCTCGCCGCGGGCGGAGATCTGGCGCCAGCGCGGGTACAGCCCGGTCAGGGCCTCCTGCACGGCGTCGTGTGCGTCGTCGCGGTTGCGGGTGATCAGGTAGGCGAAGCGCAGCAGGGCTGCCGAGCGCAGGGCGACGTAGTCCTCGAACGACTGGACGGCAGGGCTCGCGGCCACCGCCGTCGGCTCGCCCACCAGCGCCCCCTGCCACACCGTCACACCGTCCCCACGCCGGGACGGCCGATTTCGTTGCGCCTATTCTCCCGGATACCGCACCTTCACCTGGCTGCGGATCTCGTCGAGCACCTCCATGATCGCGACAGTCTCGTCCAGTGGCAGCCGCGGCGACTCGGTGAACCCGTCCGCGACCAGCTGCGCGAAGTGGGCCGCCTCGTAGGCCAGACCGTGGTGGCCGAACCGGGCGGGCGGCTCGCTGATGATGGTCACTCCGGTCCGGCTGACCAGCCGGACCCGGCCCGGCTGGTAGAACGCGTCGTCCAGCTCGATCCGGGCCTCCCGCCCGCTGACCGAGGCGGTCGTCGGCGTCTTCGCCGCGAGCGTGCAGTTCACCAGCGCCTGCGCGTGCGGGTGGTCGGCGAACCGGGTGAACACTGCGGACACCTGCCGGTCGACACCGGTCGGGGTGAGCTCGGCGCTGGCCAGGATCGCACCCGGTCGACCGAGCACGAAGGCGGCGAACGACACCGGGTAGATGCCCAGGTCGAGCAGCGCCCCGCCGGCCAGCTTCGGGTCGTGCAGCCGGGGCACCTCGTTGGGGTCGAGCCGCTGCCCGTGGTCGGCGGTGACGGATTCCAGCTCGCCCAGTATCCCGTCCGCGAGCAACTGGCGGACGATGTCGGTGTGCGGCAGGAAGCGTGCCCACATCGCCTCCATCAGCGCGACGCCCCGCCTGCGGGCGGCATCCACGACCCGGCGGGCCTCACGCGCGTTGCGGGTGAACGACTTCTCGACCAGCACATGCTTGCCGGCATCGATCGCCAGCAGGGCCTGGGCCGCGTGCTCGCTGTGCGGGGACGCGACGTAGACCGCCTGCACCTGCGGGTCGGCGACCAACTGCTCGTAGGAGCCGTGGGCCGTGGGGATGTCGTGCTCGGCAGCGAACGCGCGCGCCTTCTCCGGGCTCCGGGAGCCGACGGCGACCACTCGCTGCCGGGTCGCAATGCGCAGCGCGGAGGCGAACTGACCGGCGATGAAGCCCGGGGCGAGGATGCCCCAGTTCAGCGGGGGCGCGGTGGCCGGGTCGGGGACGCGGGGCTCGGGCAGAACGGAAGGGAACGCCATGGCCGCCAACATAAGCACTCCGCGTCCCGAGCACCAGACTCGGCGGAACAGCAAGCAGGCGAAACGCCTCGTTGACCTGCGCAGATCCCGATACCCTCGGATCGGCAGAGGGAGGGTGGACCGGTGCCGTCACCGACGAGGATGGCGGACTGGCGGGCTGCTGCCGACCCCGAGGACCTGCGCGAGTACGACCGGTTCGGGCCGTGGATCGACGCCGTCACGACGCTGAGCGACATGCCGCGCCGGTTCCGTCCCTGGTACTCCGAGCTCTCCGGAGCGACATACCTGATCAAGGTGCCCCGCAACATCGACCGGGCCGCGGCGCGTCCCGGCATGGACCTCTACTCCGTCGTGCTCGCCGTGTTTCCCGACTGGTTGTGCCTGCTGCGGCTGGACGTGGGTGGAGTGACCCGCACCGACCTTCCGGCGGAGCAGGTGGTCGCGACCAATGTGCACACCAACCTGCTGATCGGCCGCTGGTCGCTGCTGCTGGCGGATGGGAGCTCGATCGACCTCGAGTACAACACGGTCTCCCAGGAGCGGATCGCCGAGGTGGACCGCTACCTGCGACGCCGCCCCGCCACGGATGAGTCGTCGGCCTGCCTGCTGCCGGCCGTCCACGTGATCGACCACTACTTCACCACCGTGCTGGCCGGGCTGGCCGCCGCGACGGACCAGCTGATCCAGGCGATCCATGTCGAGGAGCGCGGACGGCCCTGCCGTGACGACCACCTGCACCGGCGCCTCTCCACCGGACTGATGCTGCTGGAGACCTCCTCCGAGCTGGTGATCGTGAATCGCGGCTCCGCGAGCCGCTCCCGGTTCCGCTGGGCGAACTACGCCTCCAACGTGCTCACGATCCCGTTCGAGGCGATGACGTCGTTCAGTGTGGTCGCGCCCACCGACGACCCGCCGGGCCAGTTCCACCGTCTGGTTGTTGGCTGCGGCAACCAGGTGATCTCCCAGCCCTGCCTGGTGCGTCCGGACGCCGCCGCGACGCTGCTCGCCGCTCGCGGCGTCCGTCCCGCCTGAGTGGTGCCGGGTGGCCGAAAAGAGAACCGTCCCCTTTTCCGTCCGTGGCCGATAAGGGGACGGTTCTCTTTTCGTCCACCCGCTGTCGGTCAGGTGAGAGTGGCGACCAGGATCGCCTTGATCGAGTGCATCCGGTTCTCGGCCTGGTCGAACACGATGGACGCCGCTGACTCGAAGACCTCGTCGGTGACCTCGAGCTCCTCCAGCCCGAACCGCTGGTAGACGGCCTCCCCGACCGTCGTCTCGCGGTTGTGGTAGGCCGGAAGGCAGTGCATGAACTTCACGTCCGGAACCTCGGTGCGCTCCAGCAACTCCCGGTTCACCTGGTAGTCGCGCAGCAGCAGGATCCGCTCCGTCCACACACTCTCCGGCTCGCCCATCGACACCCAGATGTCGGTGTGGATGAAACGGCAACCGCGTACCGCCCCGAGGTCCTCGGTGAGCGTGATCCGGGCGCCGGTGATGTCCGCGATCTCCCGCGCCGTGCGCACCACCGAATCCGGCGGCAACAGCTTGGACGGGGCGATCAGCCGCACATCCATCCCGAGCAGCGCACCACCCATCAACAGCGAGCACCCCACGTTGAACCGCGCGTCGCCGACGTAGGCGTAGCTGATCTCGCGGTCGTCCAGCCCGGACGCCTCACGCATCGTGAACATGTCGCACAGGCTCTGGGTCGGGTGCCATTCGTCGGTGAGGCCGTTCCACACCGGGACGGAGGAATGCTGGGCAATCGTCTCCACCGTCGACTGCCAGGCCCCGCGGTACTCGATCCCGTCGAACAACCTCGACAGCACCCTCGCGGTGTCGGCCGGCGACTCCTTGTGGCCCAGCTGGGAGGAGTTGCCGTCCATCTGGGTGACGTGGGCGCCCTGCTGGTGGGCAGCAACCTCGAACGCCGACCGGGTGCGGGTGGAGGTCTTCTCGAAGATCAGGGCCAGGTTCATCCCGCCCAGCGCCTGCTGTTCGGTGCCCGCCCGGCGCGCCGTCTTCAGCTCCCCGGTGAGATCCAGCAGCCCGCGCCATTCGGCCGGGGTGAAGTCCTCTTCCTTGAGGAAGTGCCGTCCTTTGAGCGCGCCCACTGGTTCGCCTCCATCTCAATCGATGCGAGAAGTTTGTCATCCGTGACAGCATGGGGCCATGCTCGTCCGCTTCCTCGCCAGCGCTGCCGCCCTCGCCGTGGCCACCTGGCTGGTTCCCGGGATCACCGTGGAGAAGCCGGACCTCACCAGTGAGGTCATCACGATCCTGATCGTGGCCGCCATCTTCGGCGTCGTGAACACGATCATCAAACCGCTGTTCAAGTTCGTCTCAGCCCCGCTGACCCTGATCACCCTCGGCATCTTCCTGCTGGTCATCAACGCCCTGCTGCTGCTGCTGATCTCCTGGCTGGCCGGGGAGATGGGCGTCGGCTGGCATGTCGACGGCTTCGGTTCGGCCTTCCTGGGAGGCCTGATCATCTCGGTGGTCAGCTTCATCCTGAATGCCTTCTTCGGAAAGAAAGGAGAGCAGCACCGGTGAGCGACCTGACCGTGCTGTTCGTCTGCTGGGGCAACATCTGCCGCTCGCCGATGGCCAAGGTGGTGGCGGACGCGTTCGCCGCCCGTGAAGGGCTCACCGGCGTCCGGTTCTCCAGCGCAGGGGTGAGCGGGGAGGAGGCGGGCCACGGCATGGACCCACGCGCCGTCGCAACCCTGCAGGCCGCCGGATACCGTCCGGGGCCCTTCCAGGCGCATCGGATGACGCCGGAAGAGATCACCTCAGCGTCGATGGTGATCGGGATGCAGTCGATCCACCTGCGCAAGATCCTCGAGATGGTGCCCGGCAAGCACCCGCTCTACCTGCTCAGTGACTTCAACCCGAACGCCACCCCCGGATCGGCGATCGAGGACCCGTGGTACGGCGACGACTCCGACTTCGCTGTCACCCTGGCGCAGATCGAGGGCGCCATGCCCGAGGTGATCAAGCGGGCCCGTGAGCTCGTCCGCGCTGCCGGCTGAGCAGACGCCTCCCACAATGCCCGGAGCAGAGCGCCGATCCGGGAGCGTTTGCGGGTGCACCGACAGACGAGGGTCGTCCCGGAGCGGACTGCCTCGACCCACCATGGCCCCGCGCGTGGCACCCTTGACCCATGCACATCCTCGTTGTCGATGACGACCAGGCGGTCCGCGACTCGCTGGCACGATCGCTGCACTACTCCGGCTGGGAGGTGACCACGGCCAGCGATGGCATCGAGGCCCTCGCCCGGCTGTCGGCGATGCGCCCGGACGCCGTGATCATGGACGTGATGATGCCCCGGCTCGACGGGCTGGAGACCACCCGCTCGCTGCGCGCGTCCGGCAACGACGTGCCGATCCTCGTCCTCACCGCCCGGGACGCGGTGGGCGACCGCGTCGACGGCCTGGACGCAGGGGCCGACGACTACATGGCCAAGCCGTTCTCCTTCGAGGAGCTGCAGGCCCGACTTCGTGCACTGACCCGCCGGGCCCGTCCGGCCGGCGACGAGGTGGGCGCAGAGGTGCTCACCTTCGCCGACCTGAGCCTCGACGTGCAGACCCGCGAGGTGACCAGGGCCGGACGCCGGATCAGCCTGACCCGCACCGAATTCGCCCTGCTGCAGACCTTCCTGGAGAACCCTCGCCGGGTGCTGGAGCGCAGCTGGCTGCTGAACGAGGTGTGGGGGTTCGACTTCCCCACCACCGCCAACTCCCTCGAGGTGTACATCGGCTACCTGCGCCGCAAGACCGAGGGCGAGGGTGAGTCCCGGCTGATCCACACCGTGCGCGGCATCGGCTACGTGCTGCGCGAGACCCCGCCGTGATCCGCTGGCTGCGATCCGTCCTCTCGGTCAACAACCGGCCGCTGCACGACCGGCTCGCCGCACTCGTGTCGGCTGCCGTCGCGGGAGCTGTGGCGATCACGGGCGTAGCCGCGTACATCATCACGACGGTCGCGGTCTACAACCAGCTGGACGGTGAGCTGTTCGACATCGCCCAGGTGACCGCGAACTGGATTCGCGGGGACGCAGAGGCGATGGGTGGGCTGAACAGCGACGCGCTCGCCACGGCGAACGTGACGATGATGCTGGTGCGCTCGGACAACGACAAGATCTACCCGCCCGGCCCCGGCGTCCACCTCGAGCCGAGCGCGGCCGAGCGCGCGATCGCGCGCACACAGCTGGGCTCGTCGGCGCGCACCGGGGTGGATACCGCCGGCAACCCGTACCGGATCGTCGCGATCCCGCTCACCGACTCCTCGGCGGACGGCGACAAGCACTACGCGCTGCTGCTCGGGCGTCCGCTCGGGCCGACCGACCAGATCCTGCGCATCCTTGCGTTCTCGCTGCTCACCTTCGGCCTGCTGGCGGTGCTGGTCGCGGGCGCGATCGGCTGGGTGATCGCCCGGTCCGGCCTGCAGCCCATCCAGCGGCTCACGGACGCCGTGATCCGGGTCACGGAGACCGACCAGCTGCAGGCGATCGAACTGGGCGGCATGGACGAGCTGACCGACCTGACCCGCTCCTTCAACACGATGCTGAGCGGGCTGAGTTCGTCCCGGGAGCGGCAGCGGCGGCTGATCGCGGACGCCGGCCACGAACTCCGCACGCCACTCACCTCGCTGCGCACGAACGTGGAGCTGCTGATCGCCGACGAACGCCAGGGCATGCTGCCTCCGGGCGCGCGGGCGGAGATCCTGCGCGACATCGCGGCCCAGCTGGGCGAGTTCACCCAGCTGATCGGAGACCTCGTCCACCTGTCCCGGGAGGACAAGGTGGAGGCCCACCCCGAGCCGATCGACCTGCGCGACGTGGTGAACAGCGCCGTGGTCCGGGCCCGGCGCCGGGGACCGGGCCTGGACTTCGACGTCGAGCTCGACCCGCTGTACCTCGTCGGCGAGCCGGACAGCCTGGAGCGGGCGATCACCAACCTGCTCGACAATGCGGTGAAGTTCTCTCCGCCGGGCGGCACCATCACCGTGCGCCTGGTCGGCGACCGGCTGCGGATCAGCGATCAGGGCCCCGGCATCGCCGAGGCCGACCTGCCCCATGTGTTCGACCGGTTCTACCGCTCCGACCAGGCACGCAACACGCCTGGTTCAGGGCTGGGCCTGTCCATCGTCGCGCAGACCATCAAGTCTCACGGCGGTTGGGTGAAGGCCGGACGCGCGGAGTCCGGCGGCGCAGAGTTCACGATCCGCCTACCGGGCTCGAGCACGCCTCCGGAGGAGCAGAACGAGATCACCGACGGCGAGGGCACCGTCCTGCTGCCCCGGATCACCACCTGACGCCTGCGCTGCCACCGCTCCCGGGCGCACCCGCCCTCCGGCGGCCTCCGAGACGCCCTGTCGCCGGGCGATCGGCTGGGCTGGGGTGGTGACAGCGCGGGCCGCGAAGCCGTAGCGTCGAACCACGACCGCCCGCCAGCGAGCCGGAAGGACGATCCATGGCTACAGGTACCCGCGCAGCCCTCCTCGTCGCGGGCGTGACGGTCACGCTGGTGCCCATGCTGGGCGGTTGCGGAGAGGTCACCCTGCCCGACCTGCCCGACCGGACCGCCCTGCCCTCGATCTCGATCCCGGCGCGACCCACGCCGTCGCGGACGGCGACCTCCGTCGAGAGCACCTCCACCCCGGAGCCGACGCCGACAGCCAGCAGGCCCTCGTCGGCCACGGCGGAGCCGACCGCGACGGTCACCGGGAGCCCGACGCAGACCGAGACGCCGACGCCGACGGTCACCGGGAGCCCGACGCAGACCGAATCCCCGACCGCGACTCCCACGCCAACACCCACTCCCACGCCCACGCCCACACCCACTCCCACGCCCACGGCCACACGGACACCCACACCGACCAGGTCGGCCAGCCCTGCCCCCGTGCCCGAGTCGGGAGGCTGGCCCTGGTGGGCATGGCTGCTGGTCGCGGTCGTGGCGGCCGCGGCCGCGGCGGTGGTCTGGTTACTGCTGCGCCCCGGGCGCGAGTGGGAACGCCGGTTCACGCACGCGAAGGACCAGCTCGACTGGGCCGAGCGCGAGTTGATCCCTCGGGTGCTCGAGTGCGCCAGCGCGGAGGAGGCATCCGCGACCTGGCAGGCGGGACGGGCCCGCGTCCAGGCCACCGAGGACGAGCTGCGTGCCCTGGCCAGGGCACAGACGAACGAGAACCGGCTCGATCGGGCCCGGCGGCTGCAGCGCCTGGTCGCTGCACTGACGATGACCATGGACACCGAGACCGCTGTGGCCGCGACCGCGGACGCGGGGAGCCTGCGGGCATCCCGGGCGAGGGTCGCGCAGGCGCGGACGGAACTGCGCGTCGCACTCGATGCGGACGGCAGGCCAGACCAGCGGTAGCGGAACCGTCAGCCGCGACGGCGCGACGGTGATGGCCCCGGGGCGGTGGCGACCAGGGAGGGGCTCGGTCGCCACCGCCTACCTATGGGGGACCAAGGCGTCCAATGGGGACCAGACGACGATGGCTGTACGAATCCTCTCAGGTGAAGACCCGAAGGTTCAGTAGCCGCGCGACGTGTCGGCGGACGCCAATTCACCAGCCAGCGCTGCGGCGAACTCCGCGGTGCTGATCGGCTTGGAGAACATCGGGTAGTCGAACTTGATCGCGTTCGCGTGTTCCTCCAGCGAGGTCGCCCCGACGGCGTCGGTGAGGGTGTACACCTCGAAGCCCTTCTCGTACGCAGAGCGCATGGTCGACTCGACGCAGCAGTTGGTCAGGAAGCCGGCCAGGACGATCGTCGCGATGCCCTTGCTGCGCAGGATGAAGTCCAGGTTCGTGGAAGCGAAGGCGTCCAGCCCCCGCTTGCCCTCCAGCACGATGTCCTCTCCGGACGGCGCCACGTCACCGACGATCTCACAACCCCAGGTCCCCTTCACGAACGACGTCGAATCGACCACGCCCTTGAGGATGCCGTAGGGGTGCGAGCTGATCTCGTAGTAGCCCGGCTGGAACGAAATCGGGCTGTGGATCACGGTGGCACCCGCCGCGTGCGCCGCCGCCAGGGCGGTCTTCGCGTTGGCAAGGGTGCCGGTGGCCTCCATCACCTCGGCGACCGCACCGTGGAGCGTCCCGCCCTCGCTGGTGAAGTCGTTCTGGAACTCGATCAGCACGAGCGCTGTCGTCCTGGGATCCATGTGTTGCTCCTTTGCTCGCTACCGGATGAGGACGGTCGCCCCCGACGGGAATCCGTCGGGGGCGACCGGTGTACCGCTGTCTCCAACTCTGGCCGCTCAAGGTCGCCTATCCAAGAGCCTGCTCCGCCAAAAGCTCGAGGACGTGTCGGTACTGCTTACCCGTCGCCCTGGTCATGCCCAGTTCACAGGTGCGGTTGCAGCTGGCGTGGGCAGCTGCATCGAGCCTTGCGACCTCGGCGGCCTCGGGCCGGGTGGCGGACGCGGTCAGTTCGGGGTGCAGCATTCCGCGGTCCCCTGCGAAGGCGCAGCAGCCCGCGTCCACCGGAACGTTGACCGTCTCGGCGACAGCCCCGGCGACCGCGACCAGATCGGCGTTCAGGCCCATCTGGGTGGACGAGCAGGTGGGGTGGATCGTCACCGACTCGATCTTGCGGTACTCCCCGAGAACGGGCAGCACGCGCCGGGCGACGAACGCCACCGCGTCGACGACCTCGACGTGGAGGTCGGGCTCGGTCTCGAGCATGTGCCGGAAGCCCTCGGTGCAGCTCGATGCGTCGCACACCACGGGCAGCCGTCCGTTGTCCGTGGCCTTGCGGATCGCCGGCAGCACCGTCGCACGCATCGCCTCATACCCGTCCGGAATGCCCTTGCTCGACCACGGTGTGCCGCAGCACATCGAGCTGATCTCCTCCGGAACGAAGAGGGTCAGCCCCGCCTTCTCGCACAGGGCCTCGAAACTCAACTGGACGCCGACCCCGCCGTCCGCGGGCCCGAACATGACGTTCACGCACGCGGGCAGGAAGACCGCGTCGACCGTCTTCTCCGGAGCGGGCGCCGGACGCTCCCTGGACGCGCCGCCTCCGGGCAGCTCGCGCGACCACAGCGGGATGTTGTCCTGGCCGAGCACTCCCCGACCGAGCTTGTTCACCCCGACCAGTGCGGACTCCAGCGGGCCGGGTAGCGCATCGGTGATCCCCATCACCGTGGAGAACGTGCCCGTGGTGCCCTTCCAGTGCTTCGCGAGCGTGGTCCAGACCGCCTTCGTCGCCTTCGGCGTGGTCTGCTCGCGGCGCAGCTTCTTCACGAACAAGCCGGTGTTGATCAGCACCGGGCACGCGGTGCCGCACATGCCGTCCACCGCACAGGTGTGCACCGCGTGGTACTCATACTCCTTCTCCAGCCGGGCGGCCAGGGCATGGTCTCCGGCGAGTTCGGCGTTGCGCATCTCGCGCTGCAGGGCGATCCGCTGTCGCGGCGTCAGGGTGAGGTCGCGGGACGGGCAGACCGGCTCGCAGTAGCCGCACTCCACGCAGCGATCGATCTCCACGTCGATCGAGGGCGGCAGCTTGATGTGCTTCAGGTGCAGCTCGGGATCGTCGGTGATCACCGAACCCACGTTCAGCAGTCGGGAGGGGTCGAACAGGTCCTTGATCCCCACCATCACCTCGTACAGCTCGTCGCCGTACTGGCGCCGCACGTAGGGCGACATGACCCGTCCGGTGCCGTGCTCGGCCTTCAGCGACCCGTCGTTGGCCAGCACGAGCGCCACCATGTCCTCGGTGAAACCGGTGTAGCGGTCCATCTGCTCGGCCGACTCGAACCGGTCGGTGAGCATGAAGTGGATGTTGCCATCCTTGGCGTGTCCGAAGATCACCGAATCGCGGTAGGAGTACTTCTCGAACAGCACCGCGAGATCGCTGCAGGTGTCGGCCAGCTTCGCCACCGGCACCACCACATCCTCGAGCAGGGCCGTGGTGCCGGACGTGCGGGCGCCGGCCACCGAGGTGTACAAGCCCTTGCGGAGCTTCCACAGCTTGCCGCGTACGACCGGATCCTCCGTGAGTTCGACCGGCGGCACCGGCAACTGGCCGAGGGTGGGACGGGCGGCCTGCGCGAGGTGCTCCAGTGCCGCGCG
>ERZ724513.1263-NODE-1263-length-12749-cov-7.385064_pt1 | contig 12749 bp, 5 predicted proteins | sample MGYA00376046_ERZ724513 | MGnify/ENA primary metagenome ERZ724513 (study PRJEB28724, sample SAMN07190883) | activated sludge metagenome | isolation source: activated sludge of sewage treatment plant in Hong Hong | place: Hong Kong | collected 2016-03-17 ... | reverse complement strand
CGGGCGGCGGCCTCGCTGGCCGGGGCGGCGCTGGTGCTGGCCATCGGCGCGGCCAGCTTCGGCCCGCTGGGCGCGGGCGTGGCCCAGGCGGCGACGATCAGCGTCGCCAACGGCGAGATCGGCGTCACCGACAACGGCGTTTGCTCGCTGATCGAGGCGATCATCAACGCCGAGGACGGCGCGCAGACCCACGACGACTGCCTCGCCGGCACGGCCGGCGCGGACACCATCGACCTGCCCGCGGGCGGTTCCTTCCTCTTTCCGACGTACTTCGTCTACGACACCGGCCAAAACGGCTTGCCGACGATCACGACGACAATCACCATCGCCGGCAACGGCTCGACGCTCGACCTGAGCCTGGCGGCCGTCGGCATTCGCCTGGCGAAGGTCGGCGCCACGGGCGACCTGACGCTCAACAGCGCCACCGTCAACGGCGGGCTGATGGACGACGCCACCTTTGGCGGCGGCGTCTTCCGGGTCGACGGCGGAACGCTGACGATCGACGGCAGCACGCTGGCCGGCAACGAGACCAGTTCCTATGGCGGCGCGGTCTTCGCCGTCAACGACGCCACGCTGACGATCACCAACAGCACCCTCTCCGGCAACAGCGCCTTTCGCGGCGGGGCGGTGATGGGGCGCAACAGTGACGTGACGCTGACCGATAGCGACGTTACCGGCAACACGGCCAAACGCAGCGGGGGCGGCCTCCAGATCGAGGGCGGCAGCCTGACGCTGACCGGCGGCGCGGTCAACGACAATGGCTGGGCGCCGGGGCAGATCGGCGTGGCCGGCTACGTCGATTACGCCGGTGGGGTCAACGCCGAGAGCGCGACGGTCAGCATCACCGGGACGGAGATCGACGGCAACTTCGGCGGCTACTTTGGCGGCGGCGTGCTGCTGACCGGCGTCACCGGCGCGACCATCAGCGGCGCGACCATCACCGACAACACGGCCGAATCGGGTGGCGGCGTCACCTGGGGCCGGTTCGGCGACGGCGCCATCTACCCGTCGACGGGCGTCATCCGCGACAGCATCCTCTCCGGCAACACGGCCGAGACGGGCGGCGGCGCGGCCCTTATCGCCGGCGAACTGGCCATCGAGCGGACGACGGTCAGCAACAACACCGCTCTGGATGGCTACGGCTATGGCAGCGGCGGCGGCGTCGCCAATCTGGGTGGCAACCTGACCATCACCCAGAGCGCGCTGACGGGCAACGACGCGGACTATGGCGGCGGTCTGTTCGCCTACAACTACGACGGCAGCGCCAGTACGGTCGTCACCAACACGACCCTCAGCGGCAACAGCGCCAGCAAAAGCGGCGGCGGCGTGTCGCTGGACCGGCGGCCGAACGCGACGTTCAACAACGTCACCATCAGCGACAACGAGGCCGCCGATGGCGGTGGGCTGGCCGCGACCAACCCGCCCGTGGCCGACGGCGTGGGCAGCGTAACGTTGAACCGGACGCTGATCGCCGGCAACCGCGCCAGCGCCACGGGCGACGAAGTGCTGGTCGATGACGTGACTGTCACGGCCAACAACTACAACCTCTTCGGCCACAGCGGCATCACCAACGGCAACGCCTTCAACAGCTTCACCCCCGGCGCGACCGACATCACCGCCACCAGCGACGGCACGACGCCGACGGCCCTGGCCGGCATCCTGGCCGCGCTGGCCAACAACGGCGGGCCGACGACGCCGCCGACGCAGACCCACGCCCTGGTGAGCAACAGCCCGGCCCTCGACCGCGCCCCCAATGCCGCCTGCCTCGCCCCCTCGCCGACCGACGGCGTGGATCAGCGCGACGTGGCCCGCAACCAGAACGGCAGCGGCGCGGCCGGCCCCAACGAGTGCGACGTCGGCGCGTATGAGTACGTCGCCGCGCCGCCGGCGGGCATCTGCCCCGCGCCGGCCAACGAGCGGACGACCATCCTGGGCATCGGCATGGGCGACACGAAGAAGGTCAAGAAGGTGGCCAAGTTGCCCATCCCCAACGCCGCCAGTCTGGTGGCCCTCTACGGCCAACTGGTGGGCAAGGATCAGGGGCCGGCGACGAAGTTCGTGCGCTTCTACTACCCCAACGGCACGTATGAGCAGGTGGACGCCATCACCTCGCCCGCGCCGCAGCAGGCGGGCGAGTTCTGGTATGGCGCGGCGCTCGACCCGGCGGCCAGCATCCGCGGCAAGTGGTTCCTGCGGCCGGGCAAAGCCAAGTCGCCGCGGGCCATGGTGCTCTACGCCACCTATGAGACGCCGGCGACCTACTTCAACACCTACATGCTGTTCGACGACGGCGCGACCAACCAGGTGGCCGCCGGCCCGACGTGGTCGCACACGCAGACCTTCACCATCCCCATCGACCCGCCCACGGGCCAGGCCGACATCACCGTGCAGGTGGCGCTGGTGGACAACGACAAGGACGCGCGGGCGATCACCGTCTCGGCCGCCGCCGGCGCGGCCAGCGACAGCGACGTGTCCACCGGCCCGACCAATGGCGCGACGCTGAGCCTCATCACCCTGAACCTGAACGACGTGGCCGGAGAGACGAGCGAGGTGGTGATCACCCTGGAGACGACCGAGGTCGGCGACTCGGCCGCGGTCGTGGGCGCGGCGGTCAATTACGCCTGCGAACCGTAGGGGCGGCTGGACGACGGATGACAGACCACAGACCACGGCGAAGAGGTCTGTGGTCTGTCGTCCGTGGCCTTTGCCATACAGGCCGGGCCTTTTGGCCGCCATCATCGTCCCCGTCCGGTCGGTTTCGTATGGAATGATTCCTGGCGTCCTTGCGTCCGGTGCGCACTTGCGTTAGTTTCCGCGCATGGACGAGGAACGGCGGGCCAACCGGGCGCGGTTGGCGCAGACGCTGACGGCCATTGCCGCACTGTGGGCCGTGGTGGCGGCGCTGACTATCGTCGGGGCGTGGGGCGAGACGCGACGGGCGCAGGCCGCGGCCGGCTGGGCCACGGTCAGCGGCGAGGTGCGCGCGGTGGAGGTGATCCCGGTGGAGGTGCGCGGGCGCGTGCCGGTGCTGCGGCCGGGCGTGCGTGTGGAATACACCTATACCATCGCCGGGCGAACGTTTACCGGCAGCCGCGTCCAGCCGGTCGAACGGCACATCAGCCCGGAAGGCGAGTTGGGGCGGGCATTGTTAACCCTTGCGCCCGGCGACAACATTCCTGTTTATGTCAACCCAGACGACCCGACGCAGGCCGTGCTGCGGCGCGACGTGTCCTGGCGAGGCGTGGTCAACGGCTTCTTGCTGTTGGCATTGGCCGCGGCGGTCGGCCTGGCCGCGCCGTTCGTGGCCGGACAGGGTAGCCGGCGGAGCTATTGACGCACGAGCGCGCCGTCGATGACGGGGTCGCTGCCGCAGAAGAAGGGCAGGTCGAGGTCGATCCGGCCGGTGATGGCGTTGCCGTCGGCGGACAGGTCGGCCGTCAGTTTGGCGGTGATGGCGATGCCCTGCACGTCGTAGCCGGCGGTGACCTCAATGTGGTTGGGGTTCGATGGGTCGGTCTGGCCGGTGACGGCGCGCCCGCCGGCGGGGATGGCCTGCGCGCCGCAGTTGCCGCCGTCGATGGTCAGGCCGTCGCCGATGCTGATGTCGCCGCTGACGGTGTTGCCGGTCTGCGCCAGGGCGAGACTGACCGGGGCGCTGCTGCCGTTGCCGGTGCTGAGCGTGCCGGCGAAGGAGCCGTTGAACGGCGCGGTCGCGCCGCCGGCGATGGTCGGCTGCGCCGTGGGCTGGCTGGCGGGCGGCAAGGTGGGGAGGGCGGCGGCCACGGTCGGCGTGGCGACGACGTTGCCCTGGGGTGGCGGCGCGAGCGTCGGCGCGGCCGAGCTGCCCAGGTTGCTCGCCACGGCAAAGACCACGGCCGCCAGCAGCACCGCGCCGAAGATCAGCAGGATCACCAGAATACCTTTCATGCATTTCCCTCGCGCCGGCGGAAGGTTCGGCCGGCTGTGTTTGACCGTATGATAGCCAATTGCCCGGCAGCGGGACGCGCCGCTAGGCAAACCCTCAAGTAGGGGCAGACCTGCGTGTCTGCCTGGCGGCATAGAATGGGATAAAATAGTCCATCTTCTCGGAGGAAGCCACGATGCGTACATTCAAGTCCATTCTCGCCGTTCTAGCCATTGTCCTGGCCATCATCACCATCCTCGCTGCCGGCGTGGGCATCTACTATGCCTGGGCGCTGAATACGCCCGTGACCGAATCGTTGACCGGGATGGCCACGACCGTCGAGGGCGTGCTGACCCGCGCCGACGCCGGTCTGGGCCGCGTCGACGCGGCCATCGACACCGCCCGCACGGCCACCAGCACCATCGAGGGCGCGGTCATGGCCGCCGGCGACCGGATCACGTCCACCGACATCGCTTTCACGGTGGTGGAACGCACTGTCGGCGAGCAGCTCTTCCCGCCGCTGACCGAGGCGGCGGCGACGATGACGGCCGTGGTCGATACGGTCGTGGCCGCCAACGACGCCCTGGAGGCGGCCAACCAGTTGCCGTTCGTCAATGTGCCGACGATCACCACGGAGCTGCAAACCGCCGCCGACCAGGTGAACGCGGCCCGCGAGCAGGTCGACCAGATTCGTACCGAGGTGCAGACGATGAAGGAATCGGCCGTCTCGCGCCCGGTGACGGCCATCACCGACCGGACAGGGACGCTGCTGGGCCATCTGGACACGGCCACGGCCACGACGACCGCGACCGTGACGGCCATCGCCCGGACGCAGGATCGGCTGCTGCTGGCCCGCGAGCGGCTGCCGCGGATGCTGGACTGGCTGTCGGTGGGGCTGACGCTGGCGCTGCTGTGGATCATCATCGGGCAGGCGGCGCTCATCAACGTTTCGTGGCGGTGGCTGCGGGCGACGCGGGGCTAGGGATTAGGGGCTAGGGGCTAGGGGCTAGGGGAAGAGCGCTCTTCCCTAATCCCTATCCCCTATCCCCTAGCCCCTATCTGAGCCGGCCTCGGCCGGCGTTGTGGCCTAGCCCGGTTGCCTTTAGGCCCGGGCGGCCTCCTTGGCGCGAGAACTTCGCATAGCGATAAGCACCACCTCCGACGCCCGGACGTGTGGGTCGCGCGGTCGGGTGGTGAAGGTCGTGTCCCTCCGGCGAACCTTGCGCCAGCGGTGTCGCCCGCGCTGAGGCCGTAACTTAGCCGGGGCAAGGGGGTTCTTATTAAACAGTTCGACCGGCAAGCAGCCGCGTAGCGCGATGCGCAAGACGCGGGCCAGGCCGGCGGCACGCAAGGACGGAGGTCTCGTCAGCCCGCATGGCCGCCACACTTCTCGCCTTGAAGCTGTCCCGACGGGAAGCTAATGGTTGTCGTGTTGGGTCCACTATACACCCTGGAGGAGGTTTGCTCGTCAATAGATTCAAGTGTCGTTTGCATACAGCAGGTTATTTCTGGGCTTTTCATGGTGTCTCTTTTTATTGCATATGAGGATGGATAAAGATGGATGGTAATAGCTTGATTAGTTTGCTGATCAACTGGGTCCTTGCGGCCTTGGTCATCTATGTCGTTAGCCGGCTGAATCTCGGTCTTAAGGTAGGCGGTTTCGTCAACGCACTGATCGCTGCCGCTGTTGTCGCTCTGATCGCGTGGCTAATCGGATTGGTGCTCCCTGACTCCTGGACTAACGGCGGTTGGATTCAGGCTCTGTTTTCATTGATCGTGAGCGCCGTTGTGTTGATTGTCGCCGCTCGCATTCTTCCAGGCATGCAGGTCAATGGCTTCCAAGGCGCTCTCATCGCAGCGATCGCTATCGCTGTGCTCAGCTGGATCGTCTGGTACTTCACTGGTCGCAATGTTGATAGCTTGGATGCCCTATACCTGTTGACGATGTTCATCTAGGTTCCTAGACCCGCAGAGCGGGTAGTTGGTATCGATGGACGCGCCGGGCTGACGACCCGGCGCGTTTTTTTGTTCACGTTGTCACTGCGGGCAATTGGGCTATGATCTTCCTGCTTGGTGCCAGTCAAAATATGGAGGCGTCCATGTCGCTCAGTAAGGGAACGGTGTTGCAACAACGGTATCGCATCGTCCAGGAGGTTGGCCGCGGCGGCTTTGGTGCGGTCTATCGTGCTTGGCATATGGCCCTCAATCGGCCGGTGGCCGTCAAGGAGAATCTCGACACCAGCCCGGAGGCGGGCCGCCAGTTCGAACGAGAGGCCCAACTTCTGGGCAGCCTGCGCCACCCCAACCTGCCGGTCGTCATCGATCACTTTGTCCTGCCCGGCCAAGGGCAGTATCTGGTGATGGACTTCGTAGAGGGCAAAAGCCTGGAGACGATGTTGCTGGAGAACGGCGGGCCGCTGCCGGAGGCCAAACTGCTGCCGTGGATGGAACAGGTGTGCAGCGCCCTGACCTACCTGCATTCGCGGCAACCGCCGATCATCCATCGCGACATCAAGCCGGGTAATATCATCATCGCCGATGACCGGGCGATGCTGGTCGACTTCGGCATCTCCAAGACCTATGACCCACACCGGGCGACAACGGTTGGGGCCAAGGCGGTAACGCCCGGCCTCAGCCCCCTAGAGCAGTATGGCCGGGGCAAGACCGACGCGCGCAGCGACCTGTACGCGTTGGGAGCGACGATGTACGCGCTTCTAACGAACCAGGTGCCGCCGGAAGCACCCGACCTGGCCAGCCGCGCCGATGTGCTGACACCGGTGCGCAAGCTTAACCCGGCAGTCAGCGAGTGGACGGCGGCGGCGGTCATGCGGGCAATGGCGTTGCACGCCGATGAGCGGCCGGCCAGTGTGAGTGAGTTCGCGCTGGCGTTGACCGGCCCGGTGATGCCTCCACCGCCGAAGCCGCAACCTAAGCCGTCGGTGGCGGCCAGCCCGACGCCGGCCGCGCCACCCGTGATGAGGAATCAGGCACAGACGGCCGCCGCGCCGAGGGCGGTAACGCAGCCTCCGAGCAGTGGACAGTCAAGCCAGGCGTCGTCGGGAGGCGCAGGTTTGATTGTAGGTCTGCTGGCGCTAGTTGCGTTAGCGGGATTCTTCCTTTCTGGTGGCCTATTCGGAATTCTTTCCGAGTTCACCAGAGTGTTCGTCGGGGGATTGATTATTTACATCGTCGGACGTTTAGGTCTGGGTCTGAAAGTGGCCAGCTTTGGCGACGCACTCATCGTCAGCGCGGTGATCGCTATCGTGGCTTCGATGGTGTGGTGGTTTTTGGGTTTTCTCGGCATTTACTTTGGAATGGGCCTGATCGCGTTCACTGTCTACCTGGTTGTGGCGGCCCCCATCCTGCTGATCGCCGAACGCTTCGTGCCGGGCATAAAGGTCAGCGGCTCCGTAGCCGCGCTCATCACCGCCGTGGCCATCGCCGTCGTAGCGTGGCTGATCGACTGGCTGCTGCTCTCTCTGTTCTAATTCATCATCGCGACTTCGTAGCGGTAACGCGTCGGGATGACGACCTGGCGCGCTCTTTTTGTCTGCACAGTGTATTCTATCTGGACGCGGCGCTCAGCGCGGTGGGTTAGGCGAGCGCGTGGCTAAAACGAGTTTTGACCAATTTCTGAAAAGGCCTTGACAACTCGCGGGGCAACCAGTATACTCCTCAACTGTTGACCCAATACGGGTGTCGCCGCTGAAACAAGCGGAACATCAGTAAAACCGAAGACAGGTAGTGCGAGGGATAGCGGCCTCCACCAAGGGAGCCGCAAATTTCGTTTGCACAGGGTCTTGACAAAGGAATCCAATTGCGTATAATTGGAATTCCTGGTGGGGAACGGACGCCGACCGCACGGGGTAACAAACCAAGAGAGACCAAACGAGCACGGGGATGCCCCGCGGCTCGATTGACTTTCTAAAACAGTTACACCGGCGGGCGGGGAGGCAACTCCTGAAACGGCCGCGCCCCAGGGCCTTAACAACTGAATAGTGATAGAAACAGACCTTCAATTCTGGGCTTAACGAGTAGAACCATAAATCTCGTAGTCAAATACGGGATTCAAACAAACCTTTATGGAGAGTTTGATCCTGGCTCAGGATGAACGCTAGCGGTGTGCTTAAAGCATGCAAGTCGAACGTGATCCTTGGATTCGTTCAAGGTGAAAGTGGCGAACGGGTGAGTAACGCGTTGGTGATCTGCCCCGGAGTGGGGAATAACTATCGGAAACGATAGCTAATACCCCAGATGTCTTCGTGTTTGGAAAGCGATGACTAAAGTTCAGGCGCTCCGGGAGGAGCCTGCGTCCCATCAGCTAGTTGGTAGGGTAATGGCCTACCAAGGCACAGACGGGTAGGGGGCGTGAGAGCGTGGCCCCCCACACTGGTACTGACACACGGACCAGATGCCTACGGGTAGCAGCAGCTAGGAATATTGGGCAATGGGCGAAAGCCTGACCCAGCAACACCGCGTGAAGGACGACGGCCTTCGGGTTGTAAACTTCTTTTCGAGGGAATGAGAAAGGACAGTACCCTCGGAATAAGGCCCGGCTAACTACGTGCCAGCAGCCGCGGTAATACGTAGGGGCCAAGCGTTATCCGGATTTACTGGGCGTAAAGCGCATGTAGGCGGTTGACTAAGTCGGATGTGAAAGCTCCTGGCTTAACTGGGAGAGGCCATTCGAAACTAGTCGGCTGGAGGGTGGTAGAGGAGAGCGGAATTCCAGGTGTAGCGGTGAAATGCGTAGATATCTGGAGGAACACCAGTGGCGAAAGCGGCTCTCTGGACCATTCCTGACGCTGAGATGCGAAAGCCAGGGGAGAGAACGGGATTAGAAACCCCGGTATTCCTGGCCGTAAACGATGTCAACTAGGCGTAGGAGGTTATAAACCCCTTCTGTGCTGTAGCAAACGCGTTAAGTTGACCGCCTGGGGACTACGGCCGCAAGGCTAAAACTCAAAGGAATTGACGGGTCCCCGCACAAGCAGCGGAGCGTGTGGTTTAATTCGAGGCTACACGAAGAACCTTACCAGGGTTTGACATGCTAGTGGTAGTGAAGCGAAAGCGGAACGACCCTTCGGGGAGCTAGCACAGGTGCTGCATGGCTGTCGTCAGCTCGTGTCGTGAGATGTCAGGTTAAGTCCTGTAACGAGCGCAACCCTCGTCGTTAGTTACAAGTGTCTAACGAGACTGCCCGTGATAAGCGGGAGGAAGGTGAGGATGACGTCAAGTCAGCATGGCCTTTATGTCCTGGGCTACACACACGCTACAATGGCCAGTACAATGGGTAGCCAAGTCGCGAGACGGAGCCAATCCCGCAAAGCTGGTCTCAGTTCGGATTGCAGGCTGCAACCCGCCTGCATGAAGTCGGAGTTGCTAGTAACCGCGCGTCAGCCATAGTGCGGTGAATACGTTCCCGGGCCTTGTACACACCGCCCGTCACGTCATGGGAGTTGGAAACACCTGAAGTCGGTGACCTAACCGCAAGGGAGGAGCTGCCTAGGGTGGGTCTGATGACTGGGACGAAGTCGTAACAAGGTAGCCGTACCGGAAGGTGCGGCTGGATCACCTCCTTTTTCAGGAGCACCGGCGCTGTCGTGAGACAGGCCCAACGCTTTCACGAAAGCGGCTCCAGGTTTATCGCTTGCTACGGCAAGTGTCTGGCCCGGAAAGCCAGGACTGTTTCTGTCACTATTCAGGGGTTAAGGCCGCTTAACAAGCGACGCCGGACGAAACCGGCCACGGGGCCGGGAACGTCCACTAGCAGTGCCCAGACTGGGCCTGTAGCTCAGCCGGTTAGAGCGTTCCTCTGATAAGGGAGAGGTCGTTGGTTCGAGTCCAACCAGGCCCACCTAATTTCCCATCCGGGGATGTAGCTCAGTTGGGAGAGCGCCGCCTTTGCACGGCGGAGGCCAGGAGTTCGAGCCTCCTCATCTCCACAACGGGCGAGCAGTTGAGGTAAGTGCGTTTGCGTAAGAATAACGGTGGTCGCGACAGCTAAAAGCGTGTGGTCGATTGCGGGCCTTCCCCTGAAGGAGCCGGCAATGGGCCGGCTTTTTTAGTCCCTCCCACCGGGTACCTTTCAACAAATGAATTGAGTTCGACAATTGGCCGGCGGGTCGCTCCAACCGAGCGACCCGGCGACCAGCGGTCGAACGCTGGACGGGCCGGCCGGCCGCCCCTCTGGGGCCGCGGGCCAACGGGCACCTTCAAAACTGAATATGATGAAGAAGACACATGGGATACGTGTATGCACGTAAGTGCATTCAATGTAAACGAGTGAGAATCACGAATTCTCCGTATCATATGTGTAAGCTACTAAGGGCGCACGGTGGATGCCTTGGCGTCAAATGCCGATGAAGGACGTGGTACACTGCGATAAGCCTCGGGGAGTTGTGTGCGAACGCTATATCCGAGGATGTCCGAATGGGGAAACCCACCAGGGGTCAATGCCCTGGTACTGCAATCTGAATCCATAGGGTTGCAGGGGGAACGAGGTGAACTGAAACATCTTAGTAACCTCAGGAAAAGAAATGATTCCCAAAGTAGTGGCGAGCGAAATGGGAGTAGCCCAAACCGCAGCTATATGCTCGCGGGGTTGTAGGGCCTGGCACATGAGAGTGACAAATCTGTCTGGTAGCAGAATCTTCTGGAAAGTGGAGCCATAGAGGGTGACAGCCCCGTAGGCGAAACTGGACAGACTCTCGCTAGGTACCTGAGTACGACGGGACACGCTAACCCTGTCGGAATCTGGGAGGTCCACCTTCCAAGGCTAAATACATTTGACGACCGATAGTGAACAAGTACCGTGAGGGAAAGGTGAAAAGATCCCCGGCTAGGGGAGTGAAATAGAACCTGAAACCGTGTGCCTACAGACGGTCGGAGCACTATGGGCGATGCTTGCATCGCTAATGTGTGACGGCGTGCCTCTTGGAGAATGAGCCGGCGAGTTAATCTCAGTGGCAAGGTTAAGCTAGATACAGGCGGAGCCGCAGCGAAAGCGAGTCTGAATAGGGCGTTGAGTCGCTGGGATTAGACACGAAACCAGGTGAGCTACCCATGAGCAGGTTGAAGCGGGAGTAATGTCTCGTGGAGGACCGAACTCACTAATATTGCAAAATTAGGGGATGACTTGTGGGTAGGGGTGAAATGCCAAACGAACTTGGATATAGCTTGTTCTCTCCGAAATAGCTTTAGGGCTAGCGTCGTGTGTTTAGTATAGGGGGTAGAGCACTGAATGAGCTAGGGGGCGCAAGCTTACCAACCTCAATCAAACTCCGAATACCTATACTCCAAGCGCGGCAGTCGGACTGCGTGAGATGAGTTTCGTAGTCGAAAGGGAAACAGCCCAGACCGTCAGCTAAGGTCCCCAAGTGTGTGTTAAGTGGGAAACGATGTGAGAATGTTTAGACAGCCAGGAGGTTGGCTTAGAAGCAGCCACCCTTTAAAGAGTGCGTAACAGCTCACTGGTCAAACGCTCTTGCGCGGAAAATTCAACGGGGCTTAAACACACCACCGAAGCTACGGATCCGAAAGGATGGTAGGAGAGCGTTCTGTAGGAGATACAAGGTAGACCGAAAGGACTGCTGCGGCCTACAGAAGTGAGAATGCCGGCATGAGTAGCGCAAAACATGTGAGAACCATGTTCCCCGTAAACCTAAGGTTTCCGACGGAAGGCCAGTCCGCGTCGGGTTAGTCGGGCCTTAGCCGAGGCCGCAAGGCGTAGGTGATGGACATCCGGTTAATATTCCGGAACCACTCAAGTGGAGCGATGAAGGGACGCGGTGTGGTAGGTCAGCCTCTTACTGGATTGAGGTGCCAAACGCGTAGGACGTTGATGGGTGTAGGCAAATCCGCACCTGGAGTCCGAAACGTGATGGCGGTGCCTTAGAGCCACAAGTGATTGAGCCACGCCGCCAAGAAAAGCTTCTAAGCGTCGAGATTTGAGTGACCGTACCGCAAACCGACACTGGTAGGTGGGTAGAAGATACCAAGGGGAGCGAGAGAACCCTCGTTAAGGAATTAGGCAAATTTCCCCCGTACGTTCGCAATAAGGGGGGCCTCTGGCGGTGAGCTATGCAAAGCTGCTGGAGGCCGCAGAGAAATGGCTCTTCCAACTGTTTAACAAAAACACAGGTCTCTGCTAAGTCGAAAGACGAAGTATAGGGGCTGACGCCTGCCCAGTGCTGGAAGGTTAAGGGGAGAGGTTAGGCGCAAGCCAAAGCCTTGAGCCGAAGCCCCAGTGAACGGCGGCCGTAACTATAACGGTCCTAAGGTAGCGAAATTCCTTGTCGGGTAAGTTCCGACCCGCACGAATGGCGTAATGAGAGGAGCACTGTCTCAACGAGGGACTCGGCGAACATTGAAGGACGTGTGAAGATACACGTGACCCGCAGCGGGACAAAAAGACCCCGTGAAGCTTTACTACAACTTGCCATTGAGTTAGGGCTAAACCTGTGTAGCATAGGTGGGAGGCTTTGAAGCTGGGACGCCAGTCTCGGTGGAGCCACCGTTGAAATACCACCCTGGTTTATTCTTGGCTCTAACCTGTCGCCGTTATCCGGCATGGGAACAGTGGCTGGTGGGTAGTTTGACTGGGGCGGTCGCCTCCGAAAGCGTAGCAGAGGCGCCCAAAGGTTCCCTCAGGCTGAATGGAAACCAGCCGTTGAGTGTAAAGGCACAAGGGAGCTTGACTGCAAGACCTACAAGTCGCGCAGGGACGAAAGTCGGGCTTAGTGATCCCACGGTTCAGAGTGGAATGGCCGTGGCTTACCGGATAAAAGCTACCCCGGGGATAACAGGCTGGTGAAGTCCAAGAGTTCACATCGACGACTTCGCT
>ERZ724513.1262-NODE-1262-length-12749-cov-13.875295_pt1 | contig 12749 bp, 13 predicted proteins | sample MGYA00376046_ERZ724513 | MGnify/ENA primary metagenome ERZ724513 (study PRJEB28724, sample SAMN07190883) | activated sludge metagenome | isolation source: activated sludge of sewage treatment plant in Hong Hong | place: Hong Kong | collected 2016-03-17 ... | reverse complement strand
CCTCGCCGCGGCGGCAGGCCTCGAGCACCTCGGTGACGACCGGCCTCACCAGGCCCGCGCCCACCCGCGCCACGAGCGCGGAGACACCGGCGTCGGCGAGCACGGCGTCGGTGCGCGGCGTACGACGTCGCGGGTCGTCCACGGCGGGCTCGGGCACGGGCGACTCCTCGAGAGGCGAGCTGGCGGAGGCGGACGGGAATCGAACCCGCCTGGCCGGGTGGCCCGGCCACAACGGTTTTGAGGACCGCGCCCGTCACCAGACGAGGTACGCCTCCGCACGCAATCTAGCCCGGTGGCCCCAGCACCCGTTTCGGCCGGGGTCGCTGTGGTTACCTTGCGCCCGTGAGGGCGTTCTTGGGCTGGCCGCTGGTCCGGCAGGTCACGGGTGCTGACCGGCTCGGCCGCGGCGAGGCCGCGATGTCCGAGCGCAGCCGACACCTCGAGCCACGCACGGTCACCGCGGACCGGGTCGTCGACTCCGTCTGCCCGTTCTGCGCCGTCGGCTGCGCCCAGAAGGTCTTCGTCAAGGACGAGAAGGTCGTCCAGATCGAGGGCAACCCGGCCAGCCCCATCTCGCGCGGTCGGCTCTGCCCCAAGGGCAGCGCCAGCAAGCAGCTGGTCACCAGCCCGACCCGGGCCACGAAAGTCCGGTACCGGCGGCCCCACGGGACCGAGTGGGAGGACCTCGACCTCGACACCGCGGTCGACATGATCGCGGACCGCGTCATAGCGACCCGCAAGCAGTTCTGGGAGTGGGAGGACGACCAGGGTCGTCGTACCCGCCGCACCCTCGGCATCGCCAGCCTCGGAGGAGCGACCCTCGACAACGAGGAGAACTACCTCATGAAGAAGCTCTACACGGCGATGGGCGCGATCGCGATAGAGAACCAGGCCCGGATATGACACTCCTCCACGGTGCCCGGTCTGGGTACCTCGTTCGGCCGTGGTGGGGCAACCACCTTCCTGCAGGACCTGGCGGAGTCTGACTGCATCCTCATCGAGGGCTCCAACATGGCCGAGGCGCACCCTGTGGGCTTCCAGTGGGTGATGGAGGCGAAGAAGCGCGGCGCCACGGTCATCCACGTCGACCCGCGGTTCACCCGGACCTCGGCGGTGGCCGACCTGCACGTCCCGATCCGGGCGGGCTCGGACATCGCGTTCCTCGGCGGTCTCGTGAACTACGTCCTCAGCAACGGCCTCGACTTCCGCGAGTACGTCGTCGCGTACACGAACGCCCCGGCGATCATCGACGAGGACTTCCAGGACACCGAGGACCTGGACGGGATCTTCTCCGGCTTCGACGCGGAGATGGGCCAGTACGACCCCACCACCTGGCAGTACGAGGGCGCCGCCGCCGCGCCCTCCGCCGGGCAGCGCGACCCCGCGCAGGCAGCGGGTCCGACGCAGGGCGGGTCCGACGACAGCCCCCAGAAGCACGAGGCGGCGCACTCGGAGTCGCACGGGTCGGGCGGTCCGTCGGTCGGGACGAAGCCGCGTCGCGACGAGACCCTCCAGGACCCGCACTGCGTCTACCAGATCCTCAAGCGGCACTTCTCGCGCTACACCCCGGAGATGGTCGAGGAGGTCTGCGGCATCAGCCCGGAGCAGCTCGACAAGGTCGCCCGCGCGTTGACGTCCAACAGCGGTCGCGAGCGCACCAGCGCCTTCTGCTATGCCGTCGGGTGGACGCACCACAGCGTCGGAGCGCAGATGATCCGCACCGCCTCGATCCTGCAGACGCTGCTCGGCAACATCGGCCGCCCCGGCGGAGGCATCCTCGCACTGCGCGGGCACGCGAGCATCCAGGGCTCGACCGACATCCCGACGCTGTTCAACATCCTCCCCGGGTACCTGCCGATGCCGCACGCCGCGCAGCACCGCGACCTCGACGAGTACGTCGCGGACGACGCCGGAAAGACCGGGTTCTGGGGAAACATGCGGTCCTACATGGTCAGCCTGCTGAAGTCCTACTGGGGCGACGCCGCCACCCCCGACAACGACTTCTGCTTCGACTACCTGCCCCGGCTCACCGGCGACGCCTCGACGTACACCACGGTGAAGTCGATGATCGACGGCGGCTGCAAGGGCTACTTCGTGGTCGGGGAGAACCCCGCCGTGGGCTCGGCCAACGGCAAGATGCAGCGGCTCGGCATGGCGAACCTCGACTGGCTGGTCGTCCGCGACCTGCAGATGATCGAGACGGCGACGTTCTGGAAGGACGGCCCCGAGATCGAGACCGGCGAGCTGGTCACCGAGGAGATCGGCACCGAGGTGTTCTTCCTGCCCGCCGCGTCGCACGTGGAGAAGGCCGGGTCGTTCACGCAGACCCAGCGGATGCTGCAGTGGCGCGACAAGGCCGTGGAGCCGCCGGGCGACTGCCGCAGCGAGCTGCAGTTCTACTTCGAGCTCGGCCGGCGGATCCGGCAGAAGCTCGCCGGCTCGACCGACGAGATGGACCGCCCCCTCGTCGACCTCGTCTGGGACTACCCGGTCGACGAGCACGGCGATCCCGACGGGCACGCCGTGCTGCGCGAGATCAACGGCACCGGACCCGACGGTGCAGCGCTGTCCGCCTACACCGAGCTCAAGGATGACGGCTCGACCGCGTGTGGCTGCTGGATCTACTGCGGGGTGTACGCCGACGAGGTCAACCAGGCGCAGCGCCGCAAGCCGCACTGGGAGCAGGACCGCGTGGCCGCCGAGTGGGGCTGGGTGTGGCCGGCGAACCGTCGCATCATCTACAACCGCGCCTCGGCCGCTCCCGACGGCACGCCGTGGAGCGAGCGCAAGAAGTACGTGTGGTGGGACGCCGAGGTCGGCACGTGGACGGGCGCCGACGTGCCCGACTTCATCGCCGACCGTGCTCCGGACTACGAGCCGCCCGAGGGAGCGACGGGACCGGACGCCCTCAGCGGCCAGGACCCGTTCGTCATGCAGACCGACGGCAAGGCCTGGCTCTACGCACCGCTCGGGCTGGCGGACGGCCCGATGCCCACGCACTACGAGCCTCCGGAGTCCCCGGTGCCCAACCCGCTCTACAGCCAGCAGAACAACCCCGCGCGTCAGAAGCTGCCGGACGCCTCGAACCCCGTCAACCCCAGCTTCAGCGAGGTCTTCCCCTACGTGTTCACCACCTACCGGCTGACCGAGCACCACACCGCCGGCGGCATGAGCCGGACCCTGCCCTACCTCACCGAGCTGCAGCCCGAGCCCTTCTGCGAGGTCTCCCCGCGGCTGGCCGCCGAGCGGGGCCTGGTCCACGGTGAGTGGGTGACGATCGTGACCGCCCGCTCCGCCATCGAGGCCCGCGTGCTGGTGACCGACCGGCTGCGCTCCCTGCGGCTGGGCGACCGGTTCGTCGAGCAGGTCGGGCTGCCCTACCACTGGGGCCGCAACGGCATCACCCAGGGGGACTCCCCCAACGACCTGGTCAACGTGACGATGGACCCCAACGTCTACATCCAGGACAAGGTCGGCACCTGCGACATCCGGCCGGGTCGTCGCCCGCGCGGCCCGGCGCTGACCCAGTACGTCGACGACTACCGTCGCCGCGCCGGGGTCGACATGGCCCACCCCGAGGACGGCGGTGCTGACGCGTGAGCCTCCTCGACCTGTTCTCGGAGAAGCGCCTCTGGGGCCGCCTCGACGACGTCCAGCACGACGCCGGCTACGGACCGGCCGACGAGCACCCGCCCCGGATGGGCTTCTTCACCGACACCTCGGTCTGCATCGGCTGCAAGGCCTGCGAGGTCGCGTGCAAGGAGTGGAACGAGGTGCCCGAGGACGGCTACCTCCTCACCGGGATGTCCTACGACAACACCCAGGCCCTCGGCGCCTCCACGTGGCGGCACGTCGCGTTCGTGGAGAAACCCGCCCCGGTGGTCGAGCCTGGCGAGACCCCGGCCGCCGTCGACCTCGGCATGCCGTCGATGGGCGCTCCGGCGGGCGAGGCCCAGGCGACCGCGTCGGGCGACGGCGGCGTGCGGTGGCTGATGTCCTCCGACGTCTGCAAGCACTGCACGCACGCCGCCTGCCTCGACGTCTGCCCGACCGGGGCACTGTTCCGCACCGAGTTCGGGACGGTCGTCGTACAACCCGACGTCTGCAACGGCTGTGGCTACTGCGTGCCGGCGTGCCCCTACGGCGTGATCGACCTGCGCAAGGAGGACGGCCGCGCCTTCAAGTGCACGCTGTGCTACGACCGTCTCAAGGAGGGTCAGACGCCCGCGTGCGCCCAGGCCTGCCCGACGGAGTCGATCCAGTTCGGCGAGCTGTCCGAGCTGCGCGAGCGCGCCGACGGCCGGCTGGCGGAGCTCCACGAGAAGGGCGTCGACGTCGCGCGGCTCTACGGCCGCGATCCCGAGGACGGTGTCGGCGGCGACGGGGCGTTCTTCCTGCTGCTCGACGAGCCGGAGGTGTACGGCCTGCCGCCGGACCCGGTCGTCACGACCCGCGACCTCGGCACGATCTGGAAGCACGTCGGCGCGGCGGCGGTCACCCTCGCCGGCCTCGGCGTGGCGTCCTTCGTGGGGAGGAGGCGCTGATGGCCCCACCGAAGCACCGCGGCGAGGCGAGCATGGTCCCGGACGTCGAGTTCGAGTCGTACTACGGCAAGCCGATCCTCAAGGAGCCGACCTGGAAGACGCCGGACGTCCCGCTCTACCTCTTCCTCGGCGGGCTGGCCGGCGCGTCGTCGCTGCTGGCCGAGGGCGCCGCACTCACGGGGAAGCCGGACCTGGAGCGGGTCGCGCGGATCGCCGCGGCCACCGGTGCGGCTGCCGGCACCGTCGCGCTGATCCACGACCTCGGGCGGCCCGAACGCTTCCTCCACATGCTGCGCGTGCTCAAGCCGACCTCGCCGCTCTCGGTCGGTTCGTTCATCCTGGCGCCGTTCAGCGCGCTCTCCGGGGCCGCCGCCGCGTCGAACGTCACCGGCCTGCTCCCCCGCCTCGGCCGGCTGGCGGGCGTCGGCGCCGCCGCGTTCGGCCCGCCGCTGGCGACGTACACCGCCGCCCTCCTCGCGAACACCGCGATCCCCGCCTGGCACGAGGCGCACCGCGAGCTGCCGTTCGTCTTCGGCGGTTCCGGCGCGCAGGCGGCCGGTGGCCTGGCGATGCTGCTCGTCCCGTGCGACCAGGCCGGACCGGCTCGGCGGATGGCGCTGGCCGGTGCCGCCGTCGAGATCGCGGCCGCCGAGTCGATCCTGCTGCGCCGCGGGCTGGTCGCCGAGCCCTACAAGACCGGGATGCCGGGCCGGCTGATGACCATCGCCCGCAACTGCACGGCGGTCGCCTCCGCCGCGACGTTGCTGGCGGGCAAGCGGTCGCGGTTCGCGTCGGCGCTCGCCGGCGCGACGTACGTCGCGGCCTCGCTCACCACGCGGTTCGGGATCTTCGAGGCCGGCCGGGCGTCGGCCCGCGACCCCCAGTACGTCGTGGTGCCGCAGCGCGAGCGCCAGCGCGATCGCCGGGCCGCCGAGGCCTCCGCTCCTCGGTAGGTCGGTCAGCACCGTTCCGCAGCCACCGGACGGCCAGCAGCCCGTCAGGGTGGGTCGGTCAGGATGACAGGGTGACCCTCGATCGCGGCATCCGGCTGACCCAGTTCGCCTCCGGGGGCGGCTGCGCGTGCAAGGTCCCGCCCGGCGAGCTCGAACGGGTGCTGTCCGGCGTGGTGCCGGCCGCCGGTCAGGGGCAGGGCGACCTGCTGGTCGGGATCGAGAACGGCGACGACGGTGCGGTCGTCCGGATCGAGGGCGCCCGCGCGGTCGTGCTGACCGCCGACTTCTTCACGCCGGTCGTCGACGATCCCTACGACTGGGGCCGCATCGCGGCGGCCAACGCGCTGTCCGACGTCTACGCCATGGGCGGCGAGCCGCTGGTCGCCGTCAACCTGCTGGCGTGGCCGCGCGACCGGGTCCCGTTCGACCTCGCGGCCGAGGTGCTCCGCGGCGGCGCCGACGTCGCCCGGGAAGCCGGCTGCCACCTGGCGGGCGGGCACAGCATCGACGACCCGGAGCCCAAGTACGGCCTCGCGGTCACCGGCATCGCCGACCCCGGACGGTTGCTGCGCAACGACGCCGGCGTGGCCGGCGTACCCCTGACGCTGACGAAGCCGCTGGGTCTCGGCGTGCTCAACAACCGGCACAAGGTGACCGGCGAGGTGTTCCCCGAGGCGGTCGAGGTGATGACGACGCTCAACAGGGACGCCGCGCGCGCCGCCCTCGCGGCCGGCGTGGTGTGCGCGACGGACGTGACCGGGTTCGGCCTGCTCGGCCACCTGCACAAGCTCTGCCGGGCCAGCGGCGTCTCGGCGGTGGTCGACGCCTCGGCGGTGCCCTACCTCGAGCCCGCGCGGGCGTCGTACGCCGCCGGCTACGTGCCCGGCGGCAGCCGGCGGAACCTGGACTGGGTGCGCCCCCACCTCGACGCGACCGTCGACGAGGACGAGCTGGTGCTGCTCGCCGACGCCCAGACCTCGGGTGGCCTGCTCATCGCCGGCGAGGTCCCGGGCCACCCGGTCATCGGGGAGCTCGTGCCGGCCGGCGATCACTCGGTCGTCGTGCGCTGACGCAGCCAGGTGGTGGTGCCGTGCGCCAGCCCCTTGATCTTGGGCCGCCCGGCGACCGGGGCGACGGCGAGCGCGGCACCGTCGGGCAGCGACCACTTCACCTCGTGGTAGACCCGCGACAACGACTCGTCGCTCTCGACGAACGCCAGTCCCGGCGCGGCGACCACCAAGTCACGCCAGGGTCCGACCAGGTCCGCGGACGTCAGGTCGGCATCGCTCCACACCGCGAAGACGGGCATGCCGTCCCGTCCCCGGTGCGGTCGCCGGGCAAACCGGGTACACAGGCGCACATGACCGATCACACCCCGACCCTGCCCGAAGACGCCGCCCTCCTCGTCGGCGGCAGCGCGATGCCCCTGCTGGGTTTCGGCACCTGGCAGATCACCGGCGACGACGCCGTCCGCGCGACCGCCGCGGCGCTCGAGGCGGGCTACCGCCACCTCGACACCGCCACCGTCTACGGCAACGAGCGGGAGGTCGGCCGCGCCCTCGCCGACAGCGGGCTCACCCGCGACGACGTCTTCCTCACGACGAAGTGCCCGCCGAACCGGGCCGGGCGCGAGCGCGAGACCCTGGAGCAGAGCCTCGAGGCGCTGCAGACCGACCACGTCGACCTCTGGCTCATCCACTGGCCGGGCGACGGCCCGGTCAACGCCGACCTGTGGCGCGCCCTCGTCGAGGCCCGGAACGCCGGCCTGGCGCGGGAGATCGGTGTCAGCAACTTCGACGTCGCGCTGATCGACCAGATCACGCACGCGACCGAGGTCGCACCGGCGGTCAACCAGGTCGAGTGGAGCCCGTACCTCTACGACGTGGCCACGCTGGACGCCCACCGCGAGCGCGGGATCGTGCTCGAGGGATACAGCGCGCTGCGCAACGGCACCCTCGACGACCCGACGATCGGAGCGATCGCCGACCGCCTCGGCCGCACCCCGGCGCAGGTCATCATCCGCTGGCACCTCCAGCACGGCGTCGTCGTGATCCCGAAGTCGGTCGACCCCGACCGGATCCGGTCCAACGCCGACGTCGCCGGCTTCGAGCTCTCCGACGAGGACATGGCCGAGCTGGACGCCCTGCGCCGCTGAGCGCAGGCGCGGACACCCCGGGGCGGGACGACGAACTACGAGGGTGGACGACGAAACTTCGTCGTCCCGGCTCGGATTTCGTCGGCCGGCCGACAAAACCCCAGACCCTGCGCGCGGCTCAGCCGCTCGCCGGCCGCGCACGCAGGTACGCCGCGGTCTCGTCGTCCTCGACCCGCAGCCGGTCGACGACCTCACCGCCGTCGCACCGGCACAGCGCGACCTCGGTCGCCCCGACGGCGTACCAGGTCCCGCCGGACTCCTCCCAGCGCAGCAGCTGGTCGACGACCGAGCCCATCTGGCGACTCTAGGGGGCGCGGTCGCGCGACGACCGGGCGGTGCCGGGCGGGCCGACGCGCTCGGTCAGGAGACCCCTCGTCTCCTAGACTGGACCCCCGACGTCGGACGTGTGCACGGGGGTGCCCAGGAGTGGAGAGGCGGGACCGCATCCGGGAAGCGGACCGGCAGACCGTGCTCGACGCGGCCGCCGTGCTGCAGGTGCGGCGCAGTCAGCTGGCCGCCGCCCTCGCGGCCGGCCGCGACGTGGACGCCGTCGTCGTGGACACCTACGTGCGCGGGCAGACGCAAGCGGTCCTGCGGCAGTCCGACACGTGGTCCGAGCTCCGGTCGGTGCGTCCGTCCGTCACCGTTGCCCAGCTCCGCGGGAGCCTGCCGACCACGCGGTCGCTGGTGGCCGGCGGACTGCGGATGACGAGCATCTACGACGCCGACGGGAGCTCGCCCGAGGCGCGGACGCTGCTCGCCTGCGAGTCGCTCGGCACGTACCTGCTCAGCGTCGCCCCCGTGCAGCTGAAGATCATCGACCGCACCCACGTCCTCCTGCAGGGCCCGCTCCTGGACGACCACGCCACCGTGATGGCGGTGCGCTCCCGCACCTGCGTCGACGCCGCCTGGCGCTACTGGGAGGCGGTGCGGCAGATCGCGTTCCCGGTCCGGGAGTCCGTGGCGCTCGTCGGTGACCTCACCGACCGGCAGCGCCAGGTGGCCGCCCTGATGTCGACCGGCATCGGCGACGACGCCATCGCGGTCGCCCTGGGTGTCAGCGTGCGCACGGTCCGTTCCGACGTCGCGGGGATGCTGGAGGCGCTCGGGGTGCAGTCGCGGTTCGCCGCCGGTGTCCGCCTCCAGTTCTGGGCCGACGACGCCTCCTGACACTCCGGACGCTGCAGCTTCCTGCAACGCGCGTGACCGGCCCCGCCGCCTCGTGTTTCCTCTCCCCCGCGGCGGAGCCGGCCGGCCTTGGGGGAGTCGGCCGGCCTGCCGTGCCCTCGGGCGGACGTCATGCGGCCCGGTCGCCTCTCCGACCGGGTCGCATGACGTCTGCGGCGCCGTCGGGGGTCCTCCTTTGTGTGGACGCGCGAGCGACCCCGGCTGCCCTACCTTGAGCCCGTGGACCGAGTCCGGCGCCTCCTGGCGCTCCACGGCGTCGACGCCCTGATCGTCGTCGCGGCGATCGAGAGTGCCGTCGGTACGGCGCTGCGCACCGATCCCGAGGCGCCCGACGGTGCGCTGCTGGGGCTGGAGATGGTGGTCATCGCCGGCCTGGTCCTGGTGCTGCTGGCGCGCGGACGGTTCCCCTTCGCGGCACCCGCGACGCTGTGGATCGGCGTCGCCGCGGCCAGCTTCGTCGACGGTCGGCTGATCTCGAGCCAGGCCGGGATCTTCGTGGCGGGCCTGTTCGCCGCGGTCCTGCTGGGCAGCCTCCGCAGCGGCGTCCAGTCGCGGGTCGGCCTGGTGCTGGTCGTGACCTGCTCGGTCGTCGTGGTCTCCAACGTCCCGGACGGCGACGCCGTGGACCTCTTCTTCACGCCGCTGATCTTCGTCGTGGGCTGGGTCGTGGGCTACGCGCTGCGTGAGCGCAACCAGCAGGCGGAGGACGCCGAGGAGCGGGCCCAGCGGGCCGAGCGGGAGCGGGAGACCGCGGCCCGCCTCGCCGTTGCCGAGGAGCGGGCGCGGATGGCGCGCGAGCTCCACGACGTCGTGGCTCACGCGATGAGCGTCATGGTGCTGCAGGTCGGAGCGGTCCGCCACCGCCTGCCGGCGTCCGCGGAGCGCGACGCCCTGGGCAACGTCGAGCAGGCCGGCCGCAACGCCCTCACCGAGATGCGCCGGCTGCTGGGCGCGCTGCGTGGCGGGGACGACGCGTTGGAGCTGAGCCCGAACCCCGGCCTCGACGACCTCGAGACGCTCGCGGGCGACGTCCGCGCCGCGGGGCTCGACGTGCGCCTCCATGTCGCCGGCGAACCGGTGGCTCTGCCCCCGGCGCTCGACCTCTCGGCGTACCGCATCGTGCAGGAGGGCCTCACCAACAGCCTCAAGCACGCCCGCGCGGAGCACGTCGACGTGACCGTCGACTATGCACCCGACGAGGTGCGGATCGAGGTGCGCGACGACGGCCGGGGCGGCTCCTCGCGCGCCGAAGGCCTCGACCAGGGACGTGGCCCCGGGCACGGGCTGATCGGGATCGGTGAACGGGTCAAGCTGTACGGCGGGGACATGTCGGCGTTCGCCGCCCCCTCGGGCGGCTTCGTGCTGCGCGCCTCCCTCCCCCTGGGCGGTGGTGCCGGATGACGATCCGCGTGCTGGTGGTGGACGACCAGGCGATGGTGCGGGCCGGGTTCCGCATGCTGCTGGCGGACGAGCCGGACATCGAGGTGGTCGCCGAGGCGAGCAACGGCCTCGAGGCCGTGGCGGAGGCGGCACGCGTGCGTCCGGAGGTGGTCCTCATGGACATCCGGATGCCCGAGCTCGACGGGCTGGAGGCGACCCGGCGCATCGTGGCCGCCGACCCGGAGAGTCGGATCCTGATCCTGACGACCTTCGACGTCGACGAGTACGTCTACCGGGCGCTGCGCGCCGGCGCGAGCGGCTTCGTGCTCAAGGACGACCCGCCGGAGCAGCTGATCGCGGCGGTCCGCACGGTCGCCGGGGGGGACGCGCTGCTCTCGCCCTCGATCACCCGGCACGTGATCGCCCAGTTCACGAAGCGTCAGCACGTCGAGGTCCCCCGAGCCGTGGAGACCCTGACCGCGCGCGAGCTCGACGTCTTCCGCCTGATCACCAAGGGCTACTCGAACGCCGAGATCGGTCGCGAGCTGTTCATCAGCGACACGACGGTCAAGACCCACGTCACGCGGCTGCTGCAGAAGCTCGACCTGCGCGATCGCGCCCAGGCGATCGTGCTCGCCTACCAGACCGGCCTCTTCGACGTCGACGGGCGCGGTCCGGACGCACCCGGCTGACCTGCCGGGTCCGACCTTCGGAGGACCCCCGGTCGCCAGAAGGTGCCGCTCAGGACGCGACCTCGCGGCGACGCGCAAGACCCCTCGCGGTTCCTAGCGTCTTCCCCATGATCGACATCGACTCCCTGACCAAGAGGTATGGCGGCAACACCGTCGTCCACGACATCTCCTTCACCGCCCGACCCGGCCGCGTCACCGGCTTCCTCGGCCCCAACGGGGCCGGCAAGTCGACCTCGATGCGGATGATGGTCGGCCTGACCACCCCCACCGAGGGGACGGCCACCGTCGCCGGACGCCGGTTCGCCGACCTGCCCAACCCGGGTCGCGAGGTCGGTGTGATGCTGGACGCCTCCGCCCAGCACGCCGGCCGCACCGGCCGCGAGATCCTGACCATCGCCCAGCAGGTCATGGACATGCCGGCCCGACGGGTCGACGACATGCTCGACATGGTCAGCCTCACCCCGAGCGAGGCAGACCGCCGTGTGGGCGGCTACTCGCTGGGCATGAGGCAGCGCCTGGGCATCGCGGCCGCCCTCATCGGCGACCCGCAGGTGCTGGTCCTCGACGAGCCCGCCAACGGGCTCGACCCGGCCGGCATCCGCTGGATGCGCGACCTGCTGCGCGACTACGCCGACCACGGCGGCACGGTCCTGCTGTCGTCCCACCTGCTCACCGAGGTCGAGATCGTCGCCGACGACATCGTGATGATCGGGCAGGGACGCATCGTCTGCCAGGGCTCGAAGGCCGACCTGCTCCGGGCGGCCGGGACCGTCGTCCGCGCCGCGGACGTCCCGGCACTCCAACGGGCACTCACCGCGGCCGGCATCGCAGCGACCGCCTCGGGCGACGGTTCGTTGCGCACCGACGAGGATCCCGCCGCCGTCGGCCGCGCGGCCCACGACGGCGGCGTGGTGCTCACCGAGCTCCGCACCGCCGACAGCGGCGGCCTCGAGGAGATGTTCCTCGAGCTCACCGCCGACACCCAACGAGACACCCGACGAGAGAGGACCGCGGCATGACCGCCATCGCCGTCGACCAGGTCACGACCGGTCGCCGTACCCCGCCCGCGCCGATCCCCCTCCGCCGAGTGGTGCGCGTGGAGCTGCGGAAGATGTTCGACACCCGGTCGGGGTTCTGGCTCATCGCCAGCATCGCGATCACCGGCCTGATCGCCACGATCGCCACGATCGCGTTCGCGCCGGACGCGGACCTGACCTACTACACCTTCGCCAAGGCGATCGGGTTCCCGATCACGGTGATCCTGCCGATGGTCGCCCTGCTCTCGATCACCAGCGAGTGGAGCCAGCGCAGCGGCCTGACGACCTTCACCTACGTGCCGGACCGACGCGTGGTGGTCAGGGCCAAGACGCTCTCGGCCGTCATCATCGCGATCGTCTCGATGCTCTTCGCCTTCGCGGTCGGGGTCGTCGGCAACGTCGTCGGCAGCACCGTCGCCGGCGTCCCGACCACCTGGGACCTCTCGGTCGGGCACGCGCTGACGATCGTGCTCGGCAACCTGGTCTCGCTGTCGATCGGAACGATGCTGGGGATGCTCCTGAGGACCTCCGCCGGCGGCCTGGTCGTGTACTTCGTGCTCGTCCTGCTCGTGCCGAACCTGTCGGCGTTGCTGGCGACCAGCCAGGACTGGTACCACGACCTGCAGCCCTGGGTGGACCTGCCGTACGCGCAGAGCTACCTGTTCGAGGGCATGCACACCGGTGCCGAGTGGGCGCACGTCGCCACGGCGTTCGCGCTGTGGGTCGTGCTGCCGGGGATCGTCGGGCTCCGGCGGGTCATGCGGTCCGAGGTGAAGTAGCGCGTCCCCGCGCCGGCCGGC
>ERZ724513.1261-NODE-1261-length-12756-cov-7.377766_pt1 | contig 12756 bp, 8 predicted proteins | sample MGYA00376046_ERZ724513 | MGnify/ENA primary metagenome ERZ724513 (study PRJEB28724, sample SAMN07190883) | activated sludge metagenome | isolation source: activated sludge of sewage treatment plant in Hong Hong | place: Hong Kong | collected 2016-03-17 ... | reverse complement strand
GCTGACCCGGGTCCTGCAGAACGGGGCGCTGGCCGCCACCGTGCGCTGGCCGGCCGGCGCCGTCGAGGCCGGCCAGGCCGGGCGGCGGCGGGTGCGCTTCGAGGAAGCGCCCGAGTGGTACCAGCGGCTGGAAATCATCGAGGATGGCGGACGCCTGCGCTTCGTGTTCACTACCGACCGGGCGCGCGCCGAAGAGACACTGGCGACCGGGCAGCTCGCGCTGGTCGACAGCTTCGTCCGCATCGCCAGCCGCGATACCGGCCAGAACTCGGAAGTCGCCAAGACCCTGTTCGAGATGCTGCTGCCGCTGCGCCTGCGCGAGATGTCGGCGCAGCAGGGCAATCTGGTCATCATGGTGGACCAGCGCTCGGCACGCTACCCGTGGGAGTTGCTGGAGAACCGCTGGGCCAGCGGCGAGCGGCCGCCGGCGGTCGGCGCCGGCCTCGTCCGCCAGTTCCGCACCCTCGAATTCCGCCAGCGGCCGGTGCATGGCGCCGCCAATACCGCGCTCGTCATCGGCAACCCCGACCTCGGTGGCGCGCCCGACTTTGCCGACCTGCCCGGCGCCCGCGAGGAAGCGCAACTGGTTGCCAAGCAGCTCGCCGACGACGGCTACGACGTCACCGACTGCATTGACGCGGCGGCGACGCCGATCCTCGAAGCCCTGCACAAGGACAGCTGGCGCATCCTCCACCTCGCCGGCCACGGCGTGCACGACTACCCGCGGCCCGGCACGCCGGGCAAGGCGATTTCCGGCATGGTGATCGGCGCTGACAGCTTCCTGACCCCCGGCGACATCGCCCAGATGCGCTTCGTGCCCGAACTGGTCTTCATCAACTGCTGCCACCTCGGCCGCGTCGATGGCGCGCGCGACCTCGACCGTCTCGGGCTGGCCGCCAACCTCGGCGAGGAATTCATCCGCATGGGCGTGCGCGCCGTCGTCGCCGCCGGCTGGGCGGTCGACGACCGCGCCGGGCAGGCTTTCGCCGCCGCTTTCTACCGCGCCATGCTCGCCGGCGAAGCCTTCGGCGAAGCCGTGCGGGCGGCGCGCGAAGCAGTGTGGACACGCTGCCCGGACGTCAATACCTGGGGTGCCTACCAGTGTTACGGCGACCCGGACTTCCGCTTTCACCGCGATGGCGGTACGGCGCAACGGGTCTGGCCGAATTTCGGCACGCCGCACGAACTGGTCGCCGAACTGGAAAACCTGGCCGCCGACTTCCGCGCCGGCAGTCACGATGAAGGCGGCGGACGCATCGCCCGCCGCGTGGCGCGCATCCCGCCCGGGCAGTCGGCCGCCTGGCTGCAACGCGCCGACGTCTGCGCCGCGCTCGGCCTCGCCTGGGGCGAAATCCGCAACTGGGAAGAAGCCAGCCGCCGGCTGGAACAGGCGCTCACCGCCGACCGCGGCGAATGCCCGATACGCGCCCTCGAGCAATACGCGAACTATCGCGTCCGCCTGGCCGCCGCCAACTGGTCCGGCGCCCGCCGGCTGCCGGCGACGAAGCGCGAAGCGGCCCGAGGCCAAGCCGTCGAGGCGATCGAGGCCGCCATTCTCGATCTCGACACCCTGTGCCGGCGCGCCCCGACGGTCGAGCGCCTCAACCTGCTGGGCAGTGCCTACAAGCGCCTGGCGCAGGTCGAGGAAGGCGAGCGCCGGCTGGAAGCGCTGGTCAACATGGCGCATCACTACGACCTCGCCTACGCGCGCAAACACGACGCCTACGCCTTCACCAACCGCGTCGCCGCAACGCTGCTGGCCGAACAGGGCACGGTTGCGGTCGACGCCGAAAACAGGGGCAAATTGCTGCGCGAACTCGACAGCCTGCAGCGCGAAGTCGCCCGCCGCAATGCCGACGACCCGAATTTCTGGGACGGCGCCAGCCTCGCCGACTTGGCACTGACCCGTCTGCTGCTGGCCGGTGCCAACCCGGCGCGCCAGCGCGGTGCCGGGTTCGGCGAGCCGGTGACGGCAGTGATCCAGGCCTATGAAGACGCCATCGGTCGCGCCGCCAGCCCGCGCGAAGTGGCCTCGCTGGCCGAGAACATCGCCTTCCTGAGCGAACTCTGGTCATCCCGCGACAAGGCGATGCAGCGCGTCTTTGAACGAATCCTGGAGAGCCTGCAATGAGCCCGGCCGACTTTGGCCGGACCATCCGCGAATATGTGCCCGACCCGGCGAGCGGGCGCCTGGTTTACGTGACGGGATTGCAGGGGTCGGCCTGAGCCATGGCTTCCGGCAAGATACTGACCCTGCTCATCATTGCCACGCTGCTGGCGCTGCTTGGCGCCTGGGTCGTGGCCCGCAGCTATCGGGCGAGCATGAAGCGCCTGATGAAAATGCCCCTTGCGCAAGGGTCGACCGCGACCGGGCAGCCGGCTGCCGCCGACAATCGGCCGCCGGCCGCGGTGCCGGCGGCGCTGACGCTGGCCGACAACCGTCGCGCCCATCGCCGGCTGCTGGTGTCCTTCCTCACGCTGACGCTGGTCATGGCGCTGACGCGGACGCTGATCACGCAGGTCATTGCCGATGGTCCGATCACGCTCAAGACCGTGGCCACCCTCGGCGCCGCCTATGCCTGGCCGGTGTTGCCGGTGCTCGCGGTAATCGGCCGCTGGTCGCGCCCGCGCTTCGTCGGCGCCATGCTCGGCTGGTTCGTGCTGGCGGTGCTCCTGCTCACCTGGCGAACCAACGAGAACATCAGCTTCGCGCAGGTCGTCGGCTGGATGTTCTTCGATACCGGCCTGCCGCTCGTCGTCGTCACTGCCCTCTGCCTGGGCGGGGCAACGCGCGCCGTCGGGCCGTGGCTGGCGCCCCTGTTCGTGCTGCTGAGCGGGTCTTCGATACTCGGCGTCGATCTGCTGGCGGCGCTGGTCGATGCCGAAGGCCCGATCATTCGATGGCTGGCCGGCTGGCTGGGCGCGCTGCCGGCCATCGCGCTCTTCGCGCTGCTGCCCTGGCTGGTCGCCTGGTGGCCGGCCAGGGCGCTCGGCCGCTGGCTGGCGCAGGCCTACCGGCAGCGGCAGATTTCCGAACTGTTCTACCTGTTCACCGCAGTCTGGGTCATCGCCCTGATCGGCCCGGCGCTCGGTGCCATCGGCGAACTCGGCTGGGGCGCCCTGGTCTGCTTCCTGCCGCTGCTGCTGATTCCCGTCGGCGCGACCGCGATGCAACGTTTCGCCGCCCCCGCCATCGCCGGCCGGCCGCCGACCCTGCTGGTGCTGCGGGTCTTCCAGCAGGACGCCAATGTCCAGGACCTCTTCGACCACGTCATCGAGCGCTGGCGCCTGACCGGCAACACCGTGCTGATTGCCGGGACCGACCTTGTCGAGCGCACGATCGACGCCGACGACATCTTCACCTTCATCGACGGCCGCCTCGGCGAGCGCTTCATCCACAGCCCGGCCGACGTCCCGCGCCGGCTGGCGGATTTCGAATGGCAACCCGATGTCGAGGGACGTTACCGGGTCAATGAATGCTACTGCCACGACACGACCTGGCAGCAGGCGCTGGCCGCGCTGGTCAGGGCCAGCGATGTCGTGCTGATGGACCTGCGCAATTTTGTCGCCCAGAACGAAGGCTGCCTGCACGAACTGCGGGTGCTGGCAACGACACCGGGACTGGCACGTGTCGTCGTCCTGATGAATGAAAGGACACAACTACCCGCCGCCCAGGCCGCCATCGCCGAAGCGACCGCCACCGCCCCGGCGGGACGGTTCGTCTGGCTGGCGCAACAGGGGGACGTGCCACCGGCCACGGAAAAGGTGCTCGCGTTATTGTTCGTCGCCGCTGAACGATAACAGGCACCCGCCCACGAGGGAGCGCATTCGGCCGAAAGCGTCCCTTTGCGGATTCAACCTAGAAACCGTAGTTGGACGCGCCTGATGGTGCGTTTGGGCGGGTGGCTGGCGCGAAGCGACAACGCGGCAGGCTCATGCCTGCAAGGCGGAGCGCCAAAGCCGGACGCCCGACCGAACGTGCCAGCGGGTGCGTAGCGCGCCCACCCATCGGGTGATCCTGATCGGAGGCACAAATGCCGGTATTCATAAGGCTTCTCAAGGAAGTTCAAGCGGTCAACTACGGTTTCTAGGTTCAATAAAGCCGCCATGCGAACGGCGGCGTCATTCTGAAACTGCCCTGCGGTCTACATCACCGGCCTGAACGGACGGCTGGCTCTTGCGCCGATCCGGTCCGCCATGCGCTGGTGACAGGATGCGAATAGAAAGCGGCGGCAAATCAATTTACTATCCTGTTCGGGGAAAGCACCCGTTCGGTCGTAACCGGCTTCCCGTTTCCCAGAAATCAAGCACGCCCATCGGCAGCAACCGCACAACATGACCCGAAGATCCACAGCCAAGGGCCAGCCGGCCACGATGCCGACAAACCCCGAGGGTTCGCAGCCGCGAGCCAGACGCTTCATGGTTGTCGGCCTGCTGCTCGCCACCTTGATTGCCGGCGTAACGCTGTTTTTCGTTTCCTCCTCCCCGGTGCCGGCCCCCGCCTCCTCCCCGTCGCCCGGTCCTGCTGGCGCCTCGGACACTGTGCCAAACAGCGTTCCCGCCTCCCATGTCGGCGCCGAAACCTGCAAGACCTGCCACGAGAGCGAATTCAAGGCGTGGTCGGGGTCGCATCACCAACTGGCGATGCAGGAAGCCACGGCTTCCAGCGTGCTCGGCGACTTTGCCAACGCGAAGTTCAGGAAGCATGGCGTCGAGTCCACCTTCTTCAAACGCGGCGACAGGTTCATGGTGCGCACCGACGGCCCCGACGGCAAGCTGGCTGACTACGAAGTCAGCCACAACTTCGGAGTCTATCCGCTGCAACAGTATTTGATTCCGTTCTCGGGCGGACGTTACCAGGTGCTGCCGATCGCCTGGGACACGCGCCCGCGAAGCGCAGGCGGCCAGCGCTGGTTTCATCTCTATCCCGATCGGAAGACGGATTACACGGACTCCCTGCACTGGACGGGCGTCTACCAGAACTGGGCCCTGCAGTGCGCTGAGTGCCATTCGACCAATCTGCGCAAGGGCTACGACGCGGCCAGCCAGACCTACAAGACGACCTTCAGCGAAATCAACGTCGCCTGCGAAACCTGTCATGGCCCGGCATCCGCGCACGTTGACTGGGCCAAACAGGCCAAGCCGCCGTATGGCGCCGGTGGCGACAAGGGCCTGCCCTCTTTGCAAACCCGCTGGAAGGAAGCGTGGAAATTCCCGACCGCGGGCGCGCGATTCGCGGTCCGCGACACGCCGGCAGCGCCAGCCGGCATGAACAGTTGCGCTGCCTGCCACGCCCGCCGCTCGACTTTGAGCGAAGACCGGACGCCAGGTGCAACACTGGAAGACAGCCATCGCCTGGCGCTGCTCACCGCGCCCAACTACCATGCCGACGGCCAGCAGCGCGAAGAGGTTTATGTCTGGGGCTCGTTCCTGCAAAGCAGGATGCACCAGAATGGTGTCACCTGCATGGATTGCCACGAGCCGCACAGTCAGAAGCTGCGCGCCGAAGGTAACGCGCTGTGCACCCGCTGCCACGCCGCCGCCGAGTTCAACGTTCCCAAACATCACCACCATACGGAGGGCGGCAAGGGGGCGCAGTGCGTCACCTGCCACATGCCGACACAGAACTACATGGTGATCCATGCCCGGCAGGATCACAGCCTGCGCATCCCGCGTCCCGATCTTTCGCTGACGCTGGGCAGCCCCAACGCCTGCACCCAGTGCCACATCGACAAGAAGCCGCAGTGGGCAGCCAGCGCCATGGACCAGTGGTACGGCAGGAGCTGGCGCGAGCGCCCGCACTACGGCAGCACCTTGCACGCCGGTGAGACGCAGGGCATGCGCGCCCTGCCCGGGCTGCTCGAACTGGCCGCCAATCCGACGGCGCCGACAATCGTCCGGGCGACCGCGCTGACCCTGGCACAGCCCCATGCCAACCCCGGCACGCTGCCGGCGGCGCAGGCGCTGTTGCAGGATGCCGACCCCTCGGTGCGCATTGCCGCGCTGGGCATGATCGCGGCGGATGAACCAGTCAACCGGGTACTCAATGGCACGCCGCTGCTCTCCGACCCGGTCCGCGGCGCGCGCATCGAAGCGGCGCGCCTCCTTGCCGACATTCCGGATGACCGGATTCCCGAGGGCAAGCGCGCCGCCCGCGCCGCCGCCCTGCTGGAGTATGAAAACGCCCTGGCGCTGGAGGCCGACTGGCCTTCGGGCCAGGTCAACCTCGGCAATCTGCGCCTGCAGCAGGGGCGCGGTGACGAGGCGATCGCCGCGTTCGAGCGTGCCATCGTGCTCGACAAGGGCTTTCCCGGCGCCTATGTCAATCTTGCCGACGCCTTGCGCCAGTTGGGGCGCGAACCGGAAGCGGAAAAGAGTTTGCGCCGGGGCCTGGCGGTGCTGCCGCGCGATGCCGACCTGCACCATTCCCTCGGGCTGCTGTTGACGCGCAAGGGCGACAAGGCCGCTGCACTGAGCGAATTCGTCGAAGCGGCAAGGCTGGCCCCGGATAATGCGCGCTATGCCTACGTGCATGCCATCGCTGTCGATTCCGCGGGCAAGCGCGAGCAGGCGCTGGCCCTGCTGCGCAGCGCCAACAAGCGACACCCCAACGATCTCGATATCCTCGGTGCGCTACTGTCGATAAGCCGTGAAACTGGCGACCGGCAAGCCGCCCTTCGCTACGCGAAGCAACTCGCGGAGATTTTGCCGGGCAACCCCGCTCTGAACCGGTTGATTGTCGAGCTGGAGGCGAAATAGGTGGCTGCGGAACGCTTTCTCGGTTGCGGTTGACCATCGAGCGAGCGACGGCTTCCGCCAACTGCTGCCAGCGAAATCAAGAACGCGATCTTGCGAATAACCGTCGCCCAAGTGGCCACGGACCACGGGCAAGCCACCGCGATGGGTGAACCACGTTCCCACTGGAGGCGCTCCCATGGCCGACCGCAGACCTTTCCGGAGCAACTGTCTCGAAGGTCTGCTGCAACCTGTTGCCCGCGCTGCCGTCGTTGATGGCATGGAGGGCAGCCACCAACCTTCGTGGAAATCTCGTCACAAAGTCGAACCCGTGCGTTCAGCCAGCTTCGCCAAAGGCCTGCGCTCTTCGGAGCGCCGATTCCAGGCTCGCCACCAGCGCATCGCAGTCGCTGGCGCTTACCGCCTCGCCTTCGTTGTAGCCATAGGGCACGCAATAAACCATGCAACCCGCGGCGCGGGCGACTTCGATGTCATGGCGTGAGTCACCGATGTGCAGGTTGGTATTCACGGCACGGCCCATCTGCGCGCAGGCATGACGCAACGGGTCCGGGTGCGGCTTGCGAAACGGCGTGCTGTCGCCGGAGACGATGGCCGAGAAATAGTGCGTCAGCCCCATCCGCTCGAGCAGAGGCTCGGTGAAGGCGGCAGGCTTGTTGGTCAGCACCGCCAGCGGCACGCCTGTCGCGCGCCAGGCCTCCAGCCCGGCGAGCACACCTTCGAAAATTCGCGTTTCCTTGCCGTTGACCGCAGCGTAGTGCCGCTTGAAGGCCTCGACGGCGCGGCCAAGGAGCGCTTCATCCGGCGGCGTCCCATGATCCAGGCAGCGGCGTACCAGAACGACGACGCCCTGCCCGACGAAGCGGCGGATTTCTTCCTCGCTGCGCAATGGCAAGCCGAGTTCGGCGAGCATGCGGTTGCTGGCCTCGGCCAGATCGGGCAAGGTATCGAGCAGGGTACCGTCGAGGTCGAAGGTAACCGACTGGAAACGCATCAAACGCTGGCCAGTTCGCCGCGCAGGGCGCCGATGATCGAGTTGTAGCGCTGGGGGTCGCCATCCTTGCCGGCGCCAAAGACGGCGGAGCCGGCGACGAACGCATCAACCCCGGCGCGGGCGATCTCGGCAATGTTGGCGGTATTGACGCCGCCGTCGATCTCGAGACGGATACGGCGGCCGCTTCGCTGCTCGTAGGCGTCGAGCCGGGCGCGGGCTTCCCGCGCCTTGGCCAGCGTGCCGGGGATGAACTTCTGGCCACCGAAGCCGGGGTTGACGCTCATCAGCAGGATGAGATCGAGCTTGTCGAGGACGTAGTCCATGTGATCGAGCGGCGTCGCCGGATTGAAAACGAGGCCGGCCTGACAGCCGGCATCGCGGATCAGCGACAGGCTGCGGTCGACGTGTTCCGAGGCTTCCGGGTGGAACGTGATGATATTGGCCCCGGCCTTGGCGAAGTCGGGGATGATGCGATCAACCGGTTTGACCATCAGGTGCACGTCGATCGGCGCCGTGGTGCAAGGGCGGAGCGCTTCGCAGACGAGCGGCCCGATGGTCAGGTTGGGGACATAATGGTTGTCCATCACGTCGAAGTGGATCCAGTCGGCGCCCGCGGCGATGACGTTGGACACTTCCTCGCCCAGCTTGGCGAAGTTGGCCGAGAGGATGCTCGGGGCGATGATGAATTGCGGTTTGGCCATTTCCATCTCCCGTCCCGATCGATTCCTCTCGGCTAGCCTTACTTGGCGATGTGCTGAACGAAGCGCAGCATGTTGCAGGTGTAGCCGTACTCGTTGTCATACCAGACGACGACCTTGACGAAGGTCGGGTCGAGCGCGATGCCGGCGTCGGCATCAAAGATCGACGGCATGGAACAGCCGCGGAAATCGGTCGACACGACCTTTTCGCTGGTATAGCCGAGAATCCCCTTGAGCGGACCGGCAGCCGCCGCTTTCATGGCGTTGCAGACTTCCTCGTAGGATGCCCCCTTTTCCAGTTCGACCGTGAGATCGACCACGGAAACATCGGAGGTCGGCACGCGGAACGCCATGCCCGTCAGCTTCTTGTTCAGCGCGGGAAGCACGACGCCCACAGCCTTGGCGGCGCCAGTGGAGGACGGGATGATGTTCTCGAGAATGCCGCGACCGCCGCGCCAATCCTTGCTCGAAGGACCATCGACCGTCTTTTGCGTCGCCGTTGCGGCGTGCACGGTCGTCATCAGGCCGCGCTTGATGCCGAAATTGTCGTGCAGCACCTTGGCTACCGGAGCCAGGCAGTTGGTCGTGCAGGAGGCGCCGGAAACCACTTTTTCGCCAGCATACGTGAGGTGATTGACCCCGTAGACGAACATCGGCGTGCTGTCCTTGGAGGGTGCCGACTGGACGACCTTGCGGGCGCCGGCCGCAAGGTGCTTCTCGCAGCTCTCGGTGGTTAGGAACAACCCGGTGCAGTCGATGACGACATCGGCATTGACTTCATTCCACTTCAGTTCGGCCGGATCCCTGACCGCAGTGAGCCGGATCTTGCGACCATCGACCACCAGATTTCCACCGTCGACGGCGATCTCGCCGGGGAAATTACCGTGCACCGAGTCGAACTTGAGCATGTAGGCCAAGTATTCCGGATCGAGAAGGTCGTTGATGCCGACGATCTCGATCCCGGAGAATTCTGCTTCCTTTGCGACAGCACGGAAAACCATGCGTCCGATACGTCCAAAACCATTGATACCAACGCGAAGTGCCATCTTCATCTCCATCTAACAGGTTGATCAGGTCGAAAAGTCGCCGCTGTCGCCATTGTAGCGCGCAATGGTGCGCAACGCAGCCTGTACCAGATGCTCCGCCGTAAGACAAAAATGTTCGTAGAGCGCCGGGGCCGGGGCGGATTCGCCGAATTGGTCGATGCCGAGCACTTCACCGTCGAGGCCCACGTATTTGCGCCAGAAGTCGGTTTGCCCGGCCTCGATGGCGACGCGACCGACAGCGGCCGGCAGCACCTGCTGCTTCCACGCCGCAGACTGGCGGTCGAAGACGCGCGTGCAGGGCATTGAGATGACACGTACCGAAACGCCCCTTGCCTTGAGTTCGGCCTGCGCCTCCATGGCGATGCCGACTTCGGAACCGGTGGCAATCAGCACCGCCTGCAATGGCCCATCGCCATCCGCGAGGATGTAGCCGCCACGCCGGACGGCTTCAGCGCGTCCGCCGGCCGCGCCATATTGCGTCAGATTCTGCCGCGACAGTAACAGCGCCGAGGGGCCATTGCGCCGCTCAAGTGATTCGACCCAGGCGACCGCAGTTTCCAGCTCGTCGCAGGGACGCCAGAGATCGAGTCCGGGAATGATGCGCAGACTGCTTGCATGTTCGACCGGCTGGTGCGTCGGGCCGTCCTCGCCGAGGCCGATGGAGTCATGGGTCAACACATGGACGACGCGCTGCTTCATCAGCGCACCCATGCGGATGGCATTGCGGGCATAATCCGAAAAGACGGCGAAGGTGCCGCCGTAGGGGATCAGGCCACCGTGCAGGGCAACGCCGTTCATGATCGCCGTCATGCCGAATTCGCGTACGCCGTAGGAAATGTAGTTGGGCGTCTGGTCGACGGCTGCCGCATGCAACGCGATACTGCCCTTGCCGGCGGTCAGGTTGGATCCGGTGAGGTCGGCGGAACCGCCAAGCAGTTCGGGGACACGGTCAACCAGCAGGTCGAGGCAGTTTTGCGAAGACTTGCGGGTCGCCGTGGCGGCGCTGCGCGCGCCGGCGCTCGCCAACAGTTCGCTGCGGATTTCCGGCCAGCGCTCGGGCAGGCCGCCGGCCTGGGTGCGCTCGAACTCAACCGCCAGTTCGGAATGCTGGGCACGGTAAGCGGCGAATCTGGCCTGCCAGGCAGCCTCGGCGGCTGCTCCCGCAGGCCGTGCATCCCAGGCCTGACGAATTTCCGCCGGCACGTCGAAGGGAGCGTGCGGCCAGCCCAGCGCGGCGCGGGTCGCCGCTGCCTCATCGGCGCCGAGCGGGGCGCCATGTACGTCATGCGTCCCGACCTTGTTCGGCGAACCCCAGCCGATCTGCGTCCGGCAGACGATCAGCGTCGGCTTGCCGCGCACTTCCCTGGCTTCGCCAATGGCGGTGGCGACGGCCGCGGCATCGTGGCCATCGACCGGACCGATGACATGCCAGCCATAGGCGCGGAAGCGGGCGGGCGTGTCGTCGCGGAACCAGCCTTCGACATGGCCGTCGATGGAAATCCCGTTGTCGTCGTAGAAGCAGGTGAGCTTGTCGAGGGCCCAGACGCCGGCCAGCGAACACGCTTCGTGGCTGATCCCTTCCATCAGGCATCCGTCACCGGCAAAGACCCAGGTCCGGTGATCGACGACGTCGAAGCCTGGGCGGTTGTAGCGCCGGGCCAGCAGCTTTTCGGCGAGCGCCATGCCAACGGCGTTGCTCAGACCCTGGCCGAGCGGCCCGGTGGTCGTCTCGATTCCCGGCGTATGGCCGACTTCCGGATGCCCGGCGGTGCGGCTGCCGAGCTGGCGGAAGTTCTTCAGTTCGTCGAGTGGCAGGTCATAGCCGGTGAGATGCAGCAAGGCATAGGCCAGCATCGAACCGTGGCCGTTCGACAGGACGAAGCGGTCGCGGTCGGACCATTGCGGATTGGCGGGATTGTGCTTGAGGTGGTCGCACCAGAGGACTTCGGCGATGTCGGCCATGCCCATCGGGGCGCCCGGGTGGCCGGATTTTGCCTTTTCGACGGCGTCGACCGCAAGAAAGCGGATGGCATTGGCCAGCGTGCGCCGGGATATGTTTTCGCTCATGTGTCTCTCCATTTTCTTGTGCTGTCAGGCGCGGCGCTTCTTGTCGATCAGGCGCAGGACCATCGGCGTGAAGATCATCTGCATGGCCAGCCCCATCTTGCCGCCGGGCACGACCAGGGTGTTCGGACGCGTCATCATCGCCCCGTGCAGGATGTTGAGCAGGTACTGGAAATCAATGCCCTTGGGATTGGCAAAGCGGATCACCACCATGCTTTCGTCCGCCGAGGGAATATCGCGGGCAATGAACGGGTTGGAGGTATCGACGATGGGCACGCGCTGGAAATTGACATGGGTGCGCGAGTACTGCGGACAGAGGTGGCCGATGTAATCCGGCATCCGGCGCAGGATGGTGTCGGTTACCGCCTCCTGGGAGTAGCCGCGCGTCTTCTGGTCGCGATGCAGTTTCTGGATCCATTCCAGGTTGATGATCGGCACCACGCCGACGCAGAGATCCACCTGTTTGGCAACGTCGATCTTGTCGTCCGCGTAGGCGCCATGCAGGCCCTCGTAGAACATCAGGTCGGTGCCGGCCGGGATGTCCTGCCAGGGAGTAAAGGTGCCCGGTTCCTGGCCGTAAGGCTCGGCTTCGCCGGCATCGTGCAGGTACTTGCGAGCCTTGCCGCCACCGCTGCGGCTGTAGTCGATGAACAATTGCTCGAGTTCCGCGAGCAGATTGGCTTCGGGACCGAAATGGCTGAAATGGCGGTTGCCCTTTTCTTCCTGCGCTTTCATCTCGGCGCGCATGCTCAGGCGATCGTAACGGTGGAACGAATCGCCCTCGACGATCTCCGCCTTCAAGCCCTCCCGGCGAAAGATGTGCTGGAAGCTCTGCATCACGGTACTGGTGCCGGCGCCGGATGAACCGGTAATGGCGATGATGGGATGTTTGACGGACATGATGATTTCCCCGCAGGTTTGAAATTCGGTGGCGATTCGGTCGGGAACTATTCGCGGTACAGCGAACGCTCGGAAAAGAGCGGCGATTCGAAGGGGCGATCGGAGCCATCATCGTATGCGCGGTGATAGCGCTCGACGCGCTCGACCTCGTTCTTCGACCCGAGAATGACCGGCACACGCTGGTGCAGGCCGGACGGCGCGACGTCAAGAATGCGCCCGCGCCCGGTCGACGCCGCGCCGCCCGCCTGCTCAATCAGCATCGCCATCGGGTTGGCTTCGTAGAGCAACCGCAGACGACCGG
>ERZ724513.1257-NODE-1257-length-12779-cov-7.578434_pt1 | contig 12779 bp, 12 predicted proteins | sample MGYA00376046_ERZ724513 | MGnify/ENA primary metagenome ERZ724513 (study PRJEB28724, sample SAMN07190883) | activated sludge metagenome | isolation source: activated sludge of sewage treatment plant in Hong Hong | place: Hong Kong | collected 2016-03-17 ... | reverse complement strand
TGGTGCCGCGCGCGTCCACCGATCCGACGCTCAGCTTCAGCGGGGTGCCGTGACGGGGCGCGCCGCCCACTGGGCGCGCATCGCCGCGGCCCGCGATCGGTTCAGCGAGCGCAACTGGTAGGCGACGAACGCCACGGCGACGACCAGAGCGGCGAGCGCCCACCACCAATCTCGGGCCATCGCGGCCGACCCGGCGGTGTCGAGTTGAGCCAGAGTGATCGATCCGGTCAGCAGCATCGCGCCGGTGATCGCAAGATTGGCCCCCGACAAGCCGGTCAGCACGATCAGCAGAATGGCCGGCAGGTCGCCGACGAGCCCGATCACCACCAGCACGCCTGCGACCAGCGCGCCGACCAACCAGGTGAGCCACCCGCCGCGAAAGCCGAGCGCCAGCATCAGCCCGCTGCCGATCGCGAAGCCGATCGACGCCAGGCCCAGCAGCACCGCGACCTGATAGAAGGCGTAGGCCAGCCAGCCGAACACGATGGCCCCCAGTAACGCCCCCACCCAGGTGGCCACGGTGAGCCCGCCGCCGCTCAGCGGCAGTGCCTGTGCCAGCCCCGCACCGATGCCGAAACCGCTCACCGCCCCGAGCAACGCGATCATCACCCGCAGCGCCCGATAGCCGGCCAGGCCGACCAGCAACCCGACCGCGAGCGCGACCAGGCCCACCCACATCTCGTTCATGGCCTCAAGGGTAGATGGGAGCGCCACTGGCCAGGCCTTGACCGAACGCAGCGGTCGGCCTTGGCGCCCACGTCAATGCCCGCTGGCAAGCCGAGATGGCCGAGTTGTTCGAAGGTGACGGTGCACCCGACGCAGGCTTTCGCTACCTGCCCGAGGTGTTCAACCTCGACGACCAGCTCGCGCGCGCCGAGTCGTCCGACCAGGATTGACCACGGCACTGCCCGCTGCTTGAAAGGATCGCTGGCGGGCCGCCGCCACCCCTGGCAGGCTGAGAAATGCACCGCACTCGTTCGAAGGAGAACGCCCCGTGACCGACCTGCCCTACCAGGATTCCTCGTTGCCCGTGGCCGACAGGGTTGAAGACCTGTTATCGCGGCTGAGCCTCGAAGAGAAGGCGGGCCAGGTCACCCAGTACTTCTACTTCGGCAGCTTCGCCCAAGACATTCAGCTCGAGGCGTCGGAGGCGAATCAGTTTCAGGAGTCGCCGCGCCGGGTCGAAGCGGCACTGGCCAGGGGTGGTGCGGGTTCACTGCTGTTCGTGCGCGACGCCGTCTCGGCCAACCGTCTGCAGCGCATGGCCATCGAGGGCAACCGGCATGGCATTCCGGTGATCTTCGGCTTCGACGTCATTCACGGCTTTCGCACCATCTTTCCGGTGCCGCTGGCCCAGGCCGCCTCGTGGGATCCGGGGGTGGCCGAGGCCGGCGAGCAGGTCGCCGCTCGCGAAGCCCGCGCGGTGGGCATTCAGTGGTCGTTCGCGCCGATGATCGACATCGCCCGCGACCCCCGCTGGGGCCGCATCGTCGAGTCCAACGGCGAAGACCCCACGCTGGGCGGGGCGATGGCCGCCGGGCACGTGCGCGGGTTCCAGGGCGACTTCGGACCCGAGAGCATTCTGGCCGGCCCCAAGCACTTCGCCGGCTACGGCGCGGCCCGCGGCGGCCGCGACTACGAAGACTCCGAGATCAGCGATTCGGAGTTGTGGAACGTCTACCTGCCGCCGTTCAAGGCCGCCATCGACGCCGGGGCGGCCAACATCATGAGCGCCTACATGGACCTCAACGGCGTGCCCGCCTCGGGCAACAAGTGGCTGCTCACCGACGTGCTGCGCGGCGCGTTCGGCTTCAAGGGCTTCGTGGTCTCGGACGCCAACGCGGTGCATTCGCTGGTCACCCAGCACTTCGCGCGCGACCTCACCGATGCCGCGGCCCGCGGCATCAACGCCGGGCTCGACCTCGAGATGATCATGGACGACCCCGCCTACGCCCACCTGCCCGAGGCCATCGAGCAGGGTCTGGTCAGCGAAGAAACGCTCGACGAGGCCGTCCGGCGGGTGCTGACGGCCAAGTTCACCATCGGCCTGTTCGAGAACCCCTACGTCGACGAGGCCGCGGTCGAGTCGGTGCTGAACGACCCCGCCCACCGTGAGGTCGCCCGCAAGGCTGCCGAGCGCACCGCCGTGCTGCTGAAGAACGACGGCGGGGCGCTGCCACTTTCCTCCGAGGCGAAGAAGATCGCCGTGATCGGCCAGTTGGCAGCCTCGCAGCGCGACACCCTGGGGCCCTGGGTGTTCAGCTACGACGCGAGCGAAACCGTCACGATTCTCGACGGCATTCGCGCGCGCGCCGGCGACGGCGTCGAGGTCACCTACGAGGCCGGGGTCGGCATTCCCGAGCGAACCTACCCGTCGATGTTCGACGCGATGGACTCGGTGGTCGAGCACACCGCCGACGATCACGACGACGATGCCGGTATGGCCGCGGCGGTCGAGGCGGCGAGCAGCGCCGAGGTGGCCGTGGTGGTGATCGGCCAGCGGCAGAACCAGATCGGTGAGAAGGCGTCCAACGACACCCTCGATCTTCCCGGACGCCAGTTGGAGCAGTTGCAGGCGATCGTCGCGACCGGTACACCCACCGTGGCAGTGGTGATGTCGGGCCGTCCGCTCGACCTGCGGTGGGCCGACGACAACGTGCCGGCGATTCTGCAGGTCTGGTACCCCGGCACCCGCGGCGGTGAAGCGGTGGCCGCGCTGCTGTTCGGCGACGTCTCCCCCGGCGGCAAGCTACCGGTGAGCTGGCCGCGGCACGTGGGCCAGATTCCGGTGATCCATTCGCACTACACCACGTTCCAACCCGCCGAGGCCGCCTCGCGTTACTGGCAGGAGGCGTCGACCCCGCTGTACCCGTTCGGCCACGGGCTGTCGTACGCGAGCTTCGAATACGCGAACCTGCGGCTGTCGGCCGAGTCGGTGCCGGTCGGCGGCACGGTGCAGGTGAGCGTCGACGTGACGAACACGGGTTCGGTGGACGCCGACGAGGTGGTGCAGCTCTACATTCATCAGCGCTGGGGCACGTCGAGCCGTCCGATTCGTGAGTTGAAGGCCTTCGAGCGGGTGTCCATCGCGGCCGGCGCGACGACCACCGTCACGTTCGACCTCGGCCCGGACCAGCTGCGCTACTGGAGCGCCGTCACCCGCGACTGGGTGCAAGACGCCACCGAGATCGAGGTGTACGTGGGCGGTGACTCGACCGCTGAGCTGACCGCCGTGCTCACCGTCGGCTGACCTCACCCCAAGGGCAGTGCCGCTCTGTGGCGCGGGGGCTTAGGCTCGCCGCGTGACCGATGCAGTGCAGCAGGCGGCGCGAACGGCCAACTCGAGCCGACCGCTCGAACTTCTGGCCCGCGGCGGCTACGCCGCCAGTGGCGTGGTGCATCTGCTGCTCGGGGCACTGGTGGTGGGAGTCACGTTCGGGGGACGCGGACAGACCGACCAGTCGGGCGCCTTTCGTACGATCGCCACGGCGCCGTGGGGCATGGCTCTGCTGTGGGTACTGGCCGTACTGCTGGTCGCTCTCGGCCTGTACCACCTGGTGCAGTGCTTCGTGGCCCGCGGTGGTTCGGCCGCCGACCGGTGGAAGGATCGCGCGTCCCACGCCGGGCAGGCGGTCGTCTTCGCGGCCCTGGGAGTGGCGGCTGCCACGGTGGCGCTGGGCGCGAGGCCCAACGGTGACCGCAGCGCGCAAACCGCCAGCCGCGACGTGTTGAGCCTGTCCGGGGGCCCGCTGCTGTTGGGCCTGCTCGCGGCCGGCGTGGTGATCGGCGGCATCGCGTTCGCCGCGATGGGTGTGCGCAGGTCGTTTCTGAAGAAGGTCGACCTGCCGGGCGGGCGGGTCGGCTCTGCCGTCACCGTGCTCGGCGTGGTCGGTTATGTGGCCAAGGGCGGGGCGCTGGCCATCGTCGGCGCCCTACTGGTGGTGGCCGCGGTCAAGGCCGACCCCGAGCAGGCCGGCGGGTTGGACGCCGCCGTGCACACGCTGCTCGGCCTGCCGTTCGGGCAGGCACTGGTCGCTTGCGCCGGCATCGGCTTCGCCTCGTACGGGGTCTACCTGTTCTTTCGCGCCCGCTACGCCAAGCTGTGAGGCCACGTACCGGACGTAATATGGCGGCGTGACCAGTAACCCGCCCACGGGCGAGCCTGAGCAGCAGTGGCAGCAGCCGAACTTCGACGCGCCCCGCGACGAGCAGTTCGTGCAGCCCGTGACGGGCCACGTGATCGTGCCCGGTGTGGGTGGGCGCGTGCCGCCGCCGTCCACGTTCGAGACGATGATCGGAACCCTGGCCAAGCTGGTGTGGCCGGTGGCAATTCTGATGATCATCTTCACCGGTGTGTCGTTCTGGCCGGGGCTGATCGGCGCCATCGTGGTGGGCACGATACTGAGCGCGCTGAAGAACAACCTGCGGCAGCGTCGGCGCTGGCAGGTACAGCCGCCCGAGGTCGGCCCAGATCAGCGCTGAGGCGACCTGGCACACCGGCTAACCGGCCTCTCAGTGTTGGCCAATCATTTCGGGAGTGACCAAGTGCTGTTACCTGGTCGAACCTGTCGAGACTCGTCTGATGAGGGGTTTCGACAAGCTCGACCCGCGGATGCTCACGCCTTGGTGATCTGCACCGCCAACCCGAGATCGGGTTCGGTCGTCCAACCGTCACTCGGTTCGCCCTCGGTGATCGACGTGGCCAGCACCTCGGCAGCGATCGCGTCGGAATGCGCCCGGATCGCCTCGGCCAGGTCGCCCTCGGCGTGCCAACGCAGGTCGATCCGATCCGACACCTCGAGGCCCGCGTTCTTGCGACCCTCCTGCACCGTTCGGACGACCTCGCGGGCCAACCCCGCCTGCACCAGTTCGGGGGTCAGTTCGAGGTCGAGGGCGACGGTCTCGCCCTGCTCGTTGACCACCGACCAGCCCTCGCGCGGACGCTCCGAGACGATCACCTCATCAGCGCTCACCTCGACCCCGTCGACCACGGCGGTGCCCTCGGCCGCCAGCGATGCGGCCAGGGCCGCAGCGTCGGTCGCGGCGATCGAGGCGGCGATCTTCGGGGTGTCCTTGCCGAACCGCTTGCCCAGGGCACGGAAGTTGCCCTTGGCCGAGTAGTCCACCAGGTCGCCCGCCGAGGCGAATGACTCCACCCTTTGCACGTTGAGTTCGGCCGCGATCTCGGCGCGCAGTTCGTCGTTCAGCTTCGCGAACGAACCGGACGGCACCAGCACCCGCGACAGCGGCTGCCGCGTCTTGACCTTCGCCTCGGCCCGCGCGGAGCGTCCGAGTTCGACCAGTCGGCGGGTGAGCCGCATGGCCGCGTCGAGGTCGGGGTCGGCCAGCGAGTCGTCGGCCACGGGCCACGACGCCAGGTGCACCGACGCCGGCGCGGCCGGGTCGGTGGGCACCATCAGGTCTTGCCACACCCGCTCGGTGATGAACGGCGCCAGCGGAGCCATCAACCGGGTGACCACGTTCAGGGTGTCGTGCAGGGTCTGCAGAGCGCCCGGGTCGCCGTCCCAGAACCGCCTGCGACTACGCCTGACGTACCAATTGCTGAGGTCGTCGACGAAGTCGGCGATCAGCGCTCCGTAGCGCTGGGTGTCGAAGTTCTCCAGCGCAGCGGTGGTCTGGGTGACCAGCCGGGTGCGCGCCGAGACCAGCCAGCGGTCGAGCACGTGCTCGCTGGTCGAGCCTGTCGAAACCCCGGTCTCGCTGGTTGAGCTTGTCGAAGGCGTCCAGTCGTTGGTGCGCGCATAGAGCGCCTGGAACGCCACCGAGTTCCAGTAGGTCAGCAGCACCTTGCGCACCGTTTCGGTGATCGTGGTGTCACCCACCCGGCGCGACGCCCACGGCGAGCCTCCGGCCGCCATGAACCAGCGCACGGCGTCGGCCCCGTACTGATCCATCAGCGGGATCGGCTCCAAGATGTTGCCCAGGTGCTTGCTCATCTTGCGGCCGTCCTCGGCCAGAATGTGGCCCAGGCACAGCACGTTGCGGTAGCTGGACGCGTCGAACACCAGCGTGCCGACGGCCATCAGCGAGTAGAACCAGCCGCGGGTCTGGTCGATCGCCTCGCAGATGAAGTCGGCCGGGTAGGCGTCGGCGAACTTCTCCTTCGAGCCGTCGGCCCACGGGTAGCCCCACTGCGCGAACGGCATCGAACCCGAGTCGAACCAGGCGTCGATCACCTCGGGCACCCGGCGCATCGGCTCGTGGCACATCGGGCAGGGGAAGGTCACGTCGTCGACGAAGGGACGGTGCGGGTCGAGTTCCGCCTGATCGTCACCCGTCAACTCGGTGAGTTCGGCCCGCGACCCCACGCAGTGCAGGTGGTCGTGCGCGCAGCGCCAGATCGGCAGCGGCGTGCCCCAGTAGCGCGAGCGCGACAGCGCCCAGTCGATGTTGTTGTTCAGCCAGTCGCCGTAGCGGCCCCACTTGATCGTCTCGGGGTACCAGTTGGTGGCCGCGTTTTCGCGCAGCAGGGCGTCCTTGATCTGGGTGGTGCGGATGTACCAGCTCGGCTGGGCGTAGTACAGCAGCGGGGTGTGGCAGCGCCAGCAGTGCGGGTAGCTGTGCTCGTAGTCGAGCACCCGGTACATCAGCCCGCGCGCTTCGAGGTCGGCCACCAGCGTGGCGTCCGCGGTCTTGAAGAAGACCCCGCCGACCAGGCCGAGCTCGGGCTCGAACGTGCCGTCGGGCCTGATCGGGTTGACCATCGGCAGGCCGTAGGCGCGGCACACGGCCATGTCTTCTTCACCGAAGGCGGGCGCCTGGTGCACCAGGCCCGAGCCGTCTTCGGTGGTCACGTAGTCGGCGAGCACCACGTAGTGCGTGCCGCCCACCACGTTGGGAAAGTCGACCAGCTCGAAGGGCCGCTGGTAGGTGACGAACTCGAGGTCGCGACCCGGCATGGTGGCCTCGACCTGCCAGCCGTCGCCCAGCACCTTCTCGACCAGCGGCTCGGCCACGATCAGGGTCTCGGGGTCATCGCCCAGTTTGGTGGCCACCACATAGGTGACGTCGGGGTGCACGGCCACCGCGGTGTTGCTGACCAAGGTCCAGGGGGTGGTGGTCCACACCAGCAGGGACGCCTTGCCGGCCCAGGGGCCCGAGGTCACCGGAAAGCGCACGTACACCGAGGGGTCGACCACGTCTTCGTAGCCCTGGGCGAGTTCGTGGTCGCTCAGGGTGGTGCCGCAGCGGGGGCAGTACGGCGCGACCCGGTAGTCCTCGACCAGTAGGCCGGCGTCGAAGATCTGCTTCAAGGCCCACCAGACCGACTCGACGTAGCTGGGGTCCATCGTCCAGTAGGCCTGGTCGAGGTTCACCCAGTAGCCCATGCGGTGGGTGAGTTCGGTGAACTCGTCGACGTGCCGGCTGACCGACTCGCGGCACATAGCGTTGAACGCCTCGACGCCGTAGGCCTCGATGTCGGGCTTGCCGTTGAAGCCCAGTTCGGCCTCGACGGCGAGTTCGACGGGCAGGCCGTGGCAGTCCCAGCCGGCCTTACGGTCGACGTGAAAACCCTGCATGGTCTTGAACCGGGGAAACACGTCTTTGAACACCCGGGCCTCGATGTGGTGGGTGCCGGGGGTGCCGTTGGCGGTGGGCGGGCCTTCGTAGAACGTCCACGCGGGGCCGCCCTTGGTGGCCTGCAGCGTCTTGGCGAACGTGCCCTGGTCGCGCCACAGGTCGAGGATCTGGTGCTCCATGGCAGGCAGATCAACCTGGGGCGGCACCGGACGGTACTCGGTCATCGGTCATTCCTTCGTCGACAGCTCCGACCGGACTGGCCCGGTCAGGGGACGAAGGGACGAGGCGGACCCCGCGGTACCACCCTTCTTGGCCGCCACGTCGGACGACCCGCTCTTGCTCGCCGCGGCCGGTTCTAGTGAGCGGGCGAACCCGCCGTTCTTCCGGCAACTCCGGGGTGATGGCCCCATCAATGCCTTGCGACAGTCGTCCATGGTAGCCGCCGGATTCTGAAAAGTGCATTCGCGTGGACGCGAAGGGGCCAGACACGCCGGGTCGAGGTTCAACAACCAGGACGATTTCAGAATCCGACGACGGTGCCGATCAGCCGAGAACGAGCCCGCCACCGATCGCCAGGTTGAAGCCGATGAGACCGACGCAGGCGACCAGCCCGACCCAGGGCACGGGCTTCACCAGCAGCGGCTCCTCGAGTTCGTTGACCCACCGGACGATCAGCAACGACAGGGGGGCGAACACCGTCTGTGCCACGGCTGCCACCAGCACCACGGCGCGTTCGCGATCGGTGAACGGCATGCCCGACAGATCGGTGGTGACTGCGGCGAGACCGACCAGAATCGCCGCGCCGATCAGCCACGGGTACCCACTGAAGCACCGCAGCCGGGTGAGGTCACGCCCGCACAGCCGCACCGAGTGAATCGCCCACTGGTGCGCGACGCCGAGCATAGCCGCCACGCCGACGGCGACCGCGACCCAGGCCGACCAGGCGGGCAGGCTCAGTTCGCGCACGATCGTGGCGACGTCACCGCCATAGGGCGTGATCGCCAGGTACACAGCAGCCTGCATCAGCGACGTGACGGCCACCCAGATCCACAACAGGTGGGCGAAGTCGCCCCGAAAGCGAAAGGGCTGCAGCACCTGCATCACCGAGCCGATCACCAGGCTTGCCACGGGGCCGGCGGCCGCTGCGCCGGCGGCGGCGGTACCGGTGAGCGGCGGGTGATAGGTGACGCCGAAGGCGAACAGGGTGGCCTGCGAACCCAGAGCGGCACCCGTCACCCAGTGGGCGAGTTCGTGCAGCAGCACCGTGATGCCGGTGCCCAGCACCATTGCGACAAGGGTGTTCACCACGATCCAGGCGTAGGTCCATGACTGTGGCACAGACGGTTCGGCCGGCAGGTCCCTGGGGTGCGGGTTCGCCATGCGGTGAACGTAGCACGCAGGTCGTCGGCGAATCGGACGGGCGGCGGCGGGTTGCGCGCGCGACTCGTGAGACGATCGCGGGGTCGAAGGAGGTTCGGCGATGGCCGATCAAACGGTGGACGACTACATCGCCGGTTTCGAAGCGCCGGTGCGCGAGAGGCTGCTGCGGGTGCGCGAGCTGTTGCTGGCGGCCATGCCCCAGGGCGAGCAGAAGATGCGCTACGGCATCGCCGCGATCATGGTCGACGGCCGCTACGGATTGCACTTCGCCGGCTGGAAGAAGCACATCGGGCTGTACCCGGTGCCGGTGTTCGACGACGACCTCGAGGCCGAGGTGAAGCCGCTACGGCGCAGCAAAGACAGCGTCGCTTTACTGCACAGCGACCCGCTGCCCGAGCAACTGATCAGCCGCATCGCCCACGCAGTGGTCGAGCGCCGAGCGAGCTGAGACCTCGCTGGTCGAGCTAGTCAGGACCCGCTGGTCGAGCTCGAGGCCCCTGGTCGAGGCCAAGGCCTGTGGTCAACCCCATCGGCAGGGTCTCAGCGGCACGCGATGCCGGCATCAGTGTTCAGTGCCGGGTTCGGTGACTACTGCCGTGCTATATCGCGGCACCAGTTTCGTCTTCATGGCACGAGTGACAGATGCCGGCAACGGTCAAGACCCGCCTTGGTTGCGGTGGTTCGGAACCGGTCCCGTGCCGAGCACGAACCGAATGCATCTCGGCGAAAGGAGAAAGATCGTGGCCCGTAGTCGGGCCACGATCCTTCAGGTTCTGCACGGCTCCTCAGTCCGTCCGCTCAGCGGAGCTCTGGAAGCCTCACTGCGCCGCACCGTCCTCGGCCGGGCCGGCAGGCTTCGGGCCGTCCGCGGGGTGCGGGGGCTCGGGGTGCGGCGGCTGGTGGAAGGGCGGGAAGCTGTTGCCGGTCAGTGCGTCGCGTCGGGCCTTGTAGTCGTCGATCTCGATCTCGCCGCGGGCCAGCCGCTCGTCGAGAATGCGCAGCGCGTCGCCGGGGTGGTGCTGCGGGGGGCCGCCCGGCTCGGGCCGGTGCCCGTGCGGGCCGCGGTGGTGCCGCTTCACCCAACCCTTCTTGACCGCGATCTTGTAAACCAGCGCGGCCAAGCCCAGCAGCACGGCGAAGAACAACGCCATGCCGATCAGACCGCCGATCATGTGCAGAAAGCCGAAGCCTCCGCCACCACCCCTGGGACCCATCAATAACTCCTTAATGCCTCGAAGACGTGCTTCCATAGTGCGCGCCGATCCGCGGCGATCAACTGTCAGGAGGCTGTGACTTCGGTCACGAGCGCCTCGAGCACCAACGCCAGGCCGTCGTGTTCGTGGTGGGCGGTCACCGCGTGGGCCGCCCGCCGCACCTCGGGCAGCGCGTTACCCATCGCGACGCCGTAGCCCGCCCAGCGAATCATTTCGATGTCGTTGAGTTCGTCGCCGATGCCCAGCACCTCGTGCGACTCGAACCCGAGCACTGCGGCGAGCCGGGCGATGCCGGACGCCTTGGTGACCCCTGCACCCTGCACCTCGACGAACGGCGCCCCTGACGTGGTGGCGTGGAAGCCGTCGAGTCCCAAGCCCTGAATGACGTGCAGCAAGGGGTGGGGCGGCAACTCGGGGTGCCGAATGATCAGCTTGATCGCAGGCACGGCGAGCACCTCGGCAAGCGTTGCCTCGTCACCGATCGGCCCGCCGAACAGAATCTCGGACTCACTCATCAGCCCGCGATAGCCGAGTTGCAGCGCCGAATCGTGACCACCACTGCGCAGCGCCCAGAACCGGGCGTCGGGCAACTCCGCGCTCAGCCGCTCGCCGAGTTGCTGCTGGGCCTCGACGTCGATCAGTTCTTCGAACAGGATCTCGTTCGTGGTCAGATCGACCCCGACCGCGCCGTTGTTGGTGACCGCCGGGCCGATCGGACCACCCTGCTCGGCCAGCAACGCAGCCAACCGCAGGTGCTGTCGTCCGGTGTTGGGGGCGATGGTGATGCCCGCGTCACGGCAGGCGCGCATCGCCTCACGCACCCGCGGCGAAATCGTGTAGCCGTGGGTGAGCATGGTGTTGTCCATGTCTGAGCTGACCAGCCGAATCGTGGCCGGCGGACGCCCCGTGAAAGCGGGCTGGTCAGCCACGAGCTGTGGCCGGGTCGCCGAGTCGGCGCCGGCCCTGGAACGCCCGACCCAGCGTCACCTCGTCGGCGTACTCGAGGTCGCCGCCCACCGGCAGCCCGGACGCCAGCCTCGACACCGTGACCCCCATGGGCACGATCAGCCGCGACAAGTACGTGGCGGTGGCTTCGCCTTCGAGGTTGGGGTCGGTGGCCAGAATCACCTCGGTGACCGTGCCGTCGCCCAGCCGAATGACCAGCTCGCGAATGTGCAGGTCGCCCGGCCCCACGTTGTCGATCGGCGAGATCGCGCCGCCGAGCACGTGGTACAGGCCGCGAAACTCGTTGGTGCGCTCGATGGCCATGACGTCTTTCGACTCCTCCACCACGCAGATGGCGGTCTGGTCGCGGCGGGGATCACGGCAGATGCGGCAGGTGTCGGCCTCTGAGATGTTGAAGCAGCGTTCGCAGAACCGCACGTTCTCAGCCACGTGCCGCAGCGAGTCGGCCAGCCGTTCGACGTCGGTTTTGTCGGCGGTGAGAATGTGAAACGCGATGCGCTGGGCACCCTTCGGCCCGATGCCGGGCAGCCGGGCCAGCTCGTCGATCAGGTCTTGAATCGGGCCTTCGAACACCTCTGTCGTGCCTTACTGGCCGGTCAGTCCGCCGAGGTCCGGCAGCTGCGGCATGGAGGTCTCGGTCAGAATCGCAACCTTCTTGTTCGCGTCGCGCACGGCGGCAACGATGAGGTCGCCCAGGGTGGACGGATCGTCTTCGTCCCAGGCCTCGGGCTTGATGTCGACATTCAACAGCTCGCCGGCCCCGTTGACGGTGACCTGCACCAGGTCACCGCCGGCCGATCCGAGCACCTGCTTGGCGGCCAGTTCTTCTTGGGCTCGGGCGATCTGCGACTGCATGGCCTGGGCCTGCGCCAGCAGCGCATTCATGTCGAAACCCTGTTCGCCGAACATCACGTCTCCAATCGATCAGGCACTTCAGCCTAGTGGTGCTCTCAGTCTTCTTCTGCGATCAACTCGGCACCCAGGTGCTTGGCCAGCAGCTCATCGTGGTTGGCCGACTCTTCTTCGACCGACTCGTCGTCGCGGCTGGGCTCTTCTTCGACGGGTGGGGGTTCGACCTGGGTGCTGGTCGGACGAATGTTCTGCCGCGCCTGGGCGGCGGCCTCGGCCGCTGCGTTCGACTGGGCCGGGGCGGCCTGCCTGGGCGTGGCCGCCCGGGCCGGCACTGGCGTGTCGGGGGCCGGCTGGCCCGCGTCGATGACCACCTGAACCTTCACGCTGGTGGCCATCACCTGCAGAATCGCCTCGCGCAGCACGTCTTCGCTGCCGCCACGGCCGAAGCTGTCACGGGCCCCCTGGTTGGACATGCCGAGGCTGAGCACACCGTCCACCACGTCGATCACGTGGGCGTTCTGGCTGAGCAGAATCCAGGTGAACCGGCGTCGGTTCTTCACCTCGGTGAGAATGTCTGGCCACAGCCGGCGGAAGTCGACGGTGCTGAGCTGGTCGCCCGTGGCCGGCGCCGACAGTGGCTCTGCCGGCTCGGGCACCGACGGCTCGGGCGCCGACGGTTCGGGTTGGGGCATCTGCGCCACCGGCTCAGCGGCAGCCGGTTCGGCCACGGCGGGCCGAGGTTCCGGCCGTTCTGCGGGTTGCTGCTGCGACGCCGGCTGCGGTGGGTTCGCCACCGGCCGGGCCTGCGGTCGCGTGGCCGCTGAG
>ERZ724513.1252-NODE-1252-length-12804-cov-8.208879_pt1 | contig 12804 bp, 13 predicted proteins | sample MGYA00376046_ERZ724513 | MGnify/ENA primary metagenome ERZ724513 (study PRJEB28724, sample SAMN07190883) | activated sludge metagenome | isolation source: activated sludge of sewage treatment plant in Hong Hong | place: Hong Kong | collected 2016-03-17 ... | reverse complement strand
GGCCGCGGCTGTGGCCACGGCGGTAGCGCCGCCGGCCGCGGCGGTCGCTTCGGCTGCTCCGGCCGCTCCGGCCGTGCCCGTTGCTCCGGCCGCTCCGGTTGCCGCTGCCGGCATTCCCGCGCCCAAGCTGATCGAGATCACCGACAGCATGTCGCCCGAAGAAGTGCGGCGTGCCCGCGTCGAGAATGCCAAAGCCATGTCGGCCTACAACAAGGCCCTCAAGGCCGCCGGCATCGATCCGGCGACGCTGAAGTAGTCGCCGCCCACCGCTATCAACAGCATGTCCCGTTCGCCGGCCCCGCCGCGAACGGGACTTTCTCTTTCTCTGACCTGGTGAAGCGGAGCGCATGAACACACCGCCATCCCCGCGGGCGCGCTGGGGCTGTTGGGCGCGCGCGGCGCTGCTGGCGGTGCTGCTGGGCGTGGCCATTTACCTGGTGGCCCGGCTGACGGGCGTGGCCGGCGGCGGCGCGACTTCGGAGCGCTTTCGGCAGTGGTGGCTGGGCGACGAGACTCAGCGCCAGGCGCTCATCACCACGCAGCGCGAGCGCTGCCCCGGCGCGCCGTTCGTCCTGCCCGCCGACGGCTTCATCGGCCTGCTCTATGCCGACCCCAACGGCCCCTACTCGGCCGCCGCGCCCCACCAGGGCATCGACATCTTCAGCCCCGGCGCGGGTGGCCAGACGCCGGTCTATGCCGCCTACGACGGCTACATCACCCGCGAAGATAACTGGCGTAGCGCCCTCATCCAGCGCGTGCCCGACGACCCGCTCCAGCCCGGCCGCGCCATCTGGCTCTATTACGCCCACATGGCCGACCGCGACAGCAACAGCTACATCGAGCCGGCCTTCCCGCCGGGCACGCGCGCTCTGTTCGTGCCCCAGGGCACACTGCTGGGCTACACCGGCGACTACAACGGCGACTCGCTGCGAACTGTCAGCGTCCACCTGCACTTCTCCATCGTCCTTGACGACGGCCGCGGCGGCTATACCAACGAGTTGGAGTTCGCCAACACCCTCGACCCTTCCCCCTATCTGGGCATGCCCCTGAACTATGCCTGCCCGGTCGAGACCATCGGCTGCGTGCCCGATCCCGTCTGCCTGCCCTGAGAACCCCCGCCGCCGTCGCCCGGACAGCGAATATATCCATATCTGTATCCCTTCTCTGTACCGCCTAACCACTGGCCGGCGCTCGCTTGCGCGTACACTACAGGCAACTTGCACCTCAAAGCAATCCTGTTGCTTGGAGTGAGAGGACTAGGGGTCGCCGGGCGGCGCGTCTGCCCGGCCCCACGCAATGGGAGTGAAAACCATGACTAACCATACCCAAGAGAAGGTTCAGACGAAGGTTGAGACCGCCACCGACAAGGCCCAGGAAGTCGCCGGAGAGGCCGGGCGCAAGGCTTCGGAGACCGCGGCCGTGGTCAAGGATCAGGCCAAGCGGACGGTCGCTCAGGTGACCGACCAGGCCAAGACCAATGTCGATTCGCGTATGGGCGAGGTTGCCAGCGAGTTGGGTTCGGTCGCCGAGGCCGTGCGCCAGACCAGCGAAGACCTGGGCGGCCAGGATCAGGAAGCCATCGCTCGCTACGGCAACCGCATCGCCGACCAGATTGAGGGCGTCTCCAACTACCTCAACAACCGCGGCGTGGAAGAAGTGCTGGCGGACGTTGAAGGCCTGGCCCGGCGACAGCCGGCCCTGTTCCTGGGCGGCGCGTTCACCCTGGGGCTGCTCGTCGGCCGCTTCCTGCGTAGCTCCAGCCAGAACATGGGCTATCAGGGCGGCGACTATCGCGGCTACCAGGATTACCCCAGCGGCGGCTACCAGAGCGGCGGCTACCAGGGTGGCAATACCGGCATCAGTGGCCGCTACTCCGGCACTGCCTACCCGACCGGCCTGGCCGAGGAGTAGTGACCGGCAAACCGGCTTCGGAGGACGAAATGGATTATCAGTGGCATACACGCGCCGGAACTCCGCCCGAAAAGAGTCTGGCCGATCTGTTCAGCGAGCTGTCTGAGCAGGCCAGTACCCTGGTTCGTCAGGAGATCGCCCTGGCGCAGACGGAGATGACCCGCAAGGCAACGAAGGCCGGCCGCAATGCCGCCCTCATCGCTGTCGGTGGTGTGTTCGCGCTGGGCGCGTTCTACTCTATCGTCGCCGCGCTCATCATGGCCCTGGCGCAGGTGATGGCCGGCTGGCTGGCGGCGCTTATCATCGCTGTCGTGTTGGCCATCGTGGCCGCGCTACTGGTGCAGTTCGGCATCAACAAGCTCAAGTCGATCGATCCGGCCCCGCGCCGCACGATCGCAACGATGAGGGAAACTAAGGAATGGCTGACACAACAGGTGTAACATACCCCCGGGGCTACGAGACAAACGAGCCTCTGATCGCCGATGATCCCGATGAGATCCGTCAGCAGATCTCACACACACGGGCACTGATGGGCACGACGATCACCGAGATCGGCGAGCGGCTCTCGCCCGATTACATCCTGGACAAGGCCAAGACCTCGGTACGCGAGGCGACCGTTGGGAGGTTTAAAGATATGAGCTATGAAGCGAATCGCAGGGTGGAAGGTATGTCGAACAGCGTTGGCGACAGCGTGCGGGCCAACCCGCTGCCTGTCGCCCTGATCGGCCTCGGCCTGGGCTGGCTGCTGATGTCCGAGCGCAGCAAGCGCCAGAGCTATGACACCCGTGGCTACCGGACGACCGGCTATCGCTACTACGAGTCGGACGAAGGCCCTGGCCGAATGGATCAGGCGCGCTATCGCCTGAATGAGGCCGGCGAGGCCGTGCAGGATCGCGCCGCGGAGTTCGGCAGCCGTGTGGGCGAACGCGCCCAGCAGATCGGCGAGAACGTTAGCGAGACGGCCCAGCGCACGACGGAAGCCGTCCGCGACACCGCACACCGGGTCGGTGAGACCGTCGGCCAGCGGGCCGAGATGGCGCAAGAACGGGCCACGGACATGGGCATGCAGGCCCGCAACGAGGCCGAGCGCCTGGCGGCCGAGGCCCGCTGGCGCGCCCAGGCCGGCGTCCAGCAGACGCGCCAGACCTTCTGGGAAGTGATGGAGAATAACCCGCTGACGTTGGGCGCGGTGGTGCTCATCGCCGGCGCGGCCGTTGGCGCGGCTATCCCCAGCACGGAGTACGAGAACCGGCTGCTGGGCGAAACGCGCGACCGGCTGATGGAAGAGGCCCGGACGCGCGCCCAGGACACTGTCGGGCGCGTCCAGACCGTGCTCCACGAGGCGCAGACCGCGGCCGTGACCGAGGCCAGGAACGCGGCCCAGCGCGAGAACCTACCCATTGGCGACAACGGTTCGTCTGGGTCATCGAACTGGTAAGCAACGTATGCTACTATTGAGGGATGCTCCGTCCGGCGGGGCATCCCTTTCATGTTGCCCATAGTCAAGGAGGGTCAACTCGATGCCAAGATCAACGCGAGTCATGCATCAGATCATGGACTGGCGCGCAGCGGTGCTCGCCGGTCTGATTGCTGGTTTGCTGGCCTTCCTCTTGCGGGTGCTTCTCTGGGTCGTCGTCACCGGCGGCAGCTTCTGGGCGCCGTTCTATCAGTCGGCGGCGATTCTGTTAGGGCCGCAAAGCCTGGCCCCAGTGGATGCGCCGCAGTTCGGCGTCGTCGTCGTCGGGCTGCTGGTCCACTTCGCCCTGTCGTTGTTCTACAGCGTTCTGCTGGCGTTCATCATTCATCGCTGGGGCCTGGCCGTCGGCATCATCGGCGGCGCGCTGTTTGGCGTGGCTGTTTACATCATCAACTACTACACGTTCACTTACTTCTTCCCGTGGTTCTTCCCGCTGCGCGGCTGGCTGGTGTTGGCCGCGCACGTGTTCTTTGGGGCGACGGCCGGCGGCGTCTACGAGGCGCTGGAGCGCGATATCTACGTGCTCGATGAGCCGCCGACGGATAGCACGTTGCCCGCCTAGAACCAACTCAGCCAGGAGCACACGCGAGATACACTATGACGCGCAGACGTAGTTTCAACGGCGGACGCCTCCTCATGGCCCTGGCCATCGCTGCCTTTGCCCTTTTCTCCTACTTCGGCTCCAAGCAGTTCAACCCTGTCCTGCAGGAAGACCAGTATATTGGCATCACGCCGCAGCAGGAAATCGCCCTGGGCCTCCAGGCCGCGCCGGAGATGGCCGCGGAGTTCGGCGGCCTGCACCCGGACCAACAGGCGCAGGCCTTCCTGGACGAAGTCTGCCGCGGCCTGATCGCCAACAGCGACGCCGGCGATGCCGAATGGCCCTATGAGTGCTCCCTCCTGGTGGACGACCAGACGATCAACGCCTTCGCCCTGCCGGGCGGACAGGTGTTCCTGACCCTGGGCCTCTACAACGAGCTACAGACAGAGGGCCAACTGGCCGGCGTGCTGGCCCACGAGATCGGCCACGCCGTCGCCCGCCACTCAGCGCAGCAGATCGCCCGTGAACAACTGACGCAGGGCCTGACCGGAGCGGCGGTGATCGCCGCCTATGACCCGCAGAACCCCAACAGTATGGCCACCAGTCAGATTGCCCTGGTCGTCGGCCAACTGTTGACCATGCGCTACAGCCGCGAGCACGAGCTGGAGGCCGACCGGCTGGGCGTCCGCTTCATGGCCCAGGCCGGCTATGACCCACGCGCCCTCATCGAAGTGATGCGCATCCTGGCGGCCACCGGCGAGCAGGGGCCGCCGGAGTTCTTCAGCACCCATCCGAACCCGGAGAATCGTATCACGGCCATTGAAGAAGCCATCGCCGAGGAGTTTCCCAACGGCGTGCCCGATGGCCTGATCCAGTGATCGCGGAACGAGGAGCACGATCTGCTGCTGCCGTGGGTCTACTACTCGGCGCAGATCGTCTTCTTTGGCGCGGAGTTTACCGAAGTGTATGCGCGCGAGATGGGCGCGGGCATCCAGCCCAAAGAGGGCGCTGTGCCGGTCACGGACGAGGCGCGCGCCCAACAGGGCCTCTCCAAACGGCGCGAGTACCGCCGGCAGAAGTACTACCCCGGCTAAGTCAAACGCTGGTTGCCAATTTGGGCACGTCGCGCCGAGACCTAAACCGCCATTTTACCTACACACGAATCGGACACTTGCTGTTATCCTCTCTGGGAGGCATGGTGACGAGCGGGAACCCCTCGTCAGTCTCCCGGAGAGAGTAATGGCAGCTGCCCATAATCAGCGGGAAGCCCATCCCCGTCAACAACAACTGAACGTCTTGGCCTTACTACAGGAGTTGGGCGTCATCGCCAATGGCTCGCTGTCCGTGGGCGACGCGCTCTACCAGTCATTGGCCGCCATCGGCCGCCATACGAGCTGGCGACTGGGACGTGTCAAACTTGAGAGCGCGGTGATGCCCCTGGTCAGCGAGCCGGCCATTAGCTGGAGCAACGACGGCGCGGTCGCGTGGCCGTCGCTGCCGGAAACGGTCATGGCCGATGGGGCGCCGACCGTGGTCGCCGCGCCCAATGGGCCACTGGCGGACAGCCCGCCCCTGCGCGGCTACGTCGCCTGCCCCATCCACGCCGCCGACCAGCGCGTCGGGCTGTTGGAGTTCCTGGCCGATGAGCCGTTGCAGATCGGGCCGGAACTGCGTCAGGTATTGAGCCATACTGCAACGCTCCTGGGGTTGGTCATTGAACGTGGCCGGATACAGGCCGGCCTGCGCGAGAGCGAACGCCGCTTCCGCGCCATCTTCGACCAGTCCTACCAGTTCATCGGCCTGATGGAACCCGACGGCACGCTAATCGAGGTCAACCAGACGGCGCTGCAATTCGGCGGCCTGACTCTGGCCGACGTGGTCGGCAAGCCTTTTTGGGAGGCCTACTGGTGGCAGATTTCCCCAACGACGCAGGCGCGGCTCAAGGCCGCCATCCAACGCGCGGCGCGGGGCGAACTTGTCCACTACGATGTCGAGGTGCAGGGCGCGGGCGGCCGGGTCATCACCATCGACTTCTCCATCAAGCCGATCCACAACCTCAGCGGCGAGGTCGTCCTGCTGATCCCCGAGGGGCGCGACATCACCGAAATGCGGGCGACGCTGGAAAGCCTGAAGCGGGCCGAGGCGCGACTGGCGAAGGCCAACAGCGTCGGCCAGGTCGTGGCGGCGACGTTTGACCTGGAGCAGATCTATCGGGAGGTGCTCAACGCCGCCCGGGAGATGCTGGGGGCCGGGCTGGTGCTGCTGTTTGAGTACGACCAGGACAAGTTGCACATCCGCGCCGCCAGCCACGACGATGGGTTGGACATCGGCCGGGGAAGCGTTCCGGCCGACGCCGGCGTGGCCGGCGAAGTATGGACGACGGGACGGCCCGTCTGGCTGAGCGGCGAGGAGTGTCGCCGCCGCCGGTCTGAGGCCCTCATGCGCCTGACGGGCTATACGCCGCAGGCTATGCTGACCGTGCCCGTCCGCTGGCAAGACCAGGTCGTCGGCGTCCTCCAGGCCGTTGACACGCGCGAAGACGCCTTTCTGGAGGGCGACCTAGACAGCTTGCAGGCGTTGGGGACGTGGACGGCCATCGCTATGGGTAAAGCCCGGCAGCATGCCAGCCTGGAACGTCGCCTGCACGAGAGCGAGGCCATCGCCCAGATTAGCCGCGCCCTGGCTGAGACGCTGGAGCCGGAGAACATCCTGGAACTGATCGCCGTCAACGCTCAGCGCATCGCCCCGCGCACCGACTGGACGGTCATCCACCTGTTGCGCGGCCGGCCGGAGAAGCTTTTCCCGGCCGCTTCGGCCGGCGACGCGCCGCCGGCCGAGGCTTACGTCATCACGCCCGGTCAGGGCATCGCCTGGCAGGCCCTCTCGGAGGGTCATCTGGTCAACGTCGCCGACGTGCGCGAGGACACCCGCGCCAGCGCCTTCGCCCGCGCGGCGGGCGTGCGCTCCATGCTCGTCGCTCCCATTCAGAGCCGTAACCGGCCCATCGGCACAATCAGCAGCGTCTCGCGCACACCCCAGACCTTCACCGCCGAGGACGAGCGCCTGCTGACCATCCTGGCCTCCCAGGCGGCCATGGCCATTGAGAACACGCAGCTCTTCGACTCGCAGCGCCGCGCCCGCACCGTAGCCGAGCAGCAACGGGAGCGGTTGCGTGAACTGACGCAGCGGCTGGTGACGGCCCAGGAAGATGAGCGCCTGCGCATCTCTCGCGAGCTGCACGACGAGGCCGGCCAGGCGCTGACCTCGCTCAAGATCAGCCTCGATCTGCTGCGCTCCGGCCTGCCGGCCGAGCAGGAGAGCCTGCGCGCCCGGCTGGCCGACGTGGCCGGCCTGGCCGACGAGACGATGGAGACGCTGCGCACGCTGGCCCACGACTTGCGGCCGCCCGGCCTGGACGCCTTCGGCCTCAATGTTGCCCTGGAGGGGCTGTGCTATGATTTCAGCGCGCGAACGGCGCTGCCGGTGCGCTATCATGGTCTGGACCTGCCCGAACTGCCTACGGCCGTGGCCCTGTCGATGTATCGGTTGGTGCAGGAAGCCCTGACCAACACTGCCAAACATGCTGAGGCCACCCAGGTTGTGGTGAATGTCGCTCGCGGCGACGGCCAACTGGAGCTATCGATTGCCGACAACGGCAAGGGCTTTCCGGCCGAAGCCGACGCCCCGCGCCAGCGCGGCGGCATCGGGCTGGTGAGTATGCGTGAGCGAGCCGAGCTACTGGGCGGCACGCTCGATATTGAAACCTCGCCGGGCCAGGGGACGCGGCTGATCGCTGGCATCCCCCTGGAGCGCGCCGAGGATGGGGAGTTGTCATGATTCGTGTCGTCATCGCCGATGATCATCATCTCGTCCGCCAGGGCCTACGCGCCTTGCTGGAGAACAGCCGTGAAGTCGAAGTGATCGGCGAGGCCGCGACCGGCTACGAGGCCGTCGAGTTGGCGGAGAAGTTGCAGCCGGATGTGGTCATCATGGATCTATCCATGCCCCGCCTGGACGGCGTGCAGGCGGCCACGCGCATCCTCGATCTGCGGACGCCGACCGAAGTGGTGATCGTTTCCATGCATGCCGATACGGCCATCGTCCAGAACCTGGTGCGGCGCGGGGTCAAGGGGTATCTGCTCAAGGATGCCCTGGCCGGCGAGTTGATGTTTGCCATCCGTTCGGCCAGCGCCGGCAAGCTCTACCTCAGTCCGACCATCTCCGAGGCGGTGATGAACATGCTGATGATGCCATCGGGCGAGGACGCCACCGTCGAGCTGACGCCGCGCGAGCGCGAAGTGTTGCAACTGGTGGCTGAGGGGCATACCAACACCGCCATCGCCAACATCTTGAGCATCAGCGTCAAGACGGTGGAGAAGCACCGCGCCAACCTGATGAACAAGCTGGAAGCCGACGATCTGGCGACGCTGATCCGTGTGGCCATCAAACGGCGTCTCATCTTCATGGATGCCTGATGGCCGGGAGGCGGCAACCGCCTTATAGAAGAATGGCACGCTGATGACGCTGATTTTCGCTGAGAAGAGGGCTGAGGGGGGAGAATGGCGCGCTGATGCAGAAGAATAGCACGCTGATGACGCTGATTTTCGCTGAGAAGAGCGCTGATGTAGCGTTTATCAGCGTGATCCGCGTGCCATTCCGGGGCGCGCGGGGCGTGTGTACCATAATCGCCGCCGATTTGCGGCCGATTGTGGGCGTATGGTAGGGTATTCCCCCATACATTTCACCCCCTGACTCGGGTGATAATAAGACAAATGGTGTACCCAGCCGGGTCCATTCTGGGACGACAACGCACCGCTGCTTGCACCGCGAGAACAATCATGAAGGCCATACGTATCCTGATTGCCGACGATCATGCTCTTGTACGCGAGAGCATCAGAGCTATTCTGGCCAATCAGGGCGATATGGAGATTGTCGCTACCGCCGGCGACGGCAGCGAGGCGGTGCAGTTGGCGCTTACCCATCAGCCCGATGTCGTCGTCATGGACATTTCCATGCCCAGTATGGATGGCCTCCACGCGACCGAACTCATCCACCGCGCCCAGAAAGAAACCAATATCGTCATCCTGTCGATGCACGTCAATGCCGCCTTGGTGCAGCAGGCGTTGCGCATGGGCGCGCGCGGCTACGTGCTGAAGCGCCGCGCCACCGAGGAGTTGCCCGACGCCATCCGCGCGGCCGTGCAGGGCGAGGTCTTCCTCAGCCCGGCCATTCCGCCATCCTACTTGCCTCGTTGAGGGCTTTGCCTCGCCGGGGCTGTCGAGTGCTTCCAGCGCCGGGCGCCCACATGGTCGCCCGGCGCTTTTTCTACTATCTATCGTCGTAGTAGAACTCTATCCCAGAGAAATACGGGTATCCCATACCCAATGGTGGGGGAGTTACCCATATCGGAGGCACACGAAAACAGGCAGAATAGGGGCATAAGCGAACCCACCAGCACTGAGAAGGTTCAGTACTCGCAGACAAGAAGCGTAAGTTAAGGAAAAGGAGCGCCCTCATGATTCGTGTCCTCATTGCCGATGATTCTGGTCTGACCTGTGATGCAATGCGCACGATCCTCGATCGGGAAGAAGGCGTCTATGTCGTGGGTTGCGCGCGTACTGTGGAAGAGACGGAATTCCTGCTGCCGCACGCCAACCTCCTCCTGGTTGGCCCGTCGCTGGAAGGCGAGAGCATCGTCGAGCTGGTGCGTGGTATCCACGCCAGGCAGCCGGACGTGCGCATCCTGGTTGTTGGTGTGCGCAACCAGCCGGAGATGATCACCCAGTACATCGAGGCCGGCGCGATGGGCTATGTCCTGCGCCAGGAGTCGATGTCCACGCTGGTGGAGAAGATCCGCGCCGCCCACGCCGGGCAGGCCCTCGTCGCCCCCGACGTGACTCTACATCTCATGCGCCGGCTGGCCCAGTTGGCCCAGCAGCCCTTCATGGGCGCGTGGGGACTGGACGGCATGTCCGGCCTGCACGAGCTGACCTCCCGCGAGCGCGAAGTCCTCAGCCTGATTGGCGCCGGTTACTCCAACCGCGAGATCGCCGACGAACTGGTCATCGGCTGGGGCACGGTGAAGAACCACGTCCACAGCATCCTGAAGAAGCTGGAGACGAACAGCCGCCACGAGGCCGCGGCCATCTATCGCGTGCATGCCCGCCAGAGCGGCCCCGTGCCCGTAGCCGCCTGATCACGATTACCGCAGCGCCACCCGCTTGAACCGGCCCGCGTCCCCTCCTACGCGGGCCGGTTCGCATTGGGGCGCAAGGACGGCCGCGCCCCGGCTTAGCCGATGATTGTCGCCCCACCCATATAGGGTTGGAGCGCCTGCGGGACGGCGATGCGGCCGTCCGGCAGCTGGTTGTTCTCGATGAGGCCGATCATGATCCGCGGCAGAGCCAGGCCGCTGGCATTGAGCGTATGCACGAAGCGCGGCCGGCCGCCGTCGGCCGGGCGATAGCGCACGTTGGCCCGCCGTGCCTGGAACGCCTCGCAGTTGCTGGCCGAGCTAACCTCCAGCCACTCCTGGCAGCCCGCCGCCCAAATCTCGACGTCGAACTTCTTGGCCGCGGCGAAGCCCAGGTCGCCGGTGACCATCTCGATGATGCGATAGGGCAGGCCCAGCGCCGCGGCGATGTCGGTGGCGTGGCGTACCAGTTGATCCAGGTGCTCGTAGCTGGTCTCCGGCGTGGTGAACTTGTACATCTCGACCTTGTCGAACTGGTGGCCGCGCTTAATGCCGCGCACATCCCGGCCGGCGCTCATCTTCTCGCGCCGGAAGCAGGGCGTATAGGCCACGTAGTTGCGCGGCAGGTCGGCCTCCTCCAGGATTTCGTCGCGGTGGAGGTTGGTCAGGGCGATCTCGGCCGTGCCCAGCCACATGAAGTCCTCCTCGGCGTCGCGGTAGATGTTGTCGGCGAACTTGGGCAGTTGGCCCGCGCCGACGAACATGGCCGACCGCACCATGAAGGGCGGATAGATCTCCTCGTAGCCGTGGTTGTTGACGTGATAGTCAAGCATGAACTGGATGACCGCCCGCTGGAGCCGCGCGCCCTGGCCGCGCAGCACGTAGAAGCGCGAGCCGCTCAGCCGTGTGCCGCGGTCGAAGTCGATGATGCCCAGCGCCGGGCCAAGGTCCCAATGCGCCTTCGGCTCGAAGTCGAACTCCGGCAGCGCGCCCTGGGGCGGGTAGGCGATGTTGTGGCTGTCGTCTGGGCCGTTGGGCACGCTGGCGTGGGGCAGGTTGGGAACCCAGAGCATACGCTCTTCCAGCGTGGCCTCGACGACGCGCAACTCCTCTTCCAGGGTCGAGATGCGCTCGCCCAGCTGGCGCGTTTCCTCTTTGGCCGTGTCCACGTTGAATTGCAGACTGTTCAGTTGGGTCGTCAGGCCCGCGGCCGCGGCCCCCTCGGCCCGCGCCCGGTCGGCCTCCAGCTTCTTGAGCGACCCCATCCACAGGCCGATCTGCTTCGAGCTGTCGTTGCGTTGCCGGCGCAGCTCCTCGACCTCGGCGATGATCTCCCGCCGCCGCGCGTCAGCGGCCAGGATTTCGTCGATGGGCGCGCTGTCGTTCAGGCGGGCGATCTGGGCCTTGACCCACTCCGGCTTCTCGCGAATCAAATTGATGTCGATCATTCTTACCACCTCCAGCCAATAGAAAAGCCCCCTTCGTCTTCCAGGACGAAGGGGGCTCGTGGTGCCACCTGGATTTGCCGCGGTCCGTTGCCGGACTCAGGGCCTCTTGGGCGCGGTAACGGGCGCGGCCGGCTCACCTTGCACCGGCGGACGGGCCGCGCGGCTTGCGGGAGCAACTCGGGAGGGGATTTCCTACGGCTGTCGGGTTGGCTCGCAGCGGCCGCCAACTCTCTGTTTACCGGGCCGACGTACTCGTCTCCGTCGTCGTCGTTGTCTGATTCAATTCACGGCCATTATAGTCCCCTGGCGCAGGGCTGTCAACGCCGCGGCGATCTGGGCGGCGACGCGGCCGTTGTTGCGCAGCAGGGCGGTGTTGGCCGTCATGCTGCGGCCGGCGGTCAGCTCGACGACGCGCCGCAACAGCCAGGGAGTAGACGCCGGGCCGTGGATGCCCTGTTCGTCGGCCTCGCGGGCGGCGCGGGCGGCGGCCGCTTCGGCTTCCTCCGGGTCGAGGCAGGCCTCTTCCGGCGCGGGCACAGTGACCAGCGTGCCGCTGCTCAGCCCCAGCGCGCGCCGCGCCTCGATCAGCGCCGCCACTTCGCCGGGCGAATCCAGGCGCGCATCGACCGACAAGCCACAGGAGCGGGCGAAGAAGGCCGGCAACTCATCGACGCCGTAGCCGATGACGGCCACGCCCTCGGTCTCCAACACTTCGCGCGTCGCCGGCAGGTCGAGGATGGACTTGGCCCCGCTGCTGACGACCGTCACCGGCGTCTGGCCCAGCTCGCGCAGGTCGGCGCTGATGTCGAACGGATGGCCGCGGTGGACGCCGCCGATGCCGCCGGTGGCGAACAGGTCGATGCCGGCCAGGTGGGCCACGACCATCGTCCCGGCGACGGTCGTCGCGCCGTCTTCGCCGCGGGCGACGGCAATGGGCAGGTCGCGGCGGCTGCACTTGCGCACGGTGGCCGCGCCCGCCTGCCGGCCGAGGGTTTCCACCTCATCGACCGTCAGGCCGACGACGATGCGGCCGCCCAGGACGGCGATGGTGGCCGGCTCGGCCCCGCCCTGGCGCACGGCAGCTTCCATGGCCAGGGCCGTCTCGACGTTTTGGGGGTAGGGCAGGCCGTGGGTGATGACCGTGCTTTCCAGGGCGACGACCGGCGCGCCCGCGGCCAGGGCCTGGGCAATGGTGGGGGAGGGGTGGAGCATGGTGTGCATGAGGAGATTATAG
>ERZ724513.1248-NODE-1248-length-12822-cov-8.217592_pt1 | contig 12822 bp, 11 predicted proteins | sample MGYA00376046_ERZ724513 | MGnify/ENA primary metagenome ERZ724513 (study PRJEB28724, sample SAMN07190883) | activated sludge metagenome | isolation source: activated sludge of sewage treatment plant in Hong Hong | place: Hong Kong | collected 2016-03-17 ... | reverse complement strand
CCCGCGGCGCGGCCTACTAATGTTCGCCCTCGGCAATGACCTCGCCGAAGCCGAGCAGGGCGCTCACACGCGCATCACTCGGCGCTTCGGCATAGACACGCAGCACCGGCTCCGTGCCCGACGGCCGGATGAGCAGCCAACTGCCGTCGGCCAGGTAGTATTTGATGCCGTCGCTGGTGCGCACCTCTTCGACGGCCACGCCGGCGATGGCGTCCGGCGCGCTGTTCACCAGTTTCTCGGCCAACTCGGCCTTGACGACTGGCCGCCGCAGCTTCATGTCCGTCCGCGCGTATTGCGCCGGGCCATAAGCAGCCAGCAGTTCGTCGACCAGGACGTGCAGCGGCTTGTGGGCCTCGGCCATCACCTCCAGCAGCAGCAGCCCCATCAGCACGCCGTCCCCTTCCGGGATGTGGCCGTGGATGCTCATGCCGCCCGACTCCTCGCCGCCCATGACGACATCCTGCTCCAGCATCAGGTCGGCGATGTGGTTGAAACCGACGGGCGTCTCAATGACCGGCAGGCCGTACTCGGCGGCGATGCGGTCGATCATGCGCGTGGTCGAGACGGTGCGCACGACCGGGCCGCGCAGGCCGCGCTGGCGCAACAGGTAGCGCAGGATAAGGCCGAAGATGCGGTGGGGATCGACGAACTGGCCGCGGGCATCGACCGCGCCGATGCGGTCGGCGTCGCCATCGGTGGCCAGCCCGGCCTGCCAGTTGCCCGCGCCCATGGCCGAGGCCAGCAGGCCCAGGTGCTTGGCGATCGGCTCCGGGTGGATGCCGCCAAAGCCGGGGTTCATCTCGTCGCGCATGTTCAGTACGTGAGTGCGCGTGCGCATGAGCATCTCGCTGATGGTGCGCCGGCCCGCGCCGTACATGGCGTCGTGGATGACGCGCAGCTCGCCCTCGTGGATGATGTCCAGGTCAATCAACCGGCCCAGGTGCTCATAGTAGGCCCAGGCCGGGTCGAACTTAACGACACGGCCCTCGCGCAACGCCTGGTCGAGGTCCATCAGGCGCGGCGTCCGTCCCGCGGCCACGTTGGCCGTCAGCAGTCGCTCCACCTGGCGATGCTGATCGGGGCTGGCGCTACCGCCGTAGCTGGCCTTGAGCTTGACGCCGTTGTAGCGCGGCGGGTTGTGGCTGGCGGTGATCATGACGCCGGCCGTGGCCCCCTTGTTGACCACCGCGTAGCTGATGGCCGGGGTGGGCGTGTCGGCCCGCGCCAGCCAGGCGTGGATGTCGTTGGCGGCCATCACCCGGGCCACCTCGGCGGCGTAGCGGTCGGATAGGAAGCGCGTGTCGAAGCCAATGACCACGCGCGGTGTGTCCGCCCCCTGGCTGTGAACATAGTCGGCGATGGCCTGGGCGACCAGGCGCAGGTTATCGAAGGTGAATTCGTCGCTAATGATGGCTCGCCAGCCATCAGTGCCGAACTTAACGGTCATAAAGTCTCCTTGGACTTGGCGTCATTGGTTGGCTGTCCCCCTCCCTCTGGGAGGGGCTAGAGGAGGGGCCATCCATCAGGCGCGGCTCAGGCAGCATAGGACAGAATAACAACGAGGTCATTGACATTTGTGCCCGTCGGGCCGGTGAGCACCAGATGAGACTCGGCCCGGCCGCGGCTGACCTCGTCGAGGCGGCTGAAGAAGGTGTAGCTGTTGTTATCGGCCAGATGGGCCAGCGGGTCGATGCCGTAGGAACGGGCCAGCGGCGTCGTTTCGCCGGTGACGACCGCGCCCGCGGCCGGCGTCGGCCCATCCTCGCCGTCGGTGCCGAAGCTGAGCACGGCCGCGCGGGGCTGCCGCTCCAGGGCCAGCGCCGCGGCCAGGGCCAACTCCTGATTGCGCCCGCCGCGCCCCTTGCCGCGCACGGTGACGGTCGTCTCGCCGCCCAGGATGCAGCACTGGCCCGGCGGCAGGTCGCGGGCGATGCCGGCGGCCAGCCGGCCGATGGCCCGCGCCTCGCCGTCCAGGTGGGCGGTTAGCAATTGGCCGACGAAGCCCAGACGAATGGCGGCCACCAGCGCCGCCGTCGCCGCCTCGCGCACGTCGCCCACGATCACGTTGCGCACCGACGGCCGGGCCGACTTGTGCAGATAGCGCGCCTGGTTGAGCGCCAGGGCCAACCGCTGCCACTCCGCCTTTTCCAACTGGCGGGCGATGTCGTAGCGCCCCAGCACGGCCACCGCGCCGACGACAAGATCGTCGTCGGGCACGGTCGGCCCGCCGCCGATGACCGGTAGCGGGTTGCCAACGACATCGGACAGGATCAGGCCATAGCACGACGCCGGCGCGCAGGCCCGCGCCAGCCCGCCGGCCTTGACGCGGTCGATGGCCCGGCGGACGGCGTTTAACTCGCCAATGGTGCAACCACTCTTGAGGAAAACCTCCAGCAGCTTGCGCCAGTCGTCCAACGGTAGCAGCGGCTGCGTCAGCAACGACGATGCCCCGCCGGAGATGAGGCACAAGACGGCATCCTCGGCCCGCGTGTTCGCCAGCAGCTCCACGACCGCCTTCGTCGCCGCCAGGCTGTCGGCGTCCGGCAGCGGATGGCCGCCGCGGTGGAGCGCCAGCGGCCACTGAGCGGCGGCGTCCGGCCACTCGCTGCCGCCGGCCTTGGCGATGACCACTCCGCCGGCCACGTCCGCGCCCAACACGGCCATGGCCGCCGCGGTCATGGGGATGGCCGCCTTGCCGGCGGCGATCAGGTAGACGCGGCCGCGCTCCAGGTCGATGGCCTCGGCCTCGGCGACGCGGCCAACCCAGAGCGTGCGCCCTTCGCGCCGCAGAAAGCGGCCGACGGCGGCTTCGGGGTCGGCCGCGCCCAGCGCGGCGCTGACAAGCTCATCGACGTGGCCGCGGTAGTCGGCAAAGCGGGGCGAGATAGAGGCGATGGGCATCATGGCAGTTCGAGGTGGGCGTGGTCGTTGAGCCGTTCCAGGCGGGCGTGGCCGTCGATGATGTCCACCTGGCTGATGGCGGTGTGGTAGCCGCCGTTCAGGCGGGTGAAGCCAATCGGGCTAAGGCCCAGCAAATGCACCAGCGTGGCCAGGATCATGCCGCCGTGGCTGACGATAGCCACCGTCTGCCGGTCGTGGCGGGCCAACACAGCCTCGCAGCCGGCCACGGCGCGGCGCAGCACATCCTCCGGGGTTTCGCCGCCTGGCGCGTGCATGGAGCCGTGGAGGCGGCTGGCCCAGGCGTCGGGAAAGCGGGCGATGATCTCATCGGTCGTCAGCCCCTCTAACTGGCCGATGCCGCGCTCGCGCCAGACGGGGTCGATGGTCAGCGGCCGGCCCAACGCCTCGGCCACAATGCGGGCCGTCGTCTGGGCGCGCTGGAGATCGCTGGCGTAGATGTGGTCGATGGCCGGCATGCGACGCAGGCGCTCGGCCAGGCGTTGGGCTTCGACCAGACCGGCCTCGCTCAAAGGGGGGTCGGCCTGCCCCTGCCAGAGACCGGCTTCGTTCCAGACGCTGCGCGCGTGGCGGATAAACAGGAGGCGAGTTGGCGGTGACATAGATAGCGGTATGGTATGGTTGGCGGCGATGGTCAGGCGCGCAGGTCGTCGCTCAGAGCAGACAGGGCCGCGCCGTCGATCAGCGTCATGGGTTTGTCGGCCGCCCACTGGCGCGCGGCCTCGGAGATGTCGGCCGTCGTCACCAGGAAGCCGTGGAAGGCGCGCTCATGCACCATCGTGCCGAATAGCTCGCGGACGATGTCGGGGCCAACCTGGTGGCGATAGCGCTTGCACTGGACGACGGCGCGGCGGCCGTCGGCCCGCGTCAGGGCCAGGTCGACGCCCAGGTCGCCCGCCCGGCCACGCACCTCGACCGTGTAGCCGCGCCGCTCGAATAGCTCGGCGACGAATTGCTCGAACGCGCGCGGGCTGAGGGCATACAACTCATCGACGGTCATCCGCGCCGACGGCGCGGCCCGCTTCAGGGCGCGGCGCTGCCAGGCGATGAGCGCCCACAGCAAACTCAACGTCAGCAGACCGGCGCGCGTCGACAGCTCCAGCAGGTCGCCCAGCCAGCGCGGCCAACGCGCGGCGGCCTCGGCAGCGATGCCGTAGCGCCACAAGACCCACAGCACGAAGAAACCGGTGACGGCCGAAACGATCCAGGTGAGGCGGGCGAGATGATCGCGGCTAATGGTATCCTCGCGAATGACAGGGGTCGCGTTGGGCCGGTTGGCGGCGTTTAGTCGTATCAACATCGGGCATCTATCGGCGCGGCCGGCGCGCCGATAGGTATTGTATTGCGCCACGCCGGAATGCCAAGCGTAGGAGGAGAGGAGGTGTGGTCGGAGGAGATGATGGAGATGAGGTAACACCCTAGCTGATGAAGCGATAATCCCACTGCCAAGCCATCACGTCCATCCAATTAGGCCGCGCGGCGAGAACATGAGCGACCAACGCTTCGGCCAGGCCGCGGCGGCGACAATAATTCACTAACTCGCTTACCTTGCGCTGCCGGGTTGTTCCCGTCAAGTCGTCATAGTCAATTCCCAACGCGCCGCATAGTATAACGACTTCGTCCAGCGAGAAGGCATGCATAATGAGACTATAAATGCCCAATGCCCCGTCCCCCTGTGTTACTGGTCGCACGTCGCTGACCACAGAAGTCATCACATGGCCGGCCTCCTGCTCCCCAGCGAAGATTGTCAGCCGGGCACTGCCTAATGCCAGAAATGCTTGGTAAAGAGTTACCCGAATGGGGATATTGCCGAGACGCAGCGGGGTAAGAGAGAAGTAGACCTCGGGCGAGTCTTGTCCGGCACGGAGACGGAAATATTGGAAAGGCTGATCGGCGATGTGGCAGCCGGGAGCATGAACGTGAATGCGCAAGTCTACAGCCGGAGCCTCAACCGGCCACTCCACCTGCACCTCCGAGGAACGTGTTAGTGTCAGGCCTTCTTCTCGCAGTGCCGGCGAACTCATCTGGCGCACGGCTACGGCTAGGTCGAACGGGACTTTGAGTACGACCATCTCCGGCACATTGGCGTCGAGGCGTAGCGAGGTCACAAGCGGCCGGGATGCCATGATGGCAAATGGAAGCTCCGGCGGCTCCTCCTTTGGCGACGAGATGAATGTTGGCAATGGCTGTGCTAGGTTGTTGCCGCACATGACGCAGAATTTGGTATTAGGTCGGACGCCCGCGCCGCAATTGGGACACGTCGGGAGGGCGGACGGCAGATAGGTACTGGATGGCGGGTTAGCTGAGCCAGGTAGATTCGGCGGGTTCGCTTTCCCGAAGGGAATACGGGGTGGCGGCGTCAACGCATGGCCACAGTTATCGCAAAATGTGTCGCTAGGCTGGATAGGGCTACCACAATTGGGGCAGTAGCTGTTGGCCGATAGGAGTATCCGCGCTGTCGCCTTGGGTAAGGATCTCTCGGCGGATTTGGGATCCACATGCGCCTGCGGAATTGTGCTTGGTCTCCCGGGCAAAGGAGGTAGTGAAAGTGGCGAAGTCTGCTCCCCACGCCGCGACGAAATATCTTTTGGCCGCTTCAGCCTGCGCAAAAGCAGTGTCAATACAACTACGAAAACGATAGCTGCCAGACAATAGCCTACAATGGGGTTAAAAATCCACTCCATACTGGCCTCTTATCGTTGCGTTGGCCACTCCCAGAGGCCACTTAACGCCGGCAGTCGGCAACATCTAGAGTGATAAAGCGGAATAGGTTGCCAGCAGGTCGACGAATCGTACAATGCGATAGTGATTATTGAATATAAGGTCGGTGGCGAGCGCCACCTTGTCTCCTGGAACAAGTCACGTCTGTGTAAGAGATATTAGTTCATCAGTTGTGGAACGGCAAGATGAAGAGAGGGAATGTCGAAAACTAAAGACAGACGAAATCGGCGAGATAGCCGAATGGCCAGGAAACGTGCCGTGGTTCAGTTGATGACGGTCCCAACTAAAAACAGATAACTTGACCCGTCAACTGACAACTGTCCCCTGAGGTGCTATAGTACCCTCCCAATGGTTACCAAACGACAACTGGGCCTGCTCTTCATCCTCCTGGGTGCGGGCGCGGCGGTGGGGCTGTTCGTCATCGACTGGCTCGGCGCAGGGCAGTTCCAGGGCATCGGCCCGGCACAGCGGCGCGCGCTGCTGTTGGCCGGCGGCGTGGTGCTGCTGGGCCTGTCGCTGCTGCCCCTCGACGACCGCCCGGCATGACCTGGCCGCTCGTCTTTTTTGCAGCTACACGAAATTAACACCCTCTGGAAAGCTCTCCTGAACACCGACGCTACCACCTCCGCCCCTGTCGCCCCGGCCGCCCCGCGCACGGCCGCCGCCCTCCTGCCCAGGCTGCTCATTGGCCTGGCCCTGGCCGCCTTCATCGGCTATCTCGTCGTCTACGTCATCTACGCCGTCCAACTCTTCCGCTTCCCGTTCGATTACGACCAGGGCGAGGGCTTCGAGCTGATGGATACCATCCTCTTTAGTCGCGGCGAGTGGCCCTACCGCGACAACGACGCCTACCCGTTCTACTCGTCCAACTACCCGCCCCTCTTCCACGTCGTCACCGTACCACTCGTGTGGTTGTTCGGGCCACAGTACTGGACGGGGCGGCTGGTCAGCTTTCTGGGCACGCTGCTCACGGCGGCGGCCATTGGCTATGCGGTTGCCCGTGGCCAACCGCGCGGCCGGGGGCACGATCACGCCCGCGGCCGGGGCCGCTGGTGGCTGGCGGCGCTGTCGGGACTGGCTTTCCTGGCGTCGAACTACGTCTACCACGTCGGCCCCCTCTTTCGGCAACACATGTTCATGGTCATGTTCGAGACGCTGGCCGTCGTGTTGCTGGCGGTGGTCATCGAGCGCGAGGAGAGCGACGGCCGCCGCCGGACGCTCGGTCTGCTGGGCGTCATGGCCCTGCTGTTGGCCGCAGGCTACACGAAACAACTGGCCTACGCCACCGTCATTGCCGTCTTCATCTTTCTCTTCCTGCGCGGGCCGTGGCGGGCCATTCGCTGGGCCGTGCCCTTTGCCCTCGTCACCGGCCTGCTCTTCCTGGGCATCAACGTCGCCACCAATGGCCAGTGGATGCTCAACACCATCACCGCTAACCTCAACCCCTTTGTGCCCGGCCAGGCCGAGGGGCTGTTCCGGCAGTGGTTCGGGCTGCATACCGTGCTGATCGTCGCCGCGGCCCTCTATGCCCTCTACCAACTCTACGCCACGCGCCTGTCGATCTACGCCATCTGGTTCGTCGTCGCCACAGTCAACAGCGTCACCGCCGGCAAGTGGGGCGCGGGCGAGTCCTACTTCGCCACGGCCATCGCCGCCGCCTGCATCCTCTCCGGGCTGGCCTTCGACCACCTGCTGAATTGGAGCGCGGGCCGGCGCTGGCGCTCGCCGCGGGCGGCCACCTGGGCCGCGGTGCTGCTGCCGTCACTCATCGCCCTGCTCTACCTCTGGCAGGCGCGGCTCGTCTTCCACATGCCCACGCACACGCCCGCCCTGGCGGCCATGGCCCGCGCCCTGGGGCAGCCGGACGCGGTGCTGATCGCTCCGCAGACCTCCTGCTCGCTGCCTCGCCCGCCGGAGGTCATCCCCTACGTCGATGCCGTCGGCGCGACGCTGCTGGGCCGCCCGCCCACGGCGGCCGACACCCTGGCCGGCCAACAGATCGCCGCCCTCATCGCCGAGGGCGACACCGCCGCCTTCAGCGAGGACGCCGGCTTCAACCTCTATCTCGGCCGCGATGTGGTCACTAACCCCACGCAGCTGCTCAACCTCTACACCAACAACGCCGTCGATCTGACCGAGATGCTGGCCATGCTTGACGCGCAGGCGTTCGACACCGTCGTTCTGCGCGCCCAGTTTTACCCGCCGCCGGTGCTTGACGTCATCGGCCAGCGCTATGAGACCACCCACCTCGTGCAGATGAACGGCTTCGTCTACTGCGTCATGCGCCCCCGATGAAAGGCTATCGCGTCGAACTGCCGGTCTTCAACGGCCCCTTAGACCTGCTGCTGCACCTCATCGAACGCGAGGAGCTGGATATCACCGCTGTCTCGCTGGTGCAGGTGACCGGCCAATACCTGGAGCAGGTGCGGCAACTGGGCGACGAGCAACTGGAGGGTCTGATCGACTTCATCAGCATCGGCGCGCGGCTGCTGCTGATCAAGAGCCGCGCCCTGTTGCCACGTCCGCCCGCCTTGCCGGGCGATGAGGTGGAAGAGGAAGACCCGACGGAGGCGCTGCTGCGCCAATTGCGGGCCTATAAGCGCTTCAAGACGGCCGCGCAATGGCTGGACGGGCGGCAGCGGCGCGGCCTGCGCACCTACCTGCGCGTCGCCCCGCCGCCCCAACTGGAGGGCCACCTCGACCTGACCGGCGTGGACGTGAACACGCTGCTGGGCGCGCTCCACGCCGTGCTGGCGCGGACGGAGGTGCGCGAGAGCGCCCTCAGCGTCGCCCAGCCGCGGACGCTGACCATCGAGGACCAACTGCGGCGGCTGCGCGCGCGGCTGGGGCGCGGGCGGGCGTTTCTGTTCAGCGACGTGCTGGTCAACCCGCACGACCGGACAGAGATCGCCGTGACGCTGCTGGCGTTGCTGGAACTGATCAAGCGGCGCGAGGCCCAGGCGTCGCAGAGCTACCTCTTTGGCCCCATCGAGGTTGCTGCGGCCGCGGCCGAGCCGGAAGCGGCCGCGCCGGCCGAGTAGTCGCTGCCACTATCCCGCCCCACGTCGGCGCAAATAGGTGGTGACCGCGGCCACGACCACGGCCGTCAGCACCGCCGGCGCGACCACCCGCAACAGCACCCCGCCGAACCGCGCCAGCGCCAGCACCACCACCACGGCCAGGAAGATGATCATCCAGCGCGGCATCATGCTCAGCGCTTCGACTGCCCTCGCGCGGCGGCGCTGGGCGGCGCGGCAGGCGGGCGTCGTGCCGACCCGCAGCGGGTGGCGCGCCAGCGTCCACTGGCAGCTGCACTGCTCACACTGGAGGCAGGCGCGGTCGCGCAGGCCGGTCTCGTGATCGGTGCGCCGCAGAATGCGCCCGCCGCAATGGTCGCAGTCGTAACCGGCGTCGGCCCACTCGGTGCTGGTGACGATGACCGGGTTAGCGGCGTGCTTGGCCATTGGTCGGGGTCAGCCCGCGGGCGGCGTAGCGTTCGTCCGTGTGATAGGCCGGCAGCCAGTCGCCGTGGGCGGCGAGGAGGTCGTCCACCAGGGCATAGATCTCGTCCGGGGCCAGCTCGGCGGCGGTGTGCGGGTCGAGCAGCGCGGCGTGGTAGATGTGTTCACGTTGGCCGGTCAGAGCCGCCTCGACCGTCAGGGCCTGGACGTTGACGTTGGTCTGCATCAGCGCGGCCAGGTGCGGCGGCAGCGCGCCGATGCGCGTCGGCTGGATGCCGTTGCGATCCACCAGGCACGGCACTTCGACGCAGGCCCCCGGCGGCAGGTTGTCGATGAGGTGGTCATTGGCTACGTTGCCATAGACGACGCGCGGCTGGCCCGTCTCCAGGCTGTGGATGATGTATGCGCCGTATTCGTGCGTCCGCTCCACCGGCAAGGTAATGGACTCATCCTCCAGCAGTTGCCGGATGGCGTCCCAGGCGGCGATCTGGTTCTCGCAGCGGGTGATGTACTCGTCCAGGGGGATGTTGTAGCGGTCGATCAGGTCGGGCCGGTCGCGCTTGATGTACCAGGGCACGTACTCGCTGAGGTGCTCGCTCGACTCGGTGACGAAGTAGCCGAAGCGACCGAAGAGGTCATAGCGCACGCGGTTCCAGTCGGGCACGCGCCCCTCGGCCAGCACGCGGCGGATGCGCGGGTAGAGGTCTTCCGTGCCCGCGGCCGTGCGCCGCTCGAAGCGCAGATAGAAGGCCATGTGGTTGATGCCGGCGCAGAGGTAGTTGATCTCCTCGACGGGCACGCCGATATCGCGGGCCAGCTGCTCGGCCGTGCCCTGGACGCTGTGGCACAGGCCAATGGTGCGGATGGGCGTCGCCCGGCTCAGCGCCCAGCAGTTGATGGCCATCGGGTTGACGTAGTTGAGCAGGGTAGCCCCCGGGCACAGCTCTTCCATCTCGCGGGCCATGTCGAGCAAGACGGGCACGGTGCGCAGCCCGCGCATAATGCCGCCGATGCCCAGCGTGTCGGCGATGGTCTGCCGCAGACCGTAGCGCTTAGGGATGTCGAAGTCAATGACCGTCGAGGGGCGGTAGCCGCCGATCTGGAACATGGTGATGACGTAGTCGGCCCCGTCGAGGGCGCGGCGGCGGTCGGCCGTGGCCTCGATGGCCGGCTCGGCAGCCAGCGCCGCGGCCACGCGCCGGGCCACGCGCTCAGACGTGCGCAGGCGCTCGGCGTCGATGTCGTGCAGGCTGATGGTCGCGCGGCTGAGTTCGGGAAAGCTCAGGATGTCGCCGAGCAGGTTCTTGGCGAAGACGGTGCTGCCGGCGCCGATGAAAGCGATCTTGGGCATAGGCATAGGGGCATCTCCGTAAAGGTTTCGCGCTGATTATAGCCCGCAACCGCGCGGGCGCGATCTGTTAACGAGGCGCAGACTTAGAGAAAAACTCACGCAAAGCCGCAAAGAACGCAGAGTTAAGAAGGCTTCTTAAGCTTGACGCACTTGGCGTCTTTGCGTGAGGTTCTTTGCGTGAGCGGCCTGGCAAAGAAGAACCTCACGCCAAGAGCGCCAAGAGCGCAAAAAAAGTTCTTCTTTGCGTCTTGGCGATCTTTGCGTGAGCATTCTTCTTCGCGCCCTTTGCTTACTTTGCGGCTTTGCGTGAGCATCTTCTTGCACGGCCACTGGGACAACTACGGGCTGAGCCGGTGCTTCAGGATGCGCAGCCAGCCGCGGGCCTGGATGCCGGCCAGGACAAAAGCGGTGACGACGCGCGGGTACTTGTCGCGGTAGAACTTGCCGTAGAAGACGCGCATGGCCCGCACCGACTCCTCGGCTACCTTGACCCGCGTGGCCTTGGGCGGCCGGGCGATGTCGGCCGACTCCTTGCGCAGGCCGGAACTGGCCCCCTTGTAGTGAACCACTTCGACAAGCGGGTAGTAGATGATCGGCCGGCCGGCAGCCTGGATGCGATAGCAGTAGTCGATGTCCTCGCCGTAGAAGAAGTAGGTCTCGTCCCAGCCACCGAGCTGCCGGTCGAGCGCGCGCGGCATCAGCATGTACGACCCGGCGATGACGGGCACGGGATGTACCTGGCTGAAGTCCTCGTAGCTGCGGAAGTAGCCGTTGAAGCGCGGGCTGTGGGGGAAGAGGCGGCTGAGCAGCGTGAAGTGACAGAAGGCGTTCCACGGCGTGGGGAAGCCGCGATGGTTGTCGGGGTCGCGCTCGCCGTTGGGATAGACCAGGCGCACGGTCAGCGCGCCGATGTCGGGGTTGGCGCGCATGTGGGCCACGGGCCGGGCCAGCGCGTCGCCGCCGACTACCGTGTCGGAGTTGAGGAAAAGCAGGTAGTCGCCCGTGGCCACGGCCGAGCCGCGGTTGTTGGCCGCCGAGTAGCCGCGGTTAACCTCGTCGGCGATGAGCCGGACGGCCGGATAGCGCTCGCGCACCATCGCCACGCTACCGTCGGCCGAGGCGTTATCGACGACGATCACCTCCATACCCCCCGGCGGTGGCGCGGCGGCATACAACGAGCGCAGACAGTCATCCAGCAAGCGGCAGGTGTTGTAGCTGACGACGACGACGGACAGATCCATACCCCGGATTGTATCTCAAACGGGGCGATTTCGCGGTCACGTGCAGCTTTCGCGGCAGATCGCGCCCGCGCCAAAAGTATGATATGCTCTGGCCCGACTCTGCATCACATGCAAATTCAGGCTCCGGTGCGGTCGCGCTGGGGCCGGCATCGAGGAGAACACACTGCTACCATGATCCGACAATTGCTCGACGACCTGCGTGCTTTCGCCGATTACGCCGCCAATCACGCCGAGGAGTCCTACCTGACGCTGTACCTGCTGACTGACCCCAGCCACCCGGCCAACCAGAGCCAGACGCCCGCCTGGCGTGTCTTCTTGCGCAACGCCGTGGCCGAGGTCGAAGCCAACCTCGACCCCGTCCAGAGCAAGCAATGGAAGAACGTCCGCCTGAGCGACGTTTCGCCGGACAAAGCCTGGGCGCGAACGCGCAAGCGGTTGGACAAGTACATGTCCGCCTACCGGACAGAGGGCAAGTCGCTGGCCCTGTTCATCAGCCCCGGCAGCGCCTATAGCTTTGAACTGCCCGTGCGGCTGGACAACGCCTACTACTACGGCAAGCCCCACATCCAGGAATTCCTCTGGGCCGCGGACGAATACGAGCAGCACTTCGTCGCCCTCTTCGCCGAAGACCAGGCCCGCCTGCTGCGCGTCGCCCTCAGCCGCTCGGCCGGCGATACAACAATCGTCTCCGACCAGGCGTCGCTGCGCCCGATGCGCAAATCGGCCGACTCGGCCAACATCGCCTCGCGCGCGGACGAACTGACCCGCCGCTTCGTCCGCGGCGTGGCCGCCGAGGCCGACAAGTACTTCCTGAAGACGCCCGATGCCGAGCGGATCATCCTGGGCGGCAACCAGGAGATCGCCAATGCCGTTCTGGCCCAACTGCACCCGGCGGTGCAGGAGAAGGTCATCGCCGTCCTGCCTATTCCCATCGACCTGCCGGCGCACGAAGTCGCGGCCCGCATTGCCGGCGCGGCCGAACAGGGCGAGCGCGACCACGAGGCGGCGCTGGTGGCCGAGGTCATCGACCAGGCGCGGGCGCGCGGGCGCGGGGCCAAGGGCTTCACCGCCGTGGGCCGCGCCCTGGAACGTGGCGCGGTACGGCTCATCGCCCTGCCCTACCCCGCCC
>ERZ724513.1247-NODE-1247-length-12826-cov-14.529951_pt1 | contig 12826 bp, 9 predicted proteins | sample MGYA00376046_ERZ724513 | MGnify/ENA primary metagenome ERZ724513 (study PRJEB28724, sample SAMN07190883) | activated sludge metagenome | isolation source: activated sludge of sewage treatment plant in Hong Hong | place: Hong Kong | collected 2016-03-17 ... | reverse complement strand
CGGTCGCCGGAATCTGACGGGGCGGGAGTCGCTCGAAGCCGGGCACAGGGCATGCCGCCCGCGACTCCCGCCCCCCTACGCTGAAGCTATGACCTTCCCCATCCGCATCGGAGTCCAGCTTCAGCCGCAGCATTCCACCGACTACAACCAGATCCGGGACGCGGTGCGCCGCTGCGAGGACATCGGGGTGGACGTCGTCTTCAACTGGGATCACTTCTTCCCGCTCTACGGCGACCCGGACGGCGCGCACTACGAATGCTGGACGATGCTGGGCGCCTGGGCCGAGCAGACCTCACGGGTGCAGATCGGCGCGCTGGTGACCTGCAACTCCTACCGCAACCCGGAACTGCTGGCCGATATGGCCCGCACCGTCGACCACATCTCGGCCGGGCGGCTGATCCTGGGCGTCGGCTCGGGCTGGAAGCAGAAGGACTACGACGAGTACGGCTACGAATTCGGCACCGTCGGCAGCCGGCTCGACGATCTCGCCCAGGCGCTGCCGCGGATCAAGTCCCGGTTCGCCAAGCTCAACCCGGCCCCGACCCGCGACATCCCGATCCTCATCGGCGGCCAGGGCGAGCGAAAGACGCTGCGGCTGGTCGCCGAGCACGGCGACATGTGGCACAGCTTCACCGACGCCAACACCTACCCCGGCAAGGCCGATGCGCTGCAACGTCACTGCGAGAACGTCGGCCGTGATCCGGCGACCATCGAACGCTCGTCCGGGGTGCAGGGCAACGACGCCGAGAGTTTGACCGCCAACGCCGAGGCACTGGCGCAGCTGGGCGTGACGCTGATGACCGTCGGATGCGACGGGCCCCGCTACGACCTGAGTCAGGCCGAGACGCTGACCCGGTGGCGCGACAGCCGCTAGCTCAACGTTGACTCAGAATCCACGTACAAGAAGTGCGAGTAGACCGGTGCGTGGCTTCTGGCTGAACGCGCCCGCACGGCGTCAGCAGGGCTCGAACTCCAGGGGTAACGCCTCCAGCCCCAAAGTGCCTGCGGGCCAGAGGGTGTGCGCCTCGCCGGCCAGCCGGTACTCCGGGATGCGGGCGTGGAACTCCTCGACGGTCAGCCGCAATTCGCGGCGGGCCAGGTGCGAGCCGAGGCAGCGGTGGATGCCGCCGCCGAAGCCGAGGTGGGTCGGCTTGGCGTTCAGGTTCATCTCGTTCGGTGCGGCGGCGACCGACGGCACCTCCCGGTTGGCCGTGCCCAGCATCAGCAGCACCGGCGAGTCGGCCGGGATGAGGACGCCCTCGACCTCGACGTCCTGCGTGGTGCGCCGGGGCACGCCGGGCACCGGGCCGTCGAGGCGCAGCACCTCCTCGACGAACGGCGCGATCAGGCTCTGGTCGGCGATGAGCCGTTGCCGCAGTTCGGGATTGGTTGCCAGGTTGAGCATCGAGTAGCCGATCGCGCCGGTCACGGTGTCCAGGCCGGCCAGCACGATCAGGAAGCATAGCCCGAGGATCTCCTCGTCGGACCAGGCCTCGTCACCGTCGAGCGCGAGGATGGAACTGAGCATGTCCTCCCCGGGATGGCTCCGCTTGATCTCGAGCTGCTCGGCCAGGAAGCCGAAAAGCGCGATGCTGCACTCGATCACCCGCGGTGACGCCGTCTCCGCATCCAGGGAGCCGACCTCGCGGTCCTTGATGATCCCGTAGGTCCACTCCAGGAACTGCGGCAGGTGCTCGAGCGGCAGGCCGAACAGCGTCAGGATCGCCTGGGTCGGGAACTTGTAGGACAGATCGGCCACCACATCACAGCGGCCCGAGGGAGCGAACGCGTCGATGTGCCCCCGCAGCTGTGCCCGCAGGTCGGCGTCCATCGCTTCCATCCGCTTGGGCCCGAACATCGGATCGAGCACCCGCCGGTAATCGGCGTGCTTGGGCGGATCGATCGCCAGCGGGATCATCCGGATGGCGTTGGCGACACCGTCGAACGCCTTCGCCGAAGAGAACAGGTCCGGGTTCTTCTGGGCGAAGCGCACCCCGTCATAGCTGGTGATGAACCAGGTGCTGCCGCACCGGTACACCGGCCCCGGCCGGCGCAGGTACTCCATCGCCGCGGTTCGGCCGTCCTGCAACGGTGCCGCGCCGTAGTAGGTGTCGGGCATTTCCGTCGTCGTCATGCCCGGAGCGTAACGAGACTGACAGTCTTGTTCGGTCCGAATCGGCCATTCGATCGACACCGGTCCTTGAAACCGGGAGGATTGCCGGTGCGTCCCGGCATCCCGGATCGCGCGCGGTTCCAAAAAACCTGGAAGAACCTGGAAACACGATGCCCAAGAAGTACGGGGTCAAGGAGAAAGACCAGGTCGTAGCGCACATCCTCGAGCTGCTGCTGACCGGCCGGCTGCGGACCGGCGACCGGGTGGACCGCAACGAGATCACCGCCGCCCTCGGACTGAGCCGCGTCCCGGTGCAGGAGGCGCTGGTGCAGCTCGAGCATGACGGCATCCTGGAGACGCGGTATCACCGCGGCGCGTTCGTGCAGCGGTTCGACGAGGCCAGCCTGCGCGAACATCACGAGGTACACGGCCTGCTGACCGGCGCGGTATCCGCCCGGGCGGCCGCCGAACCCCGGACCGAGGTACTCGACGAGCTCGACGGCGCGATGACGATCATGCGAAACGCCGACGGTCCCCGAAGCTTCGTGGAAGGCGCGGAGAGATTCCGCGATGTCGTCATCGGGGCCTACGCCGGCCCGCGGCTGACCGCGACGATCCACTCGTCGCGCAGCTTCATGCCATGGAACTTCTGGGCCGGGTTGGAGGACAACAAGAATCGCCTCCTGCCGCTGCTCGAAGTCGAGTACGCGGCGATCCTGCGCAAGGACCCGGCCGGTGCCCGGCGTGCCTGCGTCGATCGCGCCGACGTGATGGCCGACCTGCTGATCGCCGACCTGGACCGCCGCGGCGTCTTCGCCGAATTGGACTCCTAGTGATCCCAAGGCGTGCCCCCCGCCCGCGCGCCGCTACGTTGCTAAGGATGGCCTCCTTCCTCCGCCGGCTGCCCGCAGCGCTGATCGTGCTGCTGCTGGTGCTCGGCCTGGCCCCGACGGCGCCGGCCGGCGCCGACCAGTGCGCCCCACCCGGCGAGCAGTCCGCCAGCGCCCTGCCCACCAATCTCGCCGCCGCCGCCAAGGGTCCCGACGAGGACAAGTACACGACCGCCACCACCGAGCCGCTGAGCGCGGTCAACCGCGAAGCGCTGCGACTGATCACCCCGGGCACGCTGACCGTCGGCACCCTCTCGGACGCGCCGCCCAGCATCTGCATCAACTCGCAGGGACAGTTCACCGGCTTCGACAACGAACTGCTGCGCGCGATCGCCGACAAACTCGGACTGAAGATCACCTTCGTCGGTACCGAGTTCTCCGGGCTGCTCGCCCAGGTCGCCGCCCGCCGCTTCGACGTCGGCTCGTCGTCGATCACCACCACCGACGCCCGCCGCCGCACCGTCGGATTCACCAACGGCTACGACTTCGGCTACTTCTCCCTGGTGGTGCCGTCCGGTTCACCGATCACCGGCTTCGACAAACTCGGGCCCGGCCAGCGCATCGGCGTCGTGCAGGGCACCGTGCAGGAGTCCTACGTCATCGACACCCTGGGCCTGCAGCCGGTGAAGTTCCCCGACTACAACACCGTCTACGCCAGCCTCAAGACCCGGCAGATCGACGCCTGGGTGGCGCCGTCGCAGCAAGCCCAGGGCACGGTGCGCCCGGGCGACCCCGCGGTCATCGTCGAGAACACCTTCAGCCTGGACAACTTCGTGGCCTACGCGGTGGCCAACGAGAACCGGCCGTTGATCGATGCGCTCAACGCCGGCCTGGACGCGGTCGTCGCCGACGGCACCTGGTCGCGGCTGTACTCCGAGTGGGTGCCGCGGGCGCTGCCGCCCGGCTGGAAACCGGGATCCAAGGCCGCGCCGGTGCCGCGACTTCCGGACTTCGCCGCGATCGCGGCCAGCCAGCAGAAGCCCGCCGCGGCGCCGGTCGCGCCGAAATCCGTTCTGAGCCAACTGCGGTCGTCGTTTCTGGACTGGGAGCTCTATAGGAAGGCGATCCCGGACCTGTTCCGCACCGGCCTGCCCAACACCCTGATCCTGACCTTCAGCGCCAGCATCATCGGCCTGCTGCTCGGCATGGTGCTGGCCGTCGCCGGCATCTCCCGGGCGCGCTGGCTGCGGTGGCCGGCGCGGATCTACACCGACATCTTCCGCGGCCTGCCCGAGGTGGTGATCATCCTGCTGATCGGGCTGGGCGTCGGGCCCATCGTCGGCGGGCTGACCGGAAACAACCCCTACCCGTTGGGGATTGCGGCCCTGGGACTGATGGCCGCCGCCTATATCGGCGAGATCTTCCGCTCCGGCATTCAGAGCGTGGAGGCCGGACAGCTCGAGGCCTCCCGCGCGCTCGGCTTCAGCTACGCCTCGTCGATGCGGCTGGTCGTGGTGCCGCAGGGTGTACGACGGGTGCTGCCCGCGCTGGTGAACCAGTTCATCTCGCTGCTGAAGGCGTCCTCGCTGGTGTACTTCCTGGGGCTGGTGGCCAGCCAGCGCGAGCTGTTCCAGGTCGGCCGCGACCTCAACGCCCAGACCGGTAACCTGTCCCCGCTGGTGGCGGCCGGGCTGTTCTACCTGTTGTTGACGATCCCGCTGACGCACCTGGTCAACTACATCGATGGTCGGCTGCGCCGCGGGCGACCCGCGGCGGCGGAGGATCCGCTCGACCCGGTGACCGCGAGCCAGGAGATGGTGTGATGGCGCAGTCGCGGTCGGAGCCGGTGTCGTTGGCGGCCAGGGACATTCACCTCGCGTTCGGCGACAACGCCGTGCTGCGCGGAGTGGACATCGACGTTCCGGCCGGCAGCACCGCGGCGGTCATCGGCCCCTCCGGGTCGGGCAAGTCCACGCTGCTGCGCAGCCTGAACCGTCTCTACGAACCCGACCGCGGCGACATCCTGCTCGACGGGCGCTCGGTGCTGCACGACGATCCCGACAAGCTGCGCCAGCGCATCGGGATGGTGTTCCAGCAGTTCAACCTGTTCCCGCACAAGAGCGTGCTGGACAACGTGACCCTCGGTCCCCGCAAGCTCAAACGGCTGTCGGCCGAGGAGTCCCGCGAACTCGCGCTGACCCAACTCGAGAAGGTCGGCCTGCGGCACAAGGCCAACGCCCGGCCGGGCACGCTGTCGGGCGGACAGCAGCAACGGGTCGCGATCGCCCGCGCCCTCGCGATGGCGCCGCAGGTGATGTTCTTCGACGAGGCCACCTCGGCGCTCGACCCCGAACTCGTCAAGGGGATCCTGGCGCTGATCGCCGAACTCGGCGCCGACGGGATGACGATGGTGGTGGTCACCCACGAGATGGGCTTCGCCCGGTCGACCGCCGACTCGGTGGTGTTCATGGACCACGGCACCGTGATCGAGTCCGGGCCGCCGGAGCAGATCTTCACCGCGGCACAAACCGACCGGCTGCAGCGGTTCCTCTCGCAGGTGCTCTGACCTGGGCGGGCCCGAAATCGGGGTTCGCGGGCGCGACATGGCTCAACCCGCCAATTGACGCGGGAGCACAGGTTAGACTAGCGAACTATGATTGAGGCCGCCGAACCGCAGCTCGCCGACTTGTCGGCGGACCTGCAGCGGGTTCTCTCCAAGCTCTTCTCGGTGCTGCGCCGCGGCGACCATCGCGGCGCCGACGGGCCGGACCTCACCCTCGCCCAGTTGTCGATCCTGCTGACCCTGCTCGATCAGGGTCCGATCCGGATGACCGAGCTGGCCGCCCGCGAGCGGGTGCGCACCCCCACCACCACCGTGGCGATCCGCCGACTGGAGAAGCTCGGCCTGGTCAAACGTTCCCGCGATCCCTCGGATCTGCGCGCCGTCCTGGTCGAGGTGACCCCCGAAGGCCTGTTGCGGCACCGCGAGGCGCTGGCCGTCCGGCGCGCCAATCTGGAGTCGATGCTCGGCAAGCTCACCGACGAGGAGCGCGACACCCTGGCCAGGGCGCTGGCCCCGCTGGAGCGCCTCGCCACCCAGTCCGAAAACCAGGACTAGCCAAGCCAATCCAGGACGGCCGCGGCGGTCCACGACTGCTGCATGCTGCCCAGCGGTTCCCCGGTGAACGGCTCGTAGTACTCGGCGAAAGTCCCGTCGCTGGCCTGCCGCAACCCTTCCCGGCGCAGCAGCAGCGAGCGCTCCGACCAGCCCCGCCGGGCGAAGGCCCAGGAGAACAGCCACGTCAGCACCGGCCACACCGGTCCCCGCCAGTATTCGCGCGGCCGGAAGTCCTTGGACACCGGCGACGTCGAGGGGATCAGCGCGAACCTCAGGTCCGGATGTCCGCAGAACCGCGGGCCCTCAAGGACTTTCAGCAGCGTGCGCTCCTGCTCGTGCGGCAGGCCGCCGCACAGCAGCGGCGCGAACTGGGCCGCTGTCTCGGTGGCGATCCACTTGCCGGCCCGGACGTCGAAATCCCTTGCCGCGCCGGTCCGCCCGTCGGTCGTCTCGACCACCCCGGCGCGGAACCGCTCGGCCCAGGTGTAGAGGTCGCGCACGTCGGCGTGCGGGCGTTTGTAGTCCTCCCCGATGTTGGCCAGCACATCGCAGGCCACCGAGAAGATCGCCGAGACGAACACGTCCTCGACGGCGAAGCTCATCACCTTGGGCAGCAACTGGTCGTCGTAGCCGGCCGTCTTCATCTCCTCCAACAGCCACAGGTACCGGTCGTATTCGCCGTCGGTGGGACGCTGGCTGGAATCGGTGATGATGCTGTTGTCCTCGCGCTGGTACTCCGGGACATTGCCCGGAATCACGTTGGCGTACGGGCCATCCCAGCGTGGCGAGTTGTCCATGCCGGACTCCCACCCGTGGTACAGCGTGATCCGGCCATGGCCCTGCTGGTCGCGGCCCTCGGCCAGCCACCGATGCCAGCGGACCAGATCGGGCCAGCGCCGGTCGAGGAACGCCTCGGCGACCGCGCGGGTGGAACGCCCGCGGGTGCGTGCCCGGTCGAGAATGCGCTGCACCGCGATGGCGTGTACCGGCGGCTGGGTGATACCCGAGGTGTGCCGGTGCCGCGGCGCGTGGGCGGCCAGCGCCGAGCACGCCCACCGCGCCGGGCCGGGGAAGTAGCCGTCCACCCCGTTGGCGAACACGATGTGCGGGATCATCCCGTTGGCCCACTGCGCCGACAGCAGGGTGTCGAGTTCGACCACGGCCCGCTCCACGCTCAGCGGTGCCAGGCCGACCGCGACGAACGCGGCGTCCCAGCTCCACATGTGCGGATAGAGCAGCGGCGCCGCCGAGGTCATCACGCCCAGGTCGTTGCCGCGAAGCAGGTAGGCCGCGCGGGCGGCGAGCTGCGTGGGGGCGAAGCTCGGGTCAAAGGCCACGCATTCATTCTGCGTTGCGCTGTCGCCGAACGCAGGTCGGTAGGGTGACGGCATGTCGACCGGCGGGCAGGACCGACGCACCGCGTTGATCACCGGAGCCAGTGGCGGCATCGGTGCGGCGATCGCCGCCGCCCTGGCACCCACCCACACCGTGCTGCTGGCCGGCCGTCCCTCGGCGCGCCTGGACGCCGTCGCCGAACGGCTCGGCGCACCCACCTGGCCGCTGGACCTGACCGACCTCGACGGCATCGAGGCCGCGGCCGAGGTGCTCGCCGAACTCGACGTGCTGGTGCACAACGCCGGGGTGGCCTACGCGGGGCGCGTCGAAGAATCGACCCCCGAGCAGTGGCGGGCCTCCTTCGACGTCAACGTCACCGGTGCGGTGGCCCTCACACAGGCGCTGCTGCCGGCGCTGCGGTCCGCGCGCGGACAGGTGGTGTTCATCAATTCGGGTGCGGGCATCAACGTCTCGCCCGGGCTGGCGGCGTACTCGGCGAGCAAGTTCGCGCTGCGGGCCTTCGCCGACTCGCTGCGCGCCGACGAGCCGCTGCTGCGGGTGACCAGCATCCATCCCGGCCGCGTCGACACCGAGATGCAGCGTGATCTGGTGGCCCACGAGGGCGGGGACTACGACCCGTCGCGCTTCCTGAGCGCCGAGACCGTCGCCCGGATCACCGCCGAGGCCATCAACGCGCCCGACGACGCGCACGTACACGAGGTGATCGTCCGCCCGCGGCCGCGCCGCTAGGACCCCGAGCTCATCGAGCCGAGGTAGTAGGTCTCTTTCCCGGTGGGGTAGCCGCCGCCGTCGGTGGCGATGTGGACGTGGTCGTAATGGTTGGCGGTCTCGTTGCCGTAGTCCGCCGTCCAGCTCGGCGCGCCGATACCCGGGTAGAAGCCCTGCCGCCAGATCACGTGGAGCACTCCCCAGCGCTTGGCGTTGGCCAGCGCGAGCCCGGCGATCTCGTTGCCCAGCTCGATGCCTTCCTGGCTGTGATAGTTGGGGATCATCACGTCGATGGCCAGCCCGTTGGGGTGCCACTTCAGCGGGTCCTCGCGGTAGCCGCCGATGGTGGTGATCTGCGGGTACAGCGTGCTGATGGCGCGGGCCACCCAGATGGTCTTGACCTGGAGGCCCTGTTCGGGGGTGATGCCGCGCGGGAGGGCCAGCTGGTAATCCTGGGCGGCGACCGGCGCGCTGGCCGCCAACAGGTCAGCCTGCGAGGCGGGGACGGGCTGCGGAGCCGCCGCCGGTGGCGCCATCGTCGGGGGCGCGGGGGCGGCGGCCTGCGCCTGGACGTGGGTCGGATGCTCGGTGCTCTGGACATAGATCACGGCGGCCGACAGCGTGACCGAGACCGCCAGCGCCAGCACGCGGCCCTTACCGCTGGCTAACCGCCGCACACCCATGAACGGCATGGTACGTGGGCCCGCCGGGGTGGGGCGGCGATCCCGGGCAACGGTTACCCTTCGCCGCTAGACCACCAGGTTCACCAGCCGGCCCGGCACGACGATCACCTTCTTCGGTTCCGCGCCGGCCAGAAACGCCACCACCTTGTCGTCGGCCAACGCGGCGGCCTGCACGGTCGGGTTGTCGGCGTCGGCCGCGACGGTGATGTGCCCGCGCACCTTGCCGTTGACCTGGACCGGATATTCGACGGTGTCGGCGACCAGGTACCGGGGATCGGCCGCCGGGAACGGGCCGTGCGCCAGCGAGGTGCCGTGGCCGAGCCGCTGCCAGAGCTCCTCGGCCAGATGCGGGGCCAGCGGTGCGACCATCAACGCCAGCGGCTCCAACGCCGCCCGGGCGGTGATGCCCTCCTTGGTGAGGTGGTTGGTGTACTCGATGAGCTTGGCCGCCGCGGTGTTGTTACGCAGCGACGCGTAGTCGTCCGACACTCCGGCGATGGTGCGGTGCAGCAGCCGCAGCGTCTGCTCGTCCAGCTGCTCGTCATCGGAAATCCTTGACTCGCCGGTGATTTCATCGACGACCAGCCGCCACACCCGCTGCAGGAAGCGGTAGGCGCCCACCACGTCCTTGGTGGCCCACGGCCGCGAGGCCTCCAACGGGCCCATCGACATCTCGTAGACCCGCAGGGTGTCCGCGCCGTAGTTCTCGCAGATCTCATCGGGAGAGATCGAGTTCTTCAGGCTCTTGCCGATCTTGCCGAACTCCTGGAACACCTCTACTTCATCGGCGGCCTCACCGCCGCTACCGGGCAGCCAGAACCTGCCGCCCCGCTCGACCACCTCGGCCGCGGGCACGTAGGCGCCGCGCGCGTCGGTATAGGCGAACGCCTGGATGTAGCCCTGGTTCATCAGGCGGCGGTAGGGCTCGCGCGAGCTGACGTGGCCCAGGTCGTAGAGCACCTTGTGCCAGAACCGGCAATAGAGCAGGTGCAGGACGGCGTGCTCGACACCGCCGACGTACAGGTCGACGCCACCCGGGTCGGACGGTCCGTGCTCGGCCGGTCGCGGGCCCATCCAGTAGGCCTCGTTCTCCTTGGCGCACAACTGCTCTGCGTTGTGTGGATCGGTGTAGCGCAGCTCGTACCAGGAACTGCCCGCCCACTGCGGCATCACGTTGGTGTCGCGGGTGTAGGGGCGCGGGCCGTCGCCGAGATCCAACTCCACGTGCACCCAGTCGGTGGCCTTGTTCAGCGGGGGGGAGGGTTCGCTGTCGGCGTCCTCGGGATCGAACAGCACCGGCGAGTAGTCGGGCACGTCCGGCAGTTCCACCGGCAACATCGAGTCGGGCAGCGGGTGGGCCCGGCCTTCGGCGTCGTAGACGATGGGAAACGGCTCACCCCAGTAGCGTTGGCGGGCGAAGAGCCAGTCGCGCAGCTTGTACTCGATGCGGCCGCGGCCGCGGCCGTCGGCCTCGAGCCGCTCGGTGATCACCCCCTTGGCGTCCCCGACGGTCAGCCCGTCCAGGTAGCCGGAGTTCACCAGGGCGCCGTCGCCGGCGTAGGCCGCCTCGGAGATGTCACCGCCGGCGATGACCTCGACGATCGGCAGGCCGAACTCGGTCGCGAACTCCCAGTCACGCTGGTCGTGGCCGGGTACCGCCATGATGGCGCCGGTGCCGTAGCCAGCCAGCACGTAGTCGGCGATGAACACCGGAATGTGTTGTCCGTTGGTCGGATTGACGGCGTAGGTTCCCAGGAACACACCCGTCTTGGTCTTGTTCTCCTGCCGTTCCAGATCCGACTTCGCCGCGATCGCCTGGCGGTAGGCGGCGACCGCCGCCGCCGGTGTCGCCGCCCCTCCGGTCCAACGGGGGTCCACGCCGTCCGGCCACTGCGGGGCCAGCACGGTGTCGACCAATGCGTGCTCGGGGGCCAGCACCAGGTAGGTGGCGCCGAACAGGGTGTCGGGCCGGGTGGTGAACACCTCGATGTCGGTGCCGGCGACCGAGAACAACACCGCGGCGCCGGTGGATCGTCCGATCCAGTTGCGCTGCATGGTCTTGACCTTCTCCGGCCAGTCCAGCAGTTCGAGGTCGTCGAGCAGCCGGTCGGAGTACGCGGTGATCCGCATCATCCACTGCCGCAGGCGTTTCCGGAACACGGGGAAGTTGCCGCGCTCGCTGCGGCCCTCCGAGGTGACCTCCTCGTTGGCCAACACCGTGCCCAGCCCCGGACACCAGTTCACCACCGAATCGGCGCGATAGACCAGCCGGTGGCCGTCGATCACGTCGGCCCGCTCGCCCGCCGACAGCTCCGCCCAATTCCGGCCGTCGAGCTTTCTTGTGCCGGAGTCGAATTCGGCGATCAGCTCGTCGATCGGCCGGGCCCGGTTCTGTTCGGGATCGAACCAGGCGTTGTAGATCTGCAGGAAGATCCACTGCGTCCACTTGTAGTACTCGGGGTCGGTGGTGGAGAAGCTGCGGCGGCTGTCGTGGCCGAGTCCCAGGCGGCCGAGCTGCCTGCGGAAGTTCACGATGTTGGCTTCGGTGCGGATGCGCGGATGGGTGCCGGTCTGGATCGCGTACTGCTCGGCGGGCAGGCCGAACGCGTCGAAGCCCAACGCGTGCAGAACATTGCGCCCGGTCATCCGGAAGTAGCGGGCGTAAACGTCGGTGGCGATGTAGCCCAGCGGGTGCCCGACGTGCAACCCCTCACCCGAGGGGTAGGGGAACATGTCCTGGACGAAGACCTTGTCGTCGGGCACGCCGGAGCCGTCGGCCGGCGCCAGCGAGCCCACCGGGTTGGGCACGTTGAACGTCCCCCACTCCTGCCAGTTGCGCTGCCAGGTCTGCTCGATGCGCCCCGCCAGCTCCGCGGTGTAGCGGTACCGCGGCACATCGGTATCGGAGCCGTCGGGACCCGCGGCTGCGGCGGTGGACGATTCGGTCACGCCCAACAGGGTATAAGGGCCGCTCGCCGCCCCGACGACCCGTGACCGCCGGGAGCCGGGAGCCGCCCCGCAACGGGTTGGTATCGGTTCCGTTGCACTGCGGTCAGGGGTTGGTCCCAGGTGTGTTCCGGCGCCCCCGCGGCCCCGCAGCCGCGGATAAAGTCGGCCCCTGACGAAGCGGTCTACCCAGCCCGAACCATGTCGAGAAGGACAGCTGCAATGAAGAGGAATGCCCGTAACTGGCGGGTGGCCATAGGTGGAGTGGCGGCAGGCACGGCCGCCGTCATCGGATTCGCGGGCGCCAGCGCGTCCGCCGAGCCGGTCGCCCCGGTCCAGCCGGCACCGGCCACCGTGACACAGACGGTCACGGTCATGCCCGAGGCCAGCAGCGCCGTCGCGGCGCCGACGGCGATCAGCACCGCTGCAGCCACGCCCGCGCCGCTGCCCACCCAGAGCGCCACCGCCGTCGCGGCGCCGACGGCCGCCGCGCCGACCGAGACCCTCGTTCCGGCCACCAGCGGCACGCTCGCCGAGTTCTTCAAGGACAAGGGCGTGACCATGGAGCCGCAGAAGGCGACCGGCTTCACCGCGCTGTCAATCGTGTTGCCGATGCCCCCCGGCTGGTCCGTCGTCCCGGATCCCAACGTGCCCGACGCCTTCCAGGTGCTCGCCGACCGGCAGGGCGGTGACGGTCTGTACACCTCCAACGCCCAGCTGGTGGTCTACAAGCTGGTCGGTGACTTCGATCCCAAGGAAGCGATCGCGCACGGCTATGTGGACAGCGAGAAGCTGGCCAACTGGCAGACGACCAACGCCTCGCTGGCCGACTTCGGCGGCTTCCCGTCCTCGGTGATCGAGGGCACCTACCGCGAGAACGACATGACGCTGAACACCGCGCGGCGCCACGTCATCGCCACCAGCGGCAGCGATCGGTACCTGGTGTCGCTGTCCATCACCACGGCGGCCAACCAGGTCGTCGCCTCCGCGGCCGCCACCGACGCCATCGCCAAGGGCTTCCGCGTCGCCGTCCCCGGCGCCCCCGCGGCACCCGCCGCGAGCCCGGCGGCCC
>ERZ724513.1246-NODE-1246-length-12831-cov-5.167658_pt1 | contig 12831 bp, 11 predicted proteins | sample MGYA00376046_ERZ724513 | MGnify/ENA primary metagenome ERZ724513 (study PRJEB28724, sample SAMN07190883) | activated sludge metagenome | isolation source: activated sludge of sewage treatment plant in Hong Hong | place: Hong Kong | collected 2016-03-17 ... | reverse complement strand
CAGCCTTCAGGCGCGCCGGCCTGTTGCGCGTCATCGACCTCGACGAATTGTTCGCCGCGGCGGAGACTCTCGGGCGTCTCAGCCCGTTCGAGGGCAACCGCCTCGTCATCCTGACCAATGGGGGCGGCATCGGCGTCCTTGCGGTCGACAGCGTCATCGATCTCGGCGGAACCCTTGCAGGCATTTCGCCGCCGACCATGGACAGGCTCAACGCCTTGCTCCCGCCGGTGTGGTCGAAGTCCAATCCCATCGACATTATCGGGGATGCCGACCCGGTCCGCTACGCGGGGACGCTGCAGGCGCTGCTCGACGACACGGATAACGACGCCATCCTCGCGATGAACGTGCCGACCGCACTCTCTTCGGCCGGCGAGTGCGCCGACGCCGTGGTCCGCGTCATTCAGGAGGATCGCCGCAAGCGTCCCACGCACAAGCCGGTGCTGGCGGTCTGGGTCGGCGACGACGGGCGCGCCGCCAGGGCGTTCGACGCAGCCTCCGTGCCCTATTACAGCAGCGAGACCGACGCGATCCGCGGCTTCATGCACCTCGTGCGCTATGTCGAGGCCAAACGCGCGCTGATGGAGACGCCGCCGAGCGCGCCGACCGAGTTCGTCTCCGACACCGACGCGGCGCGCGAGGTCGTCGCCGAGGCGCTCGCGGCGGGCAAGACCTGGCTCAATCCGCTCGAGGTCAACCGGCTCTTCGCGGCCTACGGCATTCCGGTATCGCCCGCCATTCTCGCCCGCAACGGCAGGGAAGCGGCTGCGGCGGCCCGTCCTTTCCTGGAGAAAGGGCAGGGGGTGGTGGTGAAGGTGCTGTCGCCCGACATCATCCATAAATCGGATGTGGATGGCGTGCGGCTCAATCTCACCAGCGAGAAAGCGGTCGAGGCGGCGACCGAGGACATCATCAACCGGGCGCGTGCGGCGCGGCCGTCCGCCCGCATCGAGGGCGTCACCGTCCATCCGATGCTGCTGCGGCCGAAAGCGCGCGAGCTGATCATCGGCCTTGCCGACGATCCGACCTTCGGGCCCGTCGTGGTGTTCGGCAGCGGCGGAACCGCGGTGGAGGTGGTCGACGACAAGGCGCTCGCGCTTCCTCCGCTCGACTTGAAGCTTGCCGCCGATCTGATCGACCGCACCCGCGTGTCGCGCCTGCTGCGCGGCTACCGCAACGTGCCGCCGGCGGACCGGCAGGCGCTCGAACTGATGCTCGTGAAAGTAGCGCAGCTCGCGGCTGACTTGCCGGAGGTGCGGGAGCTCGATCTCAATCCCGTCCTCGCCGATGCAAGCGGCGCGGTCGCCGTCGACGCGCGCGTCGTGATAGCGCCGGTCGACCACGAAGCGCGCGGCCAGTCGCGATTCGCCATCCGGCCCTATCCGAAGGAATGGGAACGCGTTTACCCGGCCTGGCGCGGCCTGCGTCTCCTGGTGCGGCCGGTTCGGCCCGAGGACGAGGGGCTCTATCTGGAGTTTTTCCGCAACGTCACCGAGGACGACCTGCGGCTGCGGTTCTTTGCGCCGGTCAAGGAATTCAGCCACACCTTCATCACGCGCCTGACCCAGATCGATTACGCCAGGGCCATGGCGTTCGTCGCCATCGACGAGGACTCGGGCAAGATGCTGGGCGGCGTGCGCCTGCACTCCGACGCCAATCACGAGACGGGCGAGTACGCCATCCTGCTGCGGTCCGATCTGAAGGGCCGCGGTCTCGGCTGGCTGTTGATGCAGACGATGATCGAATATGCGGCGGCCGACGGCTTGCGCATGGTCCAGGGCGAGGTGCTGCGCGACAACACGACCATGCTCGCGATGTGCAGCGAGCTCGGCTTCAAGATCGAGAGCGACCCGGATGATCCCGGTCTGTGTCGCGTGGTGCTCGATTTGACCGCGCCGAAGCCGCTCACGCGCGCCCCCGAGTTGGTGCAGTGACGGCCGGCCGCCGTGCGCGCCGCGGCGGCAGCCGGCGAGCGTTCAGGCACTCTTCGTCGATCATGGGCGCGCTCGCGCGGCTTGCGCCGGCGCCAGGAATCCGCTTTGTCGACCCGAATGCGGCATAAGGCGGCTTGCGGCAGTTTGTGCGCTGCGCTAAGCCTCCGGCGCCTTGCTCTGGAATGAATCTTAAGTGGCTAGGCCGGACCGGGCCGAAACCGCCTGCGGGTTCGGCGCGCTGCCGCCATCCGGACGGACCAGAGGTCTCGAATGAGCGTCATTCTGCAAGACTACCTTCCGGTTGTCGTTTTTATCGTCATCGCCACCGTCATCGTGCTCGGGTTGATGGTCGCGCCCTTCCTCGTCGCCTACAAGAATCCGGATGCGGAGAAGCTCTCGGCGTACGAATGCGGGTTCAACGCCTTCGATGACGCGCGCATGAAGTTCGACGTGCGGTTCTATCTGATCTCGCTCCTCTTCATCATCTTCGACCTCGAAGTTGCGTATCTGTTCCCCTGGGTTGCGGCCTACCGCGAAATCGGTCTGTTTGGTTTCTGGTCGATGATGGTCTTTCTCGGCGTGCTGACCGTCGGCTTCATCTACGAGTGGAAGAAAGGAGCGCTCGAATGGGATTGAACGAGCGCGCGCAAGTGGCGCCCGCCGCGACCGGGGTGCTCGATCCGCGGACGGGCAAGCCGGTCGGCGAGAGCGATCCGTTTTTTCGCGGCGTCACCGACGAGCTTGCCGACAAGGGTTTTCTCGTTACCGCGACCGACGAGCTGATCACCTGGGCGCGCACCGGCTCGCTCATGTGGATGCAGTTCGGCCTCGCCTGCTGCGCCATCGAGATGATCCACGCCGCGATGCCGCGCTACGATCTCGAACGCTTCGGCGCCGCGCCGCGCGCCTCGCCGCGCCAGTCCGACGTGATCATCGTGGCGGGAACGCTCACCAACAAGATGGCGCCGGCGTTCCGCAAGGTCTACGACCAGATGCCGGAGCCGCGCTACGTCATATCGATGGGCTCCTGCGCCAATGGCGGCGGCTATTACCACTACTCCTATTCGGTGGTGCGCGGCTGCGACCGGATCGTGCCGGTCGACGTCTACGTTCCCGGCTGTCCGCCGACGGCGGAGGCCTTGCTTTACGGCGTCCTGCTTTTGCAAAAGAAAATCCGCCGCACCGGCACGATCGAACGCTGAGACGGCGCCTGGGTCCGTCTTCGAGGCATCGCAATGAATGACAGGTTGGACGATCTCGGACAGGCGATTGTGCGCGCGCTTCCCGAGTCCGTCACCGGCTATCAGGTGGCGAACGGCGAACTCACCATCGCGGCGCGCGCGGACGACATCGTCAAGGTCGTCACCTTCCTGCGCGACGATCCCGGTTGTCAGTTCATCGCCTTCGTCGACGTGACGGCGGTGGACTGGCCGCAGCGGGAAAAGCGGTTCGACGTGGTCTATCACCTGCTGTCGCCCACCAAGAATTGGCGGGTGCGAATCAAGGCCGAGGTCGACGAAAAGGCGTCGGTGCCCTCCATCATCGAGGTGTTTCCCGGCGCCAACTGGTTCGAGCGCGAAGTGTTCGACCTCTACGGCGTGCCGTTCACCGGCCACCCCGACCTGCGGCGCATCCTCACCGACTACGGTTTTTCCGGCCATCCCCTGCGCAAGGATTTTCCGCTGACGGGCTTCGTCGAGGTGCGCTGGGACGACGAACAGAAGCGGGTCGTGTACGACAAGGTGCAACTCGCCCAGGAATATCGGGATTTCGATTTTCTCTCGCCGTGGGAGGGGGCGGATTACCCGCTGCCCGGCGACGAGAAGGCGAAACAGTGATCGGGGGCCGGCAGGGTGTCTGAAGCGTCTGTTCGCACGTTCACCATCAATTTCGGACCGCAGCACCCGTCCGCGCACGGCGTGCTGCGCCTGCTGCTCGATCTCGACGGCGAGGTGATCGAGCGCGCCGACCCGCATATCGGGCTCCTGCATCGCGGCACCGAGAAGCTGATCGAGCACAAGACCTATCTGCAGGCGATTCCCTACTTCGACCGGCTCGACTACAGCGCCCCGATCAACCAGGAGCACGTGTTCTGCCTCGCGGTGGAAAAGCTGGTCGGACTGGAGGTTCCCAAGCGCGGCCAGCTGATGCGCGTGCTGTTCCTCGAGCTCGGCCGGCTGATCAACCACATCCTCAATACGACCACGCAGGCGCTCGACATCGGCGCGCTCACGCCGCCGCTCTGGGGGTTCGAACAGCGCGAAAAGATCATCAATTTCTACGAGCGTGCGTCGGGCGCCCGCATGCACTGCAATTATTTTCGTCCCGGCGGCGTGCACCAGGACGTGCCGCCGAAGCTGCTCGACGACATCTGGGACTTCTGCGATCCGTTCCTGAAGGTTCTCAACGACATCGAAGATCTGCTGACCGAGAACCGCATCTTCAAGCAGCGGATGGTCGACATCGCGGTCATGACGTTGCAGGACGCGTGGGGCTGGGGCTTCTCCGGACCGCACGTGCGCGCCGCGGGCGCCGCGTGGGACCTGCGCCGCGCGCAGCCCTACGAATGCTATTCGGAGCTCGAATTCGACATTCCGACCGGCAAGCACGGCGACTGCTACGACCGCTATCTCGTGCGCATGGAAGAGATGCGCCAGTCGGTCCGCATCATCAAACAATGCCTGGAAAAGCTGCGCTCGCCGGAAGGGCAGGGGCCGGTCCTCGCGGAGGACAACAAGTTCGTGCCGCCGCGGCGGGGTGAGATGAAGCGTTCGATGGAAGCGCTCATCCACCATTTCAAGCTTTATACCGAGGGCTTCCACGTGCCCGCCGGCGAGATTTACGCGGCCGCCGAAGCGCCGAAGGGCGAGTTCGGCGTCTACATCGTCGCCGACGGCACCAACAAGCCGTACAAGTGCAAGATAAGGGCGCCCGGCTTCGCCCATCTGAGCGCGCTCGACTTCATCAGCAAGGGCCACATGCTCGCGGACATGACCGCGATTATCGGCGCGCTCGATATCGTGTTCGGCGAGGTGGACCGTTGACGGGCATAGCGCAGCACGAAAGCCATAGCCGTCGCGCGGGAATGCGCGGCCTTCATCGCCCGCAGGAGACTGTCGGGCGCGATGTTTTGCAGTCCGCCGGCCGGCGATCGAAACGCCAAGCGCCGGTCCGTTTGCGAATGAAGGAGAGTTGAGCGTGGCCACGCGCCGTCTCGCCCCCGCCGCCGTTCAGCCCGAGAGCTTCGCGTTCACCGCGGAGAACCTCGCCTGGGCAAAGAAGCAAATCGCCCGCTACCCGGAGGACCGGCAGGCCTCCGCCGTGATCTCGCTGCTGTGGCGGGCGCAGGAGCAGGCGGGCGGCTGGATCCCGCAAAAGGCGATCGAGCATGTCGCCGAGATTTTGACCATGCCGTTCATTCGCGTCCTCGAGGTCGCGACCTTCTACACGATGTTCAATCTCGAGCCGGTCGGACGGCATTTCGTGCAGCTGTGCGGCACGACGCCCTGCATGCTGCGCGGCGCCAACGACCTCAAGAAGGTCTGCCACGAGAAGATCGGCGACGAGCGGCACGTCACCGCCGACGGCAAGTTTTCCTGGATCGAGGTCGAGTGCCTGGGGGCGTGCGTCAACGCGCCGATGGTGCAGATCAACTTCGACACCTACGAGGACCTCACGCCCGAGCGCTTCGGCCAGATTCTGGACGAACTCGCCGCCGGGCAGCCGGTGCCGACCGGACCGCAGATCGACCGCCAGTTTTCGGCGCCCGTGGGCGGGCCGACCACGTTGACCGATCCGTCGATCTACCAGAAACGCACCGCTGGAAAGCCCAACGAGCCGGCGCTCGCCGACGCTGACGCGAAGCTGCCCACCGAGGCCGCGAATGTCCGCGAAGCCGCCATTCCCAAGCCGCCGGCGGGCGACGCCAGCGGCAACTCCAACCCCGGGCGCGCATGATGCTGCAGGATCGCGACCGCATCTTCACCAATCTCTATGGTTTCCACGACTGGAGGCTCGCCGGCGCGCGCGCCCGCGGCGCGTGGGATGGCACCAAGGCCATCCTCGAGCGCGGCCGCGACTCGATCATCGAGGAGGTCAAGTCGTCGGGGCTGCGCGGGCGTGGCGGCGCAGGATTCCCGACCGGCCTGAAATGGTCGTTCATGCCGAAGAAATCGGACGGCAGGCCGCATTATCTCGTCATCAACGCCGACGAATCCGAGCCCGGCACCTGCAAGGACCGCGAGATCATCCGGCATGATCCGCACCTGCTGATCGAAGGCGCGCTGATCGCGAGCTTCGCCATGGGGGCGCATGCGGCCTACATCTACATCCGCGGCGAGTTCATCCGCGAGCGCGAGCGCCTGCAGGCGGCGGTCGACGAAGCCTACGACGCCAAGCTGATCGGCAAGAACAACGTCAACGGCTACGACTTCGATCTCTACGTCCATCATGGCGCCGGCGCCTATATCTGCGGCGAGGAGACGGCGCTGCTCGAAAGCCTCGAAGGCAAGAAGGGCATGCCGCGGCTCAAGCCGCCGTTCCCGGCGAATATGGGCCTCTATGGCTGCCCGACCACCGTGAACAATGTGGAGAGCATCGCGGTCACGCCGGACATCCTGCGGCGGGGCGCGGCCTGGTTCGCGGCCATCGGCAAGCCCAACAACACCGGCACCAAGCTGTTCTGCATCTCCGGCCACGTGAACAAGCCGTGCAATGTCGAAGAGGCGATGGGCGTTCCGCTGCGCGAGCTGATCGACACGCATGCCGGCGGCGTGCGCGGCGGCTGGGACAATCTGCTCGCCGTCATCCCCGGCGGCTCCTCGGTGCGCTGCCTGCCGGCGCCGCTGTGCAACGATCTCACGATGGATTTCGACGCGCTCGTCAAGCTCCGGTCGGGGCTCGGCACCGCCGCCGTGATCGTGATGGACAAGTCGACCGACATCGTCCGCGCCATCGCCCGCATCTCGTATTTCTACAAGCACGAGAGCTGCGGCCAGTGCACGCCGTGCCGCGAGGGAACCGGCTGGATGTGGCGGGTGCTCAACCGCATGGCGGAGGGCCGCGCCCACAAGCGCGAGATCGACATGCTGCTCGACGTGACCAAGCAGGTCGAGGGCCACACGATCTGCGCGCTGGGCGACGCGGCGGCGTGGCCGATCCAGGGACTGATCACCCATTTCCGCGGCGAGATCGAGCGCCGCATCGACGAATACGCGCGCAATCCCGACAACGACGGCGTTCTCGACCCCGACACGGTCGCGGAAGCCGCGGAATAGCCTTATGACCGGGAGGATCGGGCCCAGCCTCGACCTCGCGGACGCTCAGATTGGATAATGCGGATGGCCAAGCTCATCGTCGACGGTATGCAAACCGTTCGTCCCCGCGAAAGCGGGGACCCAGGATGCAACGGATGCTGGATTCCCGCTTACGCGGGAATGAACGGGGTCAGGCGGCGCGTGCAGCGCCTCGAAGCAAAACGATGAAGGTTCAACGATGACCAAGCTCATCGTCGACGGCACGGAAATCGACGTACCGCCCGAATACACGCTGTTGCAGGCGTGCGAGGCGGCGGGCGCCGAGATCCCGCGCTTCTGCTATCACACCCGCCTGTCGATCGCCGGCAACTGCCGCATGTGCCTCGTCGAGCTCGTGGGCTCTCCCAAGCCGGTCGCGAGCTGCGCCTGGGGCGTGCGCGACTGCCGTCCCGGCCCGCACGGAGAGCCGCCGGAGGTGAAAACGCGCTCCCCGATGGTGCGCAAGGCGCGCGAAGGGGTGATGGAGTTTTTGCTCATCAATCACCCGCTCGACTGCCCGATCTGCGACCAGGGCGGCGAATGCGACCTGCAAGACCAGGCGATGGGTTACGGCGTCGACACCAGCCGCTTCAAGGAGAACAAGCGGGCGGTCGAGGACAAGTATCTCGGCCCGCTGGTGAAGACCTGCATGAACCGCTGCATCCAGTGCACCCGCTGCGTGCGCTTCGCGACCGAGGTCGCGGGCGTGCCGGAACTGGGCGCGATCGGCCGCGGCGAAGACATGGAGATCACCACCTATCTCGAACACGCGATGACCTCGGAGTTGCAGGGCAACGTGGTCGACCTGTGCCCGGTGGGGGCCTTGACCTCGAAGCCCTACGCCTTCTCCGCGCGGCCGTGGGAACTCGCCAAGACCGAATCGGTCGATGTGATGGACGCGCTCGGCTCCGCGATCCGCGTCGATTCGCGCGGGCGGGAAGTCATGCGCATTCTACCGCGCCTGAATGAGGACGTGAACGAGGAGTGGATCTCCGACAAGACCCGGCACGTCGTCGATGGCTTGCGGGTGCAGCGGCTCGACCAGCCTTATCTGCGCGAGAACGGGCGGCTGCGTCCGGCTTCCTGGAGCGAGGCGTTCCGCGTCATCGCCGCGAAGGTCAGCGCGGCGAGCCCCAACCGCATCGGCGCGATCGCCGGCGATCTCGCCGCGGTCGAGGAGATGTTCGCGCTCAAGGACCTTCTCACCCGGCTCGGCAGCAAGAACGTCGATTGCCGGCAGGACAGTTCGGCGCTCGACCCCGCCTGGGGGCGGGCGACCTACATCTTCAACCCGGGCATTGCGGCGATCGAGCAGGCCGACGCGCTGCTCATCGTCGGATCGAATCCGCGCCGCGAAGCCGCGGTGCTCAACGCGCGCATCCGCAAGCGCTGGCGCGCGGGCCCGGTCGCGATCGGCCTGATCGGCGAACGCGCCGATCTCACCTATCCGTATCAGTATCTCGGCGCCGGTCCGGACTCGCTCGCCGATCTCGCCGCCGGGCGCGGCGATTTCGCCGATCGCGTGAAGAAGGCCGCGCGCCCGATCGTTCTGCTCGGCGCCGGCGCGACCGCGCGGGCGGACGGCGCGGCGATCGCCTCGCTCGCCGCCAAGGCCGCGGTCGAACTCGGCGCCGTCAAGGACGGCTGGAACGGCTTTGCGCTGCTGCATCACGCGGCCTCGCGGGTGGGGGCGTTCGACATCGGCCTCGTGCCGGGGCAGGGCGGCCGCAAGGCCGCGGAAATGGCGACCTACGGCACGCTCGACGTCCTGTTCCTGCTCGGGGCGGACGAGATCGACGTCGCCGAAGGCGCGTTCGTCGTCTATGTCGGGACCCACGGCGATCGCGGCGCGCATCGCGCCGACGTGATCCTTCCGGGCTCCACTTACACCGAGAAGCCGGGAATTTACGTGAACACCGAGGGACGTGTGCAGATGGGGGCGCGGGCAGGCTTTCCCCCCGGCGATGCGCGCGAGGACTGGGCCGTCCTGCGCGCGCTGTCCGATCCGCTCGGCCAGCGCCTCCCGTATGATTCGCTCGCCCAGTTGCGGGCCTCCCTGTTCGCGGCGCATCCGCAGCTCGCCCGCCGCGACAAGCTCTCGCCGGCCAATCCCGATGACGTGCGCAAACTCGCGGCGCGCGGCGGGGCGGTGGAGGGCGCGCCGTTCGCGGCGGCCATCGCCGATTTCTATCTGACCAATCCCATTGCGCGCGCTTCCGCGATCATGGCCGAGTGCTCGGCGCTCGCCGACGGTCGCACCGCGTTGCGCGCGGCGGAGTGACCGGCATGTCGATCGCCGAATTGTGGAGCGCGTATCTCTGGCCGCTCTTGATCATCGTGATCGAGAGCTTCGTCCTGCTCGCGGTCCTGCTGATGGTGATCGCGTACGTGCTCTATGCCGACCGCAAGATCTGGGCGGCGGTGCAGATCCGGCGCGGCCCCAATGTGGTCGGCCCCTGGGGCCTGCTGCAATCCTTCGCCGACATGCTCAAATTCGTGCTGAAGGAACCGACCATTCCCGACGGCGCGAACCGCGGCCTGTTCATCCTGGCCCCGGTCGTCACCTGCCTGCTCGGCCTCGCGTCCTGGGCGGTGATTCCGGTGGCCGACGGATGGGCCGTCGCCGACATCAATGTCGGCATTCTGTATATTTTCGCGATCTCCTCGCTCAGCGTCTACGGCATCATCATCGCCGGCTGGGCCTCGAACTCGAAATACGCCTTCCTCGCCTCGTTGCGGTCGGCGGCGCAGATGGTGAGCTACGAAGTCTCCATCGGCTTCGTGATGGTCACGGTGCTGTTGTGCGCCGGCACGCTCAATCTCTCCGCCGTCGTCAAGGCGCAGGACACCTCCTGGGGCGTGCTCGGCTGGTACTGGCTGCGGCTGCTGCCGATGTTCGTGATCTTCTTCGTCTCCGCCCTTGCCGAGACGAACCGCCCGCCCTTCGATCTCGTCGAGGCGGAGTCCGAACTCGTCGCCGGCTTCATGGTCGAGTACGGCTCGACCCCGTACGTGCTGTTCATGCTGGGCGAATACGTGGCGATCATGACCATGTGCGCCCTGGCCACGATCCTGTTCCTGGGCGGCTGGCTGCCGCCTGTTCCGGTCGCTCCCTTCACCTGGGTGCCGGGGGTCGTCTGGTTCCTGCTCAAAGTGCTGGCGGTGTTCTTCATGTTCGCCATGGTGAAGGCGTTCGTGCCGCGCTATCGCTACGACCAGCTCATGCGCCTCGGCTGGAAGGTGTTTCTGCCGATCTCGCTTGCGGCGGTCGTCATCGTCGCGGCCGTCATCCAATTCGCCGTTCTGGCGCCGAAATAAGGAAGCTGCGATGAGGCTCGACCGCGCGGCCAAAGCGCTCTTTCTGACCGAGTTCCTGCAGGCCTTCGTCCTGTCGATGCGCTATTTCTTCAAGCCCAAGCCGACCATCAACTACCCGTTCGAGAAGAACGCGATCTCCCCGCGCTTCCGCGGCGAGCATGCGCAGCGCCGCTATCCCAACGGCGAAGAGCGCTGCATCGCCTGCAAGCTGTGCGAGGCGATCTGCCCGGCGCAGGCGATCACCATCGAGGCGGGACCGCGCCGCAACGACGGCACGCGGCGCACCACCCGTTACGACATCGACATGGTCAAATGCATCTATTGCGGCTTCTGCCAGGAGGCGTGCCCGGTCGATGCGATCGTCGAGGGACCGAATTTCGAATTCGCGACGGAAACGCGCGAGGAGCTCTACTATGACAAGGAGCGGCTGCTCGCGAACGGCGACCGCTGGGAGCGCGAGATCGCCAAGGCGATCGCGCTCGATGCGCCCTATCGGTGACAGGCATGAAAACGGACTCTGACCGCCTTGCCCTGAGGAGCCGCCGCCGGCGGCGTCTCGCAGGGTGCTTTGTAAAAGCTGCTTTCGATCATCCTGCGAGACGGCCGCAGCGCGGCCTCGTCGGGATGCGGGCGCAGCGTTGGCATGGGCACGCAGCATGATCCCCGCCTTGTTCTTCTATCTCTTTGCCGGGATTTGCGTGGCTTCGGCGGCGATGGTGATCTCGGCGCGCAATCCCGTTCATTCCGTGCTGTTTCTCATTCTCGCCTTCGTCAACGCGGCGGGCCTGTTCATCCTGATGGGGGCCGAGTTTCTCGCCCTGATCCTGGTGATCGTCTATGTCGGCGCGGTCGCCGTGCTGTTCCTGTTCGTGGTGATGATGCTCGACGTGGACTTCGTCGAGCTGCGGCAGGGCTTTCTCAATTATCTGCCGATCGGCGCGGTGATCGGCCTCGTGCTCATGGTCGAGTTGCTGCTCGTGCTCGGCGCCTGGGCGGTCGGGCCCGGAATGCCGCGCACCGTCGTGCTGCCGATTCCGCCGGAGCAGACGGTGACCAACGCCGAGGCGCTCGGGCTCGTGCTCTACACGCGCTTCGTCTATTTCTTCCAGGCCGCCGGACTGGTGCTTCTGGTCGCGATGATCGGGGCGATCGTGCTGACGCTGCGGCACAAGCCGGCGGTGAAGCGCCAGAACGTTTCCGAGCAGCTCGCGCGCCGCAAAGAGGCGATCATCGAGCTGCACGATGTGCGGCCGGGCCAGGGACTCCGCGAGGACGTGCGATGACGATCGGAGTAGGCCACTATCTCTCTGTCGCCGCGATCCTGTTCACACTTGGCATCTTCGGCATTTTCCTCAATCGCAAGAACGTCATCATCATTCTGATGTCGGTCGAGCTGATCCTGCTCGCGGTCAACATCAACCTCGTCGCCTTCTCGGCGCACCTCGGCGACCTTGTCGGGCAGGTGTTCGCGCTCCTGGTGCTGACCGTGGCGGCGGCCGAGGCGGCGATCGGCCTCGCCATCCTGGTCGTATTTTACCGCAACCGCGGTTCGATCGCGGTTGAGGACATCAATCTCATGAAGGGCTGACGGCGCACGATGTATCACGCCATCGTTTTCCTGCCGCTCCTGGGTTTCCTGATCGCGGGAGCAATCGCAGTGTTCGGCGCGCGGGCGCGGTGGCCCGGCGGCTATCCCGCGCCGGGAGAGCACGAGGCGCACGCGGGCGCCGGCGCCCACGCCCATGCCCATGCTGCGCCCTCCGCGCATGGCGACGGCGCGCATAGCCACGATGCGCACGGCCACGATGCGCATGCCCACGGCGAGACCGAGCCGGAGGCGGCGGGATCGCGCGCGGCGGAGGTCATCACCACCACGCTTCTCTTCATTTCGATGGCGCTGTCGTGGGTCGCCTTTGTCCGCGTCGGCCTCGGCCACCACGACGTGCGGGAGGTGCTGTCGCCCTTCATCATGTCCGGCGAACTGTCGGTGGACTGGACGCTGCGGATCGACACGCTCACGGCGGTGATGCTCGTCGTGGTGACCACCGTGTCGGCGCTCGTGCACCTCTATTCGATCGGCTACATGTCCGACGACCCGTACAAGCCGCGGTTCTTCGCCTACCTCTCGTTCTTCACCTTCGCCATGCTGATGCTGGTGACGGCGAACGATCTCGTGCAGCTGTTCTTCGGCTGGGAAGGCGTGGGGCTCGCGAGCTATCTCCTGATCGGCTTCTGGTACAAGAAACCGTCGGCGAACGCCGCGGCGATCAAGGCCTTCGTCGTCAACC
>ERZ724513.1245-NODE-1245-length-12833-cov-6.420175_pt1 | contig 12833 bp, 10 predicted proteins | sample MGYA00376046_ERZ724513 | MGnify/ENA primary metagenome ERZ724513 (study PRJEB28724, sample SAMN07190883) | activated sludge metagenome | isolation source: activated sludge of sewage treatment plant in Hong Hong | place: Hong Kong | collected 2016-03-17 ... | reverse complement strand
GGAAGAGGTGCGCATTATAGACAACCAAATCCTGACGTCAAGAAAAAACAACAAAAAACCTCTCCGACCAATCCAGGAACACCCGCACCAGCACACCAGCCCCAAGCACCACGCCGCGCAAAACCACAGGCCATCCACGCCAAGCACACTCGACCTGCGTCGCCCTCGCACGACGCCAACCAAAGAAATCCCCGCCCCCCCCTTGCATCCGACAACCGCGAACGGCCGGTCGGATCGGCCAAGGAGCGCCTAAGGACTTACAGAACCTGGAACACCTGCAGTTGATAACCGGCTTCGCGCCGGAGAACACCGAGCGAGCGTAGTTTATGGACCGCCCCCGCGGTCTTGACGAAGACCGGCTCGGCGAGCGCAGGCGCATTGGCGGGCATCAAGACGCGCAAGGCCTCGCCCTTGCTCGGGAGATCGCACAGGATGCCGTCCACGCTGGCGCGACCGTCATCGATCACGCCGAGCGTCGGACTGCGAGCCAGCAACTCGATGCCCAGACCCGCGTGCGCAGCCCACATGCGCAACCGGCGCACGATGCCAAGCTGCCAGCCTTCGCCGTCCACGAAATGGATGCCGAGGAGCTCGCCGATGTCTGGCCACGCGCGCGTCGGGTCGCTGTTGGCGACAATCTGCAGGCCGCTGCGACTGAAATCGACCACCCTCCAGTTTCGCGGCACCGGCAAGGGCTGCCCGCCGATCACCGCGGCACAGGCGTGCAATCCCCGCGCGATATCTGCGCTCGCCTCCTGGGCGTAACGGCGTCGTGTGCGCACCGGAGGGGTATGCGACCACTGCATGCGCAGGTATTCGACGGCTGCGCGGGCATGCTCGAGTGGCAGGCGCCCGAACGGAGCGGGCACGATCGAGCGCGCGAGCTGCCTCGAGAACTCGGTCAGCAACTCCCCCGCCGCCCACGGGGCGAAACGCCACTCGCCATCCCGGTGCTTGCCCATCTGGCGCACCGGGATGGTTCCCTCCTCGGGGATGACCACATACTGCGGAACATCCGCCGCGCGCCGATCGAGGGAGAGAAACGGAAGGCAAATATCCACCACGTGCCCGAGCGCGACGCCCATCTCGAGCTCGACCTGATCGAGGTTGATGCTGTAGTGGGCGACCGCGCGCAGGTATTCGCGCCCGATGCTGTGCAAGTCTCCGCCGACGACGCTGTCGCGGGCCTGCGGCGAGGAAGAGAACAACTGGCCGATGCGCCCCCAGAGCACCTCCTCGGGGCCGAAGCGATCGCAGGCGGACCACTTCAGCGCCTCGACCACGCTGCTCGCGAGACGCAACCGGATCTCTTCGGAGGCGGCCACCGAGTTCGACGGCGAGAGACACCAATAGCCATCGCACACTGCCATCCAGGCATCCCGGACCCCTGCGAGCCAACGCACCCACCACGCGTGGTCACGCTCGGGCGCGGCGCCTGCCAGAGCGCGCACCCCGACCGGCGCCGAGCGCTCGACTGCTTCACGCAAGGCGTCGTCGAAGCTGGACACCACATGCAAGCCCGCGACCTCCGTCTTCTGGCTTCCCGGTTTGTACAATGCCCGCAGCGTCGCAGTCGCCGCCTCCAGGCCCGCGACCGGGTTGCCTCCACCAGCGAGCACACCGGCAGGCGTGTAGTCGAGCGTCCTGGGCTGATCCAAAGGGCTTTCTCCGCACAAACCGCGCCCTGCCTGTATTCCCCAGGGAAAACAGGCGTCGCACGAAAGATTTCGTCACATTCTGAACCAGCGTCCACGGCGATGTCCACCGCATACACGCCGGGACGAAGCGATCGTATCGCCACCGTCATCACAGATCCTTCGCCCTGCACAGTAGAATCTCGCCTTTTCCGGGAGCGACGATGCGACAGTACCTCGACCTGATGCGCCATGTGCTCGAGCACGGCGACCCCAAGACCGACCGCACCGGCACCGGAACCCTGTCGGTGTTCGGCTGGCAGATGCGCTTCCGCCTGCAGGACGGTTTTCCGCTCCTGACCACCAAGAAGCTGCACACGCGCTCGATCATCCACGAGTTGCTGTGGTTCCTGCAGGGCGACACCAACATCCGCTACCTGAGAGAAAACCGCGTGTCGATCTGGGACGAATGGGCGGACGCCGACGGCGAGCTTGGCCCGGTGTACGGCAAGCAGTGGCGGCGCTGGGAGACCGCAGACGGGCGCAGCGTCGACCAGATCGCACGCGTCGTCGAAAGCATCCGGCGCACCCCGGATTCGCGCCGCCATCTCGTCTCGGCATGGAATCCGGGCGAAGTCGACGCCATGGCCCTGCCGCCCTGCCACGCGCTCTTCCAGTTCTACGTCGCCGGCGGTCGCCTGTCGTGCCAGCTCTACCAGCGCAGCGCGGACATCTTCCTCGGCGTGCCCTTCAACATCGCCTCCTATGCCCTGCTCACCCACATGGTGGCGCAGGTGTGCGAGCTCGAAGCGGGCGATTTCGTGTGGACCGGTGGCGACTGCCACCTCTACAGCAACCACCTGAGGCAGGCGCGGGAGCAGCTCGAGCGCGCCCCGCGCCCCCTGCCGACGCTGCGCCTGAACCCCGCAGTGCGCGACCTCTTCGGCTTCCGCTTCGAGGACATCGCGCTCGAAGGCTACGACCCGCATCCGCACATCAAGGCCCCGGTGGCGGTATGAAGAAGCCCGAGATCGTCCTCATCGCCGCGGTCGCGCGCAACGGCACGATCGGCCGCGATAACGAGCTGCCCTGGCGGCTGAAGGCCGACCTGCAGCATTTCCGTGCCCTCACCCTGGGGCACCCGATCCTGATGGGGCGCAAGACCTGGCAATCGCTCGGCCGCCCGCTGCCAGGACGGCGCAACCTCGTGGTGAGCCGTACGCCGGATTACCGTGCCGAAGGCGCCGAATGCTTCGCCGACCCCGCGGCCGCGATCGCCGCGGCCGGCGAGGCCCAGACACTGTTCGTGATCGGCGGCGCCCAACTTTACGCCCTGCTGCTTCCCCTCGCCGACCGCCTCGAGCTCACCGAGGTGAAAGCCGACGTCGAGGGCGATGCGCACTTCCCCGCCGTCGATCCGGCGCGGTTCGTCGAGGAGCGTCGCGAGACACACCACGCCGACGCCGACAACGCCTTCGACTTCGATTTCGTGCGCTACTGCCGGCGCTGAGCCCGACGGCCGCGCCGACTGCCCTGCCGCAGAAACGACAAGGGCCGCATCGCGCGACCCTCGTCATTCGACACCCCCTGCGGCGAGAGCGGCTCAGCCCTTCACGCAATCCACGTGGTAGCGCCCGTCCTCGCCCTTGACCAGGCCGTGGATGTCGGTCTCGAAGCCGGGGAAGCGGGCGTTGAAGTCGCGCGCGAACTTGAGGTAGCGCACGATCGTCGCGTTGAAGCGCTCGCCCGGGATCAGCAGCGGGATGCCCGGCGGATAGGGCGTGACCAGCATCGCGGTGACGCGGCCCTCGAGCTCGTCGAGCGCCACGCGCTCGATCTCGCGGTGCGCCATCTTGGCGAAGGCGTCGGCGGGCTTCATCGCCGGCACCATGTCCGACAGATACATCTCGGTGGTCAGTCGGGCGACGTCGTTGGCCTTGTAGAAGCTGTGGATCTGGTCGCACAGATCCTTGAGCCCGACGCGCTCGTAGCGCGGATGCTTGGCGATGAATTCGGGCATCACGCGCCACAGCGGCTGGTTGCGGTCGTAGTCGTCCTTGAACTGCTGCAGCTCGGTCACCATCGTATTCCAGCGGCCCTTGGTGATGCCGATGGTGAACATGATGAAGAAGGAGTACAGGCCGGTCTTCTCGACGATGATGCCGTGCTCCGCGAGGTACTTGGTGACGATCGCCGCCGGGATGCCGGTGTGTTCGGCGAAGTCGCCGTCCATGTTCAGGCCCGGGGTGATGATCGTTGCCTTGATCGGGTCGAGGATGTTGAAGCCCTCGGCCAGGTTGCCGAAGCCATGCCAGCGCTCGCCGGCCTTCAGCGTCCAGTCGTCGCGCTCGCCGATGCCCTCCTCGGCCAGGTACTCCGGCCCCCAGACCTGGAACCACCATTCGTCGTCGCCGAATTCGGCGTCCACCTTGCGCATCGCGCGACGGAACTCCACCGCCTCGGAGAGCGATTCATTGACCAGCGCGGTGCCGCCCGGCGCCTCCATCATCGCCGCCGCCACGTCACAGGACGCGATGATCGCGTACTGCGGCGAGGTCGAGGTATGCATGAGGTAGGCCTCGTTGAAGATGTCGCGGTCGAGCCTGCGGGTCTGCGAGTCCTGCACCAGGATCTGCGAGGCCTGGCTGAGTCCGGCGAGCAGCTTGTGGGTGGACTGGGTGGCGAACACCATCGACTCGCGACAGCGCGGACGATCGGCGCCGATCGCGTGATAGTCGCCGTAGAAGTCGTGGAAGGCGGCGTGCGGCAGCCAGGCTTCATCGAAGTGCAGGGTGTCGATCTCGCCGTCGAGCAGCTCCTTGATGGCCTCGACGTTGTACACCACGCCGTCGTAGGTCGACTGGGTGATGGTGAGGATGCGCGGCTTCTTGTTCTTCGCCTCGCGCGCGAAGGGGTTGGCCTCGATCTTCTTGCGGATGTTCTCCATTGAGAACTCCTCCAGCGGGATCGGGCCGATGATGCCGTAGTGGTTGCGCGTCGGCGTCAGGAACACCGGCACCGCGCCGGTCATGATGATCGAGTGGAGGATGGACTTGTGGCAGTTGCGGTCGACGACCACGATGTCGCCGGGCGCCACCGTGGTGTGCCAGACCATCTTGTTCGACGTCGACGTGCCGTTGGTGACGAAGTACAGGTGGTCGCAGTTGAAGATGCGCGCCGCGTTGCGCTCCGAGGCCGCCACCGGCCCGGTGTGGTCGAGCAGCTGGCCGAGTTCGTCGACCGCATTGCACACGTCCGCGCGCAGCATGTTCTCGCCGAAGAACTGGTGGAACATCTGCCCCACCGGGCTTTTCAGAAAAGCAACGCCACCCGAGTGCCCCGGGCAGTGCCACGAGTACGAGCTGTCGGCCGCGTAGTGCACCAGCGCGCGGAAGAAGGGCGGCGCCAGCGAATCGAGATAGTTCTTCGCCTCGCGCACCACGTAGCGCGCGATGAACTCCGGCGTGTCCTCGAACATGTGGATGAAGCCGTGCATCTCGCGCAGCACGTCGTTGGGGATGTGGCGCGTGGTGCGCGTCTCGCCGTGCAGGAAGATCGGGATGTCGGCGTTGCGGAAGCGGATCTCGACGACAAACGCGCGCAGGTCGGCGATCGCCTTGGCCGAGGCCTCGGGCGAGGAGAACTCCTCGTCGTCGATCGACAGGATGAAGGTCGAGCCACGGCTCTGCTGCTGCGCGAAGGACGTCAGGTCGCCGTAGCTGGTGACGCCGAGCACTTCCATGCCCTCTTCCTCGATCGCCTTGGCGAGCGCGCGGATCCCCAGTCCCGAGGTGTTCTCCGAGCGGAAGTCCTCGTCGATGATGATGATGGGGAAGTGGAATCTCATCCTGGTCGTCTCCAGCGGGTCCGTGCGGGCCGGGTAAAGCCGGCAGTGTACTCCGGCGAAGATTGCCCGCGCGTTACCGAAATTGGTTCGAAAAAGCACAAGGGGCCGTCAGGCGGCCCCGTGGAGGAAGGTCGGCGAAGCGAAGGCGCTCAGATCTTGGGCAGGGTGACGCCGGTCTGCCCGAGGTACTTGCCGCCGCGATCCCTGTACGAGGTCTCGCACACCTCGTCCGACTCGAAGAACAGCATCTGCGCCACGCCCTCGTTGGCGTAGATCTTCGCCGGCAGCGGCGTGGTGTTGGAGAACTCGAGGGTCACGTGGCCTTCCCACTCGGGCTCGAGCGGGGTGACGTTCACGATGATGCCGCAGCGCGCGTAGGTGCTTTTGCCCAGGCACACGGTCAGCACGCTGCGCGGAATGCGGAAGTACTCGACCGTGCGCGCGAGTGCAAAGGAGTTCGGCGGGATGATGCACACGTCGCCGGTGAAGTCGACGAAGTTGCGCGCATCGAAGTCCTTGGGGTCGACGATGGTCGAGTTGATGTTGGTGAAGATCTTGAATTCGTTCGCCACGCGCACGTCGTAGCCATAGCTCGAGGTGCCGTAGGACACGATGCGGCCGGTGTCGTTGCTGCGCACCAGTTCCGGCGCGAAGGGCTCGATCATGCGGGCCTGTTCGGCCATGCGGCGGATCCACTTGTCGGACTTGATGGACATGGGCGCGTCTTCCGGCGGGTTGCGGTGCGGGCGGCGGAGGCCGTCCGTGAAAAGCCGCGTAGTGTAAGGCAGGCAAGCGGCGGACGAAAGGCGGAGGGAAAACGAATCGCGGCCGGATCGCGCGAAGTTGGCGCACGGCGGGCACGCTCGACGTGCGCGCCCGCCGCTACGGACGGGCGCGGCCTGCGCAATCAGGCGGACTTGAACACGATGTTGGGGAACTTGTGCGTCATGTCCTTCGAGCGCTCGGCGATGCGCACCGCCACCTTGCGCGCGATCTGCTTGTAGATCGAGGCGATGCGGCCATCCGGATCGGCGACCACGGTGGGCGCGCCGCTGTCGGCCTCGGTGCGGATCTGGATGTCGAGCGGCAGCGCACCGAGGAAGGGCACCTTGAAGTCCGCGCACATCTTCTCGCCGCCACCCTGGCCGAAGATGTGCTCCTCGTGGCCGCACTTCGAGCAGATGTGGATGCTCATGTTCTCGACCACGCCGAGGATGGGCACGCCCACCTTCTCGAACATCTTCACGCCCTTGCGCGCGTCAAGCAGCGCGATGTCCTGCGGCGTGGTGACGATCACCGCGCCGGTCACCGGCACGCTCTGCGACAGGGTGAGCTGGATGTCGCCGGTGCCCGGGGGCATGTCGATGACGAGGTAGTCGAGGTCGTCCCAGGCGGTGTCCTTGAGCATCTGGTTGAGCGCCTGCGTGGCCATCGGGCCGCGCCACACCATCGGCGTATCGGGGTCGATCAGGAAGCCGATCGACATCGCCTGCAGCCCGAAGGCCTGCAGCGGGGTCATGGTCTTGCCGTCCTCCGACACCGGGCGCTGGTCGCCGATGCCCAGCATCTGTGGCTGCGAGGGACCGTAGATGTCGGCGTCGAGCAGGCCGACGCGGGCACCTTCGGCCGACAACGCGAGCGCGAGGTTCACCGCGGTCGTGCTCTTGCCCACGCCGCCCTTGCCCGAGGCCACCGCGATGATGTTGCGCACGCCCGGCAGCAGCTTGACGCCCTGCTGCACCGCGTGCGCGACCACCTTGCTAGACACCGTCACGGCGACGCGCTCCACGCCCGGCAGCTTGGCCACGGCCTCGCTCAGCAGCGCGCGGATCGGATCGTGCTGGCTCTTCGCCGGGTAGCCGAGCTCGACGTCGAAGCGGACCTCGCCACCCTGCACCGACAGGTTGCGGATGCTGCGCCCCGCCACGAAATCCTTGCCGGTGTTGGGATCGATCACCTGCTTGAGCGCTTCGGTTACGGTTTGCTGATCAAGACTCATCGCGTTTTCCTCGAAAATCGGTGCACCCGCCGCCGGGTGGAAGCGGCAGAATCATACCGGAGCGCAGCGCCGGACTCATCCGCGTTCTGCGCAGGGTTTCTCGCCCGCCCCCGCACCCGACCCCGTTCGACGAATTTCCCGCGCGCCGCATGCAGGCGCCACATGCACATGACTTTGCGCAATTCCCGCCGCAGACCCGGCTTCCCGACGGCCCTCGTGTCCGCCACCCTGCTCGCCGGCCTCCTCGCCGCCTGCGCCAGCCCTGGCGGCAATGGCACGGCCACCGACGCGATCCACCGCCATGCGCTGGTGCGGACCGCACCGCCCGAACCGTCCTGGGCCGCACTTCGCGAGCAGCTCGCCAAGGCCACCACCGGCCTCGCGGGAGTCGAGATCGGCAGCGCCGGCGACACGGGCTTCCGCGTGCAGATCCCGGTCGCCGACGGCTTCGCCAGCGGCAGTCCGGCAATCCGTCCGACGCTCGGACGCGCGCTCGACGCGCTCGCGCCCGCGCTCGCGGCCGAGGCCGGAGTGGCGGTGCGGGTGGTCGGCCACACCGACAGCCAAGGCAGCGAGATGGTCAACCTGCGCCTGTCGATCGCGCGCGCGGAGGCAGTGGTGGCGTGGCTGCGCGAGCGCGGCATCGCCCTCGACCGCCTCGCCGCCGACGGTCGCGGCGAGGCCGATCCGCTCACGTCCAACGCCACCGAGGAAGGCCGCGTGCGCAACCGCCGCATCGAGCTGATCCTCTCGCGCATGCCCTGAGCGCGCGCCACGGCGCGGCATCGCGTGCCGCTTTGCTAAACTCTCGACTTTATCCGGCACCGGTTCCCGCACCCATCATGTCCCGCAAGCTCCTCGTCACCAACGCCCTGCCCTACGCCAACGGCGACATCCACCTCGGCCACCTCGTGGGCTACATCCAGGCCGACATCTGGGTGCGCTACCAGCGCATGCGCGGCCACTCGGTGCACTACGTGTGCGCGGACGACACCCACGGCACGCCGGTCATGCTGCGCGCCGAAAAGGAAGGGCTCACGCCCGAGCAGCTCATCGAGCGCGTGCACGGCGAGCACCTGCGCGACTTCACCGCCTTCGGCGTCGCATTCGACAATTACCACTCGACGCACAGCGCCGAGAACCGTTTCTATGCCGAGGACATCTACGCCAGACTGAAGGCGGGCGGCCTGATCGACACACGCTCGATCGAGCAGTACTACGACCCGGTCAAGGAGATGTTCCTCCCCGACCGCTTCATCAAGGGCGAGTGCCCGAAGTGCGGCGCCCCCGACCAGTACGGCGACAACTGCGAGGCCTGCGGCGCGGCCTACGCCCCCACCGAGCTCAAGAACCCCTATTCCGCGGTGTCCGGCGCCAAGCCGGTGCTGAAGACCTCGGAGCACTACTTCTTCCGTCTGTCGGACGAACGCGCGGTCGCCTTCCTGCGCGAATGGACGCGCGGAACCAACGCCGCCGGCGAGCGCCGCCTGCAGATGGAAGCCGCCAACAAGATGAAGGAGTGGCTCGGAGAAAACGCAACTGAGGAAGGCGAGAACACGCTCTCCGACTGGGACATCTCGCGCGACGCACCCTACTTCGGCTTCGAGATTCCGGGTGCGCCGGGCAAGTACTTCTATGTGTGGCTGGACGCACCGATCGGCTACCTCGCCAGCTTCCGCAACCTCGCTGCCAAGCGCGCCGCCGCGGGCGAGACGATCGCCGTCGAGGACTACACCGACGCCGCCCGCGCCGCCGCGGCCGGCACCGAGATGGTGCACTTCATCGGCAAGGACATCCTCTACTTCCACGCCCTGTTCTGGCCCGCGATGCTGAAGTTCGCCGGCTACGCCACGCCCAGCCGGCTGTGCGTGAACGGCTTCCTCACCGTCGACGGCGCCAAGATGAGCAAGAGCCGCGGCACCTTCATCACCGCGCACTCCTACATCGCGCAGAAGCTCGACCCCGAGTGGCTGCGCTACTACTTCGCCGGCAAGTCGAACGGCACCATGGAGGACGTCGACCTCAACCTCGACGACATGATCGCCAAGGTCAATTCCGAGCTCGTGGGCAAGTTCGTGAACATCGCCAGCCGCTGCGCCGGCTTCATCGGCAAGCGCTTCGACGGCCGCCTGGGTGAGGCCGACGCCGCCGCCTGTGCCGAGTTCGCCGCCGCCTGGAGCGAGGGCCGAGTCGCCACCGCGTTCGAGGAGCGCGACTACAGCCGCGCGCTGCGCGAGGTCATGCGCCTGGCCGACCTCGCCAACCAGTACGTGAACGACCACAAGCCCTGGGAACTCGCCAGGCAGGAAGGCCAGGAAGCCCGCCTGCACGCGGTGTGCAGCACCGCGCTGACCATGTTCCGCGACCTCACCCGCTACCTGAAGCCGGTGCTGCCGGCGCTCGCCGCGCAGGTCGAAACCTTCCTCGCCATCCCGGCCATGGACTGGCAGGGCGACTGGGCGGCGCTGCCTGCCGGCCATGCCATCCAGGCCTACAGCCACCTGATGACCCGCGTCGAGCGCAAGCAGATCGACGCCCTGCTCGAGGCCAACCGCGAGTCGCTCGCCCCGGCGACGGCGGTGCCCGCGAAGACAGACGAGCCTGCCAAGGACACCGAGGCGGCGTCCTCGCAGCAGCGCCACGCCGAGAAACAGCAGCATTCGGCCCAGGCTGCGGAGACCGCCTCGCCGCATATCACGATCGACGATTTCACCAAGGTCGAGTTGCGCATCGCGAGGATCGTCGATGCCCAGCACGTCGAAGGCGCCGACAAACTGATCCGGCTTGCGCTCGACATCGGCGAGGCCGACGAGTCCGGCAACCCGAAACCGCGCCAGGTCTTCGCGGGCATCAAGTCGGCCTACGACCCGGCGACGCTCATCGGGCGCCTGACGGTGATGGTCGCCAACCTCGCACCGCGCAAGATGAAGTTCGGCATGAGCGAGGGCATGGTGCTCGCCGCCTCCGACGCTGCCGGCAACACGCCAGGGATCTTCCTGCTCTCACCCGACGCCGGCGCGCACCCCGGCATGAAGGTGAAGTAAGCCGCACCGAGTCGCCGTCATGCCGCTCACACCCTCGAAACGCTGGATCGTCCTGCATCACGCCGGCCGAGGGTGACCGTCTCCGTGCTCCGCGCCGCCTGCCTGCCCTCGATGGCGGCGGCGCCGCCCGGGCCTCGCGCCCCGTCCTGAACCAGTACGCAGCGGAGACAACATGAAACTCGACTTCCGTCCCAAGCTCTTCGACACCCTGCCCGGCTACAGCCGTGCGACCTTCGTCGGCGACCTCTCCTCGGGCATCACCGTGGGCGTGCTCGCGCTGCCGCTCGCGATGGCGTTCGCGATCGCCAGTGGCATGTCGCCTACCGCGGGCATCTGGACCGCGATCGTCGCCGGCTTCCTGATCGCCTTCCTTGGTGGCTCCAAGGTGCAGATCGGCGGGCCCACCGGCGCCTTCATCCCGATCATCTACGCCATCGTCGCCGACCTCGGCGTGCAGAACCTGCTCATCGCCACCATGATGTCGGGCGTGCTGCTGTTCGCCATGGGCGCGCTGCGCCTGGGCAACATGATCCGCTTCATCCCGCTCTCGGTCGTGATCGGCTTCACCAACGGCATCGCGGTCGTGATCTTCATCTCGCAGATCAAGGACTTCCTCGGCCTGCAGATCGCCGACCTGCCGGGCGAGTTCTTCGCCAAGATGGGGGCGCTCGCCGCGGCGCTGCCCACGCTGCACCTGCCCACGGTGGCGGTGGCGCTCGTGTCGCTCGCGATCCTGGTGGCGTGGAACCGCCAGGCCGTGAAGACCGCGTGGATGCGCCGCCTGCCCGGCCCGCTCGCGGTACTGATCATCCTGACCGCGATCAACGCCCTGATCGCGCTCCCGGTCGACACCATCGGCAGCCGCTTCGGCGGCATCCCGCAGGAAATTCCGCCCTTCGGCCTGCCGGAACTGAGCCTGTCCACGCTCGGCAAGCTGATCGCGCCGGCGATCACGATCGCGCTGCTCGGCGCGATCGAGTCGCTCCTCTCGGCGCGCGTCGCCGACAGCCAGATCGACGACCGCCACGACCCCAACCAGGAGCTGATGGCGCAGGGCATCGCCAACGTCGCCGCGCCGCTCTTCGGCGGCTTCGCCGCCACCGGCGCGATCGCGCGCACCGCGACCAACATCCGCACCGGCGGACGCACCCCGATCGCCGGCATGATCCACGCCGGCGTGCTGCTCGCGATCGTGCTCGCGCTCGCCCCGCTCGCCAGCCACATCCCGCTCGCCACGCTGTCGGCGATCGTGGTCATCGTGTCGATCAACATGGGAGAGTGGCACGCCTTCGCGCCGAAGGAGCTCGCGCGCTACTCGCTCAACTACCGCACCATCCTGCTCGGCACCTTCTTCATCACCGTGGTGTTCGACCTCACCCTGGCGGTCGAGATCGGGATGGCGCTCGCGAGCCTATTCTTCATCTACCGCATGTCCGACCTCACCCGCATCGACCGCGTGCCGCTGGAAGACTTCTATGGCGTCGAAGCCTTGTCCCACCCCGACGGCACGCCGCGCATCGTCGCCTACAAGCTCAAGGGCAGCCTCTTCTTCGGCGCCGCCAACAAGCTCGAGAACCTGCTGCTCGGGCTGCCCGGCCACCCCGAGGTGGTCGTGCTGGACCTCGACAAGGTGATCAACATCGACACCACCGGCCTGGACATCCTGCAGACCCTGCACCGCAACCTGCAGAAGCGCGGCGCCCACCTCGTGCTGTGCGGACTCAACTCGCAACCCGGCTCGATCGTGTTCCGCTCGGGCTTCAGCGACAAGCTCGGCGACGACAACATCGCCGCCAACCTCACCGAGGCGCTGATCCGCGCCCAGCGCCTGAGCGGGCGCGAGCCGGAGATCGCCTATGCCTGAGCGGAAATCGCCCACGCCTGAACAGCACTCGAGCATGCCCGACGGGAAATCACCGCTGCCCGCTGCAAGCGCGCCGGCGGCGGACGCCATCGCCCGCCGCCTGCGCATCCACGGCAGGGTGCAGGGCGTCTGGTATCGCGGCAGCGCGACCGCCGAGGCGGCGCGCCTCGGCCTCTCGGGCTGGGTGCGCAACCGCAGCGACGGAACGGTCGAGGCGCTCGCGATCGGCCCGCTCGTCAAGGTCGAAACCTTCGTCGCCTGGGCCCACCGGGGCCCGGAGAATGCGCGCGTGTCGCGGGTGGAGGTGTTCGAGGCCGAACTCGAGCGCCTCACCGGCTTCGAGCAGCGTCCGACGGTTTGAGCACAGCCCGACCCGAACGAAGCGCCCTCGACTTCCGCGACGGCGACGCGGCGCGCCCGTTGCGCGCCGTGGGAGTTCATGCGC
>ERZ724513.1242-NODE-1242-length-12848-cov-3.896037_pt1 | contig 12848 bp, 9 predicted proteins | sample MGYA00376046_ERZ724513 | MGnify/ENA primary metagenome ERZ724513 (study PRJEB28724, sample SAMN07190883) | activated sludge metagenome | isolation source: activated sludge of sewage treatment plant in Hong Hong | place: Hong Kong | collected 2016-03-17 ... | reverse complement strand
CGCCGGCTCGACATGGCCTACTGGGACACGCTGGTCGCTCAGACCGCCCGCTACTCGGGTCGGGTGGTCATCAGCAGCGAGGTCTTCTGTGAAGCCGATCCGGAGTCGGCCGCCCGCATCGTGCACGACCTGGGGCCTGACCGGGTACAGGTCGCGGTCACCCTGCGTCCGCTGGAGAAACTGTTGCCCAGCAACTGGCAGCAGTACATCAAGTCGGGATACCGCATCCGCTACGACCACTGGCTCGAGAACGTCTTCGAAAGCCGCGACAAGGCGTCGGCGGCCACACCGTCGTTCTGGGTGCGCAATGATCATCCCGCGGTCATCCGGCGCTGGAGCGAGGTCATCGGCCCGGAGAACCTCGTTGTGGTCGTCGTCGATTCCGCCGAACCACGCAGCCTGTTCGATTCGTTCGAAGACATCCTGCAGTTGCCCCGCAACTCCCTGAACGCCGACGAGAGCGGTCCGAGCAACCGTTCGTTGTCGGCCTACGAGGTGGAACTGCTGCGCCAGTTCAACCGCCGGGTGCGCAACAAAATCACCCACACCGACTACTACCGGTTCGTCAAACGTGGCGCCGTCCGAAGCCTGGTCGAGGGTCGCACTCCGGGTCCCCACGAACCCAAGGTGATAACGCCCGGGTGGGCGATCGAACGGGCCCGCATGATCAGCAAGGAACACATCGCCGAGATCGGTGCCATGGGCGTCCCCGTCATGGGCAGCCTCGAGGCGCTGGTTCCCACCGGGCCGGTTCCGACCGACGAGGAGACGCTGGACGTCAAGACGGTGCCCGTCGGTCTTGCGGCGCAGTTCATGGCGAGCCTGCTCGAAGCCGGGATCGACATCGCCCAGCGCGCGGAAGACGGCACCTTGGTGACGCCCACCACCAGCACCGCCGCGCCCGACGTAGCCACTGTGCGCCAACGTATTCGCGGCAAACTCGCCGCACTCCGGGCTCGGACGAAGTGAGGCTGTGACCACCGTTGTCGACCAGTTGGTCAGCCATCGGGACACTGTCGGACTCATGGTCCGGCAGGACCTCAAGAGTTACTACGGGCGCTACCGCCTGGGTCTGCTGTGGACCATGGGGGAACCGTTCCTGCAGGCGATGTTCATGTGGATCGTCTTCGCGTTCCTCTTCGGATCGACGAAGGGCATCGCCCAGCAGCCGTTCATCATCTACGTCATCACCGGCCTGCTGCCGCTGGGGTGGCTGACCAGTTCCATCAGCGGGGGACCGAAGGTTCTGCGGCGCTACGGCGATCTGCTCGTGACGAGCAAGCTCCCGGCGGTGGTCTGGCCGATGCGGCTGGTGCTGTTCTCTTTCGCCGACATGATCCTGGCGCTGCCGGTCGTCGCGGCGCTGGCCATCGCGTTCCACATCTTCACCGGTGAGCCCGGCATCTCCTGGGGGATCGCCCTGGTTCCGGTCGCCATCCTGTTCCAGTTCTTCCTGTGTCTGGGGTTCGCGATGATCGGGGCCGCGCTGGCGGTGCACTTCCCCGATGTCGAACGGATGACAAGTCTGCTCAACCGGTTCTTCTTCTGGATGAGTCCGGTGCTGTGGTCGCAGCGCAACTTCCCCGACTGGATCACGCCCTACCTGTACCTGAACCCGTTCCACGGCATCCTCGATTTTTACCGGGCCGCCTTCTTCCCGGACGTCCTGAGCCACTGGACCAACTACGTCATCTCGTTCACCGTGGTCCTGATCGTGTTCGTGGTCGGCCTGGTGTTGATGCGTTCGCGCACGAGCGAGATCCGGCGGCTGTTCTGATGCTGGAGATGCGCGATGTCGGCGTCCGCGTCATCGAGATGAAAGACCGCGACCGACGCAGCAATCTGCCCACGGTGCTCGGGCGCAAGGTGAAGGTCAAGACCTGGCCGGTGCGCCACCTCGACTTCTCGATGACGCCGGGCGAGACCGTGTTCGTACTGGACCTGGCCAACGACCGGCCGTCACTCTTCCTCCGGTTGGCGACCGGGTTGTTGCGCCCCGACGAGGGGACGATCGAGTTGCCCGCTCACAGCGTGCTGGTCACGCCGCCCAACGGACGGGTCCTCAAGTCGCTGTCGATCGGCCAGTCGGCCCGGCTGATGGCGGGGCTGTACGGCATGCCCGACCACGCGATCGAGCGACGCTTCGACGAGATCGTACGTCTCGCCGGAGTCGGTTCCCGCGTGAACGAAGGCACCGACAGCGTGCCCCGGCGGATGCTGCAGCAGGTGGCGTTCGCTGCCGCGACAAGCGCCTCCGCCGACCTCTATGCGTTCGACCGGATGGCGTTGGTGGGCGACCGTGAGTACCACGAGCAGTGCAAGCAGCGTCTCGCTGAACTCAAGGCGGCCGGTCACGGGATCGTCATCTACTCGCAGAATCCGGCGCATGTTCGGGAAATGGGCGACCGCGGGCTCGTGCTGGACGGGGCGCGCACCCGGACGACCGATCCGGACACCCTCGCGAAACTGCTGATCGACGTCAAGAAGGGTCGGCTGAAGAAACGCCGGAAGAAGCGCCGGCGGCGCGACGCCGACTGACGATCAGCGACGTCTGCGACGCAGCCGGTCGGCAAGCGTCGCGCGCAGTTCCCCGCCTGACTCGGACTCGTCGACCGGGACCTGCCGGTCGACGGCGTGCAGGACCCCCATGAGGAGTTCGATGGCCACGTCGTCCGGCGCCCAGCCGGGATCGGACGGTGGCGCGGACCCGGGCGGCACCACCGCCAGATCGGCCAGATCGCCCAACACCCGGTAACCCGTCAGACCGGCGACGATCCGGTCGGTGCGCTCCTGCAACGGCTGTACGGCGTCGGTGGTGATCGCCAACCGAGCCTCCCCCGGTCCGGGCCGGCGGGCTTCGACGAGGTTCCACAGTCCGCCCCGGCGCACCCAGTCGTGGTAGCGCCGGGGGGTCAGGAACTGGTCGGACTCCAGCCGCACCAGCCATCGTCGGACCAGCTCCGACTCCTGGCGGCTCAGCGACCGGTTGGCCTTGCCCTCGCGCCGCAGGAATCGGTCGGGCAGACCCACCAGGGACTCCGCGTCACGCAGGATTCGGTCAGGGTCGTCGGACGACACCACGGCCACGGTCACGTTGTCCGGACCCACGGCTTCGGCCCAGCGCTGCGCCAGCGCGCTGAAGTCGTTGCGCCACCAGAACAGTGACTTGCCGCGGGTGTCACCCAGAGTCTCCGCCACCCACTCGTCGAAAGGTTTGACGACCCGCGACTTCATCCGAGCCATGACACCCGGCAGGGGCACCGGGGCGCCGGACTTCAGATCCTGCTGCCACGTGCTCGGCAGGATCGCTCCCAGGCCTCGAACCGTGATGAGGACGTGAACGGCCGACCCGCCCAGATCCGCGACGATCCGATCGATCTGCTCCGGCTCGGCGTCGGCGAACCCTTCACTGCTGACGATGGCCCGACCCGGTCGACGGGCGACCCGGCGGACCAGCCGCTCCCAGCTCTCGATCGGCACCGGCGGATCAGCCGGGTGTGCCGTCGCGCTGCGTCCCAGTACGGCGCAGGACGGGTACCAATGCGACACCTTCTTGCCCGCATAGCCCTCGTCGCGGCGGGCCAGCCGATCGTCGGCTGCGGCCAACGAGTTCTGCAGAGCGGTAGTGCCGGTCTTGGGGGGGCCGACATGCAGCAGCACCCCTCGGTCAGGCACCCACGGGCTCAATCTGGCCGCCTCTCAGATGTGTCGTGGCATGATGGCACACTCCTCGCGGGTAACGACTCAAGGATTCCCGCTGTTCGTCCGACACCGAGTGCGGGAGGAAACATGTCGCTATTGCCTTCGCGGACCACTGTGGCAGTACTGGCTGTCGGTCTGGTGGCGCCACTTCTCGGCGGTGCCGTCGTCGCCGGCGGTGTCACGCCCGCGCAAGCCGCGCCTCGCGACCCGCTGTTCAGTTCGCCGGTGTACCTTCCGCTGCGCACCCCCGCCGAGATCAGTTGTGTCAAGAACAACTGCAAGCGCAAGGACGGCGGTTACTACCACGGTGACTGGGCCATGGACTTCCTCGGGGAGTACGGCGACCCCATCTACGCGGCCGGCTACGGGATCGCCTACGTCGGCGCCACGGAGGCGGGCTGCCGGGAGAGCCAGGAGGAGCGACGCGGCACGTGGGTCTGGGTCGACCACGGGGGTGGCGAGATCACCCGGTACTACCACCTCGGCAAGCTCAGTGTGAGCAACGGCCAACGCGTCACCCCGGACACCAAGATCGGCGAGATGGGATCCAGCGGAGCGCGGCCACCGTGCGATGTCCCGTACCTGCACTTCGAGCGTCGCGTCACCAACATGACCAGTCAGCGGGTGGCGCCACCGCCCATGTGGGCGTGCCACAAGGGTCAGGCCGTGGCCTACCCCCGGGTGTGGGGCTACAGCAGTTGGGATGTCCCCATCTTCGCGACCAACAAACTCCGCGCCTGGTCCGAGGGCACCGCGTGCCTGGCTCGTCCGGGTCGCGCCGGTGCGCCGACCCTGGGAGCCACGGCGCCGACGGATGGGAACAACGGCATCACGGTGTCCTGGCAGGCTCCGGCGACGAATCCCGCGTTGGTACGTGGCTACCGCATCTCGGTGGCTCTGTGGCATCCCCGCACCAGCGATTGGAGCGACGCCTGGCACTACACCGCACCGGCTGCGTCGCGCCGCTTCACGATCCCGAAGCTGGACTTCCGGCGCACCTACCGGGTCAAGGTCGCGACCAGGGACGGAGCCGGATACTCGCCCTGGAGCGCCAATCGGGACGTCGTGGTGGCCGACCCGCCCGACAATCCGAAGTTCGTCAAGGTCGAAGGCAGCCGCCGCAGCGTACGCGCCGTGTGGCGCTTCCCTGGCAACGGCGGAAACCGGATCACGCGCTACGAGGCCACTATCTCCCGCAAGGAGGTTCCGGTGTCATCGGTGCGTATCTCGTCGCGGCAGCGGAAGTTCACGTGGGAGAAGCTTCGGAAACGTACCCGATATTCGGTCACAGTGGTGGCCGTCAACCAGGTCGGACGCAGCACTCCGAGCGTTCGCAAAGTGAAGACTCAATAGGCCCGCAGTAGGAGTTGGACTACCCTGAGCCGGATGATCAAGCGCAGCCGAGTGGCCGGGGCCCTGGTGGCTGCCGTCCTCGTGGCGCTCAGCAGCACCCTCGTCGGGGCCCTTCCGGGTGCTCCGGCGGGGCCGGGTGAGGCCGCCGCCGCGGACCCCGGGACCCCCGATGTCATCGTCATCATGACCGACGATCAGCGCGTCGGCACCCACCGGGGCATGCCGTACTTGTGGGGCAACCTCCGGCAGCAGATGGTCAACTACTCCAATGCTCAGGTCCCGGTGAACAACTGCTGCCCGTCGCGTTCCACCTTCCTGACCGGCGCGACCAGCAACGAGACCAAGGTGTGGGACAACACCAATGCCGGGTCGCCCGGGGGCTGGTTGCGGTTCCACAAGAGCGGCTTCGAGAACCGTACGCTCGCCGTCGCGCTGAACAAGCGCGGATATCGCACCGCGCTGCTCGGGAAGTACCTGAACCAGTTCGCGGCCCACAACAGAGTTGCGGCGGGAGCCCGACCGCCCGGCTGGGACGACTTCCGCACGTATCTCAACTCCAACGGCGGCTACTGGGCACCGGGAACGCCGGTGCGCAACGTCGCCCCCGGGTATACGACCGACACCCTCGGCGATGCCGCTGTCGACGTGATCGAGCAGACCCCGACTGATGAACCCCTCTTCCTGCTGTACACCCCGTACGCGCCCCATGAACCGTTCGACGCGGGCCCCTACAAGGGTTCGGCCCGCGACGCGGGGACACTCGACGACTTCCGCCGGGGTGGCGAGTGGACCAATCCGTCCATCGGCGGCGAGAACCGGCGCGGCAAGCCGGCGTGGAACCAGCGGCTGGCGGGCCTGAACTCGGACGGCGAGAGCCCCAGCCCGTACCCGCGGGTCCGGCACGTGTCCGAGTCGCAGGCCGACACCCTGATGGGTGTCGACGCCAACATCCGCAAGATCGTCGAGGCGCAGCAGGGCATTCGGGACTGGAGCAACACCCTGTTCGTGTTCATGTCGGACAACGGGTACGGGTGGGGTGATCATGCCCTCTTCGACAAGACGACGCCGTACCGCTTGACCAACGAGGTCCCGCTCATGATCAAGTACCCGGATTCGCTGGGCGTCCCGGGCGGCACGGCCGACCATCGACTGGTCAACAACATCGACGTGACCTCCACGATCGCGGTTCTGAGCGGGGCGTCGCTGGCCACCAGTGGGATCCCCACGCTGTGGCCGCAGGGCCGGACCGGCCTATCGGTGCAGTCGCCCCAATCGAAGCGTGGTTACCCCTTCTGGCACCCGGCGTACTGCGGCTGGCGTACCAAGGATCACCTGTACGTGCGGTGGAGTGACGGCTTCGAGGAGCTCTACGACTACCGCACCGACCCGTGGGAGCAGCGCAACCTCGCCGGCGCCTCGGCCTATCAGGCGCTGCGGACCAAGATGTCCATCGCCGCGCACCGGGCGTGTGACCCGCTGCCGCCCAAGTACGAGCCCCCGTTGATCGCGGTGAAGCTCAACGCCGCGCGCCGGGGGACCTTGCAGGCCCGCATGGCCCCGGCGCTGCGACGCACCCCGGTGACCGTTCAGTTGTACCGCAAGGGCCGTTGGTCGACCGTCGGCGTGTGCCGTCTGCCCCGTGGAACCACATCGAGCCAGCGGCGCCTCACGGTTCCCGACAGCGGCATGTACCGCGCCAAGGCCCAGCCGGCGGGGGCGTACCGATCGACCTGGAGCCCTAGCGTCCCGGTGCGGGCCAAACCCAAAGCCACGTTCCGCTGCGCCTGACGCCGGCCAACCACCGGATGAGTGCAACCGCCCTCATCGAGGCCGCGTCAGCCGACGTCGCTTGGATCCCGCCGCTGCAACACTCGCGCGATCGTGCGCATCTGCATCGCCGAGGAGACGATGAGGCCGCCGAACCCGATGACCCGCAGGTACGTGTTCGCCCCGTCGTCGGAGGGGACCATGGCAGCCGCGATCAGGAGCAGTGCCGAACCGATCAACCCGGTCATGCCGATGCCGGACCAGATGATCCGGTCCAACCACTGGTCCACCTGCTGCCGGTCCTGACCACCGAACCGTTCGATCTGCAGGTTCAGGCGACCACTGCGCAGTTGCAGGGCGATGTCCTCGGTCAACTGCGGCAGGGGCCGCAGCGAGGGCAACGCGCGCAGTAGTTCCTGCTGGGCCATCTCCTGCGGCGTCCCGGCCGGCGGCTCGGCCCGCACCAGACGCTGGGCTTCGTTGGACATGCTGTACCCGGGCGAGACCACGCGCAGGGTGCCCTCCATCGTCACCGCCGAACGCCCGAGGATGGTCAGCGCCCGCGGCACCTTCACCTCGTGGCGCCGCAGGACATGGACAACTTCGGAGATGGCGGCGGGACCGAACCCGCCGCCCTCGACCTGGGTGAGGACCTGACCCATGTCGAACTCGAGACTCGGGATGTCCAGGTCTTCGGCGTTGCCACCGGCCAGGCGCCGCACGGCACGAGCGAGCATTCCAGGGTCGCGCAAGGTGAAACCGATGGCCATCTGCTGCAAGGCCTCGATCGTGATGGGGTCGATGTGCCCGACCGCGCCGAAGTCGATGAACCACATGACGCCGTCGGTGTCGATCAGGATGTTCCCCGGGTGCGGGTCGGCGTGGTAGACGCCGTCGTGCAGGACCTGGTCGAGGAACGACGACAGCAGCCGATCGGCCAGCTCGGTCCGGGGCACCGGCACGGCATCGACGAACTCGGCTTCTGATACCGGCTCGCCGCGCACCTGATCCATCACGAGCACCCGGCGCGTCGTCAGCAGTCCGATGACCTCGGGGAACGCGACCCCCTCGGTCTGCCCGGCGTGGCGGCGCATGGCGGCGTTGTTGGCCGCTTCGCGGGTGAAGTCCAATTCCTCGGTGACGCCGGCGACCAGTTCCTGGCAGAGGTCCACGATGCCCAGGGAACGGGCGGAGTCCGAGCCACGTTCCAGCTGCCGGGCACTCCACATCAGGACCCGACCGTCCCGGTCCACGGTCTCGTCGATGCGGGGTCGTTGGATCTTGACGATCACATCGCGGCCGTCGGCCAGACGGGCCCGGTGAGTGACCCCGATCGACGCGGCAGCCAGCGGCTCGTCGTCGAACCAGGCGAACGTCGTCTCGTACGCGTCCCCCAGTTCCTCCCGCAGGACCTGGTGCACCACCTCGGGCGGCAACGGCTTCACCGCAGTGCGCAGTTCGCCGAGTTCGGAGGTCACGGTGCTGGGCAGGAAGTCGTCGCGACCGGCAGCGATCTGGCCGAATTTCACGAACATGCCGCCACATTGCTCGAGCGTCATCCGGAGCGCCCGGGCCCCTTCAGGGCTGGCCAGGGCCGCCCGGGACGCGTACTTCCGCCCCACGAGGCCGTTGCGGCGGGCGGCCATGGCAATCTGCCAGAGCCGCTGGACCAGGGCGAACTTGGATCGGATCCAGCGGAACGGATGCGGGATCCGGATCTTGCGACTGCGGGACGAGCGCGGTCGCAGGATCGCCTCGATCACGATGCTGGTGAGCATCGTGACCAGCAGGACGTAGCCGAGGAAACCGATGCCGAGTTTCCCCCACTCCCCGAGATCGTTGTAGTCCTGGACCTGGCCGAACTGGACGTACACGAGGATGTAGCCGGCCATCAGCCCGACCAGCCCTGCGAAGAACGCCCGCCAGAATCCACGCTTGACGCCGAGCAGTCGGCCCGTGATCCATCCGAAGACGAACAGGAGCAGGGCGACCGACACCCAGTCGAAGTCCCACGTCAACTGCACGTTGCCGTTGTCCATGCGGCACCTCCCGCGCTGATCCTGTCAGGAGGCCGACGTCCGCGGTGCGGATTCGCTGCGCGTCGTGGGACCGGAGGCGTCATGCTGGTTCGGTGGATCCCCGCAAACTCCCCCGGAAGATCATGGATTCGGCGTCGAACAAGCTGGACGAGGCGGTGCGCAGCGAAGAAGCCGCCAAGGCCGTGTCGGGGCTGGAGGCCAAGTACGCCTCCCACCGGCGGAGCCAGAAACTCGAGGATGGAACTCTGCGGGGGATCAGGGTCGTGGTGTACCGCGGCTGGGTCGCGCAAGGGGTGGCGCGCGTGCATACCCGGGTGATCGAGACGCCCAAGTTGCCCGAAGGCGGGAGTCGGATCCCCTATTGGGACGTGCTCAACGCGAACCTGCGTCGGCATGTGGCGCTCGCCTTCCCGGACACCGAGGTGACGGTTCACTTGGGCGAAGTCACGGGCACGGGGATCACCGACCGTCATGGGTATGCCTCGGTCCAACTCGAGGTGCCCGGACTTGCTCCCGGTTGGCACGAGGTACAGGTGACCACCTCGGGCGACCACGATGATTCGACCGAGTTCACGGGAACGGGCCGAGTGCTGTGCCCCTCGCCGAAGGCCAAGTTCCTGGTCGTCAGCGATCTGGACGACACCGTCATCCGGACGGGCCTCGACGAAGGCATGGTCGCGTTGCGCCGCACCTTGTTCCGCGACGCCCACACCCGGCGGGCAGTTCCCGGCATGGCGTCGCTGTATCGAGGGCTGCAGCGAGGCGTGGCGAGCAAGCGCGGCACGACCCCTCCTGAACCCGCGTTCTTCTACCTGTCCACCGGCTCGTGGGCGTTCTACGAGATGCTCACGCAGTTCCTGCAACTGCGCGGGTACCCGCGCGGTCCCCTGTTCCTCACCGACTGGGGGCCGAGTGATCGCTACATCACCCGATCCGGCGAGGAGCACAAGAAGCTGGCCCTGGCGCGGTTGCGCGAGGCGTACCCCGACACCCGGCTGGTCCTCATCGGGGACAGCGGACAGAAGGACCCCGAGATCTACCTCGATTTTGCGCGCGCGAATCCGGGCGCGGTGGCCGAGATCGTGATCATGCGAGCCAGCGACGCGTCCGCCGAACGTACGGAAGAGTTGCGGGAGCAGGCGGTCGACTTCCGAGAGGAAGGCATCCCGTTCCACGTCGCCGACGACGCCATGGAGGCCGCCGAAGCCCTGCACGGCGCCCACCTGTGCGACGACATGACCATGGAAGAGGTCGAGACCGAGATGGGCGCCGTCTTCTGACCGTCCGCCAGGGGACCGCAAACCTCGGCCTTGGCCGCACACCTCGGGCGGAGCGGTGCTTCTACGGCCGAGGTCTGCGCCGGGACGCGAGTTTTGCGGTCCCTTGGGCGGTGGACACGGTCATGTCGCACAAAGGCTCGGTCGGGAACTGGGCGTAGTACACCTGCTGGACGGCGAGCCAGTGGTTCCAGTGCGGCCCGGTGAGTTCCCCGTCGCGGGCCAGCACCCGTTCCGCGCAGACCGCCGGGTCGGCCCAGACCCACACCCGCAGGTCGGCGATACCCGCCAACGCCGGGTGAGCACTGCCCACACCTTCGAGCACCAGCCGATCGCCGGGCGCCACGGTGACGTCCGGCCCGAAGCGGCCGTGCTCCCAGTCGTACTCGCGATGAGTGATCGGACCGCCGGCCAGGATCTGCGGTGCCAGGGAGTCCCGCAAGTAGGTGGCGAATCCAGGGTCGGCGGGGCCATCCCATCCGTCGTACAGATCGTCCATGCCGATCACGGTCGTGACTCCGGGAAGATCCGAGACGATGTCGGCGGCAAGACGCGACTTGCCGGCTCCGGCCGGACCGTCGATCACCACGACCGGCCTGGGCCGGCGGATCGTTCGCACCGCTGCCAGGACCTCCGCACTCATAGGAGGACCCTATGGCGGGGCAGACACCGGCACCACGTCTCTGGCTCGGCACCGGATCCGCGACCGAAACCGCGGAAGGCGACCAGTTGTTCCGGTCGCCACTTGACGTTTCGGTCGCATGCGACTGAAACCGTCCCCCAGCCGAGGGGGAAGGGGGGTCGGCGGGGGGCGTCAGCCGATAGCGTGAGCGACATGGCACAGTCCGTGACCGACGACCGGCCCACCACTGTTGCTCATCCCTGGTGGGCGCTCGTGTCGCTGCTCATCGGGCTGAGCATGATCATCATCGACGGCAGCATCGTCAACGTCCTGCTGCCCGACATGGTCGAGGATCTGGGCCTCACCCAGACCGACGCCCAGTGGGTCAACTCGATCTACTCACTGCTGTTCGCCGCCCTGCTCATCACGGTGGGGCTGCTGGCCGACAAGTACGGGCGGCGCCTGCTCTTCCTGTCCGGCATCGCGGTGTTCCTGCTGGGATCGCTGGCGAGCGGGTCGGCGCAGGACCCGTCCTTCCTGATCGCCGCCCGAGCCGTCCAGGCGATCGGTGCGGCCATGATGCTGCCGAGTTCGATCGCGGTCATCAACGTGCTGTTCACGGGGCGCCAACGGGCGGTCGCCTTCGGCCTGTGGGGGGCGGTGTTCGGCGGCGCGGCGGGGCTGGGGCCACTGCTCGGTGGGTGGCTGGCAGAGGACTTCTCGTGGCGTTGGGCATTCCTGGTCAACATCCCGGTGGGCATCATCGCCGCGATCATGGTGATGCGCACCGTCCCGGAGAACCACGGCCCCCCGGTCAAGGGCTTCGACCCGGTCGGGGTCCTGCTGTCCGCGACCGGCCTCGGCCTCATCGTCTACGCCTTGATCGAGGGCCAGGATTTCGGCTGGTGGACCGCCATCGCCGACTTCGACCTGGGACCGATCCACTTCCCCACCGGTGGCCTGTCTGTCGTCCCCGTCGCCCTGGCCGTGGGTGCACTCCTGCTCGGCGCGCTCGTCTGGTGGGAATCGCGCCGGGCCCACACCGGCGAGGCCGCGCTGGTCGATCTGTCCCTGTTCGGGATCCGGCGTTACGGCTTCGGCAACGTCGTCGCCCTGGTCGTCAGCCTCGGCGAGTTCGGCATCCTGTTCGTCCTACCCCTGTGGATGCAGTCGGTCCACGGGACCGACCCGCTGACCACCGGCGTCATCCTGGCCAGCCTGGCGATCGGAACGCTCGCTTCAGGCGGCGCCGCGCGGCATGTGTCGGCGCTCATGGGTCCGACCCAGGTGGTGCGGCTGGGCATGGGACTGGAGGTCGCCGGTATCGTCCTGATCGGCCTCACGCTGTCGGTGACGCGATCGCCCTGGTGGCTCGTCATCCCCTTGATCATCTACGGGCTGGGCCTGGGCTTCGCGTCGGCGCAGCTGACCAACGTCGTGCTGGCCGACGTCCCGGCGTTGAAGTCCGGCCAAGCGTCCGCCATGACGTCGACCTTCCGTCAGGTCGGCTCAGCGCTCGGCGCGGCCATCCTGGGGGCCGTCCTGTTCAGCGGGCTCGGCACGATCCTCGGTGACGACCTGGCCCAGGAGGCGGGGTTGACCGACGCCCAGCGCACCCAACTCACCGACCAGGTCCAGTCCAGTGCCGGGCAGGCGATCATCGGCCTGGAACAGATCCCGGGCCTCGAACCCGTCGTCGACGATGCCAAGCAGGCGTATACCGACGCCGCTCGGGCGACCGCGTGGGTGGCGGCCGCCTTCGTGCTGTTCGGTCTGCTGGTCAGCTTCGGACTACCCAAGGACGATCCGGCCCGGGAGTCGACCCACGAGACACCACCGGCCTGACCGGATCACGCCGGTGGGTGGTCACCCTGCGCCTGGGCCACCAGGGCACGCTTGATCTCGATGTACTCCTGCAGACCCCGGGCCACCGCTGCCCGGGTCTCGGGCGACACCTGGAACTCCGGCAGTTGATTGACCCGGCCCGCCACGGCATCGGCGAAAGCGCTGGCGTCGAACGGCACATCGAGGAATTCCCCCAACCGCCGCCCGAGTGACGGACTGGCCTGCGCCAGGTCGGGCAGGTCC
>ERZ724513.1241-NODE-1241-length-12856-cov-9.354582_pt1 | contig 12856 bp, 12 predicted proteins | sample MGYA00376046_ERZ724513 | MGnify/ENA primary metagenome ERZ724513 (study PRJEB28724, sample SAMN07190883) | activated sludge metagenome | isolation source: activated sludge of sewage treatment plant in Hong Hong | place: Hong Kong | collected 2016-03-17 ... | reverse complement strand
CGATGTCGGCGGCGCAGGCCGGCGACGGGCCGTAGGGATTCTCGTTGACGTTGAGCTGCACGGGCACGTCCAGCTGCGGCGCCCCGTAGGGCTCGACGTCGCGCAGCTCCTCGCGGAGCGGTGGCCAGGCCATGGCTCAGCCCTCGAGGCGCACGCGCACGGCCGCGCCGTGGCCGGGCAGGTCCTCGGCCTCGGCGAGCGTCACGACGTGACCGGCGACCTCCTCGAGCGCGGCGCGCGAGTAGTCGACGACGTGCACCGACTTGGTGAACGCGCGCACCGACAGGCCGCTGCTGTGGCACGCGCAGCCACCGGTCGGCAGCACGTGGTTGGAGCCGGCGCAGTAGTCGCCCAGGCTCACCGGCGCGTAGGGACCGACGAAGATCGCGCCGGCGTTGCGCACCCGCGCCGCCCACGCGGCGGCGTCCTCGGTGTGGATCTCGAGGTGCTCGGCGGCGTACGCGTCGACGACGGCAAGCCCCTGCTCGAGGTCGTCGACGAGCACGATGCCCGACTGCGGGCCGGACAGGCTGGCGCGGATCCGGTCGACGTGGCGGGTCACCGAGACCTGCTTGTCGAGCTCGGCCTCGACCTCGTCAGCGAGGCGCTCGGACGGCGTGACCAGCACGGCCGCCGCCAGCGGGTCGTGCTCGGCCTGGCTGAGCAGGTCAGCCGCGACGAAGGCCGCGTCGGCCGAGTCGTCGGCGAGGATCGCGATCTCGGTCGGACCGGCCTCGGAGTCGATGCCGACCAGGCCCTTGAGGATCCGCTTGGCCGTCACCGTCCAGATGTTGCCCGGTCCGGTGACCAGGTCGACCTTGGCGCACGGACCGGTCCCGTGGGCGAACATCGCGATCGCCTGGGCGCCGCCGACGGCGTACACCTCGTCCACCCCCAGCAGCGCGCAGGCCGCGAGGATCGTCGGGTGCACCGAACCGCCGAACTCCCGCTGCGGCGGGCTCGCGAGCGCGATCGAGCCGACGCCGGCGGTCTGGGCGGGCACGACGTTCATCAGCACGCTGGAGACCAGCGGCGCCAGGCCGCCGGGGACGTAGAGGCCCACCCGGCCGACGGGCACCTTGCGGTGCACGACCCGCGCTCCGTCGCCCAGCTCGGTGACGGCGTCCTGCTCGAGCTCGTTGGCGCAGGTGGCCCGCAGTCGGCGGACGGACTCCTCGAGCCCGGCGCGGATGGCGGGGTCGAGGTCCTCGAGGGCGGCCCGGATCGCGTCCGGCGAGACGCGGATGTCGTCGACGACCACGCCGTCGAACTTCTCGGAGAGCTCGCGGATGGCGTCCAGCCCGCGCACGCGGACGTCCTCGCAGATCGCATGCACCGCCGGCACCGCCGCCTCGACGTCGAAGTCGGCGCGGGGCACGGCTGCGCGGTAGTCGACGTCGCCGTCGGCGCCACGCAGGTCGATGCGGGAGATCATGGCCCCGATTCTACGAGCGGCGGCCGGTCCGCCCCGACCTGCGCCCGTCAGTCGGTCAGCTCCCCCGGCGCGATCGTGATCTCGAACGGTCGGCTCGCCGTCCAGCTCTCGCCCGGCCCGACGTCGGCGACCTCGACGTACCTCCCGTCGACCAGCTCCCACGCCACCAGGCGCAGCTCGTGGGGGTCGACCACCCAGTACGACGCGATCGCGGCGCGCTCGTAGCGGGCGAACTTGGTGTTGAGGTCGTAGATCCGGTTCGAGGGCGAGAGCACCTCGACGGCCAGCAGCGGCGGCCGATCGAGGTACTTGTCACCGAAGTCGGCCTTCCGCGCCACGGTGATGTCGGGCTCGACCCAGGTCCGCTCGTCGATGATCGCCGCTGCGGGTGCGCCCAGCACCCGGACGTCTCGCGGCGCCGCCGCCCGGAGCTGACCCAGCAGCACGTCGCGTGCTACCTGGTGACGCCACTCCGGCGTCGGTGTCACGACGAGCACCCCGTCGATGAGCTCGTAGAGCTGCCCGTCATCGGGCATCGCCTCGATGTCCGCGACGGTCAGCGCGCGGCCTCGTGGCAGCGTCGTCATGGCTCCCATCGTGCCCCCCCTCCCCCGAGATCGACCATACGTCGAGGGTCGAGGGCTGCCCGGGACGCCGCAACCGTCAATCCACGGCGGCGATCAGCTCGGCCCGAGCAGCTCGTCGACGTCGACCTCGACCGCGTGGTCGCCGTAGCGCAAGGTCACCCGGCCACCGGTGAACCGGCCCGTCTCCACGAAGATCCCGGCATCGTTGCGCATCGTGAGGATCACTCGGTCGCGCGGGTCGACGATCCAGTAGTCGGGCGCGCCCCACGCGGCGTACCGCTGGACCTTCGCGACCAGGTCGTCGCGGCGGTTGGACGAGAGGATCTCGACGACGAGGGCGGGTGGCTCCTCGAGCCACAGCAGGTCCTCGGCCGGCGGATGCACCATCAGGTCGGGTGAGAGCAGCTCCCGCACGTCGGGTGGCGACCATCCAGCGTCGCGGGTGAGCGTGAGGCCCGCGGGCAGGCTCGCCGTCACCGCGTGGTCGAGGCGGCGAGCGATGCCCGCATGGCGCATGGATGCAGGGGGTGACACGACGCAATGGCCTCCGTAGTACTCGTACGGGCCGTCGTCGGTCAGGAGGTAGTCCTCCCAGGGCATCGGCACGCGCACGATCTCCTCGCCCTGGGGCCGGCTGATCGTCATGTGCGCACCTCCTGCTGTCTCGATCCTCGCCCGAGGCGACGATTGTCGGCAACCCGGGAGCCTGCCGCCACCCGAGCGGCCGCACCTGTGGATACGTTGGGGCTGTGACCGACGCCCTGCCGATGTTCCCGCTGAACACGGTGCTGTTCCCGGGGGTGACCGTGCCGCTGACGGTCTTCGAGGACCGCTACCGCGCCATGGTGCACCACCTGCTGCGGGTCGAGGACCCGGCCGCCCGGCTCTTCGGCTCGGTCGGCATCCGGGAGGGCTACGAGGTCGGCGACCATGGCGCGCAGTCGCTCTACCGCGTCGGCGTGCGGATGCAGCTGACCGAGGTCGAGTCGAACCCCGACGGCACCTTCGAGGTCGTCGCGGTCGGTCAGGAGCGCATCCAGCTCGACCGGCTCGACACCTCCGGGCTGTTCCCGGTCGGCCACGTCACCGACCGCCCCGACCCCCACACGCCGGTCGCCGAGCCGATCCTGGAGCGGGCCCGGGTCGCGTTCACCGCCTACCGGGCGGCGCTGGCCGACATCCGCGCCGACCCCTACTCCGGGACCCTCCCCCGCGACCCGGCCTGGCTGTCGTGGACCCTCGCCGCGGTCGCGCCCCTGCCGATGCCCGAGCGCCAGGCGCTGCTCGAGGCCGATGACGCCGCCGAGCGCCTGGTCATGGTCACCGACCTGCTCCGCTCCGAGCTGCGCGCGATGAACGTGATCCCGTCGCTCCCCGCCACCGAGGTCGCCCGGACCCGATGGTCGCCCAACTGATGAAGGCCAGGCAGGCCGATACTCTCCCGCTATGCAACTCGCCAACGGTTGGTCACGAGCCGTCGTGTGGGGCGCCATCGCGGTCGCGATCGTCCTGGTCTTGTTCTTGCTGGCCCTGTGGTACGGAACGAGCCTGGGTTCCTAAGGCCCTGGTCACCGTCTTGCAGACCCGGTGGGAACGAGAGGCAAGCTGTGCCCAAGAAGAAGTCCGCGGGCGGAACCCCGGCAACCGTCGGCCTCACCCGGGCGGGGATCGCCTTCACTGTGCACGAGTACGAACACGATCCCCGGGCCCGGTCCTTCGGCCTCGAGGCGGCCGAGGCGCTCGGGCTCGACCCGGCGCAGGTCTTCAAGACGCTGATGGCCACCGTCGACGGCCGGCTGGCGGTCGGCATCGTGCCGGTATCCGGGCAGCTCGACCTCAAGGCGCTGGCCCGGGCGCTCGGCGGCAGCAGGGCCGCGATGGCCGACGTCGCCGCGGCCGAGCGCGCCACCGGATACGTCGCGGGCGGCATCTCCCCCGTGGGCCAGAAGCGCGCCCACCCGGCCGTGCTCGACGAGACCGCGCTCGGGTTCGAGACCGTCTACGTGTCCGGGGGCCGGCGCGGCCTGGACCTGGGGATCGCCCCCGGCGACCTGGTGCGGGCCACGGAGGCGGTCGTGGCGCCGATCAGTCGGTGATCAGTCGGTCGTGACCCGCACCACCGCGTGGGCGGTGTCGTCGACGATCCAGGCGCTGATGCCCAGCGCCTCCAGCGGCTCGACGTTGTCGGCGACCTCCGGGTCGTCGCCGGCGAGCCGGTCCAGCCAGCCGCCTGCGTCGAAGTCGACGAACACCACGGCCGCGGCGTCGCCGGAGTCCGGAAGGGCCCGCTGGTAGACATTGGTGTCGCCGAGTCCGCCGTCGTCGAGGAGTTGCTGTCGGTAGTCGGCGTCCGGGCCGATCACCACCACGTCGCCGTCGCTGTCGCTCTCGAACGGCGAGCCGAGCCGGTCGACGACCCGGCCGATCGCGTCGGCGTCCCCGTCCACCTTCAAGCCCACCGGGACGCCGGTCCCGTCCGCGTCCTCCATCAGCGACTCCGGGTCGATCCCGGGGCCGACCGCCAGCGCGGCGCTGCGCCCGGTCAGCGTCTCGGCGTCGTCGGGCAGGTCCAGGCCGGTCAGCTCGGACAGGTCGGCGAGGGTGTCGTCGTCGGCCAGCCCGGCGAGCCACCCGTCGGCGAGCCCGACACCGATCGCGGCGGCGGTGTCGTCGGGGAGGGTCGCGACCATGTCGTCGCCGGCGCGCCCGTCGCCGAGCACGTCGGTGGCGTCCTGGGCGCCGCCGGCCAGCTCGAGCTCCAGCGATCCGTCGGAGAATCGGAGGGTCGCGGCCAGGCCGCGGAAGCCGTCGAGCAGGTCGCTGGTGGTCGGGTCCTCCGTCACGTCCGGGCCGACCAGTCCGCCGAGCTCGTCCTGGGCGAGGTCGGCGGCCGAGGGTGCGACGTACAGCGTCGCGATCCCGCCACCGCCCGCCTCGTCGGTCCAGTGCTGGAAGTCGGCGTCGTCGGCCAACGTCTCGTCGGCGGCGTCGGAGGTGACGTCGTCGACGACCTCGTCGGACTCGCCCAGGACGGCCCACCCGTCCTGCACCGACCACGCCAGGTCCGCGGCGGTGTCGTCCCCGCCGCAGTCGCGCAGCGCGGCGAGCCCGTCGTCGGCCGCGTCGTCGTCGGTCACTTGCAGGACCACGACCCCGGTCGGGCCGTCCCCGCCGGTGTCGATCGCGGCGACCGCCATCCGGTCCCCGAGCCACGGCTCGACGTCATCGCCGTAGGCGAGGTCCTCGCAGCCGGTGGAGTCCTTGACCTGATCGAAGAGCCACTCGCGCACGTCGTCGTCGGTGTCGAGGCCGACCTCGTCCTTGAACGACGGGAACTCGCGCAGCGTGCGCAACGCCTCGATCTTCTGCGCGCCGCCGGGGTCGAGGTCGATGCTGGCGTAGACGACCGTCGACGCCGGCAGCGCCTCGGCCGGCTGCGGCCCGGTCGCGAAGAACGACCACGCCGCCCACGCCCCGGCCCCCACGACGGCGAGCACCGCGACCGCTCCGCCGACCAGCCAGGCGGTACGCCGGCCGCGTGGCGGCTGAGGCTCACCGTGGCCGCTGTCGAGGTACTCCGCGCTGGTCATCGTCGCACTCTAGGGCGTCTGATCGGCTCCGGACGACCGTTGGACCGCCGAGAGGCCCAGGAAGACCAGGGCGACCGCCACCAGCGCACCGGCGGGCAGGGCGATGAACGGGCTCGCGCCGGAGACGCTGAGCGCCGCGGGCAGGTGGGTCCCGTCCTTCGCGGTGCGGGCCAGCTCGGCGGGATCGGAGGGGCCGAGCGCGACACCCACGAGGTACATCAGCCACGCGCCGAGCACCGAGCCGAGGACCACCCCGAGCAGGGTGAGGAGCGGGGTGCGGTCCAGGAGCAGGGCGGCCAGGGCGCCGGCGACCAGACCGGCCACGCTGCCCACCACGACGTACCAGCCGGTGCCGGAGAACTGACCGCGCAGGCTCGCCTCGTCCTCCGCGACCCACCGATGGTCGACGACGGCACCCGACGGAGGCGTCCAGGCCCAGTGCCACACGACGCCGGCCACCACGCCCGCGACAGCGAGGATCGCGACCGCGAGCGCGAGCTGGACCAGGGCGGTGCGACGCGAGCTGCGGCCGCGCGTCACCCCGTCAGGCATCCGGGCCCCAGCAGCTGCTTGAGGTCCGCGAACAGTGCTGGGCTCGGCGTGACCCGCAGGCGGTCGTCGAGGCGCATGACCATGGTCTGCTCACGGGTCAAGAGTCGCAGCCGCACCTCGGTCATCCCGCGGTGGGTGCCGAGGACCTCCTTGAGCTGCTCGACGACCGGCGGGGTGCACCGGGTGGACGGCAGGCTGATGACGACGGGGCCGGACGGGCCGTCGGACAGGTCGGGGACCGACACCTCCTGGCCGTGGATCTCGGGCTGGTCCTTCTGCCGCGAGAGCCGGCCCCGGACGGTGATGATCGCGTCGTCGTTGACGACGTGACCACACAGCTGCCAGGCGCTGGGGAACAGCAGCACGTCGATCGCGCCGTCGAGGTCCTCGACCGTGACCAGGGCCCACGCGTCGCCGCGCTTGGTGATCTTGCGCTGGACCGAGGTGACCAGCCCGGACACGGTGATCGTGCTCCCGTCGGGCCGGCTCTCGTCGAGCATCAGCTGACCGATCGTGCAGTCGGTGCCGTTCGACAGCACGTGCTCGAGGCCGAGCAGGGGGTGGTCGGACACGTAGAGGCCGAGCATCTCGCGCTCGCGACCCAGCAGGGTCATCTTCTCCCACTCGTCCACGTCGGGGATCGCGATGCTGACGTCGAAGACGACCTCGTCGGCGCCCAACCCGCCGAAGAGCGAGTCCTGGCCCTCGTCCTCCCGCTTGAGGCCGACGTAGCGGTCGGTGGCCTCCTCGTGGACCAGGTGCAGCGCACGCCGCTTGTGCTTCATGTCGTCGAAGGCCCCCGCGAGCACCAGCGACTCGATCACGCGCTTGTTGCACACGTGGGCCGGGACCTTGGACAAGAAGTCGTTGAAGTCCTCGTAGCGGCCCTTCTCCGTGCGTGCCGCGACGATGCCGTCGACGACGTTGGCGCCGACGTTGCGGATCGCGGTCAGGCCGAACCGGATGTCGGTGCCGACCGGGGTGAAGTCGTGGGCGGACTCGTTGACGTCCGGCGGGAGCACCTGGATCCGCATCCGGCGGCACTCGTTGAGGTAGATCGCCAGCTTGTCCTTGTCGTCCTTGGCCGACGTCAACAGCGCGGCCATGTACTCGGCCGGGTAGTTGGCCTTGAGGTAGGCCGTCCAGTAGGTGATGACGCCGTACGCCGCCGAGTGGGACTTGTTGAACGCGTAGTCGGCGAAGGGGACCAGGATCTCCCACAGCTTCTTGATCGCGTCCTGGGGGTAGCCGCGCTCGAGCATGCCGGCCTCGAACCCGTCGTACTCCTTGGCGAGCTTCGCGGCGTCCTTCTTGCCCATCGCTCGGCGCATGTTGTCTGCGGCGCCCAGCGAGAAGCCGGCGAGCGCCTGCGCGATCGCCATGACCTGCTCCTGGTAGACGATCAGGCCGTAGGTCTCCCCCAGCACCGGCTCGAGCGCCTCGGCCAGCGCCGGGTGGATCGGCTCGATCGGCTCGCGGCCGTTCTTGCGGCGCGCGTACTTGTTGTGGGAGTCGGCGCCCATCGGACCGGGCCGGTAGAGCGCGCTCACGGCCGTGATGTCGGCGAACTGGTCGGGCTGCATCGAGCGCAACAGCGCGCGCATCCCGCCACCGTCGAGCTGGAAGACGCCGAGCGTCTCGCCGCGACCCATCAGCTCATAGGTCGACCGGTCGTCGAAGGGGACCTCCTCCAGCACGACCGACTCGCTGCGGTTGGCCTCGATGTTGGCCAGCGCGTTCTCGAGGATGTGGAGGTTGGACAGGCCCAGGAAGTCCATCTTGACCAGCCCGAGGGACTCGCACATCGGGTAGTCGAACTGGGTGATGATCGCGCCGTCTTGGGGACGGGCCATGATCGGCACGATGTCGATCAGCGGCTCGCTGGACATGATCACGCCGGCCGCGTGCACGCCCCAGTTGCGGATCTGGCCCTCGAGGCCGACCGCGGTCTGGTAGATCGTGCGGACGTCGGGGTCGGAGTCGTGGAGGGACCGGAACTCGCCGCCCTCGCCGTACCGCTTGTGACCGGGGTCGAAGATGTCCGCCAGCGCCACGCCCTTGCCCATGACGTCGGCCGGCAGCGCCTTGGTGATCCGGTCGGAGATCGCGAAGCCGTGGTCGAGGACGCGGGCAGCGTCCTTGATCGCGGCCTTGGCCTTCAACCGGCCGAAGGTCGCGATCTGGGCGACCCGGTCGGCGCCGTACTTGTCGGTGACGTACTTGATCACCTCGCCGCGCCGGTGGTCGTCGAAGTCGATGTCGAAGTCGGGCATCGACGGCCGCTCGGGGTTCAGGAAGCGCTCGAAGAAGAGTCCGTGCTCGAGCGGGCACAGGTCGGTGATGCGCAGCGCGTACGCCGCGATGGAGCCCGCGCCGGAGCCACGACCGGGGCCCACCCGGATGCCGTTGCGCTTGGACCAGCCGATGAAGTCGGCCACCACGAGGTAGTAGCCGCAGTAGCCCTTCTGCGAGATGACCGCGAGCTCCATCTCGACGCGGTCCTTGACCTCCTGGGTCAGCCGCTCGCCCGGGTAGCGGGCCTCGATGCCGCGCCAGACCTCCGTGCGGAACCAGCTCTCCTCGGTCTCGCCGGCCGGGACGTCGGCCCGGGCCATGTAACCGCCCGTCGACTCGACGAACTCGACCTCGCAGCGCTCCGCGATGGCCAGGGTGTTGTCGCAGGCGGCGGCGAGGTCCTGCTGGGCCCAGAGCTCGCGCATCTCGGCGGCGGACTTGATGTAGTAGCCGCCGCCGTCGAACTTGAGCCGGTTGGTGTCGGAGAGGCGCTTGCCCGAGGCGACGCAGATCAGGGCGTCGTGGGCGTCGGCGTCCTCGGGGTTGTTGTAGTGGGAGTCGTTGGTGGCCAGCGGCGGGATGCCCAGCTCACGACCCAGACGCAGGAGGTCGTCGCGGACCCGCCGCTCGATCGAGATGCCGTGGTCCATCAGCTCGAGGTAGACGTTGTCGCGCCCGAACATGTCCTGCAGCTCGCCGGCCTCGCGGACCGCCTCGTCCCACTGGCCCAGCCGGAGCCGGGTCTGGATGGCGCCGCTGGGGCAGCCGGTGCTGACGATGAGGCCCTTGCTGTGCTCGGCGAGGATCTCCTTGTCCATGCGGGGCTTGTAGAAGTAGCCCTCGAGGCTGGAGCGCGAGGAGAGCCGGAAGAGGTTGTGCATGCCCTCGGTGCTCTCGGCCCACATCGTCATGTGGGTGTAGGCGCCGCCGCCGGCGACGTCGTTGCCGCCCTCCTCGGCGGCGTCGCCCTTGCCCCACCGGACCCGCTTGCGCTCGCCGCGCGGGGTGCCGGGGGTGATGTAGGCCTCGATGCCGATGATCGGCTTCACGCCGTGCTTGCGGGCCTTGGACCAGAAGTCGAAGGCGCCGTGCAGGTTGCCGTGGTCGGTCATCGCGATCGCCGGCATGCCCAGGTCGGTCACCCGGGCGAACAGCCCGTCGAGCAGCGAGGCCCCGTCGAGCATGGAGTACTCGGTGTGGACGTGCAGGTGGACGAAGGAGTCCTGCGATCCGTTCACCATCGCCGCTGGCCACCCTCCTCTGGGTCGTGCGGGCATGACCGACCAGAGCCACGAAGCGGACCTGGCGCCGGTTGGGGGAAGGTGCTCACTCTAACGCCACGGCCGCCTTCGTCTCGGCATTGGCAGAGTGTCACGGCCCACCGACAGTCGGCTCACCCGGCCGGGGACGTCATACGAATGGTGGGTGGGGACACACTGTCCGTATGACGTCCCGGTGCCTGGGGCGCTCAGAGCTCGGTGGCCGCGTCGATGCTCTCGGTGATGATCGCCTGCACGATCCGCGACAGCCGCTCGTGCCCCAGGGCGGGGGCGCGTCGCGCGAGGGCGGCGGCGATCTCCTGCTCGCGCTGCGGGTCGCGGGAGGGGGCGCCCTTGTGCTCCTGGACCGCCGCGGTCAGGGCCGCCCGGCGGGCCAGCAGGTCGCCGAGCTGCTCGTCGACCTCGTCGATCAGGCCTCGGTAGAACGCCAGCGGGTCGGCGCCGGGCCAGGCCATGCGCAGGTCGGGGGCCTGCTCCTCGTTGCCCGAGCCGTCGGTGTGCTCGAGCTCGACCAGCCCGTGCCGGGCGTAGAAGCGGCGCGCACCGTCGTTGCTCTCGAAGACCCACAGGCAGAAGCCATCGGGGCGTGCGGACTTCACGACGTCGAGCAGCGCGGAGCCGATGCCGGTGTCGAGATGGTCGGGCTCCACGAAGAGGTGGTCGAGCCACACCCGGGTGATCAGCGCGTAGCCGACGATGCGCCCGTCCTGCTCGGCGACCCAGGCCTGATGGTCGCCGTCGGTCAGCCGGCTGCCCATCCACTGCCGGTCCTCGGCGTTGGTGTGCTTCGCTGGCGGCATCTGCGGAACCGCCGCCACCCGGGCCGCGGTGTAGAGGTCGGCGATCGCCTCGGCGTCCTCGGGTCCGGCTGGCCTAATGAGCATCGCGGATCACCTCGAGTGCGTGCGCGAGGTCGTCGGGGTAGGACGACTCGTACTCGACGTACTCCCCGGACTCGGGGTGCTCGAAGCCGAGGCGTACGGCGTGCAGCCACTGCCGCTGCAGGCCGACCCGCTTCGCGAGCGAGGGGTCGGCGCCGTAGGTCAGGTCGCCGACGCAGGGATGCTTGAGCGCGGCCATGTGCACCCGGATCTGGTGGGTGCGACCGGTCTCGAGGTGGATCTCGAGCAGGCTCGCGAAGCGGTGCGCCTCGAGCGTCTCGTAGTGGGTCACGCTGTGCCGGCCGTCGGCCATCACCGCGAACTTGTAGTCGGCCTTGGGATGCCGGCCGATCGGGGCGTCGATGGTGCCCTCGAGCGGGTCGGGGTGGCCCTGCACCAGCGCGTGGTAGACCTTGTCGACGGTGCGGTGGCGAAAGGCGTTCTTGAGCACGGAGTAGGCGTGCTCGGACTTGCAGATCACCATCACCCCGGACGTGCCGACGTCGAGGCGCTGGACGATCCCCTGGCGCTCGGACGCGCCACTGGTGGAGATGCGGAACCCGGCGCCGGCCAGGTGCCCGACCACCGTCGGCCCGGACCACCCCGGCGAGGGGTGGACGGCGACGCCGACCGGCTTGTCGATCACCACGATGGCCTCGTCGTCGTGGACGATCTTGATCCCCTCGACGACCTCGGGGACGACGACCATCGGGTCGGTCTCGACCGGGATCGCGACGTCGAGGATGGCGCCCGGGACCACCCGCTCGCTCTTGCTCACGGCCTTGCCGTCGAGCTCGACGTGCCCCCGTGCGATCAGGTCGGCGGCGCGGGTCCGCGAGAGACCGAACAGGCGCGCCATCGCGGCGTCGACACGCTCCCCGTCGAGCCCCTCGGGCACGGGCAGGATCCGGTGCTCCACCGCCGCGGTCACGACCGCCCGCCCTCCCGGACGGTCCGGCTGCCGTCGAGGCGCACCCCGCGGTAGACCTGGACCAGGATCAGGGCCGCGGCCACGTCGATGCAGATGTCGGCGACGTTGAAGACCGGCCAGTGCGGCAGCATGAAGAAGTCGACGACGTGCCCGCGCAGCGGCCCGGGCTCACGGACCAGCCGGTCGGTGAGATTGCCGGCGACACCGGCCAGCAGCAGCCCGAGGGCGACCGCCCACCCGACGCTGCCGATCCGGCGCGCGAACCACACGATCACCACGAGCGCCGCCACCGCCACCAGGCTGAACACCTGGGTGTAGGCGGTGCCGGTGCTGAAGGCGGCCCCCGGGTTGCGCACGAGGTGGAGGACCAGGAAGTCCCCCACGACCTGGACGTCGGGCCGGTCGGTCAGCCTCTCGACCGCGAGGATCTTGGTGACGATGTCGACGACGTACGCCGTCAGCGCGACACCCGCGAAGAGGGCGACGAACCGTGCGCGGGAGTGGTGAGAGGTCGTGGCGTCCGGGTCGGGACCGTGCGCGTCGCCGGTCAGCGACGCTCCTCGCGCTGCTTGCATGTCATGCACAGTGTGGCACGCGGGAAGGCCATCAGCCGCATCTTGCCGATGGGGTTGCCGCACGACTCGCACACGCCGTACGTGCCGTCGTTGATGCGCGCGAGGGCCCGCTCGATCTGGGCGAGCTTGTCACGCTCGCTGTTCAGCACGGTGAGCTCGTGGTCGCGCTCGAACGTCGTGGCGCCGATGTCGGCCTGGTCCTGCCCCGCGCCGTCGCCGGCGTCGCGCATGAGGCCGCTGAGCTCGGTCTCCTGCTCCTCGAGGATCGCGCGGCTGTGGGCCCGCTGCTCGTTGAGCTCCGCGAGGACCTCCTTGAGCTCGGCCTTCGTCCAGGCGGCCTCGCCCTCCTTGACCACCAGGGCGCTCGCCGTTGCCTTTCGGGCCGACGAGGTCGTCTTGGTCACCGATGCCGCCTTCCTCGCCGTCGGCGTGGTCGTCGCGGGTGCCGTCTTCTTGGCGGGTGCCGTCTTCTTGGCGGGTGCTGCCTTCTTGGCGGGTGCCGTCTTCTTGGCGGGTGCCGTCTTCTTGGCCGGTGCCGTCTTCTTGGCCGGTGCCGTCTTCTTGGCCGGTGCGGCCTTCTTCGCGGGTGCGGCCTTCTTGGCGGGTGCCGTCTTCTTGGCCGGTGCCGTCTTCTTGGCCGGTGCGGCCTTCTTCGCGGGTGCGGCCTTCTTGGCGGGTGCCGTCTTCTTGGCCGGTGCCGTCTTCTTGGCCGGTGCGGCCTTCTTCGCGG
>ERZ724513.1240-NODE-1240-length-12870-cov-3.535700_pt1 | contig 12870 bp, 9 predicted proteins | sample MGYA00376046_ERZ724513 | MGnify/ENA primary metagenome ERZ724513 (study PRJEB28724, sample SAMN07190883) | activated sludge metagenome | isolation source: activated sludge of sewage treatment plant in Hong Hong | place: Hong Kong | collected 2016-03-17 ... | reverse complement strand
ACCGCCGGTGGCGCCTTGCACTCATCTGCGTGTCGCTCGCGCCGTTTGTGTCGTCGCGCTTCCGCATTGTGTAAGTCGCTGAAGAACAAAAAACTGGCCACTCCCGTTGCACAGACACCGATCCAGGTCGGGAACTGACGCATTCTCGCCATACCCATGCCTCAAAATAACTTCGTAATATTATAAAGCGCTAGATTTTGAGACAGCGATGCACTTTGTGTAGTAGTGTGCTGACATTGTCGTCTGTGTGGTTATAGACGAAATGCATCATATAGCTGTCGTTTGGCTAGGCTTTGTGTGGTGCGTGAATATTACTAGCGGTACGGGCGTCTACTGTGTCGGGGCTCGTCCGCGAGGAATGCATAGCCGAGTCCGGTTGAATCGGATCGTTTCGCAAGAACACCAAAACAAGGCGCGCAGAGGCGCCCGACGAACAAAAGGAGCTTGCCCATGAAAATTCAGCAGCTTGCCGCGATGGCCTTCGCCCTACTTGCCGGTTGTGGGCCGTGGTCGACGTCCAGTCACCAGTGCACCGGAGCCTATGGCTGTGGAGGCGTCTGGACCGGCGGTGGCGGTCTTCCCACCACGCAGTATTCGACCTTCATCGTCGACGCGGGCGCAGCGATCCAGCTCCCGCAGGCTACGCTTGGCATCACCACCAACGGCTCGGGCGACTGGGTTCTGGCGTGGCAGGGCGATCGCTATGCGCGTCAGTTCGAGGGCTCGATCACTTGTCCGGCGGGCTGCCAGATTGCGTACGCTCGCTTCGACAACGCGTATCCGGGTGACAGCGCGCAGGTGACGGCGCAAAACCAGATCGTGTTTAACGGTGTCACCAACGCCGCTGTGCCGCAGAACCTGCTGTTTCGGATGACGGCGCAGCCGGTGACGTTCGATCTCTACATCGATGGACAGCCGGCGATTGGCTCGACGGTGTTTGCGTCGTATGGCGCGCTGTCGACGACCGACACGATGCCGTTTTCGCTGGTGTCGAGCAACGCTGCGTACAGCGGCAAGACCGAAAAGGCACCGGCGCATGCGCCGAAGGTTCCCGAAGACGGAGTCGAGCGCGTGATTACCGTTGCTGCTCCGCAGGGAGACTCGCAGCAAGCGGATAAGTAGGCCCACCACTCTTGGCGATCGGGGCGGCATGTCCGCCTCGGCCAGGCAGCGCATTCCACAGCCGCGAGATGATCAGCGCGCCAAGCAGCGCGAAGAACAGCGGCATAAACGGCCACACTTCAAACTCAGAGCCGGGCAGACCGGGCTGCTTGAAGCGCTCGAGCAGCTTGCCAATGCCTGCGCCTGCGAGCGCGCCCGCGAGATATTGCGCACCGTCGAACAGACCTGCTGCGGTCGCGACCGCCTTGCGTCCGCCGAAGTCCATGGATGCTGCGCCTCCGACGAGCGAGTGCGCGCTTTGAACGAAGAATGAGACGGTGACAAGAACCGCTGCCGCACCCCAAGCATTGTGAATCGTGCCGCGCAGGCTGAGCATGCAAGCAGCCATTCCAAGGAACGCGAAGAAGATCACGGGCGCTCGACGGGACTGAAACAGGCGATCGGATGCGTTGCCAGCGACCAGACCACCGAGCACCGCTGCAACGGGCATGGCCACCGACGCAAACTGATACGGTCCAAACGATCCCAGCGCCTTGGCTCCGATGCCGAATACCACCGTGATGTAGCGCGTGTACCAGTGATCGATCGAGTGACGAACCAGTCCGATACACATCGATGACAGCGCAATGATCCACGGGGCTCTGCGCGCGAAGACCTTGCGCAGGACAAATCCGATGGTGTCGGCGGCCTGGGCTTCGTCGGGACTTTCGTCGGCGGTGTCGAAGTCTCCGTGACCGGCTTGAGCGGGCGTGTTTTCGACGCGGAAGTAACACAGCACCCACATCACCGTCAGAAACGCCGCTGGCACAAAGAACGCGTACTGCCACGGGAAGAACCGCAACAGCAGCGGCAGCAGCGTAAAGGCCAAGGTACGGCCCGTCTGAATCATGATGCCGAAGATGCCGGCGAACTTGCCTCGCTCGCTGACCTTGAACCACGCGGCGTTGATCTTGACGATCGAGAGCGCGCCAAACGACTGGAAGTAGTGATTACAGGCCCACAGCACCGCGAACATGGCGATGACCGAGGTGTTGTTGAGCCCAGCGCCCAGATCGGCAGCGGAGACGAGCTGCCCACCAATGACGACGGCGGGCTTGAGAACCAGCAGGTGACACAGGCCGAACAGCAGGTTGAAGAAGGCTGCACCCGCGGCACCGATCAGGATGGCTCGCTTGCCGCCGATTCGATCAGCGAGCGGACCGTTGAGAAACACCGCACAGCCGTAGGTGGCGAGTCCGGCGCTCAAGATCGAGCCGTAGTCGGCGTGGCTCCAGCCAAACTGCTCAGCGACGGCAGCTTGGACGGCGCTGAAGTTGTAACGGCTCATGTAGAAGAAGCCGTACATCAGCCCGAGGAAGAACCAGTTCTGGAACCGACGCCACCGAAAGTCGTGAGTCAGCAGCTCGGCTGAACTCGCGCTCGGTGGCAGGGGATCTGGCCCTTTTCGCGGGGCAGTAACCATGGCGATGCCATACCACAGTCGCGCTTTGAAACGGCAGCGGTTTTTTTGTGGCGCGCGCTATAGTGCGCTCTCGCTCGCGTTTCCCAGTGACTCCGTCGGTGACGACTTCTCCGTCGCTGACAGTGACTCCGTCGCTGAAGGTCACTTCGTTGCTGAGAAGCGCTGTCTGGCCCGCACGAGAGGATGCCATGCCGTCGAGCACAGGCCGATTTTCCGTTCGAAGGACGACTGCTGCGAAGCACGCTCGTCCTCGCGGATCGTCTGTCCGACGGGCTGTGCGGCATGAACAAGGTTTTGCTCGACGAGGGTCGAGAGTTCTCACACCCACAGGAGGAACACATGCGGAGCTTGTTCATGATTGGTCTGGCGTTGCTGCTTGGCTGCGGAAGCGCGGAGGAGCCGTCGAGTGATCCATCGGTGCTGATGGCGAATGCGCCGATCGTGTCGCTGCCATCTGGATCGGGAGACGGCGTGATGTCGGCAGAGCTTTCTCCTCAGACGGCGGGACCGCTCGACGGAAGGCCGTATCAGTACAAAGTGCCGTCGCGCTACGACAAGACCAAGCCGACGCCGCTGGTGGTGATGCTGCACGGTTTTTCGGCCAGCGGTAGCGTCGAGGAGCTGTATCTAAACATCGGTGCGCTGGCGGAACAGAAGACGTTTCTGTATGCGTTTCCCGACGGAACGAAGAATCCGGTGGGCCTGCGCTTTTGGAACGCGATGGAGTGGTGCTGCAACTTCTTTAAGTCGAGCGTCGACGATGTGGCCTACATAAACGCGGTGATCAGCGACATGCAGGCGCGCTTCAATGTCGATCCGAAGCGGATCTTTGTCGTCGGACACTCGAACGGTGCTTTCATGGCCCATCGCATCGCGTGTGAGCTGTCAGACAAGGTCGCGGGCATCGTCAGCCTGGCGGGAGAGCAGTGGAATGATCCGACGCGCTGCACGCCGAAGAATCCGGTTCCGATCTTGCAAGTTCACGGAACGCTCGACGTGGTGATCGGCTATTTGGGCATGCCGGGGCTGTATCCGGGCGCCAAAGAAACGGTGCAGGTCTGGGCGCAGAAAAACGGCTGTGGCGGTCGACTGACGTATTCGGGGGAAAATCGGGATCTGGACTTGGTCCTGCTTGGCGCGGAAACGACCGTCGAGAAGTTCACGGGCTGTCCATCCACTGGTCCCGTCGAGCTGTGGTCGATTCAAGGAGGCGGGCACGTTCCGGTGTTTAACTCGTACTTTACGTCGTCGATCTATGACTTCTTGATGTCGCATCCGAAGCCGTAGCGCGTGATGCGCAGCCTGCGGACAAGAGGTCTTCGGCTGCGCGTCTCGTCGCTGTTAGGCCGGATCGGGCTTCGGTGTTGTCTTGCTGCTCGGCGGAAGCTGCGGCTCTTGGATGTAGTCCTTCGGTAGATCGCCGGTCAGGCTCCCGAGGAACGTGGCGATCGACTCGGCATCTGCGTCGGATAGCTCTCGACCGAGCTGAAGGCTGGCCATCTGCTTGATCGCGTCTGTCAGCTTGTCGACGGAGCCATCATGAAAGTACGGCGCGGTCTTGGCACTGTTGCGCAGCGACGGAACCTTGAACATCAGCTTTTCGGCGTCGTTCTTGGTGATGGCGGCTCGTCCTAGATCGGTCTGGTTCGGCCAGGGCTTGATGAGTCCCGCCTTCTGATAGCTGGTTCCCCCAAGCAGCGTGCCGCTGTGGCAAGCCACACAGCCGGTATCGAGGAACTTGTTGAGTCCCACTTTTTCAGCGTCGGTGAGCGCGGTCGCATCACCGGTGAGGAACTTGTCAAAGCGCGATGGCGTGACGAGTCGACGCTCAAACGCACCGATCGCTGCCGTTGCATTTTTGATGCTGACTGGCTGCTTGTCGCCGGGGAATGCTTTTTTGAAGGCGTCCACATACGCGGGAATGCTCTGGAGCACTGACTCGGCGCGCTTGTGATCGGGAAGTGCCATCTCGACGGGATTGACCATCGGTCCGCCCGCTTGCTCTTCGACGTCTTTGGCGCGACCGTCCCAGAACTGCGCAATGTGGCCAGCGGCTTGATACACCGACGGAGAGTTGCGTCCTCCGAGCTGTTTTTTGTGGCCGCTTGAGAACTTGTTTCCGTCGACGCCGTAGTGCTGAAGATCGTGGCAAGAGTTGCAGCTGATGTCTTGGTTCTTCGACAGTCGCTTGTCAAAGTAGAGCTGACGACCGAGCGCAATCTTTTCGTCGGTGGCTGGGTTGTCTTTGCTGTCGTAGTTGGCGGGAAGTGGCGTGCCAAAGACCGCAAGCCGTGTCGCATCAACCGTCGGAGCGGCTGGTGCTGCCGGGGCTGGTGCTGGCGTCGGTGCTGCGGCTTCTTTTGTGGGCGCTGGCTTGGCGGCTTCTTGCTGGGGACAGCCGGTCAGTGCGACAGAGCACAGTGCCAACGTACCCAGGGTTCCGACGGTGACAGATCGCGTGGTCGAGGATGAGTTCTTCCGCATGATGACTCCGGTGCGCAAAGGTCGAGCGTTTCTTCGTTCGATGCCAGCGCTGGCGATCTCAAGACGTCCGTCGCCGCCGCGAGGGAACCACAGACGTAGCCAGCGAGCCAAGCACCCCATTTACCACAGACGTGCGCCGACTTGCTAAGATGAGAGTGTCTAAGATGCAGGAACGACCTCCGAGCGGGGAGGGGCAGCTCTCGGTCTGTCCGTATTGCGACAGCACCATTGTCGATGGGCAGGCGCATGACTGCTCTGAGATGGGAGAAAATCCGACCCTTGGCGTCGGTGCGTTACCGAAAGTTGCTGCCGAGCTGCTGCGCGAGGAGCTTGCCGCTGAGGTGGTTCCTCCTGCCATCAGCGTGACGGCGAGTCAGACGGCGCGGGGCAAGACGTCGAGTGCGGCGATTCGAACGATGCAGTCGCAGCCGGAAGGTATCTCGGCGAGCGCTGGCGCCTCGGGAGACGAGATCCACGGGCTCATCATCGACGGTCGCTACGAGGTCTTAGAAAAAGCCAGCCAAGGCGGCATGGGCACCGTCTACAAGGCGCGGCACGCGACGCTGCGGAACTTGCTGGCGGTCAAGATTCTGCGTCGACCCAAAGACGAAGTGAGTCGTCGTCGCTTCTTGCAGGAAGCGCAGCTCCTGTCGCAGATCAAGCATCCGAACATCGTCCAGGTCATCGACTTTGGCGAGCTGCCGAGTGGCAAGTCGTATCTGGCGATGGAGTTTCTATCGGGACCGACGCTGACTGCAGCAGTACGCGAAGGCCAAATGACGCCGCTTCGTGCGTGCCGGATTGCGGCGCAGATCGCTCGCGGCATGCATCACGTCCACGAGCAGAACATCGTCCACCGTGACCTCAAGCCGGACAACATTTTGCTGGTGAATCAGGACGGCAACGAGGACTTCGTCAAGATCATCGACTTTGGCATCGCGAAAGACGTGCGTGCGGTGCCGGGGCTTCAGGTGAGCGGTCAGATGCGAGTGAGCGCATCGTCAATTCCGACGGTGTCTGACCCAAAGCCGGTGCCGGAGCCGGAAGACATCTCTCTCGATGATACGTCGAGCCACAGCCTGACGCAGGCGGGACAGCTCGTCGGAACGCCGCTGTATATGGCGCCGGAGCAGATTCGAAGCGGTCTGCACGACGCAAAAGGGGATCAGTACGCGCTCGGCTGCATTGTGTACTTCATGCTGACGGGACAGCCGGTCTTTACGGGTCGCAAGCCGAACGACATCATGTCGGCGCATGTGAAGCAGAAGGTGGTTCCGCCTCGGCAGCGAGTACCGGGTTTGCAGATCAGCGACGCGCTGGAAGCGGTGGTTTTGCGGGCGCTGGCCAAAGATCCAGAGCAGCGCTTTTCGTCGATGCGCGCGCTGGAAGAAGCACTGGAGTCCTGTATCCGTGCGCTGAGCGGCGATGCCGTTCCGTCGGCAGATCAAGCGCGTCGTCAGCGTCTGCGTCGGATGATTCCGTGGGCCATCGTGGCGGCGGTGGGGCTTGTCGGATTGATTGTGTATGTCGTGCTGTCGCGTCGAGCCGGAGACGAAGAGATCTCGCAGCCGGAGCTACTGGCGCTGCGGGGGCGGGCGCTGGCGGTGCTGACGAAGCAAGCTGGATCGACGGACCCGCGACTGAAGCTGGGGGCACTGCGGGCGCTCGGGCTCAGTCGAGACGGAACGCAGCGGGCGCTGCTGGAACAGCGCATGGATGAGTCTGAGCCGTCGGTGGCTGCGCAGGCTGCGGAAGCACTGGGTCTGCTTGGTGAGCCGTCGGCTGCGACGGGACTGCTTCAGCGCAGCGGTCGTGTGAGTGATCCGTCGGTGCGAACGGCGATGGCGGTGGCGCTGGAGCGACTCGGTGAGCCTCGGGGAACCCAGCTTTTGTACGATGGGCTGGCGGGCAAAGATGGCGAGCTTCGGCTCTTGTCGGCGCTGCTGCTCTGTGATCGTGGCAATCGAACTGCCGTCGAGCTGCTGTTGTCGGTGCTGGAAAAAGGACAGGTTGGCGGGCCGATAGAGCTGTCGGTGCTGGGCTGTCTGGCGCGCGCGGGCAATGAACAAGCGTACAAGGCGCTGCTGGTGAAACTTCAGCAGCCGGAGCCTCGAGAAACGCAGCTTCGTGCGGCGCAGCAGCTGATTCCGCTTGGTGAGACGCGCGCGCAGACGCTGCTGGTTCGGCTGGCGAGTGAGCCGGGACGCGATCAGCTGCTTGCGGCGCGCTACCTGGCGTCGGCAGAGCACGGTGAGACAGCGCAGGTGTTTCGGGCGGTCCTTCGAGACGGAAAAGCGAGCAGCACGGCGACGATCTTGGCGTCGGAAGGTCTGGGTCTGTCGGGCAAGCTGCTCGATGTGAGGCTGCTCGATCGGCAGCTCGACGCACAAGCTGAGCCACAGGTTCAGCTGGCCGCGGCGGAAGCGATTGTTCGATTGGCAGCGACGGACGTGCGTCTGATGTCCGAGCGCAGCCTGCTGTGGGCTCGCGATGCGCTGTCGAGTGGAAGCTGGTCGATTCGTCAGGCGGGTGTGGCGACGCTCGGGGATCGTCAGGAAGCAGAGGCGGGCCCGCTGATTGTGTCGATGCTGCGCGATCCGGTGTCGCAGGTTCGTCGAGCGGCGGTGCGCGCGCTGGTTCGTCGCAGTGAAGTGTCGGCGCTGCCGGTGCTAAAAGAGCAGCTGAGTGACTCGGATGCGACGGTGCGGCTGGAGTCGCTGCAAGCGCTGGTTCGGCTGGCGAAGCGCTTTATCGACGCGGGGCAGCGTCCTGCCGTCGAGAGCGTGAGTAGCTGGCTGCGCGACGTGGTGCAAAAAGGATCGGCGAGCGAGCGTGTGGTTGCGCGAAGTGGTCTGCTTCTGCTCGGTGATACGAGTCAGAAATCGGTGCTAAAGGACTTGGTTGGCTCGTCGGACGAAGAGACGCGCAAGCTGATGGCCGAGCAGCCAGGCGCCGATACCGAGATTTTGTCGATGCTGCTGTCGGATGCGAGCGAAGCGGTTCGCTTTGTGGCGGCTCGACGACTGGCCGAGCGCGGCGACCAGAGCGCAAAGACAGTGCTTCGTCAGATGGCGCAAAAAGGCAGCGGAGAAGCGGTGACGGCGGCGGTGCTGCTGAATCGGCTCGGGGAAAAGACGGAACAGCCGCAGCTTCGATCGATTTCGCAAGCGTCGCTGCCCGTCGAAAAGCGCATGCAGATGGTGGAGTCAGTCCAAAACCTGGACGTCAGCGTCGCGCTGCCCGTGCTGTTGTCGGCGGCGCGTGATCCAGAGCCGCTGGTTCGTCGCTTGGTGGTCGAGGTGGCGTCAGATCTGCCTGGCTCGACGGTGCGAAGTACGCCGGGTCTGCCGGTCTTGCAGCTCCTGGCGAGTGATACGGATGCGGCGGTGCGGACTCGCGTGTGGGGCATCATGGCGAGGCTGGAGCAGCGAGACGAAGCGAGTCCAGCGACGACGACAGCGAGCAGCAAACCGACGAGCAAAGAACTGGCGAGCAAAGAACCGGCGAGCAAAGAGCCAACGAGCAAAGAGCCGGCTAGCGACAAGGCGAGGACGGAGACCGATCCGAGCGGAACCGATGCTGTGACGGGCGGGCAGGGCAAGCTCACGATTGAGGCCGCGCCGGGAACGCTGATTCAAATCGACGACAAGCCCTGGCAAAACGCAGCGACGTTCAACCTGGCGGCGGGAAAGCATGTGCTGCGGTCGCTCGGTGGGGTGCGGACGGTTGAGATCGTGTCTTCTCAGACGCTGAGCCTGAAGCTTCCAGAGTCCGAGGCGGAGCTGCTGTTGCGGAAGGGCGTCGATGTGCTGGCTCGGTCGGATTACCGTCAGGCGCAGAAGCTGTTCGACAAAGCGCACGGGCAGTGCAAAAAGAACAAGGCGCTGGCGACGCCGTGCGAGCTGATCGCGTTCGAGGGTGGCTATCACTTGGCGACGGCACTGGAGCACGGAAATCGGCTGCCCGAAGCGATGATGCAGTATCAGAAGCTGACGAAGGGCTCGCCGAAGGGAAAAGCGCGGGCGGAGCGTCGCAGCGAGATCTTGGCGGCGGTGGGTCGTCTGTCGCAGCAGATGGGCGAAGTGGTGATCTCGGGCAGCAAAAAGGGCAAGTGTCAGCAGTCGAGCGTGTGGGTGTTGCCGGGGACGCACATCATCTCGGTCGATGGGAAGAGCCAGCAGGTTCAGGTGAGCGCGCAGCAGCGTCTCGAAGTCGGGAGCTGTAAATAGGCATGCGCGGGGCAGGGCGAGCGCTCGGCGCGGTGCTGGCGGTTTTGCTGGTGCTGCCGTCTGCGGCGGATGCTCGACGACATCGCAAAGAATCGGGCAAAGAATCGGGCAAGCGATCGCACAAAAAGAAGGATCAAGCAGCAGATCCTGCGGGCTTGTCAGTCGGTGCAGGGGATTCGCGAGCGTCTGGGGCTGAGTCGACGCTAAAGCCTCGGGTTGCGGCGCTCGTCGAGGAAGCAAAGGCGGCGCTGGCTGCTCGGGACTTCGATGGAGCACAGAAGAAGGCGGAGGCGGCCTATCGCAAGCAACCGAGTGCGGAAGTGCTGTTTGTCCTCGGTCAAGTGGCGAAAGCGGCGGGCCTTGCGGTCGAATCGCACGATCTGTTTCGTCGCTACCTGGCCGATCCGAGCACCGCGTCGGATTCGGTTCGTCGAGCAGAAGCGCAGCGTCAGGCGAACCTGTCGCTCCCCGAGGCTGGGGATCTGTATATCGTCGGCGACAAGGAATCGCTGGTTTACGTAAACGATCGACTGCTCGGGGCCTTGCCACTGTTGCTTCCGCTGCGGGTGGCGGCGGGAAACCTGTCGGTGACGCTTCAGAGCGGCGGACGAACCAGCCGAGGCAAGGTCGAAGTGCCTGCCGGTCAAGCGCGTGAGATGCGCTTTGATGAGCTGACGGGCGCGGTGCTGGTGTCGGTGCCTCCGACGGTTGTGCTGGTGGAAGAGCAAGCGGGTCGGCTGTCGTCGGAAGCAGCGCTGGTCGAGGCGCTGGAAAAAGGCAGCCAGCAGGTTGGATATTCGCTGGCTTCGTCGGAACGAAAGCTTGGTGCGTGTGAGTCGCTGTCGGCGGACTGTCTGCTGGATCTGGCCAAGCAGCGATCGGCCAACTATGCGCTGGCGGTTCGCGTCGTTCAGCCGTCGATGGGCGGCACAGGGCAGCGAGAGCTTCAGCTTCAGCTGTGGGATGCGCAGGTTGGCGACTTGGCGATGCAAGAGACCGTGCGCTGTGGCTCGTTTGGGGATGAAAGTCAGCTGGCGCTGGTGACGGAGCAGGTGGCGACGGTGCTGCGAAAAGGACGCGCGCGGCCTCGCGGGGTGCTGTCGGTGACAAGCATTCCGAGTGATGCCCAGCTTTCGCTGTCGGGTCGCCTGGTCGGCAAGACTCCGTGGAAGGGCTCGGTGTTTGTCGGTCCGCAGCAGGTCGAGCTGTGGTCGCACGGCTTTGAACGTCAGCAGCTGTCGACGCTGGTGACGCCGGGGCAGACGTCGGTGCTGTCCGCGCTGCTGAGCCCAGAGCTGCTGAGCGAGCCGATGCCGTACGGTGAGCGTCGGACGATCGCGGCGCTGGGGGCGCGTCCGCTGTGGCGGGTTGCGACGGGAGCGGCGATGATGGGCGTTGGAATGCTCCTGCTTGGCGTGGGCGGATCGGCGCTGGCGGCCAATGGAACGTGCGTGCCGCCGCTGCAGCCTCCCGCGCTGGTGTGTCGGGAAACCATTCAGTCGTCGACGCTCGGTGGGTCGCTGCTTGGCGTCGGGCTTGGGCTTTCCATCGGTGGCGTGGTGATGATTGCGATTCCGCCTCGGGGCGTAGGCAGTCCCTGACCCTGTGGTCTGAAGGAGTCAAAGCGCAGCGACGTGACCGTCACTCGCGGATGATGATTGACTTTGGCCGGGATAGAAGGCTAAGAGGCAATCACCATGAGCGAAGACCTCGTCGTGCTGCGCGAAATCTTGCAACGCGAGCTGGAGACCATAAACGCCTACGAGAAGATGCTCGAGCGCGTATCGGACCCGGCTCTACGCGAGATCATCGATCACGTCACCGACGAAGAGCGCGAGCACGTTGCCGAGATGTATCACCTCATCATGGATCGCGATCCGAAGCAGCGTGAGCGCTCGGCCCTGAGCCATGCGCAGCTTACGTCCATGTCGCTGCTCGGCACGGCTTCAGCGACGGTCAGCGCGGCAGGTTCAGAGCGAGATGCCGCCGCCGCTGCGGGCCTGAGCGGTCAGCTGATCGCTCCGACTTCGGCAGCCATTGAACGCGATCCGGTGCCTCCTCCTCCCCCGGTTTTTCCTGACGGTGCGTGGTCGGTGGGCGCTCTCAAGCGTAGTCCCAAATAGTCCGATTCACCGTAGTCGTCCGCTTCCGTACCCTAGCGAACACGAAGAGACAGCCATGCCTGACACCAGCAACTTTTTGACCCACGAGCACCTGCCCTTGTCTGAGGCGCGTTGGCGCGAACTGAACATGTCAGTGGTTGATGTCGCACGACGGCGGCTTGTCGGACGGCGATTCCTTGACCTGTATGGACCGCTCGGCGCGGGCGTTCAGACGGTTCACAACGATGTCTTCACCGGCACAGAGCGCGCGGCGATTGGCATCCTGGGTGAGGAGCCGATTGCGCCGGTTCGGACGGCGGGTCGTCAGATCCTGAGCGTACCGATCCTCTACAAGGACTTTTCGCTGTACTGGCGCGACTTGCAGACGGCGGAGCAGTTCGGAATGCCGATTGATCTGTCGGCGGCTGCGGGTGCGGCGAGCTTTGTGGCGGACCGTGAAGACGACATGATCTTCAACGGAATTCCAGAGCTGAACCTGGCGGGACTCGCGACGGTTCCGGGTCGAAATGTGATGCCGCTGGGCGACTGGAATCAGGTCGGCGCCGCGCTTTCGTCGGTGACGGTGGCGATTGAGCGACTCGTCGAAGCTGGCTTTTATGGACCGTACTGTCTGGTCACGAGTCCATTTCTGTACGCGAAGCTGGCGCGCTTTGTTGAAAACACCGGCGTCTCGGAGCTGGGCCACATTCGTGAGCTCTGCACGGACGGCGTGTTCCGATCGAGCGTTCTGCCCCGGGATCGAGCCGTGCTCGTCTCGACGGGACCGCAGAACTTTGACTTGGCTGTGGCGCAGGATTTCCGCGTCGCCTACCTTGGTGCGGAGCAGATGAATCATCCGTTCCGCGTCTTCGAGTGTGCGGTGCTGCGCATCAAGCGCGCCCAAGCGATTTGTACGCTCGAGCCCAAACCCTAAACACATCACGACACCGATCTACAGGAGGGGACCTAATGCAGGTTTCGGCGCAAGAGGAATGGCCATCTTGGCTTGTTCCGTTTTCAGCGGTTGCTGACGAAGAAGACGAAGACTTCGAAGATGAAGACGAAGACTTCGACGACGAAGATGAAGACGAAGACTTCGACGAAGATGAAGACGAAGACTTCGACGGCGAGAGCGAAGACTTGTTCGATGACGACGAGATCGCGGGCGACGGCGAAGACGAAGAGTTCGATGAAGACGATGACGACTACTTCGACGACGACGAAGACGAAGACGAAGACTTCGAAGACGACGAGGAATAGCGGAGCGTAACCGCGCTCACGATCAGCGGAGCTTGGGAGCCACGATGAAGGCGCAAGAGTGGAACGTCACCGTCGGAAGCGGCAAAGATCAGCGCAAGCTCCAGGTCAGACTCGAGAGCAGTGAGGGCGGCGAATACCGTCTTCGGATCGGCGACGAGCTGACCACGGTACGGGCGATGCGAATCGAGAATGGTAGCTACTCGCTCATCGA
>ERZ724513.1238-NODE-1238-length-12882-cov-6.020660_pt1 | contig 12882 bp, 13 predicted proteins | sample MGYA00376046_ERZ724513 | MGnify/ENA primary metagenome ERZ724513 (study PRJEB28724, sample SAMN07190883) | activated sludge metagenome | isolation source: activated sludge of sewage treatment plant in Hong Hong | place: Hong Kong | collected 2016-03-17 ... | reverse complement strand
TGGCGTCGATCAGGTGGCGCGCGATCGAGAGCTGCGACGGCAGGCTCGGCAGCGGCAGGGAGGGCAGGGACGGCGTGGGGACGGGCAGCGACGGCAGGCCTGGGACCGGGGCGTCCGGATCCCCCGTGGTCGAGGCTGGCGCGCTGTCCGGCTCGCCGGCCAGCAGGTGGTTCACCGAGTCGATGTCCAGCGTCATCGTCGCGAACATCCCGGCGTAGTCGCCCCGCGTGACGTACTTCGTGTAGCTCGGGAACGGGAAGGTGACCGTGGCCTCGAGCGCCCGCGCGAGCCGGTGCCGGGACGCGGCGAGGTCGTGCAGGACCGGGGCGAGTCGCTCCAGGTCCGCGACGGTGTCGGCGCGGGTCTCGCGGATCAGGGGCAGGGCGACGTCGGAGAGCGAGCCGAGCCGGTCGAGAAGCCGGACCAGGCGCGGCCGCTGGCGATCGAGGACGGCCAGACCCTGAGGTACGGCGTCGAGCGTCGACCCGATCACGTCGCGCTGCCTCGCCAGCCCCGCCGCCAGCCGGTCGCATGCGTCGAGTGCGGCGACGAGGTCGTCGCCGTGCCGGTCGAGGGTGCCGACCAGCCGCTCGAGCTCGTCGGCGGTGCCGCCCAGGTCCGAGCCGCGCAGGGCGGCGGTGAGCTCGGAGCTGATCGTCTCCACGTTGGCCAGACCTCCGCCGTTCAGGACCTGTGACAGCGCACCGAGGACGACCTCGACGTCGGGTGCCACGTGCGCGGCACCCTCCGCGAGCCGGCTCCCCGGAGCCAAGGTGCCGTGCGGCGCCTCGCCGGGGGGCGGGTCGAGCCCCACGAACCGCTCGCCCAGCAGGCTCGTCTCGCGCAGCGTGGGAACCGCGTTGCCGGGGAGCCGGACGTCGGGATCGATGCGGCACACCACGGTCGCCCGGAGGTCGGCGGCGAGCTCGACGCTCTCGACCGAGCCGACCACGACATCGCCGGCGCGGCAGGTCTCCTTCGGCACCAGGTTGGTGACGTCGTCGAAGACCATCGTCACCCGGTAGCCGTCCTGACCGGTGCCGCCGGGCAACGGGAGGCTCTGCGCGCCGTCGTACTCGCACGCGCTCAGCAGCGCCATCGCGACCACGACGAGGGCGTGTCCCGTAATCCGGAGTGGATGCCAGCGTCGTCCAGGTCGTGCGCTGGCAAGGCGCCGGCGCGCAGGCAGACTGGGCGTCTTTCTATGCGTCGGCAACGCCGCCAGCGTGCGTGCCTGGGCGGCGCCTGGCGCCGCTGGGGATTGCGGGACACGCCCTAGCACGGCCAGGCGGCTCCGGCTCGCGCGGCGGGTCATCGCGGGGCTCCCTGGTGGTAGGCCTGCTCGAGCACGCGGCCGAGATCGCCACCGGCCCGGTCCAGCGCCGAGCAGAAGGGCTCGAGCCGGGCCGCGGACCCGGGTGGCAGTCGGTCGCACAGCGCCGCAAGCGTGTAGCCCAGCTGGGAGTCGAGGTCCTGGAACAGCGCGGCGTGCAGGTTCTGGGCTCCGGTGCGGCCGTCGACGCTGCTCCGCCCGCGGTGCGTCGGGTCCCAGTTGCGGGGCACGTAGGTGCGCAGCAGGTTGACCAGCCCGACCGGGGCCAGGTCGAGGATCTCCTCGAGCTCGGCGGTGTGGCGGCGCAGCGTGCTGCTGACGCTGGTCAGGTCGGCGAGCCCGCGATGCAGCGTCGACCGGTTCTGCCTGGTGAACGTGGCCACGCGCCCCAGGGCGCGGTCGAGCGCGGTGACGGCTCGCACGAGGGCCCCGCCCTGGCTGTCGAGCTCGCCGCCCACCGCGACCAGCGAGGACACCAGCCGGCGGATCGTGGTGTCCGAGGCGGCCAGCCTGGTGCTCAGGTCGGCCAGGTGGGTCGTGGTGGCGTTGATGTCGCCGCTGCTGCCCGCCAGCGTCGCGATGGCGTCGGCCAGCTCGCGCACCGTCGTGTTGAAGAGCCGTCCCCTGCCCCGGAGGCTGTCGGCCCCGGCGCTCACCAGGCGCGAGAGCGCGCCGTCCCGGTTGGCGCCGTGCGGACCGAACGACGTCGCGACCTGGTCCAGGGCGCGGTAGGTGTCGTCCAGCTCGAGTGGGACACCGGAGTGCGCCAGTCCCAGGTGGGCGCCGTCGGCGAGGACGGGTCCGCTCGTGTAGGCCGGGGTGAGCTGCACGAAGCGGTCACCCACGACCGAGGGGGGAACGACCACGGCGTGCACGTCCGCGGGCAGGCGGACGTCGTCGCGATAGCTCATCGTGACCTCGACATGGTCGCCCACGACCCGGATCGACTCGACGGTGCCGACCCGCACGCCGAGCACCTTGACCTGCGCGCCGCGGTAGAGGCTGGTCGTGCTGGCGAAGATCACCGTCAGGCGGTGGTCGTCGTCGTGGTGCCGGCTCAGCAGGGCTAGCCCGGTCAGCACCAGCAGGGCCGCCAGGCTCGTCACGAGCATCCTCCTCACGGCCGATCTCCCGCCACCCGGGGAGCCGTCCTGCCCGGGAGCCCCTCGGTCAGTGCCGACGAGACCGCGGGGCCGAGCGGCAGGCACGGCTGGTCGCTGCCGTTCACCGCTCCGTTCGACGCGCTCAGCAGGCCGTCGAGCAGTCCGCCGGTCGGGTCCGTGGAGTCGCCGGTGCCGCACAGGGCGAACCCGCGCGGGAACTTCATGGTCGCGTCGAACCACTCCCCCGAGCCGCCGACGTTGGTGAACTCGCGTGCGTACGGCGCGGCGTAGGTCAGCGTCTGGTCCAGCTGGCGCTCGCTGCGGCGCAGCACCCGGGTCACCGTGGCCAGGTCGCGCAGCGCCGGCCGGAGGACCGCCTCGTTGTCGTCGACCAGACCGCGCAGCTGGGTGGCCAGGGCCGCCGTGTCGCGGATGATGCCGCGGATGACCGCGCGCCGCTGGTCGAGGGTGGCCAGGACCTGCTGGGACGCGGTCAGCAGCTGGCCGAGCTCCTGGTCTCGGTCCGACACGACGCCGGTGACGCGGTCGGCGCGGTCGAACAGCTCCGCGATCTGGTCGTCGTGACGGGTGACGGTGCGCGAGAGCCGCGAGAGCCCGGTCAGCGCGCTCCCCATCTCCGGGGCGGTCCGGCGCAGCGTGGCCGAGAGCGCGTCGAACGCCGCGGCCACCTGATCGGTGTCGGTGCGCGCGACCTGGCCGGACAGGCGGTCGAAGGCGGGCACGATGTTCATCGGCGTGGTCGTGCGGTCGAGCGGGATCAGGGCGTCCTCGGGCAGCGGGTCCTCGCCGACGGGCGTGACGCTCAGGTAGTGCTGACCGAGCAGGGTCTTCACCTCGATGCCGGCCTCGGTGCGGTCCCCGAGCACGACGTCGCTCACGTCGAACCCGACGACGACGTGGTCCCCCGCCAGCTCGATGGTGCGGACGGTCCCCACCTTCACCCCGGAGACGCGGACCTCCTCCCCGGGAACCAGACCCGACGCGTCGGCGAACTCGGCCCGGTAGGCGACGCTGGAGTCCACGAACGGCAGCCGCCGCCAGCTGGCCGCCACGGCGAGCACGAGCGCGATCGCGACCAGCCCGTTGACGGCGAGCAGCACGGGGTTCCGCTCGCCGGCGCGGCGGCTCACCGGTCGCCCTCCGACCGTGGCCGGGCGTCGGCGCCGGTGCAGACCGAGCCCGTCTCGTTGGCCGAGAGCCCGGGGGTGCCGAGGTAGACCGTGCCGCCGAGCAGCTTGACCCGGACCTCCATCCCGCAGACGTAGAAGTTGAACCACGACCCGTAGGAGCCGGTCCGCGCCATGAGGCGCAACTTCCGCGGGATCTCGCGCAGCGAGGACAGCAGGGTCTGCCGGTCGACGCCGAGCTGGTGGGCGACCTGCCCCAGGGCGCGACTGGTGCTCGCGAGCGCCGGACGGACGTCCCGCACGAGACCCACGGTCCCGTCGAGCAGGGCGGCCAGGCGCGGCAGCTGGACGGAGATCGTGTCGCGGTCGGACGACAGCCCGACCATCAGATCCCGGAACTGCACGATGAGCGCGGTGAGCTGCCGATCCCGGTCGTCGACGCTGCCGAGCACCCGGTCGAGGTTCGAGACCAGTCGTCCGATCACGACGTCCTTGTCGGCCAGGGTGCCGGTCAGCGAGGCCGTGTCGCGGATCAGCCGCGCCATGCCCGCGGCCTCGCCCTGGAACGCACGGACGATCTCGTACGAGAGCGCGTTCGTCTGCTCGGGGTCCAGTGCCCGCAGCAGCGGCTGGAAGCCGTTGAAGAGCTGGGTGAGGTTGAGGGCGGGCGAGGTGTGGGAGACCGGGAAGGTCCCTCCGGGCGGCATGGTCGCGCCGCCGGGCTCCTCCTCGATGGCGAGGTAGCGCTGACCCACGATGTTCTCGTAGCGCAGCTCGAGTCGCGCGGACGCCAGGACGGGCACGTCGTCGCGCACGCGGAACTCCACCAGGGCGTCGGTGCGACCGTCGTCCCGTCCCGACAGGCGCACGCCCTCAATGCTGCCGACCTCCACCCCGGCGAGCCGCACCCGGTCCCCGTGGAGCACCCCGGTGGCGTCGGTGAAGTGCGCGAAGTAGGTGTGGGTCGGCCGGAACGAGATGTTGCCGATGAGGGTCGCCAGGAGCCCGAGGAGCACCACGGTGACGGCGGCGAAGACGGCCATCTTCCAGGTGGAGGCCGGGATCCGGTGGCGCCGGCCCGGCCGCGGGCTCGCCCTGCGCGCACTCACGGGACGCTCACCCGGCTCCCGGAGACCAGCGGCAGGACCAGGAGGGCGGCGTACGGCGGCACGTCCGACACGTCGACGCCCATCTGCGCAGCGGCGATCGCGCGCGCCAGCGCATCGCGTGCCGTGGAGGCCTCGGGCCTCCGCGACGGCGCGCCGCCCGCCTGGGACTCCTGCTCTCGGCCCCCGGCGGTGAGGGTCTGGGCGTACGGCTCCCCGCTGTAGGGCGCCGGGGTCCTGCCGAGTCGCAGGACCCGGTCGGGGATCACCGGGCAGTGCGGCGCCCAGCCCGGCACCTCGGCCGGCAGGTTGTGGACGTTCGCGTCGCTGCGCGGGTCCGAGGGCAGGTCCTCGGGGTACCGGTAGGCCGGCTGGTCGACGATCGTGTCGATGGTGAGGGCGATGTAGGGACCCCGGACGCCCGAGGCGAGGTTGGCGAGCCGGTTGCCGTAGTCCAGGGCGCGCAGCACGCACGGCACCTCGCCGCTGTAGGTGCGCAGCACCTCGAGGACCGGACGGCTCCGACCGACCAGGGTGACCAGCCTCGGACCGTTGTCGCGCAGCACCGTGCGCGTCAGGTCCACGGTCCGCGTCGCCGCGTCGAGCACCGCGCGCAGGGCGTCCTCCTGCGGCACCAGGTGGTCGCGAGAGAGGCTCGCGCTGTCGTCGAGGACCGACATCAGGTCGTCCGTCGCGTCGGCGTAGACGTCGGCGGTGCCGGCCAGCCGGTCGACGTCCGCGACGAGGTCGTCGTAGCTGGGGCCGAGCCGGTGCAGCAGCGTCTGCGTGGTCCGCAGCGCGCGGGCGACGTCGTCGCCGCGGCCGTCGAGGACGTCGGCCAGGGAGGTGAGGACGGCCGAGAGTCGCGCCGGCTGGAGCGAGCGGAGCACCGGCACCAGGCGGTCGAAGACCTCGCCCAGCTCCACGGCGGTCGCGGACTGGTCGATCGTGTCACCCGCGGCGAGCGCCGGGCCGGCTCCGCCGGAGCGGGGACGGCGCAGGTCGACGTACTTGTCGCCGAAGAGCGTCTTGGGCACGATCATCGCGTCGACGTCACCGGGGATCTGGCCGATCAGGTCCGGGTCGATGGCCAGCCGGACGGTCGCGGTCGTGCCCGTGGTGGACACCTCACGGACCTCGCCGACCCGCATCCCCTGGAACTTCACGTCCGACCGCGCGGCGAGTCCCAGGCCGACCTGGCGGGTGTGCAGGACCACCTCGCTGCTGCGCTGCCAGGGCAGGTCCTTGCGGTAGGCCGCGACGCAGGTGCCGACCAGCAGGGCGACCACGAGGAGGTAGGTCGCTCCCAACACCGGGCGCCGGTGGGGGCCGGGCGAGCTCATCCGGCGATCCGCACGGTGGTGCTCGACCCCCACAGGGCGAGGCTGAGGAAGAAGTCGGCGACGACGATCATCACCGTCGCCATGCGCACGGCGCGACCCACCGCCACGCCCACGCCGGCAGGCCCGCCGGACGCGGTGTACCCGTAGAAGCAGCACACCAGCGTCAGGACCACGGAGAAGACCAGGACCTTGCCGAAGGAGTACAAGATGTCCACGGGTGGGAGGAACAGCGTGAAGTAGTGGTCATAGGTGCCCGCGGTCAGTCCGTAGTACTGGGTCGACACCAGCTCGGTCGCAGCGTAGGTCCCGATCAGGCCCACCAGGTACAGCGGGATCACGGCCACGAACGCGGCCACCAGTCGTGTGCTGACCAGGTAGGGCACCGACGGGATCGCCATCACCTCGACGGCGTCGATCTCCTCGCTGATCCGCATCGCGCCCAGCTGTGCCGTGAAGCCGGCACCGACCGTCGCGACGAGTGCGTTCGCCGCGACGAGCGGCGCGACCTCGCGGGTGTTGAAGTAGGCGGAGAGGAAGCCGACGTACGGCTCGATGCCCACCTGGCGCAGGCCCTGGTAGCCGACCAGGCCGACGACGGCGCCGACCGCGAACACCTCGAACAAGATGATGCCGAGGGTGCCGGCCACCATCACCAGGGCGCCGCGCCCCAGGCTCACCTCGGCCAGCAGCCGGAGCACCTCGCGCCGGTAGGTGCGCACCGCGCGCGGCGTGCCGGCCAGGCTGCGGGCGAAGAACGAGACCTGGTCGCCGAGCCCGGCCAGCCCGTCGTACGTCGCCCCGAACGCGTGTGCGCCGACCTCGCGGAGCCGCGCCGCCGCCGGCACGATCACAGTCCCTTCGGCGGGACGATCTGCACGTACAGGGCGGTGATGACCATGTTCGCCACGAGCAGGAGCACGAAGGACACCACCACCGACTGGTTGACCCCGTCCCCGACACCTCGCGGGCCACCCTTGGCGTTCACTCCCTGGTAGGCGGCCACGAGGCCGGCGATCAGGCCGAACACGAACGCCTTGAACTCACCGACCCACAGGTCGGGCAGCTGGGCCAGCGCGGTGAAGGCGTGGACGTAGGCGCCCGGCGAGCCGCCCTGCACCAGCACGTTGAAGCCGTAGGCGCCGGCCGTGCCGACGGCCGTCGTCACCCCGTTGAGCAGGACGGCGACCAGGGCCATCGCGAGCACCCGCGGGACGACCAGCCGCTGGATCGGGGAGATCCCGAGCACCTCGAGGGCGTCGAGCTCCTCGCGGATCTTGCGCGACCCGAGGTCGGCGGCGACCGCGGTGCCCGCCGCGCCGGCCACGATCACCACGGTCGCGACGGGCGCCGCCTGCTGCACGATCCCGGTCACCGCGGCGGCGCCGGTGAAGGAGGTGGCGCCGAGCTGGGCGAACAGCGAGCCGATCTGCAGCGAGAGCACGGCGCCGAAGGGGATCGTGATCGCCATGGCCGGCACCAGTGCCACCCGGGTCACGAACCAGGACTGGTCGCTCAGCTCGCGCCACTGGAAGGGCCGGGCCCACACGGCCGCGAGCACGTCGAGCGCGAAGCCGAACAGCCGGCCGACGGGCACCAGGGGGCGGCCGACCCGGGCAGCGAGCGTCTGACTCACGGTGGACCCCCTCGCCTGGTTCCCGAGGCCGCGGCCCCGGTCCTCCCGCAGGAGGTGAGCCCGAAGCCGATGTTGACAACCCGTCAACACGTGGCGGGTCGGAAGGTTACGGCCGTCACACCTAGTTGGCAAGATGCCAACAACTCGCACCGAGGGCGCAGCCCGGCGGAAGTCAGACGAGGGGGAGCCCCCGCCGGCGACGCCGCCGCAGGTCCCACAGCAGCAACGGGAACGGCTGGGTCCGCAGGACGCGCGGCAGGGCCCGGTCGATCCGTCCCGCGCGGCGCACCACGCGCTCGAAGCGGTGCTGGTCGGTCGCGCTCCACGGCAGGCCCATCGCCTCGCGGAAGACCGGGGGGAGGAATCCGGTCGTCACGAAGACGTTGAAGGCGGCGAACCGGCGCACCGGCCGATGGAGGTTCTCCAGCGTGGTCAGGCGCATGAGGAAGTCGCGCACGTCGGGGTCGATGCGGACCCGGGCGAGCGACTCCTCCCAGTAGGCGTCGAAGGCGGCCCGGTCGGGCGGCCACGCGTCGGCCGGCATCTGCAGGGTCGTCCCGAACCGGGCGGCATGCGCGTACAGGGCATCGGCCTCGTCGTCGGGGAGCGGCCCGTGCATCTTCTCGATCAGGTCGCGGGTGCCGTAGTAGAGACAGGCCGCCACCCACCGCTGCAGCTCGGGGTCCATCGCCCGGTACGACACGGGCTCGTCCGGTCCGGAGGCGACCTGTGCGTGCTGACCGTTGACCGCCCGACGGAACGCCGTGCGGTCCTCGTCGCTGCCCAGCAGCGCCACGGCGAGGTAGGTGAACGTGGTGCGGGCGCGCTTGACCGGGTGCAGCATGGCCGCTCCGTCGTGGACGCGGCTGTTCATGACGCCGTATCCGACCTCGGGGCGGGCCAGCTGCATGATCACGTTGGCCGGCCCGGCCAGCTGTGACCCCAGCCCGGAGAGGTAGCGCCTCGCATCGAAGCCGTCGGGGACGGGGACGTCGCGGGCCGGGCGCACCGGGAGTGCCGCCCGCCTCGTCGGGGTGTCGATCACCTTGCGCACGCCGGGCTCCTTCTGCTCGTCGGGCCCCACCGTACCCCTTGTTGGCGTTTCGCCAACAGTCCCGTGGGCCGCGTGGGAGACTGCGCGCATGAGCGATGCCGCCGCGGACCGCGACCACGCCGGGCCGCAGGCTCGGCGTCGGCTGCCGCCGGACCAGCGGCGCGAGCTGATCCTCCTCGCGGCCGCCCGCCTCTTCGAGCACCGGCCGTACGCCCAGGTCTCCACCGTCGAGATCGCCCGCGAGGCGGGCATCGCCCGGGGGCTCCTCAACCACTACTTCCGCGACAAGCGCGGCCTCTACCTCGAGGTCGTCCGCCGAGCGGTCCTGCTCCCGCTCCTCGAGGACGTCCCCCCACGAGTGGAGGGGGCGCGGCGCGACCAGGTCGACGCGGCCGTCGCCTGGTTCCTCGACTCGGTCGAGCCGCAGGCCGCCTCGTACCTCACGGTCCTCGGGACCGAGGGCGTCGGCCAGGACGCCGAGGTGTCGGCGATCCTGCAGGAGGCCGACGACCTGGCTGCTCGCCGGGTGCTCCAGCTCGTCGGGGCGGACGAGGACGACGAGCTGGCACGTGCGCAGGTCCGCTGCTACGGCGGGCTGGCCAAGGCCACCATCGGCGAATGGACGAGGCAGGCGCTGACCCGCCAGCAGGCGCAGGACCTCCTGCGCGACGTCCTGCTGTTCCTCACCGACCAGGTGCTGCGCCCGGGGAAGCCCCCGATCGGCGTCGCACCCTGAGCCCTCCCGAGCCGTCGGGACGCGCCGACCGCGGGAGGACCATCGGCACCAGGAACTCCCGCGCGATCCGGTCGAGCTGGGTGTCGTCGTCGAGGTCGACCACCGTGCTCGGGATGACGAGGAACGAGGCGGATACGCGGACCATGAGCTCGGCGACGAGGTCCACGTCGACGCCCTCGCCCACGTTGCCGGCGGCCTGCTCGCGACGCAGCTGGCTGGCGACGAACTGGCGCACGGACGCGAAGGTCCCTCCACCGTCGCCGACGAGGGAGACGACCAGCGGTTCCGGCTCGGCGGTGATCCACCCGCCGATGAGCGGGTTGCCGCGGATGGCGCGCAGCGAGCTCACGAAGCCCACCGCGATCCGGTCGGCCAGGGTCGGCGCCCGACCGACCTCGAGCAGGAACTGGTCGAAGTAGCGCCGGAACTCGCGCCGCACGACCTGCTCGACCAGCCGGTCCTTGGACGAGAACCGGCGATACACCGTGATCCGCGACAGGCCGGCGCGCCGGGCCACCTCGTCCATGGACGTGCGCTGGATCCCGTGGCGGCAGAACAGCTCGAAGGCGGCGTCGAGGACGGCCGCGTTCGGCTCGTCTGCCGCGGCACCCTCCACCGCCTCCGAGAAGGCCGCCGCCAGCACCGACCCGCTGCCGCCCCTGCCCTCCTCCGACACGCCCGCTCCCGTCCACCCGTTCTCGTCCCGACCATTCTCGCCGAACCGGGTCCGGCCCCGGCGCCTCGGCCGCACGTCTTGCCGCGCAGCGCACCAGGTGATACATAGATACGTATTTCGTATCAGCGTATCAATTCTGTGCTCGGAGGCGGGACATGGGACAGGTCACCAGGCGAGGACTGCTGCTCGGGGGAGGTGCGCTGGGCGCCGTCGGGGCGCTCGGGAGTGCGACACCGGCGCGGGCGTGGACGTGGTCGCCGACCGGCTCGGTCGTCGGCACCGGCGCCGGCGCGGACCCGCGGTGGGCCTGGGACGATCCCTCGGACATCGTGGTCACCCGGTTGTTCGAGGACGACCAGGTCGACCGTGTGAACCAACTCCTGTCCGGCTGGACCGACAACGCGCAGCCGCTGCCGGCCGGGCTGCCGCCGTACCTCGCCGACTTCATCTCCGAGGCTCGGCGGCTCCCCACCTGGATCGACCGCGGCAGGCTCGACCGGGCGTTCGACTTCTACCAGCGACGCGGGCTCTACCTCGGCGCGCTCTACGGATTCGGCAGCGGGATGATGAGCTGCGTCATCCCCCGCGAGGCGCGCGCGGTCTACTACTCCGCCGGCGGCGCCGCCATGAAGGACCGCATCGCCAAGACCGCGACGCTCGGCTACGACATCGGCGTCGAGGACGCCTTCGGCGACCGCGGCCAGATGGTCGTCACCTGTGTGAAGACCCGGCTCACCCACTCCGCCGTGCGCCACCTGCTGCCGCGCTCGGCGCACTGGGACGCGGTCGCGCCCGAGCAGAAGCCGATCAGCCAGGCCGACACGATGGTGACCTGGCACAGCCTCGCCACCTACACGCACGGCCGGCTGCACGACTGGGGGGTGCCCGTCGACGCCGCCGACGCGACCGCCTTCTTGCACCTGTGGCAGGTGACCGCGCACCTGCTGGGGGTCAGGGACGAGTACATCCCCGCGGACTGGCCCCAGGCCCAGGAGCAGTCCCGGCAGGTGCTCGACCCGGTGCTGGCACCCACATCGGAGGGCATCGAGCTCGCCCGGATCCTGCTCGACATGGCCTCCGAGCTCGACCGGGGCCTGAGCAGGCCGGTCCTGCACGCCGCGACGCGCTACAACCTCGGCGACCGGATCGCCGACTGGCTCCAGATCCCTCACGAGCCGGTCTGGGACCCGGCGATGCAGAACGGCTGGCCGCCGTTCATCGCCGCGCGCGAGGGCCTGGTCGCCACCCCGATCCCCGAGCGCACGTACTGGACGTTCGACGAGTTCTTGCGACTGGCGGTGCTGTTCTGGCTCGGCGACGGCAAGCGGATCAACATCACCATGCCGACCGGCAACAACCCGCACTACTCCTGACCCGGCCGCGGCGCCATGGGCGCTGCAGCCGGCCGGGTCGGCTGGACACAGGTCAGCTTGGACGGGGCGTGTGGCGCTACACGTCCTATACACCAAAGGCGTAGACTACGTGTATGAGTCGGGTGCGGACCAACATCGAGATCGAAGACGTCTACGTGCAGACGATCATGGATCGGTACGGCGTGCGGACCAAGACCGACGCCGTGGATCTCGCGCTGCGACATCTCGCTGGCCAGCCCATGACGCGCGAGGAGGCCCTCGCCATGCGTGGAGCTCGCGCCATCGACGAGGTTCCTCAGGATGCGCCTCCGCGCGGTGTCGCGTGATCCTGGCTGACACCTCCGCGTGGGTCGAGTACGACAGGGCCACGGGCGGCCCGGTCGACCTCCGGATGACCGAGCTGATCCGGCACGGCGATGACGCGCTGGCGGTGAGCGAGCCGGTCATCATGGAAGTGCTGGCTGGCGCACGGACGAAGGTGCGCGAGGCGGATCTGCGACGACTGCTCCTGCGTTTCGAGCTCCTCGCCTTCGATCCGATCGCGGACTTCGACGCGGCGGTGACGATCTATCGACGCTGCCGTCGCGCCGGCGTGACGCCCCGCGGACTGATCGACTGCATGATCGCTGCGGTCTGCTGGCGACGCGGAGCCAGCCTCCTGGCCCACGACGTCGACCTCGACCGGGTGGCCGGCGTCATCGGATTGGAACTCGACCAGGCATCCCTGCGGGCCTGACCCGTCCCGCATCGCTGACGGTTTGCTGCCGAGCGCGGTCAGAGGCTCAGGACCAACCGGAGTGCCGCGTCGACGGCGCGGAGCTCGTCGAACACGAGGTGGCCGACGTGGTCGCCGAGTCGGGACGGATCGACGGCACTGGTCTGTTCGACCAGGACCCGCGTCGGCGACCCGTCGACCTCGACGGCCGGGCGGAACGTCGCCGGCCGTGCGGAGGTCGAGGTCGGCGCGACGAGCCAGGTCGACAACGCCTCGAAGTCGTCGGCCTGTACGACGACTGCGTAGCGACTCCTCTGCTGCTCGTGCCCTCGTGCTTCCCGCGGCGAGCGGAGCCGGTAGACCTCACCACGCACGCAGGCTCTCCGCCGAGAGCGGACTGTGCGGTGGGTTGGTTCAACCTGCTTGAACCAACCCACCGCACTATCGCTTTGCCGCGTCATTCTGGGCGGAATGCAGCCATGGATCGGACGCGGGGGGCCGCGCGGCAGCGACAGAGCTGTTGCCCCGTGTTGCCCAAGCCCGACTTCGACGAAGTTGCAGGAGCGGCCCCGCCCAGCGTCGCCGCTGGCCAGGACCGCATCTCTGACTGGTACCCCCGACCGGATTCGAACCGGCGCTACCGCCTTGAGAGGGCGGCGTGC
>ERZ724513.1236-NODE-1236-length-12886-cov-5.339412_pt1 | contig 12886 bp, 1 predicted proteins | sample MGYA00376046_ERZ724513 | MGnify/ENA primary metagenome ERZ724513 (study PRJEB28724, sample SAMN07190883) | activated sludge metagenome | isolation source: activated sludge of sewage treatment plant in Hong Hong | place: Hong Kong | collected 2016-03-17 ... | reverse complement strand
ATCAACCGCTCCTCCCCCATCCGGATCTCGAGCAGGTACACCCCGGCAGGCTCGCGGGTCAGGTCGATGAGGTATTCGTCGGGCAGCCGGCGCGTGGTGATCAGGCGGCCGGTGAGGTCGCTGAGGCAGGCGGTGCCTTCCGAGAGGTCGCCTTTTATTTTTACGTAGCCGGTAGTGGGATTGGGGTACAGTTCCAGTTCGGGCCCGCGGGTCAGTTCAACGCTGATGATGGACGAATAGGCGTAGGTTCCGTCGAAATCGACCTGTTGCAGGCGGTAATAGTTGCGGCCGTTGGCAGGCTGGTCATGGCGAAAAACATAATCGTTCGGGGCTGCGGTGGTGCCTTTGCCGGGCACGGTACCAACCGGCACAAAATCGATACCGTTGGTGCTGTGCTCCACCCGGAAGTGGTCGTTGTTCTTTTCGGAGGCCGTATGCCAGTGCAGCAGGACGGCATCGTTGTCTTCTTTGCCATTGAAGGCCGTCAACTCAACCGGCAGGATTGCCGCGCATGCCGTCTCCACCTGCTGCCTGTTGGAGCAGCCTGTTGCGTTGTTACTGATGGTAGCGGGTTTGGGCGGAACGATATTCAGGTATGCGCAGATGCCTTCGGCTTCACATTCGGGCAGGGAGGTATTGCCGGTGATCGTGAGTCCGCCGACGAGTGTAAAGTTGCCAAGGCCCACCAGCGAGGTCAGGGAGGTATTGGCAGCGATCGACATTGTTCCCGGGATATTGTTGAGGCTGGGAAAATCTATCGAGGTAAGGCCGGTATTGTTGGAAATGCTGAAGTTGTGGCCGAGTTCGCTCAGGCTGACAAAGTCATTTATGGTGGTCAGGTTGGGGTGTTTGTTCACTTCAAAATTCCAGTTGGCGCCGCCCAGTCCGACGCTGTTCAGGCTGTTGAAGGCATTGAGGCTCACCAGGGAGGCATTGTCTTCAACACTCAGGTACCAGCCGACCGAGGTCAGGTTATTCATGGTATTGATCGAAAGCAGGGCGTTATTCTTGTTGAACAGGATGTATTCGGTCACCGTCTGGAGGTTGACGAGCAGATCGCTCAGGTCGGTCAGGTTGTCGTTTTCGATGATAACGAGGCTGGCCACGTTGGTCAATACGCCACCGGCCGTCATGCCGTCGAGGGTGAGCAGGCCGTCGTTGTTTTGTATCTTCAGGAGCTTGTCGACGTGGGTGAGTCCACCCATCCCCTGCAGGCTGGTCAGGGAGTGGTTGGCCTCAATGGTCAGGTCTCCGAGTATTTCGGTAATATTATCCAGTCCCGTCAGCGAGGTAAGGGCGGGGTTGAAGTTGACGTAAAAGTTTTTGCTGGACCCGGTGAGCTGCGATAGTGGTGTCAGGTCGGTAACATCGGCGCCGGCGACTTCAAAGCGGACGCCGAGGTAATCGCAGCCCGGAAAATTGGTCGGAAAGGCATTCACTTGTGCCTGGGTGGTGAGCAACACAGGCGAACTGGGGCATTGGGCCTGTGCCGCAAAGCCGGCCCGAAATATCAGGAGCAGGATTACGAATCGTATATGTATCATCGGAGGGCGGTGTTTGTTGCCAGGTTGCTGGCCGTGCATGTATATAACTTATGAAAGGTAAGGCGTTTTGTGGCTGTTATCGCAAAATCCGGTCTATTTGCGTTGTGGCTGCCCGGGCAGGCGCTCAAAGAAGGGGCCTTTTGACGGCGCAAAAATAGTGCCGTCCGGTCAATACCCACAGATATTTTTCAGCGGCGAGAATTTGGGGTATTATTCAAACAACGTCACTGCGGAAACGGAGCCTTGGCGGCGTGGCATGGAGAAATCTTTTGGCGCCCGTCCCGGGATTGTCCCAGGTACCGTCCCAGGTACCGCCGGCTTTAGCCGGCGCATGTTTCCCAATTGACCGGAATAACTACAATATCCATGTGTCCGCACCTACACTGCTTCCCTGTCCGAAATATCAGCCAATGGCGCAACCGTGAAGTTGTCAAAAAAACCGTAAACAATGGAAGAGGCCAAAAACTCCTTCCGGTCGTAAATTTCAGTAAAAAGCGACAATATGAAACAGGTCAGGGCCAGCAGGAACATTACTTTCAGACCAGGGGAATAAACAGGCGAATAAAGAGCAAATGTTGTCAGTAATATTGCGTTAATTATGATATAGTAGATATTATAAACATCCTTCCGTCCATTCTCCCTTTTAACCTGTTCCTGGGTAAGACTCCCGTGAAAGTCAAAGTAGGTGATGTTGCCGGCGTCAAATTTTTCAATATAATAGCCATATATTTTTTGTAAAATTACTGTTTCGATGATATCGGAATTTAATATGTTTTCCGGCCTTGCCCAGCTTCTGAAATAGAAGAAATGAAACAATGCATCCTTATTGTTTTGAAAATAATCATTGACAATTCTATCAAAGGGCAACAATGCCTTGAAAAACCTTGATTTAAACGTATACCGATTTAGAAACGTCCTGGTTAGTATTACGTTTCTAAACAGACTTATGATAGAAACAATATAATCCAGAATAAACATGCCGACGATACCCAAAAGCGTTACTGCCGAAACAGCGGTTACACCTAATATAAACGTATCAAAATTCTTCAGTTCAAGGGCTGCATTTTTAATCATCAGGAATAAAGTTTCCCCTCCCATAAAGTGTGCAGCCATACCTAGACAACAAACTACCCCCATAAACATGGACGGTATACTCTTGTAAAATTTTAAAAGTTGCTCCATATTCTTTCAGGCGTTTTCATTTACCGGCAAGGATTTATGCTTTTCTGGCAAAACCTGCCAGTCGGCGCAATTGCCTCTACTTGTCCGAGTGCAAAAATGACCTTTGATCCTGTGAATATCGGCTTGTCCGCCAACAAATCTCGCTTTTTTCAAGCGAAACAGAAAATCCGGAGTTCCAGGGTTTGTTAATCCGTCTTTTCAGGATCAGGTTTGATTTGTGCGCTGGGATTTGCCGGGCGCAGAAAAAACAGCGCCGCCCCCGCAATGGATTGCGGAGGCGGCGTTCTGTATTTTCAGTAAACAGTGGGCAGTGGGCAGCAACACTTATCACTTATCACTTATCACTTATCACTTACCACTCGCTTACTTCGTCTGTATCATCTTCTTCGTTGCGGCATCCGTTGCCGTTTCCAGTTTGTAGTACAACATACCCGTGCTCTGTGCCAGTACCGTGCGCTCTACACTTACGGCGTTGTAACCCTTCGCGTAGTTGCCTTTCTGTGTGTACAGCATCCGGCCCGTCTCGTCGTACACCGTCAGCGTCGCTTCCGTTGCCTCCGGCAGGTGGAAACCGATCATCGTGCGGTTTACAAACGGGTTCGGCTGGTTCTGGTACAACTCGAAGCCTACGCCCGCTATCGTTGCTCCCGCAGGCGAGTTGAAGCGCAGTGCCACCTCCCGGCGATCGTTCGTCAGGCCGTAAGCCTCCGCACGCGTGATCCGGCTCGATACGCCCAGCATCTGGCTGAGTTTACCCGCCTGTGTCGCACGGAACCGTACCGTGAAGTCTTTCGATCCGTCTATCGACACCGTCAGGGCGTCGGCGAACACACCGAAGTTGCTGCGGTTCACCCGGTCGTTTTCTGCGATATCCACCACTTCAAGACCCGCAAGGTTCAGCGTGAACTGGTACCCTTGTGTTGCCTCGGCAGCAGTCAGCGTCACTTCAACCGTCTCGCCCGCTTTCACCTCGCGATCCTGTACGTCGAACAACAGGGTGCTCGTCGTGCGGTCGTCGGCGTTCATCAGGGCGTTGGCGATGGCCGTGCCGTTCACGTCGCCGATCTTGACGCCTACGAAGTCGTCATTTAGTTGATCTGACTGAACATTGGCTACGCTCTTCGTTTCAGGGAATTGTGTCGCAAACGGGTTGGCCGGTTGCGGGAACACAAAGCCCTTGTCCACAAAGCGCCACGACGTGTTGTTCGGCAGTTCGTTGTAGATACCCAGGATCAACTTGCGGATTTCCACGATGTCAAACGTCGTGATCGAGTTCGACTTGTTGGCATCCGCCGCGATCATCTTGTACGGGCTGTTCAACGGCTCCAGACCCAGGATGTGTTTCGATATCAGCACCAGGTCGAAGGTCGATACCCCGTTGAGCGGGTTGTCGTCTTTCGTCGGCGTCACCGTGTAGTCCATTCCAAACGGTACGGCATTCGGGAACGCGTACTGGCCCTGGTCGTCAGACATGTCGAACAGACTGATCGCACCCGCCTGAAGGTTGACATTGGCCTCTTCCACACCGTCATTGAGTTCTGTGGCCAGCAAACCAGCCACGGTGGCTTTGTCGCCCGGTATGCAGTTGCCGTTGTTGTCCTGTACATCTACCGTTGCGACGCAGTAGTCGGCGTTGCCCGCAAGGTCCATTGCCCACAGTTCCACTTCCTGTTCACCCAGATCGGCGCACGTGAACGTCACGCTCGTGATCGGGTTGCCCAGTGCGTCAACCGGGAAGCCCGTGCCCTGGCCTGCGCGACGGATCGCGTATTTCAACTTCGGTGTCGGTGTGCAGTTGTCTTCTGCGTACTGCAGGAAGTCCGTTGCCCACAACACCACCATCTGTGATGGCATGATGTTCACGCTCAGCCCGTCGTGGCATACCACCGTCGGCGCCTTGCAGTCTTTCACCACGAACGTGTACTCGCAGTAGGTCTCGTTGCCGCAGCCATCCGTGATCGTCCACTTGATCTTGTGCGTGCCGTACGGCAGTTGCGGTGCAATACCCGGTGAACCAAAACCACTACTTGGTGTCGGCATTTGCGGCAGCGTTTTCCACTGCACACTTGCCGTGCGCACCGTGCCCGATACCGATTGATGCATCGCCCAGCGGTATATCTCGTTCGGCAGTACCGGACGACCGTCGAACACCTGCGGCGTGCCGCCTGCATAGTTCGGCGTGCCTGCGTTGTTGTAGTTCACCGTACCAGGAGCCGGCGGGTTGTTGCTCGATACCACCGTTTCCATCGATCCGTTGCCGTCCAGGTCAAGGAACAGCAGGTACGAGATATTCAGGAATGCACCGGAACAAGAGTCGGTAGCCGTGATGGTCAGGGCGGCGTTGCCTTCGCACAGGTCGTGCGATTCCGTCGCTGCATCCCACCAGTACGACTGGTTCCACAGCTGCGCGTCGTTCGTCGTCAGGTCGCAGTATTCCACCGGTGAGGCCGGACATGTCGTCACTGGCTTCTCCGTATCTATGATCTTGATGATCTGTTTGTACTTGTAGCAGTTCGCGTTCGCGTCGTAGTAGATCGAGTAGTTCGTCTGCGGCTGACCCGGCGCGATCGCTATGATCGTCGGGTTCCACGGCGACGGCGTACCCAGCGGCGATACGATCGGGCCCGGCAGGTTCTGCGTGCTGTTCGTCGTCGCGTTCGGGTTCGGGTTCGGTACGATCACACAACTGCCGTTCGGGTTGTACGTACACCAGTTGATGATCGTCCACGTCCGCTCTATCTTCATACACGCATCCGGCACCACCGTGAAGATCTCGTCCTCAAACGATACACCCAAGAGCTCGCAGTCTTCGCCGAAGAATACAGGCTCCCCGTAGTTGCCCGTGCCGTTGCACTTCGTCACGATCACGTCGTTGGGGAACTTGATGTAGTAGTCCTGTTCGTAGTTCACAAACACCCGCTGCGTGCACTGTGTGCTGTTCCCCGCGCAGTCGAACGCACGGAACGTCCGCGTGATCGTGCCACGGTTACATACCGTGTCGAACAGGTTGTAGTTCCGCGATTCGGTGATCGTATCCAGGCAGCAGTTGTCCTGGCTTGTCGCCGTACCGTATGCCCACAGGCTCGGGTCGAATGCCTCGCAACTTACCGTCACGTTCGCCGGTGCGTTGCACGTCGGCTTGATCTTGTCTTCAACGAATACACTTACCATGCAGTCGTTGTAGTTGCCGTGGCAGTCGTAGGCCCGGAACACCACCAGTACCGTATCGTTGATATCCGTGCAGCAGAAATCTACCGTCGGACCAAAGTCGTCCGTTACTCCGTCGCAGGTGCCGTTCATCCGACGCGCCTCGAACTTGTCCAGGCAGCAGTTGTCGTAACTGCCGTCGTTGAACGTCGTGGCATTTACCACCGCTACCCCGCTGGCGCCCAGCGCCACCTGCGTGTGCTGGTCGCACGATACCGACGGCGGTACATCGTCCTGTACATTTACCGTGATCGTCTTCTCCGTGATATTACCGCACTCGTCTTCCACGAAGTACTTGATCAGGTGCTGACCTACCCCAAGGCCAGGCGCCGGGATCAATCCACCGTTCTGCACAATGCCGATCGGCGTTGTGATCTTGACCTGTACCACACCGTTGCAAACGCCGTCTATGATCGCCAGCGGCAGCGGACCCGCTGCTATGCAAACGCCGTTGTACTGGCTGTTCGCACTCAGGTTGTACCAGTTGTGGGACGGGTCGTACGTGAAGTTCGAGAAGTCGATCGTCGGCGGTGCATCCAGCACTTTGATGTACTGTATATGCGTCACGCTCAGCGGCGAGGTCGTTCCCGTGCACCAGTCCGTTATCTTCCACGTCCGGATGATCTTGTAACTGCCAGGGCATACCGCCGCCTGCTCGTCCGTGTAACTTACACTCAACCCGCACGAGCCGCTGCCGTTTGTCGTGATCGACGTGCCGCCTATGTTCGGCCAGCCCGTCACCGGCGGCTCAAGGCTCGACGGCAGCGCGTTGCAGTAGTATTCCACGTCCGCCGGGAATGTCACCTGGTCCGTCTTGCCGCGCAACTTGTCGATCACTTGCAGGCAACTCGATGCATTGCCCCAGATGTCCGTCGCAACCCAGGTCCGAAGCACCCGTGTGTGTACCAGCGCATTCTCCGAACACGTGTACTGGATGTAGTCGTCCTGGTGCGTTATGTTCACCGCAGAGCAGTCTTCCCATGTCGGTTCGCCCGTCAGCGTCAGGTCGTCTTCACTCTTCGTACACAGGATTGCTATGTCCGCAGGACACGTCACCACCGGCGGCAACTTGTCTTCTATTTTTACATTACCCCAGCATACGTTGCCACCCTGCAGGTGTACCACCCGGTAGGCATACGTCTTGCCGATATCCGCTGCCGTCAGAATCGCAGGTACCCACGGTCCGTTGCCGTACGGCGGAACTTTATCCAATTCTACTTTGTAGTCGTCGTAGCAGAAGTAACTGCCTTCCAGCACATCGTCCGGAAGTATCTCCTCCGTGCAGTCCGCATCCAGCGATATATGCAACAGGTCGTTGCACACCACCACCGCAGGCGTGCCCACCACGCTCACAAACTGCATGATCATCTGCTGACAGCCCGGGTCGGCAAGGGCCGCTGCATCGCTGCCGCTCACCACCTGGCCGTTAACCGTGATAAACGGTGTGGCCGTGCCCGCATCGAACGTCGCCGTTACTTTGTATGTACCTACGCCCAGTGCCCCTGCATCGAAGATGTTTGTCGCGACACCGTTCACTGTGATGCTTGTCACCGTGCCCGACGCGCCGTAGTTCTCCCCTACCTCGATCACAAACGGTGGCGTCGACAGGCAGAACGGATCATCCAGGTTCAGGAAGATCGGCGTCGGGTAGTAGCACTTGTTCGAGATCGTCAGGGCCTGGCCCGCAGCGTTCTTCACCGTTACCGTGTAGCCTATGCCTTCAACGTGTATGCCTTTGAGCGTGTAGTACACCATCTCGTCGGCTTCGTCTATCTGCCCGTCGCCATCGTTGTCCAGTCCATCGGCGCTGCCCATCACCAACTGCGTGCCGACCGGAAGGGCCGTCGGACCTGCCGGTGGCGCTGCGCTGTTCGGCGAGTACAGGCCCTGGTTCGCCGTCAGCGTCCATGTCTGGCCTGCCAGTGCCCATATCTGGATCACCTCCCGGAACTGGCCGTTGTCCAGCGTCGTGGCGTTGTTCAGGCATTCACATTTCACCGAGTGTGCCACGTCGTATTCCGGTACACACTTGCCGATGCCTTCCACTACCGTCACCACAGCCGTGCACGTGCTCGAGTTGCCGCACGGGTCCGTTACCGTCAACGTGACGTTGTTCGGGCCCAACTGGTTGCAACCGAACGTGTTCGGTGTGGCTGTGTATGTCAGGTATTGCGGTGCTGCGCAGTTGTCCGTCGAGCCGTCGTTGATGTCCGCTCCCGTGATCGTCGCTACGCCGAACTTGTCCAGCGTGACCGTGATGTTCTTGCACTTCGCTACCGGGGGGGTTGTATCCACCACCGTGATCTTCTGCGTATGCACCAGCATGTTGCCCGCTGCATCCGTCACTTTCCACGTCCGCGTGATCACGTAGTTGTAGAAGCAGCACTGTGCCTGGTTCGCACACTGCGTGCTCTCTTCCGTGAACGTGATTACCAGGTCGCCGGGGGCCGTGCAGTTGTCGTGAACATCGTCGTTCGTCAGCGGCGAACAGATCAACTGGTTGCCGTTGCCGTGCCATACGCAGTTCGTCGGTATGGCGTTGCATTCTACTGTTATGTCATTCGGCATCGTGATGTCTGCGTCGAACTCCGGGTTCTGCGTATCCACCACCTGCACCTGGAAGGTGCACGTCGCCGTGTTGCCGTGTATGTCCGTCGCCGTGTACGTCACCGTGAACGGTGTCGGCGATACGTTGATGATCGACCCGCTCGCCGGGCCGCCCGTCTGCACGATCGACAGGATATCGCAGTTGTCTTCCGCTACAGGGATCGACCAGTTCACTTTGGCCGAACATTTGTCCACGTCGTTGCCCACCATCACCATCGTTACAGGGCAGTTCACAAACTCCGGCTTCTCCGTGTCCGTTACCACTACCGTGATCGAACACGTCGCCGTGTTGCCCGAGGCATCCGTCACCGTCCACACGATCGGCGTCGAGCCTACCGGGAACGTCGCGCCCGCAAGCGTCCACGGGTTCGGAGCCGTTACGTAGTTGTGCGAGATCGAAGCGCCAGGGCAGTTGTCTGCAAACGCAGGGTCCAGCGCCCCCGACAGTATCGTTTTCGAACACTGGTCCGCGTCGTTGACAAACTGCGTCGCATTCGACGTCGGACACGTGATCGTCGGCAATTGCGTGTCGTTGATCTTAACCTTGCTCGAACACGTCACCGTGTTGCCGCTTGCGTCCGTCACCGTCCAGATCACTATCGTCAGGCCTACGGGGAATTCTGCGCCCGCAAGGCTTGCCGAATTGTTGTAATTGTTGCTTATCGTCGCACCCGGACAGTTGTCCGAGAAGAACGACGGGTCGAATTCCGTGCCTACTACCGTGTACGAGCACTCGTCCGTATTGTTCGAACGAACCAGGTTCACGATGTTCGTGCAGTCGATGATCGGGTTCTCTTCGTCGTATACTTCAACATCGAACGAGCATACCGCAGAGTTGCCGCTGGCATCCACCACTGTGTATGTCACCGTCGAGAACCCTTTGTTGAACACCGTCCCGCTCGCATCGTTTGAGCCGCTGCCCGTCGTCGCTCCCGTGATCACGTACGTGATCGTTACCGGGCAGTTATCGTGTACGTATTGAAGCGCTATGTTGTTCACTACAGCCGTGCATACGCCCGGGTCCGTTACCGTCTCTATACCGTTCGGGCACGTGATCACCGGCGATTCCAGGTCGTACACCGCTACATACGTGTGGCAGGTGTCCGTGTTGCCGTGCAGGTCTTCCACTTCCAGTACCACCAGCAGCGGTCCGTTCGTCAGCGCTATGTCGTCGCACGTGAAGTACACAAACTGGCCGAAGGCGCCGCCACGGCTGATCTCCGTGCGCGTCAGCGGTCCGCAGTTGTCCCAACTGTCGTTGTTTACATCCGCTACCGTCAATTGGGCCGATCCGTCGCCGTCCAGAACCACGTCGATGTTCGGTCCCTGGCAGCGCGCCAGCGGCGGCTCGTTGTCCGTAACTACGTACGTCACCGAGCACGTCGCCGTGTTGCCCGCTGCGTCCGTCACCGTCCATACTACCGTCGTAGACCCTACCGCCAGCGGCGTGCCGCCAAGCGTGTTGTTGCCCGTCAGGTCGTTGGTCAGTACCAGCGGTCCGCAGTTGTCAGAGTACGTCGGGTTCAGGTTGAAGCCCGGTACAAAGTAGTGGCAGTAACCAGGCGTGTTGTTCAGCGCCGTCGGGATGCCCGAACAGTCGATCGTCGGGTTCTCGTCGTCCTGAAGCGTCAACTTCACCTCGCACGTTTGTGTATTGCCGTATATGTCTGTTACCGTGATTGTTACAAAGATCATGTCCCCGTGTGCCGAGCCGAACGACGTGCCCGCTAGCGGGCTTTGTACGATCGAGGCCACCGCGCAGTTGTCCGTCGCGACTACCTCCGGCACCAGGTTCGGTACCAGGCCCGAGCAATCGCCCGTGCCGTTGCTGCTCGTCAGGATAAACCGGTCGGCAGGACATGTCGTGATCACCGGCTTTTCTTTATCTTCTACCGTTACCGTGAACGTGCATGTCGTGGCGTTACCTGCGTCGTCCGTGACCGTGAACGATACTTCCGTCGTCCCTACCACGAACTCTTCCCCGCTGTTCGGACCGTAGTTCTGCGTCAGCGTGTAGTTCGGGCAGTTGTCACCATAGTACGGGAACGAGTACGTCACTACGGCATCACATTCGCCAAGGTCGTTGTTCACCGTCGTATTTGCAGGACACGTGATCGTCGGCTGCACAGGGTCCTGTACCGTGATCTTGAACGAACACGTCGCCGTGTTGCCCGATGCATCCGTTACCATGTACGCCTCGGTGTAGATGCCACCGTATTCGTAGTAGTTCGGGCCGCTGCCCAGACCGCTGGTCAGCGTCGTCAGCGGGTTGGGGCAGTTGTCCGTCCCTACCGGCGGGTGGTAGCGCAGCGTAACGCCGCACGGACCCGACGACAGCACCGACGGCGCTGCTTCCGGAACACCGCCGTCGCCGCCTTCCACTAACAGGTCATCTACATTAACTGTCATATCTGTCGGGCACGTGATCACCGGCAATTCCGTGTCGTTGACCGTGACCGTGAACAGGCATTCCGCAAAATCGTTGCTCGCCTGGTCCACGTAACGCCATACTACCGTCGTTGTGCCTACAGGGAACGTAGCCCCCGATTCGTAACCTTCTACAAGGTACCCTTCCAGGTCGCTGCCATCGCAGTTGTCCTCGAACAGCACCGTGTACTCAACATCCGCTCCGCAGACCCCGGGGTCGTTCACCACAACGATATCTTCCGGACATTCCTGTACCGTCGGGTCGTCGTTGTCGATCACCACCACCGTCACCGTGCACAGCGCCGTGTTGCCGAAGCCGTCTTCCGCAAGCCAGTTCACTTTCGTGATCCCAAGGTCGAATACAGCGTCGTACAGCGTGTTGTCCAGGTAGTGAATGTTGTAGTTGTGCTCCCGCGTGATCGTACCCTGGCAGTTGTCCGTCACCGTCGCGTCCAGGTAGTTACCCGTCACCCGGTGCGTGCACCCTTCGTTTGTTTCTACATATTGAAGACCCAGCGGGCACTCGATATCCGGCTTCTCCCGGTCCTGTATCGTGATCGTGAATGTGCACGTCGTCTCGTTGCCGTTGCCGTCGATCGCCGTGTATTCGATCTCGTGCGGCGAGTCGTTGATCGAGAAGTACGAGCCCGGAGCCAGTCCGCCGCTCTGTACAACCGTTTCCCCGCAGTCGTCTTCCGCTACAGGATCAAGCCAGAACACCGCCGCGCCGCATTTGCCAGGGTCGTTGTTCAGCGTTACGTCGCTCGGGCAGTTCTCGAATACCGGCGGTACGTTGTCCGTTACCGTGTATGTCACCGAGCACGTCGCCGTGTTGCCCGCCGCGTCCGTGATCTTCCACACCACGACCGTCGTGCCTACAGGCAGCACCGCCCCTTCCAGCGTGTGGTCCTGCGGCGCCATCAGGAAGTTGTGCGTCCGCTTCGCTCCGTCGCAGTTATCCGAGAATTGCGGGTGCGTATTGTCTGCCGCAACGACCTTGTGGCCGCAGAATGGCGGCGTTACCGTGAAGTTCTTCGTCGCATTCGAGCAGTTGATCGTCGGAACTTCGTTGTCCTGCAGCGTCACCTTCGACTGGCAACTCTTCGTGTTGCCTGCTGCGTCCGTTACCGTGAACGTTACCGTTTGCATCGCGCCGTGCAGGTACCCAAAGGCCGTGCCTGCTACCGGAGACTGCGTTACGCTTACCACACCGCAGTTGTCTGTCGATACCAGGTCGCCCGTCATGTTCGGAACACCGCCAGAGCAGTCGCCCGTGCCGTTCGACGACGTCGTCGCGTACACCGGTACCGGGCAGTGGTTGATGAACGGACGCTCCCGGTCTTCTACCGTTACCGAGAACGTGCAGTCCGTCGAATTGCCTGCATCGTCCGTTACACGGAACGATACCCAGGTTGTGCCCGTCTGGAATTCCTGGCCGCTGGCAGGACCAGACAGTTGCGTCAGCGTGTAGTTCGGGCAGTTGTCCCCGAAATACGGGTAGGCGTACAGCACCGCTGCATCGCATTCCCCTACGTCCGTCGTCACTGTCGTGTTGGATGGACACGTGATCGTCGGTTCAATCGGATCTTTTACTTCGATCGTGAACGAGCAGGATGCCACGTTACCCGATGCGTCGTATACATTATAGGTCTCTACATAAAGACCGCCATATTCATAATAGTGAATGCCTCCACCGAAGCCGGCCTGGAGCACGGTCAACGGGTTCGGGCAGTTGTCTTCACCCACCGGTGCTGTGTAGGAAAGCGATACGCCACAGGGGCCGCTCGCCTCGAGGCGGGGGTTGGCAAGCGGTGAGCCGCCATTGCCGCCATACAGACCGCCGCCTACATTAACCACGATATTCGTCGGGCAGTAGATGACCGGATCCTGTGTGTCGTTCACGGTTACCGTAAACAGGC
>ERZ724513.1235-NODE-1235-length-12888-cov-10.042235_pt1 | contig 12888 bp, 5 predicted proteins | sample MGYA00376046_ERZ724513 | MGnify/ENA primary metagenome ERZ724513 (study PRJEB28724, sample SAMN07190883) | activated sludge metagenome | isolation source: activated sludge of sewage treatment plant in Hong Hong | place: Hong Kong | collected 2016-03-17 ... | reverse complement strand
GAGTCGGCCAGCGTTTGCAGCAGCGCCGCATCGGCCCGCGAGAGCTGCGCCAGGCGGGTGGACTGGATGAGCATCAGCCCGGCGAGGATGCCGTGGGCGACGAGGGGCACGGCCAGCCCGGCCCGCAACGGCGGCGCGTCGGCCGGCACGGCGATGCCCGGCGGCGGGCCGAGGAAGGGCAGCGGCTCGCGCTCCGACAGGCCCTCGTAGATCAGGGCGCGGGCCAGCCCCAGGCCGATCTCCGCCCCCTGCCAGCCGTGGGCGGCCAGCACCTGCGCCCACTCGGCCGAACGGCCATAGTAAAGCACACCGCGATCTGCTTTACATAACTCCACGGCCGCGCGGACAACGCGCGCCCCCAACTCGCTCAGGTCGCTCCAGGTGATGAGCGCCTGGCCGATGCCCTCCAGCGATACCAGTTCGCGCATGCGCTGCTTCAGCAGGCGATTGGCGGTGTCGAGTTCGGCCGTCTTGCGCTCCAGCGCCGCGCCGAGGTCGGCCGCCGTCCGCGTCGTGGCCATCAGCAGGGCGTGGGCGCGGCGCAACTGGTCGCCCCCGAAGTTGAGGGCGTCGCTGAGCGCCAGTTGGCCGCGTTGGGCCAGCATCCAGACGTAGGCGCTCATCGGCAGCCGGCTGTGATGGGTGTCCGGGTCGGTCCCGGGCGGCAGGTGGAAGAAGTCGAACACGGCCGCGTCGCTCTGGCGGCCGGTTGCCTGGCAGGCGTCGCAGCGGCCGGGGGCGTAGAACGCGCCGCCGTCGTCGGGCGCGTGGAGAGCGGCCAGGTCGGGGTAGCGCCGGCCGAGCGCCTCCAGTTGGGCCAGTTGCTCGGCCGACACGTCGGCCGGCTGCCGGCAGATGGGGCAGAGCGTCGGCAGCCGCTGGACGCTGAGCACCCAGCGCAGGGCGGTCAGGTCGGCCGGGGTCGCGCCCAGGTCGCGCAAGTAGCGGACGAGGTCGGCGCCGGCGTAGAGCGTGTCCATCTGGCTGACGACGATAGCCCCGGTGTGGGCCAGGGCGAAGGCGGCGGACAGGTTCTCGGCCGTCAGCCGGTCGATGACGATGACGCCCGGCCGCGCGCCGCCCAGGCCGCGCAGGGCCTCGTCGTAGGTCAGCGGCGGCTTGACGGCGACGAACTCCAGGCGCGACTTGAAGCGCCGGGCGACGTGGAGCACGCCGCGGTCTTCGCCGACAACGACGCAGCGGCGGCCGGGGTGGGCGTCGAGTAATTCGCTGACGAGAACGCGGAAGATGGTCGTCCGGCCGCTGGGCAGGAAGTGGGGCAGGGCGTCGCCGGGGCCTTCCAGCGCCGGCCGGCTGTCCAGCCCGGCGACGAGGATCAACCCGCGCGGCTCGTTGACCAGTTCGCGCACCAGCCCATCGATCTGCGGCAGGTGGGCGAAATCGCTGAAGCGGAGCATGGGGGTAAGTATAGCCCAAAAGGCGGCGGAAGGGGCGCGGCGAGCAAGGCCACGGGCGCGCGGCCAAACAAAAAGCGCGGCGCGAGTTGGCTGCTCGCACCGCGCCAAGGGAGTCGTCGCCCGTCCGGCGGGCTGGCACACTCAACCGGACGGGCGGCCCACATGGGGCAGTTCGCCCCCTACGAACCCAACGTACCGAGGACGACGAGCGCGGCCACGACGCCCAGAACCAGCAGCGCCATGAAGATCACCGACACGCAGCCGCGTCCTTCCGCCTCCAGCGTCTCATTCCGACGCTCGTTCACGTAGACCACCGCCGGCGTCGGCGGTGGAGTTGTCCCGCGCCGATCAAAGGCGCTCGCCGTAATCGTCATCCCGAAGGCCATCCCAGCCGCGAAGGCCACTGCCACCCAAACCAGCGGATCGTTCATTGTTCCTCTCCCTTGCCGGCTGTGCCGGCGACACAACAGGTCGATTCTGGAACACTCGCGGATATGGTTGCCCGTCACGTGGGCATTGGTAAATGGTTTCGGGCGTTGTTTACCCTTGAATGCATTATCCTAGTTGGGACGGGGGGAGGAACTAACACCTGCGGGGCGCGGCTAACGATTGCCTGCCTGCGGCCGCGGCCGGCTAACAGCCGGCTAATGGCCAGGGGAAAGGACTAACGACGGGCTAACGAAGGGGGTCTAGATGCTGGGCGGCGGGGTGTCGGGGCGGCCGTCGGGGAAGAGGATGTAGCCGCCCTGGCAGGTGGCGAGGTAGCGCTCCGGCGCATTGCCCAGCCGCGCCCTCAGGGTGTTGATCAATTGGGGGACAAAGTTCCGATCAAAATCGGCGGGCTGTGGTGGGCGGCGATCGGGTTGCTCCGGCAGAGCGGGGCGCTCCGGCAGACCGTGGCGGACGATGTCTTCCTTGGAGCAACAGTGCCGGGCGTTGTTATACAGATAGAGCAGGCAACTGAATTGCCTGGGCGTTAGCTCAATTAGCTGGCCGTTGAGAAAGACACGCCGGGAAGGTTGGTCAATGTAGAGACCAGGCGAGGGCGAGGGGGCGTCGTCGGGCGCGTCGCCGCCCAGGCGCTCGGCCAGCAGGCCAAGGTCGAGGCAGGCGCAGGCGGCCCGCAGATCGTCCCCGCTTTGGGGCGGCGGCACAGCCAGAACGTAGGCAACAGTCTCATAGAACATGGCCCGGAGATACGCGGTCATGTCGTTGCCGAATTCCTGCGCTACGCCCCGAATCTGCTTGATCGCCGTCACGGCCTTCTTCGGTTCACTGATGTCGAGCCGAGTGTCCAGCTTTGTTGGCCGCAGCAACTCCTCCTCCATTTCGGCAAACTTGATTAGTTTGTCGAAGGCGTGCAACTCGAACTTCACTTGCGCCTCTAACGCCGCCAATGTTGACAGCAGCGGGCCGTGGCCTATCTCGGCGTAGTCGGTTAGCCAAACGTTACGGCCGCTGGGCGCAACGAGGATGGCATCGGTCGGCGGCGTGCCACACGACGCACCGATTGTCAGCGAATGTTCGAATTGCGCCGGGCCTGGCCGGGCCAGAAAGTTAGCTGGGTCAGGTAGGTCGCGCTTGGGGTTGTTCGCCTGCGTGATGATGAGGCGGTCGCCGCTCAGGGTGATGGATGCCTGGTTGACCGCCGCCGCCGCCCGGCCGTGGGTCTGAATCGCCTGGCGCAACAGGGCGGGGCTATTGTCGGACAGCCCGGCGCGCTCACGCAGCAGGCGATCGGCATTCTCGCCCGCCGCTGCTTGCTGCAAGTGTGGATTGACCGGCTTGCGGCTTTCAAGAACCTTATCGACACAGACGCGCAGATCGATCGCGCTGTTCGTGTCATTATAGAAGTCGCGCAGCGAACGCGTTTGGCTGATCTGCGCCCCGGGCAGTTCCAGCGTCTCGGCCGCGTAGCGCAGGGTCTGGAGCGGGTAGGCAGTGTTGATGACGTGGGCATGGCCTGGCGGGGCGTGTTCGGGCATCCGCTGTCGGCGCGCCTCGCCGACGCGGGCCATATCGGCCACACGGCCGAGAATCACGATCCGATCGTGAATATCGCCGTCACGCCAACCGATGACGGCCAGGGCAAGGCGGCCTTCCCGCAACCATACCTGACGCTCCACGCGGACGCGGTCGTAGTCGCGGAAGGCAATGCGCAACAAGTCAGTCAGTTCGTCGCAATGCTCCTGTAGCTCCTCAGGGTGATCGCGCCAGTAATCTTGTGCGCGCTCCGGGTTCAGCGCGGCGACCAGGCCATGTTCGAAGGCGAAGAAGGGCCAGGGGTTGGCCAAACGCCAGTTGATGTCCGAACACTCGTCAAGCGCTTCGTTGATTTTCTGAACCAGCGCGCGCCAATCGTTGTCCTTGTTCAGATAGCCAACCGCCGGCGCCAGGCGACGACCTCCCCGTTGCCTAAGCGCGTCGTTGATATCCTCCGCGTTCCTCTCTTTGGAGGTCACTACTAACTTGATTAACTCGGCGTATTTTGGGTCATGAACGAGAGTGAGGCCGGAGATCACTGGCCGCGCGCCCTCGTCTCTCGGATCCATGAACACATCAATGGCAGCCAAATGAATGTAGTGCGTGTCCAGCAGTTCGCGCGCGGCCTCAAGCGTCGCGGCGATGTGGACAATGAAGCTGCCTTCGTTCTCCATCAGCCGCTTGCGATTGGTCAGATAATCCTCTTCGTCGTCTATCAGCAACACACGCCTTTTCATCGGGTTACTCCTTCGATGATACAGGTAATCCAGCCACGATCACGGGGAAAGCCAGCGTGAAAATTGTTCCGCGCGGGATATTATCCTCGTCCCACACACGCCCGCCGTACTCGTCCATGAGGGCTTTGGCAATGTACAGTCCAATCCCGTCACCCAACTCGCCCGCTTCCTTGGGCACGAGGTCTTCATACAATAGCGGCCGGCGTTCCGGGGCAATGCCGGGGCCATTGTCCGCGAAACGCATTTCGATGAAATTGTCAACGCGCCGGGTAGCGATGTCAATACGCGGCTGAGGTTTGCCGCGCAAGTAGCGCCCCGCGTTTTCGAGGATATTTTCGACGATGGATTCAAACTCTTCGATATCGACACGAATTCGGTCTTCCTCCGGCGCGGTGTAGTCTTCGACAATAGCAATTTGCCGGCGCGTCTCACTGACCGACCACTCGGCCCGAAGTTGCTCGGTCGTATGCCGTAATAGATCGTTGGCCGCGAGCGGTTGGACTACCCGCTCCGGTGATGTCTTCAGAGGGCGGCGCTTGATGGCCTCGGCCTGGCGGCGTATCTGTTGCATTAGCGTGGTGACGCCTGTGCCTTCCGTATCTTTGTGGCCCAGGTCTAACTCCAATACGTCCACCGATTCGATGATGATCTGCGCCTTCTGACGCACGTGGTGCATCCAGCTGTGCGTGACCGCGCCAAGCCTTTTGAGCATCACGCGATTCGCCTGACGCTTCTTCGATGCGATCAGTTCCTCGGTCAGGTGCAGATTGTGGATCGTCGTCGCCACCTGCTCCGCCAGTATCGTCACCAGGTTCTGGTCTTCGACGGTGAAAGCGTCGGGAACCGTGCTTTGCAGGTCCAACACCGCCAGCAGTTCGCCTTCATATTCAACCGGCACGGCCATCTCTGAGGCGGTGTCAGGCCACAGCAAATGATAGATATTGTGGTTGTTGACGTCGTCGGCATAGTAGGGCCGGCGTGTGACGGCAACCCGGCGAATGATGCCCTTCTCTTCGTTCAGGGCGATGTAGGGCCGGCCTTCGCCCGGCGGCTGCGGGATGCGGCGCATGCGCAGACGCGCTGCCTCCGGCTCATAGTGGCCCAGACCCAGGCGGATGCCGATCTCGTGCCGCTGGAAGATGCCGTCAAGTTCGCCGAAGATAGCCTGCAGGAAATCGTCCAGATTGTGGCAGGTGTTGACCTGGCGGCTGATGCGGGCGACGATCTCCCGCTGCCCCAGATGCTCGGCGGCCTGGATCGACACCGCCGCCACGGCCGCCAGCCGCTCCATAGCCGCCATGTCCTTGTCGGTGAAGTGCGCCCGCTGCGGGTGTTCCAGATTGATGACGCCGATGACCGTCGCGCCACGGCTGACGACAACGGCCAGTTGCGACTGGGTATGCGGCTCGAAGGGCCAGTAGTCCTTGTCGTCCGGCGCGTACGGGAGATTCTCGGAGACGCCGCTGAGAGCAACGCGGGCGATAATGCTTGGGCGCCGGGGCGCGTCCAGCCGGATGACGCCGACCTCGTCACGCAACCGCTGCAACGTCTCCGGCGAAGACGCGCCGCGGAACTGCAGGGCTTTGCCGTGCAACAGGGCCACGTGACAGGCGGCGCGGCTATCTGTGGCCCCCACAACCACCAGCGCCTGGCAGGCGATCTCGTGCAATGTTTTATCCAGCTCGCGCGCGTCGCCGATGCTCAGCGCGGCCCGACGCAGCGCCTCCAGCTGGCGGTTGCCGTCGGTCGCGTCGCGGAATTTCTTCTGGCCATAGACGGCCGCCGCGGCCTGATTGGCGAAGGATTGAATTGACTCGAGTTCGTTTTCATCGAAGTGATGGGCCTCGCGATAGTTGACGAGCAGCACACCCACACACTCGCCGCGCGAGCGCAATTGCAGCCCCACGCTGGCCCGGATGCCCTCCTGGCGGACGAAGTTGCCCTGCATCAGGGCGGCGTTGTGGCGCGTTGTGTCGTTCAGGAGGCGATAGGGCGCTGCCTGTAGACCGATGACCTCGTAGAGCGCGGAGTCAAGCGGAATTTCGTCCGGCGGGCGTACGGAGTCGGGCACGCGCTGGTTGTCGATGTGGCTGCCTTTATCGGTGAAGCGTCGCGTAGCGGCGTCGTAGGCATAGACCGTGACAACTTCGGCCCCCATCGCGGCGGCCACGCTGCTGGCGATAGCGTTCAGCGCCGGCTCCAGCTCTTCCTGAACGACTTTGGCGGCCACCTCCGTCGTTGCGCGCCACACGCGCTCGCGCTGCTCGTCGCGCTGGCGCAACTCGGCCACCTGTCGCTCGCGCTCGGCGCGCGACCGGTCACTGTCGATGGCCACGGCGGCGGCGGCGGCCAGACTGCCCAGCCCCTCGCGCATCCCTTCGCTCAACGGCGCGCGGATGATACGGTTGTCGGCCAGCAGCAGACCGAGCGGCCGGTTGTCGATGATCAACGGGGCCAACAGCAGGGGGAAGTCAGGGCGATACGTCTCGCGCAGCGCGCGCGGCAGCCTGGGTTCGTCCATCCGCTTCAGTTCGAGAACCTCTGCTTGCCGCATCTGTGCCAGTAGCCAGTCATCGCCCGACAGGGGGACGCGCCGGCCGGCGATGGCGCGATGCAGCGGGGTGTGTTCGCTGCGGAACCGGCCGGCTTTCAGGTCGTGGCAGTAGTTGCCAAAGGTGGCGCTTCCTTGGCGCTGGATGGTCTCGTAGTCGGCCTGGGCCTCGGCGCGGTTGAAATGGCCAATGGCGGTGTGGCCCACCAGCGCCGGGCCGGCCGGGTCGCTCTCGTCCAGCAACCACAGCGCGGCGCAGTTCATCTGATGGCCGAAGTTGGCCGTGACGGCGGTCAGCACCATGTGGAGCGTGTCCTGTAGCGCGGCCCCGTCGCGGATTTCGACGTTGATGCGGTGCAACAGCATGAGTTGGTCAATGCTGCGCTGGCTCATGGACATCGCCTGAGAGGTGCGCAGCTGGCCGGCGGCCTGATTGACATAACGCGACAAGATATTCTCGTTGCTCTGGTCGCAGAGGCGCGGCTGCCGGCCCAGCAGCAGCAGAATCGCGCGCACTTCGTCCCTGATCAGCAATGGCGCGGCGACGGAGGTGCTGAAGTCATACTCGCGCAGGGGCGGGTCCACTTCCAGCGTGTCGTCATAGCGGCCACAGCGGACAACGCGGCCCTCGCGCGCCGCCCGCCCAGCCAGGGACAGCCCATAGGGCCAATGCAGCGTGGTCGGTGGCGTTGGCAGGCCATCATGGGCGATGAGTTCGAGCGACTTCTGATCGCGGTGATTGAGGATCAGGCAGGCGGCATCGCAGCCCATTACTTCGCGGGCGCCGCGAACGATCTGGTAGTTCAGCGTTTCGGCGTCGTTCGTCTCGCGCAGTTGGCGCGCGGCGCGCTCCAGGCTGTCCAGTTGCCGGGTTGTGCGCTCGGCCTCGCGATAGACGTTGGCATGGTCGAGGGCGATGGCCGCCCACGACGCGAACATCAGGGCGTAGGTCTCGTCCTCGTTGTTAAAGGAGCGTTCCTTGTCGAAGTCGATACTGAAGGACCCCAGCAGCCGGTTTTCGGCGGCGACGACGGGGACGATGAGCGTGGCGCGGATGCCCTGGCTCAGCAGCAGCTCGCGCACAGGCCCAAGGTCGTCGCATTGGGCGACGGACGGGACAGGCAGCGGCCGCCGCTCGCGGATCAGCCGCTGCTCCAGTCGCACGTCGCGCAACTGGACCCGCGCGCCAAGCGTGCCACGTTCGTGCGGCCACTCGGCGATCACTTGGCCGGTGGAGTCGTTTTCGCTGAACCGGAGTAGGCCGCTGTGGTCGGCTCCGAAGAACTTGACCGCGGCGACACAGGTCTGATTGCCGACCGTAGCGGTGTCCAGCGACGAGGCAATCTCGCGGGCCAGTTCCTGCAACGTCTGCAAGTCGCCGGCCTGGTCCTTGATTTTGAGGTAGTCGTGGACGATGTCGAGCGCCGGGCCGGCCCAGCTGGCCAGGGTTTGCAGCCCGGTGGGCCGGTCGCTGCTGAAGTGGTTGGCCTCGCGGCTGTAGACGATCAGCGCGCCGATGAAACCGGCCCGGCCGACGACCGGCGCGGCGGCCAGCGAAGCCAGCCCCAGATCAAACAGGGGGCGGTCCTGGGCTACGTCGAGCGCCAGATGCACGACAGGTGGGCCGCCGGCGCTAATGGCTTCAACCAGGCGGCGGTTGGCCAGGGGCGCGCGGGCGTCGTCGGGCGGCGCGTCCAGGTAGTAGGCGCGCCAGCGGTCGGCGGCGGCGTCATAGAGGGTCAGGGCGGCGGCGGTGGCCTCCAGGTGGCCGGCCGTGGCCCTGAGGATGCCCTGGCAGGCGACCTCCTCCGACTCTAGTCGCGAGAAGATGGCGCGGCTGAGCGCCCGCAGCCGCGCCTGTTGGGGGGCAAGGTTGATGAGTTGAAACAACTCAGGTTCTTCAACAGTGCTCCTGCTCACGTAGCCGAAAGCGCCGGCGGCCACGGCGCGCTCGCGATCCTCGGCGGCATAGCCGGTCAGGACAATGCCCTCGATGTCGGGGTAGGTCTGGCGAATCCGGCTCAGCAGGGTGATGCCGTCCGGCTCGCTACCCAGGTGCTGGTCAATGAGAGCCACGTCGTACCGGCCGTGGCGGTCGGCGACCAGATCGAGGGCGGCGCGGCCGTCGGCGGCCGTGTCCACATCGAAGTAGCTCGATAGCCCGACAGCCATTTCATCGAGGTAACCGGGTTCGTCATCGACGAGTAGCAGGCGAATGCGTTCAGCAGGCATGGTCAACTCGCAGCGGGTAACTCGACGACAAAGGTCGTGCCCAACAACATGCGACTTTCCTCGACGTAGATGCGGCCGTTCATGTCTTCGACAAGCGCGCGGGCGATATAGAGGCCCAGGCCCGATCCGTCCTCGCGGGTGGTCATGCCCATCGTGAAGACCTTTTCCCAGTTGTCATGGTGGATGCCGGGGCCATTGTCGCGGAAGCGGACGCGCAGCCAGGACGCGCCGTCGATGGTGACGGCCGTGGCGTCGATGCGCAGATGGCCGTGGCGCTCGCCTGTGCCGGCGGCCCACTGGATGGCGTTGATCATGAGGTTGAGGAAGACGAAGTGCAGGCGGTTGGGGTTGGCGGCCGCCGGCGGCAGAGCATCATCGGCCACGATGCGGATGTGCAGCTTCTTGCGCTCCGCTTCCAGGGACACCTGGTGCGCGTCGGCGCGCAGGACGTGGGTAAGCGCGGTCGTTGCGTCGCCATCGGCCGACTTGAGCTTGATGATGTTGGCGCTGGCCTCACGCAACTGGCGGACCCTTTCGGCCATGCGCGTCAGGGTGGCTTCCAGCGGGCCAGGGTCGCTGCCAACGGCCACCGCGGCCAGTTGGCGGCGCGCGTTTCTGACGGCTTGATCGAGTATGAGACCCTTGTTGGCGATTTCGTGGGAGATGGCTGAGGTTAGCTCGCCGGTGAGCAGCAGTTGGCCGGCGGCCAACACGCGCTCGTCGAGCACCTGGCTTTCCAGCACGCTTTGCAGCAGGACGGCCACGGCCAGCGCCTCGCGCAAGCGATTGCTGCCGAAAGTGTCGGGCTGGCGGGTGAACAAGAACAGGGCGTGTTCGACCACGCCGCCCGCCTCAAGCGGAATGCCGATGCAGCTTTCGAAATCGACAACAGCCAGCAGGTTGCGAAAGCGCCCGGTGCGGTCGCTGGAAACGCGCCGCCGCAACAGCACTTCGTTTTCCCGGATGACATCGCCCACCGGGCTTTCGGGCAGGAGGTAAAGCCCTTCGCCTTGAAGGACAGGCGCGCCGTCCTGGGTGATGATGCTGACGACCCGATTGGCGGCGTCGAGGCGGAAGAGGACGGCCAGATCGGCCCCCAGCGACGCGCGCAACCGGGCCACGCCGGCGCTCAGCCGCTCGGCGGGCGTGCGCTCGGCGCGCAGCGAGCTGGCCAGGGCGCGGAAGCTCTGCGCCTCGGCGGGCAGCTCGGCCGCCCTCGCCGGAGGCAACACCAGCCGCTCGCCGCGCGCCAGACGATGTAGATCGACAAACAACTCCTGCATGTCCAGCTTGCTATAGGCCAGACCGACGCCCAGCGCCCGCAGACGCTCGTACTCCTGCGCCAGCAGGTCGGGTACGCTCATGACCGCGATGGGCAGTTGGTGGCCGGCGTCATTCAGCTGGGCGATGAGTTCCAACCCGTTGACGGTGGGCATATCCAGGTCGATGAGAGCCAGGGCAAAGGAGTGCCGGGCACACAGGGCCCGGGCTTCCTTAGCCGAGAACGCACCCACGGCATCGTAGCCGGCATCGCGCAGCATCTGCAGGAGGGAATCGCGCACGTCGTCCTGGTCTTCGACGACGAGGATGGGGCCACCCAGATCGGCGGCCACAGCTGGCCTCGGCGGCGTGGTCACGTCCAGCGGCGGAATGTCAACGTGCTGGGCGTCGCCGGCCAGGCGATCGACAATGTCCTCCGACGTGGCCAGCCGCGATGCCCAGCGGCGCACGCTGAGCAGCAACCGCGCCCGGCTCTTGTCCAGATGGATGATCGCGGCTTCGGTGCGGTCGCCGGCCCAGAGGGCGTCGGTCGGCGCGCCCAACTCATCGCCGGGGATGTAGCCATCGACGCCGGGAATGTGCTCGACGAGAACGCTGTCGGCGAAAACGTGTTTGACCGTGACGGGGATCACGTCACCGACGTGGTACTTATCGGCGAACGCGGGCCACGGGTCGGTTTGCAGGCGACGCAGACTCAGTTCGATGTGGCGGCCTGGCTCGGCCGGTTCGATGACGACAGCGCGGATGACCTGCCCGACGCTGACGACGGTGCGGGGATCGATGTTGGTCGAGAGAGTCATCTCGCGGCGGCGGAGGTAGCCTGTCCGGCCGCTCTCCAGTTCGACAAACGCGCCGAACGGCAGCACCTGCCGGACTGTGCCGCTAATGATCTCCCCAATACGACCGTCTTCTTGCGCCAAACAGACCTCCCAACACTCACCCTTGACGGTAGTGTAGCGCAGGGGCGGCCTTTTGGCGCTAACAGTTGGCTAACGGTTTTGCCGCTAGGGATTCGCCAGTCGTCGCGCGGCTTCGTCGTCCAGCAGCCGCACAAACTCCTCATACAACCCCCGCGCCCGCTCCGGTGTACCGTGGATGCAGGTGACGCCCAGCCGGCCGAGTTGCCCCACGCCGCTGAACATGTGCAGCACCACGCCCGTCTGGCACGTCTGGTCGAACGTCAGCCGGTGAACGCTGATCAGGTCCAGCAAATCGTCGGCGGTGAAGATGCGGTAGGCGGGCGATTCGACGTGGTCGCTGGCGACGTAACAGCGCTGTTCGCCCTGCTCGGTGGTGAACCGGCCCGTCTCCGGGTCGTAGAGGCCGTCGGTCAGGTATTGCAGCGTCAGGAAGGGGTGGGTCGTGCCCCCTTTGCGCAGGTTGACCTCGATGGCGTAGGCGTCCCAGTCGCCGTCGGGGCGTTGCACGGTCAGGAAGTCGAGGGCGAAGCGGCCGACGATGCCCTCACGCACGAAGCGGTCGCCGATCTTGACCGCCTCGCGGGTGATGAGGCGGCTGTAGGCCGGATCGGCCGGGAAGATGGCTCCCAGGTAGCTCTGGCCGCTGGGGCCGCCGAGCATCTGGTCGTGGGTGGAGAGGATCTCGACCTTGCCCAGCGGCGAGATGCGCATCTGCACACTGGGGCTTTGCTTCACGTCGCCCTCGATCATCTCCTCGACAATGGCCCCCTGCGCGGCGACGCCTTGCAGGTAGGCGTCATAGGCCAATTCCGGCAGCTCGAACTGCATCGCCCGCAGGCGGCCGGCGATGGCCTCGGTCTCGGCCGCGTCGCCGGGCGCGGGCAGTTCGCGCAGATCGACGACGGCGTTGCCCATGCCGGAGACGCCCTGATTAAGCTTGGTGATCACCCGGCGCAGCGCCGGCCGCTGTTCACGCATACCGGCGATGGCACGGACGAAGCCGGCCTCGTCGTCGATGTTCTCCACGCCCAGCGGGTGCGGCAGCCCCTCTTCGGCAAAGAGGCGGCGCGCGCCACTCTTGCCGCCCAGGGCGAAGTAGCGCGGGTCGGCGGCGTACATGGGAATATCCAATTGCAGGGCCAGCTCGCGCTCCAGGTCGGTCGTCAGGAAGGGCACGAGGTGGGCGCGGTCGGGATTGGGGATCAGCTCGCGGATGCGGCGGACGAACCACGGCCGCTCCAGCACCTTGTAGACCAGGGCCTTGTCGGAGCCGTCTTGCGGGGCGATGGCGAAGAGGCGCTTGCGGGCGTTGCTGACGGTGACGTCGGGCAGGTTGTGGAGGTAGTAGTCGATGACCAGCGGATCGATCGCCTGCGAGGTCAGGTAGATCATGCGCAGGTTCGGCTGGCGCAGCAGGAAGGTCATGAAGAGGAAGCGCTCTTCGTAGATCTGGTGCATCGGGCCGGGCACGTCGATCTCGGCCGTCAGCGAGGGCAGGACGATGAGGGTATTGGCGTCCTGCACTTCGCCGCCGGGGTCGGTGCGGCCGATCAGCCGCCAGAGGGGGGCCAGCTTCTCTTGCAGCGCGTCGAAGCGGGCCGCGCGTTCGGGAGTCAGAGGGGGGATAGCGACAAGTTGCTTGGTATGCACGTGTTCTTCTCCTGTCGGTGATGAGTGGTCGGTGGTCGGTGACCAGCTACTATCCACTGCTCACTGCTCACTGCTCACTGCTCACTGCTCACTGCTCACTGCTCACTGCTCACTGC
>ERZ724513.1233-NODE-1233-length-12892-cov-4.609800_pt1 | contig 12892 bp, 6 predicted proteins | sample MGYA00376046_ERZ724513 | MGnify/ENA primary metagenome ERZ724513 (study PRJEB28724, sample SAMN07190883) | activated sludge metagenome | isolation source: activated sludge of sewage treatment plant in Hong Hong | place: Hong Kong | collected 2016-03-17 ... | reverse complement strand
TACACTCTTTCACCACCTACATTCAAATCCGCCGGCCTTCTTCCGGAAAGTGGCGGTGGACCGCGCCCTGCTCATCAGCACCGGGGCCTCCGACTGGGTCGGCTCGAACGGGGGCGCGCGGAAGGTCGACGGCGGCTTCCGCGTCAGCGCCCGCAAGGCCCCGGCGAGCGGGTGCGAGGTCGGCCAGCTCCTCGTGACGAGCGTCCGGTGGGACGACGCCCCCGCGGGCCCGCGCGTCCTCCACTTCGCCCTGCCGATGTCGGCCGAGGGGGTCCGGATCGAGAGGACCTGGGACACGCTCGGCCTCCGCGCGACCGGCTCCCACACCGTCGTCCTCGAGGAGGTCTTCGTCCCCGACGCGGCCGTGACGCTCGACCGCCCCGCCGACGTGTGGCATCCGGTCTGGAACACCATCCTCGGCGCGGCGATGCCGCTCATCCTCGCGGCCTACACGGGGATCGCCGACGCCGCCGTCGAGCAGGCGGTCGCCGCGGCGCAGGGGCGCTCCGGGCACCACCTGCACCAGCTCCTCGGCGAGATGCTGAACGCGCACACCACGGCGGCCGACGTCATCGACGCGATGTTCCGCGACGCCGACGACCTGCGGTTCCCGAACACCGACGCGTTCGCGGCCCGCGCGCTCTCCCGAAAGACGGTGGCGTGCGACGCCCTGATCGCGACGGTGCGTCTCGCGATCGAGGCGACGGGGGGCGCCGGCTACACCCGGAGCTCCGAGCTCGAGCGGCTCTACCGCGACGTCCACGGGTGCCTCTTCCACCCGCTCCCTCGCGCGCGGCAGACGACGTTCAGCGGGCGGGTGGCCCTTGGCCTGAGCCCGGTGGAGTGAACGCCGCCCCAGGCCGGCCGCTGCAGCAAACGACGAACACGAAGGAGAGCGACCATGCGAATCCGCAAGAGTGACGTGCCCGTCCGCATCGACGTCCCCGGCGCCGTGGCCCGGCAGAAGACGGGCTTCGGCGACGCGACGGGATACGGCCCGATCGGCGGCGAGTACTTCTCGCTGGGCGCCGGGACGGACATCGCGCCGCTCCTCAGGGGTCTCGACGGTGACCTCTGCCACGCCCCCCACTGGGGCTACGTCCTGCACGGCGAGTTGACCGTCACCTTCGCCGACGGCACGCAGGAGTCCCCCGCGGGCGGCGACCTCTTCTACTGGCCGCCCGGACACTCCGTGAAGGTGAACGCGGACGCCGATGTCATCCTCTTCAGCCCCGAGAAGGAGCATTCCGAGGTCATCGACCACATGCTGAAGAAGATGGCCGGCTGAGGCGCGCCGCGGTCGGCCCGGTGCCGAAGCGCGTCGTCCGAAGAGCGCGCGCGTATGATCGTCGCGAGGTTCGCATGAACACGCGCGTCCGGTGCGCCTCTCCGTTCCTCCTGCGTTCCCTGCCCGTCCTTCTCGCCCTCGCGGCGCCCGCATGGGCCCAGACGGCGCCACCGGGGAGCGACCCGATGGCAGAGATCGCGAAGAACCTCGCGAATCCCGTCGCCGACCTGATCAGCGTCCCCCTCCAGAACAACTGGGACTACCACCTCGGGACGACGGACGCGACGCTCTACACGCTCAACGTCCAGCCGGTCATCCCGATCGGCCTCGACGACCGGTACATCCTCGTCACCCGGACGATCATCCCGTACGTCTCGTACGAGGCCCTCGCCCCCGGCACCTCGGGCGCGGGCGGCCTCGGCGACACGCAGGCCAGCATCTTCCTCACCACGAGGGAGACGACGAAGGGGGGCTGGCTCCTCGGCGTGGGGCCGATCCTTCAGCTCCCGACCGCGACGAGCCGTTCCACCGGCTCCGGGAAATGGGGCGCCGGCCCGACCGTCATCGTCGTGAGACAGGACCACGGCTGGACCTACGGCCTCCTCGCGAGCCACACCTGGTCGTTCGCCGGGACCGAGAGCCGTGCGAGCGTGAACTCGACCTTCCTCGAGCCCTTCCTGACCTACACGACGAAGACCTACACGACGCTCGGCGTCTTCACGGAATCGGCCTACAACTGGACCGAGGGCAAGTGGACCGTTCCCGTTGAGGCGATGGCCAGCCAGGTGCTGATGCTCGCCGGGCAGCCGTTCAGCATCACGTTCGGCGGCCGCTACTGGGCCGAGTCGCCCGCGGGCGGGCCGGACTGGGGCCTGCGCCTCGCCCTGACCCTGATCTTCCAGGAAAACAAGGAGAAGGCCGGCCCCTGAAGGCTGCGCGCATCCGAAGCGAAGGCCGCCGAACCCGACGTCTGATCAGCCAGCGAGCACCGCTCCGGTCGTGCGGGTCGCCTGCGGTCGAGCGACCGAATACTGAGATACTCCGCCCAGAAAAGAAGCGGAGTCATCACTCGTGGCGCTCGAGCCAGGTATCCGTCTCGGCCCGTACGAGATCCTCTCGCCCCTCGGAGCCGGCGGGATGGGGGAGGTCTATCGGGCCCGGGATACGCGGCTCGGACGCGAGGTGGCGCTCAAGGTCCTCCCGGAATCGGTCGCCTCCGACGCCGAGCGCGTCACCCGTTTCGAGCGCGAGGCCCGCCGGCTCGCGTCGCTCAACCACCCGAACATCGCCACGCTGCACGCGTTCGAGGAGGTGGGCGGCGTCGGCGTCCTCGTCATGGAGGTCGTCGAGGGTCCGACGCTCGCCGAGAGGCTGAAGGAGGGGCCGCTGCCCGCCCGGGAGGCCGTCGACTACTTCCGGCAGGTGGCCGACGGACTCTCCGCGGCCCACCGGAAGGGGGTCGTCCACCGGGACCTCAAGCCCGGGAACCTCAAGATCGCGCCGGGAGGGCGGGCGAAGATCCTCGACTTCGGCCTCGCGACGACCGTCGGTCCCTCCGGCGGCGACGCCGCGGACTCTCCCACCGTCTCCCACGGGCTGACGGCGACCGGCGTCATCCTGGGGACGGCTCGCTACATGGCACCGGAGCAGGCCAGGGGACGGCCCGCCGACGAGAGGTCCGACGTCTTCTCCTTCGGGGTGACGTTCTACGAGGCGCTCACCGGGAGGCGCGCCTTCTCCGGCGACACGGTGACGGAGATTCTCGCGGCGGTCCTCGAGCGCGAGCCGGACCTCGCCGCCCTCCCGCCGGACACGCCCGACCTCGTCCGGTTCCTGCTCCGCCGCTGCCTGAGGAAGGAGCCGGACGACCGGCTCCGCGACATCGCGGAAGCGAAGGCGGTCCTCGACGAGGCGCTCGGTGCGGAGAGCGGAACCTCCTCCCCCGCGCAGGTCCCGGCGGCGGCTGCGCGGCGGGGAGAGACGCACCGGCGGATCGCGCTGGGGCTGGGCGCGCTGGCGCTCGCAGCCCTCGGGGTCGCCGCTGGCTGGCTCCTGACGAGAAGCGCGGGCGTCACCGCGCCGCGGTCCGTCCGCAGGTTCCAGATCGAGCACAGGCACGACGGCGCGCCCGAGGTCTCGCCGGACGGCCGGCACATCGCGTACGCGGACGGCGAGAGGCTCTGGGTCCGCGACATCGACCGGCTCGAGCGTCGCGAGATTCCCGGGGGCGAGAAGGCCGAGGCGCCGTTCTGGTCGCCGGACGGACGGACGCTCGGGTTCTTCGCCGGAGGACTCCTGAAGCGGGCGCCGGTCGAAGGTGGACCGGCGAAGACGGTCTGCGAGCTGAAGCCTGCAGGGGAGGTCCTGGGGGCAACCTGGAGCCGCTCCGGCGCGATCGTCGTGGCGCTGGGGCCGGCCCTCGGCCTCTACCAGGTCTCCTCGGAGGGGGGCGAGCTGCGGCCGCTGCTCCGGCCGGACCCGGCGAAGGGTATCTTCGACTTCCACGTCCCGAGGTTCCTGCCCGACGACCGCTCCCTCCTCCTCGTCGTGCATCCCCTGACGGGGTTCCAGTTCTACCTCGCGGCCTGGGACGGACAGACGCTGCGACGTCTCCTGCCGGAGTCGTCACCGCCGGCGGACGGCCCGGTCTACTCGGGGAGCGGGCACATCCTGTTTCAACGCACCGACGGGACCACTTCGCTCCTCGCCGTTCCGTTCGACGCTTCGAAGCGGACGGTGACCGGCGAGCCGATCCACGTCGCGGAGAACGCCGACAGCCCGAGCGTCTCCGCCGACGGCGTCCTCGTCTACAGGACGGGAGCGAGCTTCCTGAAAGACCTCGTGCTCGTCAGCCGCTCCGGCGGGCTCGAGCGGACGATCAGTTCGGGGCACGTGCAGGTCGACTTTCCCCGCGTCTCCCCGGACGGCACGCGCGTCATGCTGGGGGCCCTGAAGGAAGGGAACGTCGACGTCTGGGTCGAGAGCGTCGAGGGCGGGACGCGGATGCGCCTCACGTCGGCGCCTGCGATGGACGAGCCCGGGGCATGGTCCCCCGCCGGGGACCGCGTCGCGGTCATGTCGGGGCTCCTCTCGGGTGGCCGGGTCGTCCTGATGAACGCGGACGGGACCGGCCGGCCGAAGGAGCTTTCCTTCCAGTCGAGCACGCAGCCGGAGGCCGTCTCCGCGAGCGCGGACTGGTCGCCGGACGGGCGGTTCGTCCTCTACGTCTCGGCCGGGGACCTCTGGTACGGCGACGCCGCCGGGAAGGAGGCGCCGGTCGCCTTCACGAAGACCCCTTTCCAGGAGACGGAGGGCAGGTTCTCGCCGGACGGGCGATACGTGGCGTACATGTCGAACGAGTCGGGCACGTTCGAGGTCTACGTGCGCCCGTTCCCGGAGGGCGACCGGAGGTGGACGATCTCCACGAACGGGGGAGCGGTTCCGCGCTGGAGCCGGCGGGGGGACGAGCTCTTCTATGCCGAGGGGAGCGCCGTCATGGCGGTGTCGGTCTCGACGCGCGACGGCCTCCGCTTCTCGCCTCCGAAGAAGCTCTTCGACGCCGCGACGATCGGAGCGAGCCCGTTCTCCTTCAGCCCGACGTTGGCGACGTACGACCCGATGCCGGACGGGCAGGGGTTCGTCATCGTTCGGGGCGCCCCGCCGGGGGAGAGGAAGATCGTCGTCGTCGAGAACTGGGCGGACGAGCTGAGGAGGCGCCCGTGACGAGCCTCGGCGGCGGCCCTCGAAGCGGCTCTCGACGACCTGCGCGAGGACTTCTCGAGGCCGAATCCGGCGGAGGAACGACCGCCAGAACGCCTCAGACGCTGGCCCTCCCAACGCGAAACGCCGGCCACGTGGGCCGGCGCTCGTCGATCCGCTTTCCCGAAACGGGTCAGCGGGGAGGATCAAGTGGCTCCGCGGTCGGTCGGTCTGGCGAGTGAATTCTCAGAACGGTGCGGCCGGACTCAACCCGAGCGGTGCGCGGAAGTACCTCACCGCCCGCATCTTCGGCCGGTCCATCGATTCCTCACTGCGGAATGCGGGCGCTCTTCGGGACAGGTGCCGGATCGCGAAGGAGCAGCACAGCCAGTGAATCATCCCCTACGCTTCTACAGATACACGTCCGAGCTAGCTTCCGTGGTGAAGACGCCGTCAGTTTGAGCCGCCGCCTCCTATTCGATGACTCGAAACCATCAGTGCGAACTCCCCCCGCCTAGCTTCTTCGGGCCGGGCCGGGCTGCCGGCTTCTTTGCGCCCTTCTTAGCCGCAGGTTTCGCCGGAGCCTTTTTCGCAGCCTTCTTTGTCGCCATTAAGTCGCCCTCCCCTGCTACCAAGTCCACTCGATTCTATACGTGCTGCCCACGTTAGCCATCAAGGCGCGGAAACGGATCGCCTTGAAGGAGCTGGAGTCGGATTCTTCGAGGCTCAGCTCTTTCAAGAAACCGCGTATGCCGCCCGACACCCGGTATGCAGTCACATCTGTCGGAGGCCGCGACGCCGGAAACAAGATCTCTACGGACAGGCTGACGCCCGGGTACAAGACCTCAACGAAGTAGAACTCATGATTTTGAGTGTAGGAGTCGACATATCTATAGGACACAGTTCGGGAATACCGTCGCAAGGGTCGAAGTGAACGGTTGAACTCTTGCGAGTATCGAGCAGAGCCAGGATGCGTCCCGCTCTGCCATGTGTTTGATGCTACCCCGGCGACTTCGGCCTTGAAATCCTCTAACTTCCCATCAAAGTTGACGGTCTCGTCGAACCGCGTGATGTGTTCCCAAAGGGGTGCAAATTGCTGTTTCTTCGTCAGTGTCGCCGTCTTTCCGGCCACATCGCTGAGCTCAAGCCGAATCCCAGTTTGGGTGCAGAAGACTGGTGATCGAAGGACAGAGGATCGAAGGGCCCCGATCACTCCGACACCCGAGAGCAGCGTCGTGACGATCAGCGGCACGAGTCCGAACCGGTCCGCGATGAAGAACGCCAACGAGACGATGCTGGCGAGTCCGGAGAGTAGCGTGAAGACTAGCCATGCGATCACAGGTACCTCCGGACATGACAGGAAAAGCAGGCAGCGCGAAGGAGACAGTACTATAGGAGGACGCCATGTCCTGAGGCCACCGGCAGGATGAGTTCGCCGACATCTTGGTCCGTAAGGTCGGCAAAGCCGGCTGACTGGACGGCCCGCGGCCGGCCGAGCTGAGAACAGACTCGCTCTTCCCGCTCACTCACGCGTTCTCAAGAAAGCCGCCGCTGACGTTCTGCCTCCGCTATCCTCGCTAGAGCATCTCCGATCGAGTCAGCGGATCCGATTTCGTAGAGCTTGCCGTCGGCACGCGCCACGCCGATCGGTCCGTTCCCGACGAGCGCTTCAGCGAAATCGCGAGTCCGCAGAAACTCCTCGGACTCGTAGAAGAAGACCCATCCCCAAGGGGTTTCAAGCGTCCTCTCGTCCACAATCACAGGCACGAAGCCGCCGCGAGCCGTGCGACCCTCGCCGATATGAACGGCGGCGAGTTTCCGAGCGTCAAAGTGCGTGATCATGACTCCCTCGCTACTTGGTTTGAAGGTAGCGCACGTCGCTCCAGGTCGGCCAGAACACGGCTGCCTTCCCGGTCTGCCCATCGAGGAATCGGACGACTCCATCTTGGTTCACAACATTGAAGACGTGGCCGAGCTTCCCAGGCTCACCCATGTACACGATACCTCTAGTGCCGTTGCCTCCGGCATGCACGACCGCCTCAACAGCCTCTCGCGACCCGAGCTTCTGGAATGTCCCGTTGAAGAGCTTCTCGAGAACCGAGATGCGTACTGGGCCGCCCGTGAGTGCCGACGCCGGCCTGCCCGCAAGCAGTGCATCGGTAGCGACAGCACAATTGGCGCAGTTGGTGAGACCACGTTGGGGGTTCACGCTCCTAATGCTCCCGGCCACTGGCATCTGGGATGGGCCTGGCGGCCCCACCAGACCTTCCGTCAGCATCTGTGCTTGCTCGTTGCCCTGCGGTGTCAAGAACCAGCTGAGTAGCGCTGGCGCCTGAGAGCCGAGGAACAAGCCGCCGATTATGACGCCGCCGATGACAAGACGCTGTTGTTCGTAGCGCGCGACTGCTTCGTCGCCATATGCCTGCCGGATCGTCTCTCGGGACATCGCGTCCCACGCGAGATCATCTTCGCGTCCATCCAGATCGACATACTTGAGTGGGTTATTCCTAGCGTAGGTATACCGGTTCCAGCTGGTCGGGTCCTCCGGGCGCCCGCTGAGCTGGTCCGGTGAGAGGAACCGCGCGAACTTGTCAGCGAAGAACCGCGCGTGATCGTAGTGATTGCCGGAGCCCGACGACGAGGTGGCGCCGTCGGGAAGGACCGAGTCCCGCTCCATCATCGCGAACTCGAACCCCGGACGCTCGGATTGAGCCAGCGCCTCGAACCGCTCGCCGAATGCGCGGAACCTGGTGCTGCTGACTACCGGAGCGGTGCTCGCCCCGGCCGGCTTCTCTCCAGTCGTCAGCCGGGGCGTTCCGAGATGGTCCGAGGCGTAGAAGTACCACTGAGGCGTCGGCGAGAGTTCGCGAGAGGCGACCTTGTTGGAGCCGAGGTAGACGCTGAAGCTCTGCGCCGAGGCTGAGGACGAGCCCTCGAGCCACTTCCAGTCCGCGACCGGGCGGTTGGCTTCGTCGCGCTGGGTCAGGAGCCAGGTCCGGGGGCTGGTGCTCCCGGCGCTTGGCGCGAAATAGCCAGAAATATCCAGAATCGCGTCGACAGTCTCGGTGGCAGGTATGTCGGCCAGAAGCCTGAAGGACCCACCCGATGCGAGCTTCCCGAACGCGAGCTCAGCCCGGATCTTCGTCGGATTGACAACTGCTGCCGCCGCAGCGGTCGGCGCGACGTCAGCGGGGTACAGCTTCAGGAAGCCGAATGAGTGAGTTCCGGACACCTGGCCAACGTCGCCACGCGGGGCCGTCGTCAGGTTCCCGACGATTGAGACTGCATTCGCAGCGATCCCGCACGGCCCGGCAGGCGCGCTGAACTCACGGGCCTGTCCGCCTGTCAGGTAAGGCCCACCGTACGGGCCTGTCGCGCCTCTTGTGTCGAGGAGCCGGCAGGGAGTGACCGAGTAGAAGAGGAGGCCGCTCGAGCTCACCTGCGTTCCCGGCAGAACCCGAGCGACGCGCTCGTTGTTCCCGTCGTACAGGTGCCACGACACCAGCGCGCCCAGCCGGGTGTCGGAGGTCCTCCGAGAGAGAGCGTCGTAAGCGAAGGCGTCGGTGACGGTGGAGCCGTCGCTGAAAGACGTCAGGTTCCCCCGCGCGTCGTAGATGCCGTTCACGAGCCTGTTATTCGCAGCATTTGCGTCCAGGAGAACCTGGGCCGGCATCCCCGATCCCTGACCCGTAATCCTCGCGAGGTTTCCGAACCCCTCTTCATTCACGCCGTCGTAGAAGAACGACTCCTTGTGAGCGGACGAGACCGTTCTCCAGTTCGCCACCTTGAGCCGAGAGAGGCGGTCGTACTCGAAGGTGTCCGTCGCGCCCCCAACCGGTCCCATCGAGATCACGTTACCGGAGCCGTCATACGAGATCGTACCGGTGTCGAAGTTCGTACTCGCGCCTGATGTTTGGATCCGGCTCGGCCGAGGCAGACGGTTCGGGTCTGCGGAGACCGTCGTGACGACTCCGTTTCCCGTCGTGTAGGACGCCAGCCCGCCGAACGGGTGGTAGGAAATGCCGGACGCGAGCGTCTGCCCGCCTGACGTGATTCGGGTCAGCGCGCCCGCCGTGTAGAACGAGTTGGTGGACATCGAAGCCCCCGGACCCGACAGGGAGCGGGAAGCGGGCAGCCCGAGACCGTTCCACGTCTGGACCTGCTCCAGCGTCGTGAAGGGAGTCGTCGCCCCAGAGCGGTAGAGGGCCGTCTGTCGTGAAGAAAGCCGGCCGCCGAGGCCGGCGTAGAAGAGGACGTCCTCGACCCGTGCGTTCTCGAAGGAGCCGGGGTTGTAGCCGATCTTCTTCGTCAGCTTCCCGAGATAGGCGTCGGTCCTCGCGGATCCGCCCTCGAGCCCGTCATAGTACGAGCGCGCGAAGTCGATTCCGCCGGAGGACGTCCTCAGTAGGCGGCCAAGCGCGTCGAAGTCGGAGGAGACGGCTATGCCGCCGCCCGTGCGTAGCCAGGCGTTTCCGAGCGCGTCGAAGTTCGAGTAGGTCGTTTGTCCCGTCTCGGGGTCGGAGCTCCCGGTCAAGAAGCCGAAGCGGTTATAGGACCAAGATCGATTCTGCGTGACGGATCCCTGGGCGAACGTTCGATCCGACGTGTAGAGGCAGACCTTGTCCAGAACATTCCATTCGGCGAACGAATGAGGACCGTAGGGCTCGCTGTTTGCCGGCTCGGCGGCCGCGATCACGCGCCCGAAAATGTCGCGCCTAACCGCCTCCCACGTCGTTCCGCTCGAGACTCCATGCGTGATGGTGGATTCGCGGGTGTCGGAGCCGGGAATCGGACGCATAGACGCGTAGTCGTAGTCGTCGTACCACTTCTCGACGAGTATCTGATCCGGCTTCGTCAGGTAATGCGCCCTTCCGAGGAAATCGAATCCGCTGAATGTCGTGAGGCTGCCGGAAGTCGAAGAGAAGCATGTGAACGGGTCGCTTCCGCTGCCGCAGGGCGTCCATTCCGAAGTCGACGTCACGAGCCCCGCGTCGTTCCGAGTCGTGACCCGAACGGCCAGGTAGGTCCCGTTCGTCGCGGTCGGGAGGAGACGGATCTCGCGGATGACTCTCCCGAATCCGTCATAAGCCCACGCCTCGACAGTGCCCGAGCCCTCGGCTGGTATGCCGGGAGAGAAAGAGCGGCTCGCCGGGCACCCAGCGGAAATCCCGCGCAGCACGAGGGCGTAGGGCGGGGCGGTCGGCGCGGATGCGCTCCAGGATCCGTAACAGATCGTCGTCTGGGCGTCGCCGGTGGGTTGAATCGAAGTGAGTCGACCCTGCGGGTCCCAGGTGTAGGTCGTCGCCAGGCCGTTCGGATCGGAGGACGTCGTGACCGTGTCCGTAGAGGAGTCGCGCGTCACCCGAAACTGATACCAGCCGAGGTCCTGGGGAAGCGTCCGCCTCGCGCTCAGGACGAGGCCGTTCTGGAACGTCCTCGTCGTCTCGTAGGTCCCGGATATCGCTCCGGTACCGATGTGTCGCTCGAGAACCGGATCGGGCCCCTCCGGATTCCCGTAGAGGAGTTGGTGCGTGAGACTCGAACCGCTGTCAGAGACCGAGGTAGAGCGGAATTTTCCGTTCGCCGTGTCGAAGTCGAACGTCGTCGTGATGACAGAGGGCTCCCGAGTCGGCGCACCGGCGTCGTAGAGATCCGCCACGGTCCGCGAGTTGTAGAGCTTCGGCAGCCATCGCGGGGACTCCACCGGCGTCCACGTCGTGGTCGTCTTCCTGCCGTACATGCCGCCCTGGAAGAAGACGAGGCTCGGCCCGGACCTCGGAATCTCCGTACTCTGTTCGACGAATTCGTGTGCGCTCGTGTCCCAGCCTTCGTTCTGCCGCGCCCAGCACGCAACGTCGACCGCGGTTACGTCGCTGCACAGGCCTCCGTGCAGGGGGTTCTTCCCGTACCAGGTGACCTCACGGCGCGGCCGTTCAGGGGAAGAACCAGAGAGGTTGGGGATCTTCTCGGCTGTCGTGGAGACACCTTGCGCAGCCTCGGTGACGCCGCAGGGCATCTCGTAAGGTGCCGACGCGTCGTAGCAGAAGACAACGCTCCGAAGGGGCGTGGCGCTGGCCCCGACGTTCGTGCCTTCGAACATCCTCCGCTCGAGCTCAGCGCCTGTCGGCCCGCCCTGGACGTTTACGGTGAAGAAGTGCTTCGTCGCGTTTCTCCCGCCGTTGCCGTTCGGCCGTTCGACGACGACCAGTCGAACGACTCGCGCCATGTCGGGGTCGTTCGAGCCCGAGCTCGTGGGCTCGTAGAAGCTCGACCGGTCGTACTGCGTGTAGCCGATCACGCCGGTCACGCGGTCGTTCTCTCTCCGCCGCCAGACGGAGGGGATCGAATCGATGAAGCTCTGGAAGACGTCGAAGGAGCAGTCCGGATCGGCGAACTGGCGTGTAGCGGGTCTGTTCGCGGAGAAGGAGAAGTCCTCAACCGAAGGGCATCCGAGTGGTCCGTGGAGGCACGGCGACGCGGACAGGTCGCCACCGTACTCGTACTCGATTCGCCCGCCGGTGGGAAGGTCGAGGCTCTGGAGGACGAGGCCTCGATACCCGGAGGCGCCGAGTCCGTACCAGAAGCCATAGACCTGCGAACCGACGGTAATCGAAGACAGGAACGGCGCACGGAATGCGATTGGGGCCATGGAGAGGCTACAGCCCTGGGGCGGACCGCTCTCAAAAGAAGTGCGTTCAAGCCACTTATCGGTCCTGCCGAAGGTGACGAGCAGGCTCTGGGAATGAGCGACCGGGAAGGTGATGCTCTTCAGCACCGGCCAGGTTCTCGAAGGTTCGGGGTCCGCCGCCTCGGTCACGAAGGAGTCCCAGGTGAAGTTGATCCGTCGAGTCCCCATGTCGATGTGGTCGATCTGCCACAGGACATCCGAGCGATAGCCCACCTCGAGCAGGTTCCTCTGATCGTTGTAGCGGTCTTCGATCCTCGTGAGTAGAAACTGCTTACGCTCGGCGGCCGACGCGTAGGGGCCGTCGGAGAAGTCCCAGCCGTTCGGAGACGTGGGCGGGCTGACCTGATTCTCGAACCACCAGCGGCTCCCGTCGGGGACCTCCATGCTCCACTTCTCGCTCGGCGACGTCACGCGATGGAAGCGGGCGTGCATGCTGTCTTCGGGCTCCCAGAGGCCGTTGCCCTTGTCCACGAGCGCGTGAACAGATCCGTCCGGAGCGTGGTAGCGCGGTCGCGCAAAGTCATACGGATCCGGCTGGACACTGCCCGTGATGTACCCCAGCTCGAGACGCCAGCCGGCGCCGAGGCTCGACCGCCCAGAGAGGACTCCGTGCCGAATGGCGGGCTGCAGGTAGCAGGGCTCGACGGGCGTACCGCAGTTTTCGCGATAGAGATTCCAGTAGCGGTTGGAGTAGTTCGCGGTAAGCCGCCACGTGATGCCAGAGCCGAGGGAATACTCCGGCCCCAGGGGGACCGTGAGTTGGACGTCGCCCGAGTAGACGTTGACGTGGTCGATGTCCCCTCCGTCGAAGACCTGATCGGCCTTGAAGGAGGGGAGCGTCTCTTTCGGAACCTGTGCCGACAAGCTCGAAGCGAGGAGGACGAAGGAAGGGACCATGAACAGCCGAAGACGACGGCTTCGGGTCAGCAAGCAAGTGCCTCCTGTGCTGAGATTCGACTCATGAGCGAATGCGGGCCGAATGGGAAGTCTGCGCGGCCGAACGAAGGCAGGTCAAGCAGAGAAAGGCCGGCGAGGCATCCGACCGGCCACAGGGTCGGCGTCGAATCGTGTCGAGCAGCAATCAGATCCGATTGCGGTCGGTTCCGATGCACGCGCACAGGTTCGTCGGAAGGCTCGTTGCCGAAGCTCGCCTGCAGCTGATGCCCGGTGTGGCTCACGCCTCGTGTTGGCCTGCGCTCTCACGAAAGTCGACACTT
>ERZ724513.1231-NODE-1231-length-12915-cov-4.447978_pt1 | contig 12915 bp, 10 predicted proteins | sample MGYA00376046_ERZ724513 | MGnify/ENA primary metagenome ERZ724513 (study PRJEB28724, sample SAMN07190883) | activated sludge metagenome | isolation source: activated sludge of sewage treatment plant in Hong Hong | place: Hong Kong | collected 2016-03-17 ... | reverse complement strand
GACGAAAACGGTCGGCGCGATTTCGCGTACGTTCTCGGGGATGGTCTCGGGGTTCTCGACGAAGTTGAGCCGGGTGCCGGTGTACATCGCAAAGTAGGCACCGCCATTACGCTCGGCAACATGGCACAGCGGCAGGAAGCACATGCGCTCGTCGTCTTCGTTCTGCGCGATAGCCGTGTTGAAGCCGCGCAGCGAATGCAGGATATTGCGGTGGGAGAGCATCGCCCCCTTCGGCTTGCCCGTGGTGCCCGAGGTGTAGATCAGGATCGCCAGGTCCTCGGCGCGGCGTGCGCCGATGCGTTCGCGCAGCTCCGCCTCCGCATCGGCACCCAGCCGTGCCGCCCGCTCGCGACCCAGTTCGCGCAGGCGTTCGAAGCTGATCACCTGCTCGTCGTGAAGCTGGCGCAGGCCCTCGGTCTCCCAGACCACGATCTTGCGCAGGCCGGGCACCCGGTCACGTACTTCCAGCGCCTTGTCGAGCTGCTCCTCGTCCTCGGCGAACAACACTACCGAGTTCGAATCCGCCAGCAGGTACTCGACCTGGCTGGCGGCATCGGTCGGGTAGATGCCGGAGCTGATGCCGCCGCAGGACAGCACGGCAAGGTCGGAGAAGAGCCATTCCTGACGCGTGTTGCCCAGCACCGAAGCGGTCTCGCCGACGGCAAAGCCGAGTTCGAGCAGGCCCAGCGCGGCCTCGCGCACGATGGCTCCCACCTCGCGCCAGGCCAGGCTCTGCCACAGGCCGAATTTCTTCTGCCGCAACCAGATCGCGTCGCCGCGCCTTTCCACCGCATTCCAGAACAGCAGGGGAAGGGTGTCGCCCGGCATCACGACCGCGTGCTCCGCCCAGTAGCGCTTGCCGTCAAGCCGCCACATCGCTCATCTCCATTGCTTCTTCTTTTTCCACCGCCGCTCACCGCGCACGCCCGACTCCTTCATGCCGAGGTAGAACTCCTTGATGTCGTCCTTCTCGCGCAGCGCGGCGCACGTGTCGTGCATGACGATGCGGCCGATCTCGAGCACGTAGCCGTAGTCGGCGTACTTGAGCGCCATGCGCGCGTTCTGTTCGACGACGAGCAGCGTGACGCCACGCTCGCGGTTGATGCGCACCACGATCTCGAAGATTTCCCGTGTCAGCTTCGGCGACAGTCCGAGGCTCGGCTCGTCGAGCAGCATCAGCGACGGCTTGGCCAGCAGCGCGCGGCTGATTGCCAGCATCTGCTGCTGTCCGCCCGAGAGCTGGCCAGCGGGCTGGTCGCGTCGTGCCTCGAGTATCGGGAAATATTTGTAGACATCCTCGATGTCCCGCGCAACGTCGTCCTTGTCGTGCGCGGGGCGGGTGTAGGCGCCCATCAGCAGGTTCTCGCGCACGGTCAGCAGCGGGAAGATCTCGCGTCCCTCCGGCACATGGACCAGGCCCTGGCGCACGATCCAGGCCGGGTCGCGACCTTCCAGCTTTTCGTGGCGGAAGAGGATGCTGCCTTTCTGCGGATCGAGGATGCCCGAGATGGTCTTGAGGATGGTCGTCTTGCCGGCACCGTTGGAGCCGAGCACCGTGACGATGGAACCGGGCGTGACCGACAGCGATACGCCGCGAATGGCCTTGACCGCACCGTAGGCCGCTTCGACGTTGCTGAGCTGGAGGATGGGAGGCGACTCAGTCGTCATCCTGTCCTCCCAGGTAGGCTTCGATCACTCCCGGATGCGACTGCACTTCCGAAGGCGAACCCAGCGTCAGCACCTCGCCCAGGTTCAATGCCAGTACGCGGTCGGAGACGCGCGACACCAGGCCCATGTCGTGCTCGACCATGATCACGGTAATGCCCAGGTCGTGCTTGATGTCCTCGATCCAGAAACCCATGTCTTCAGTTTCCTCGGTGTTGAGGCCGGAGGAGGGCTCGTCGAGCAGCAGCAGCCGGGGCCGCATCGACAGCGCCCGCGCCAGCTCCACCACCTTGCGCACGCCATAGGGCAGGCCGACGACCAGGCTGTCGCGGTAGTGCTGCAGGTCGAGGAACTCGATGACTTCCTCGACCTGGCGCCGGAACTCCAGTTCGGCCCGGCGCACCGAGCCGGTGAACAGGAAGTCCTGCATCCAGCCGGTGTGGCGGTGGCAATGGCGGCCGACCAAGAGGTTCTGCAGCACCGTCGCGTGCTCGAACAATTCGATGTTCTGGAAGGTGCGGGCGATGCCATGGCGGGCCACGACATGGGGCGGCATGCGCGAAATCACTTCGCCCTCGAACCGCACCTCGCCGGAGGTCGGGCGATAGAGCGAGGAGATCAGGTTGAAGATCGTGGTCTTGCCGGCACCGTTGGGGCCGATCAGCGAAAACACTTCGTTGGGCCAGACTTCGAACGACACGTCGTTCACGGCCAGCAGACCGCCGAAACGCACCGACAGATTCTTCGCCTCGAGCAAGGGCGCGGTCATCTCACCCTCTCGGATTTCATGTACGACTTCTGCCGCTTGAACATGCCCTTGCGGTAGAAGGGGAAGATCTGCAGGAAGGTGCGCACCTTGAGCCAGCGTCCGTAGAGACCCATGGGCTCGAACAGCACCACGGCAATCAGGATGACGCCGAACACCGTGGGCTGCAGGCCCGTCTGCTGGCCGATGGCATCCGGCAGCCAATCCTTGCCCACCACGATCACCTGCTGCACGATGAACCAGAACGCCGGCCCGAATACCGCGCCCTGGATCGACCCAAGTCCGCCGATCACCACCATCATGAGCAGTTCGATCGACTGCAGGAAGCCGAACTGGTCGGGCGTGATGATGCGGATCTTGTGCGCGTAGAGCGCCCCGGCAATTCCCGCCAGTGCCGCAGAAAGCGCGAAGGCTACGGTCTTGTAGTAGGCGAGGTTGATGCCCATGCTCTGCGCCGACACTTCCGAGTCGCGGATGGCGACGAAGGCGCGCCCGGTCGGGCTGCGCAGCAGGTTGAGCACGCCGAACACGCAGAACACGGCGATGCCCGTGACCAGGAAGTAGAAATTGACGCCGTCGTCGAAGTCGATGCCGGCGATCACCAGCTTGCCGACTTGAACACCGGCATTGCCGCCGGTGATGCCCTCGGCGCGCACGACGGCCTCCTCGATGATGAAGCCGAAGGCCAGCGTCGCAATTGCCAGGTACATGCCCTTGATGCGCAGCGCCGGCAGGCCGACAACGATGCCGGTGAGGCCCGCCACCAGCGCCGACAGCGGCAGCGACAAGGCGAAGGGCCAGCCGCGTGCCTGCAAATAGGCCTCGGTGTAGGCGCCCATGGCAAGGAAGCCGGCATGGCCGAGCGAGACCAGGCCGGTGAAACCCGACAGCAGCATGAGGCCGAGGCAGACGACGGCATAGATGCCGATGAAGGTGAACTGCGAAAGCGCGTACTCGTTGAGCAGCCAGGGTGCAGCGGCCAGGCCGAGCAACAGCAGGCCGTACCAGAAGCGCTGGCCATTGTGCTTGAACAGCGCAATGTCCTGGGCGTAGCTGGTCTTGAAAAGGAAATGCATGCGCCGGCCTCAGACTTTCTTCGTGGTGTTCTCGCCGAACAGGCCGTTCGGCTTCACCACCAGCATGATCAGCACGACGATATAGGCGGCAATGTCCTTGAAGCCCTCGGGCAGGTAGAAGCCGGCCAGCGACTCGACGATGCCGACGATGAGGCCGCCGACCAGCGCCCCGGGAATGCTGCCGAAACCACCGACGACCGCAGCGGGAAAGGCCTTGAGGCCGACGAAGCCCATGTTGGCATGGACGAAGGTGATGGGCGCGAGCAGCAGCGCGGCAGCACCGCAGATGGCCGAGGAAATGCCCCAGATCAGCATGTTCACGCGCCGTACCGGGATGCCCATGTAGAACGCGGCAAGCTGGTTCTGCGACGTCGCCTGCATGGCAATGCCCAGCTTGGTATAGCGGAAGAACGCGTAGAGCAGGACCACCAGCACGCTTGTGGCGACGATGATGGCGAGGTGTTCGATGGAGACGACCAGGCCCTTGCCGGTCTCGCCGATCCAAAGCACCTCGTCCTTGTAGGGGACCGGCAGCGTATGCGTCTCGGTTCCCCAGTACGGAATCATGGTCACCACGCCGCGCCCCAGGTAACCCAGGCCGATGGTCAGCATCACCACGGTAAAGGCCGGCTGGCCGAGCAGGGGGCGCAGCACAAGACGCTCGGTGAGCATGCCGAGCAGCAGCATAGCCACCACGGTGGCCAGGAAAGCAGCCCAGAACGGCAATCCGCCAAGCGTCATGGCGGACAGGCCAATGAAGCCGCCGACCATCATCAAATCGCCCTGGGCGAAATTGACGGTTTCGGTCGCCTTGTAAATCAACACAAAGCCGAGCGCGATCAGCGCGTAGATGCAGCCGATCGCCGCTCCGCCGATGACCAGCTGCAGGAGCTGCAACACCCGAACTCTCCTCCGGGGAATTACCCTTGTTTATTTATTGTGCCCGTCGCGGGCGTGCTTCGGCTGCGGATTATGCCTTAAGGCTTAGGACGCAAGCGCCGGCGGCCGAGTTTTTTCAGTCGTAGAACTTCGTTCCCCGGTCCGCCATGTCACGCAGCAGTTGCGGTGCAGCAAACCGTGCGCCGCAACGTTCCGCCAGGCGGTCCAGCGCAGCGACCGCCGCCGGCACACCGAGCGTATGCATCCACCCGATCGGGCCACCGCGGAAGGGCGGGTAGCCCCAGCCCAGGATCGCCCCGATATCTGCATCGATCGGCGCGCGCAGCACCTTTTCCTCGAGGCAGCGTGCAGTCTCGACCGACTGCACCAGGATCAGGCGCTCGACGATTTCGTCGAGCGACGGCACCGCGGCCTTGACCGGAAACTGTTCGGCCAGGCCAGGCCACAAATGCTTGGGCGCATCCGCGGGGTAATCGTAGAAGCCGGCCCCCGACTTGCGGCCCAGCCGGCCGAGCGTGGCGACCATCTTCGCCGCGACACGGTCGGCGGCGCGCTCGACGTAGGCAGCACCGAGGTCGGCGCGGGTCTGCTGCGCGATCTTGTACACAAGTTCGATCGATACCTCGTCGGCCAGCGCGAGAGGTCCCACCGGCATGCCGGCGATCAGGCCGGCCTTGTCGATCAGCGCCGGCGGCACGCCTTCTTCGAGCAGAGCCATGCCTTCCGAGACATACGTGCCGAACACGCGGCTGGTGTAGAAGCCGCGTGAGTCATTGACGACGATGGGCGTCTTGCCGATCGCCTTGACGTAATCCATCGACCGCGCCAGCGTCGCGTCGGAGGTGGCCTTGCCGACGATGATCTCGACCAGCGGCATCTTTTCCGCAGGCGAGAAGAAATGCAGGCCGATGAAGTTGGCCGGGCGCGCCGAGGCTTCGGCCAGGCCGGTGATCGGCAGCGTCGAGGTATTCGAGGCGAAGATCGCGTCCGGTGCGATCACGGCCTCGGTCTTTTTCGTTACATCGGCCTTGATCTCGCGCTTCTCGAACACGGCCTCGACCACCAGTTCACAACCGGCGAGGTCGGCGTAGTCGGCGGTCGTATGGATGCGCGCCAGCAGGGCATCGGCCGCTTCCTGCGTCATGCGCCCCTTGGCCACCTGCTTGCCCCACGCCTTGGCCGCATAGGCCTTGCCCTTCTCGGCCGCTTCGCGCGTGGTGTCGAGCAGCACCACGGCGATGCCGGCTTGTGCAGTGCTCATGGCGATGCCGGCGCCCATCATGCCGGCGCCGAGCATGCCGATCTTCGTGTATTTCTGCACCGGCACGCCGGCTGGACGCGAGGCCAGCTTGTTGGCTTCCTGCATGCCGAAGAACAGGCTGCGGATCATGTTCTTCGACACCGGCGACATCACCAGGTTGGTGAAGTAGCGCGTCTCGATCGCCAGGCCGGTATCGAGGTTGGTCGACAGGCCCTCATAGACGCAGGACAGGATGTGCCGCGGCGCCGGATAGTTGTCGTAGGTCTTCTCACGCAGCATGGCGTTGGCGGCCATGAACATCTGCATGCCGTTCGGCGTTCCCGGCCCGCCGCCGGGAATCTTGAAGCCCTTCTGGTCCCAGGGCTGCAACGGCTTGGCGCCCGAAGCAATGGTGTCGGCCACCCACTTGCGTGCCGCCTGGCGTTCCTCGCCCGCCGGCACCACCGCGTGGATCAGGCCCAGCTTCAGCGCTTCCGCGGCCTTGATGCGCTTGCCTTCCATGAGCAGGGGCGCCGCAGCCTGGATGCCGGTCAGGCGTGGCGTGCGCTGGGTGCCGCCGGCGCCAGGCAGCAGACCCAGCGTGACCTCGGGGAAGCCGAAACGTGCCTTGGGGTTGTCGGCGGCGACGCGGTAGTGGCAGGACAGCGCGATCTCCATGCCGCCGCCCAAGGTCGTACCGTTGAGCGCCGCGGCGACCGGCTTGCCGCCCAGCTCGATGCCGCGCATCAGTTTGTGCCAGCTGGCGATCGAGGCGTGGAAGGCCGCCGCATCGGTGCAGCCGGCCATCTCGGCAAGGTCGCCGCCGGCGATGAAGTCCTTCTTCGCCGAAACGATGACCACACCCTTGACCGCAGGATCGGCCAGCGCCTTCTGCATGGCCTCGGCGTAGGCGCCCATCGAGCCGGCGTTGAGGATGTTCTGCGACTTGCCGGGGTAGTCGAATTCGACGGTGGCGATGCCTTCTGCATCGATGGAGTAGTTCAGCATCTCAAACCCTTTCGATGATGGTCGCCGTACCCATACCGGCACCCACACACAAGGTGGCCAATCCGGTGCCCGCGCCCCGCCGCTCCATCTCGTCGAGCAGGGTGCCGAGGATCATGGCGCCCGTCGCACCCAGCGGGTGGCCCATGGCGATGGCACCGCCATTGACGTTCATCCTGTCGTGCGACACGTCGAGCACCTGCATGAAGCGCAGCACCACGGCGGCGAAGGCTTCGTTGAGTTCGAAGAGGTCGATGTCGCCCACCTTCATGCCGGCGCGCTTGAGCGCCTTCTCGGCGGCATAGCTGGGGCCGGTGAGCATGATCGACGGCTCGGAACCGATCGAGGCGAAGGAGCGCACCCGGGCGCGCGGCTTGAGGCCGAGCGCGGCGCGCATTTCCTTGCCGCCGAACAGTACGGCCGCCGCGCCATCCACGATGCCCGAGCTGTTCCCCGCATGGTGCACGTGCTCGATCTTCTCCACCTCGGGATAGCGCTGGAGCATCACGCTGTTGAAGCCGTACTTCTCGCCCTGCTCCTGGAACGAGGGCTTGAGCTGCGCCAGCGATTCCATGGTGGTCTCGGGCCGCATGAATTCGTCGCGATCCAGCATGGTGAGGCCGTTGATGTCCAACACCGGAACGATGGACTTCTTGAAGTGCCCGGCATCCCAGGCCGCCTTGGCGCGGCGCTGGGATTCCAGCGCGTAGGCATCGACGTCGCGGCGCGGGAAGCCCCACTTGGTGGCGATCAGGTCGGCCGAGATGCCCTGCGGCACGAAGGCGGTCTTGGCCGCCACCTGCGGATCGATCGGCCAGGCGCCACCGGAGGAGAACATCGGCACGCGCGACATCGACTCGACGCCGCCGCCGACCACGAGGTCGGCCTGGCCCGACATCACCTGGGCCGCAGCCTGGTTGCAGGCCTCGAGGCCCGAGGCGCAGAAGCGGCTGACGGTAACACCCGGCGCGCTGATGGCGTAATCGGCGTAGAGCGCGGCGACGCGGGCGATGTCGGCACCCTGCTCGCCGACCGGTTCGACGCAGCCCAGCACCACGTCGTCCACCTTCGAGGTGTCGAGCTGGTTGCGGTCGCGCAGCGCGCGCAAGGCGGTCGCCGCCAGGTAGATCGGCGTCGCCTGGTTCAGCGCGCCGCCCTGCTTGCCCTTGCCGCGCGGGGTGCGCACGGCGTCGTAGATGTAGGCTTCGGCCATCACAGGCTCCTCGAAATGAGTTCTTTCATGATCTCGTTGGTGCCGCCGTAGATACGCTGCACCCGGGCATCGGCCCAGGCGCGGGTGATCGGGTACTCCCACATGTAGCCGTAGCCACCGTGCAGCTGCACGCACTCGTCCATCACCTTGAACTGCAGGTCGGAGCACCAGTACTTGGCCATCGAGGCCGTCGCCGGGTCGAGCTTGTTTTCCAGGATCATCTCGATGCAGCGATCGACGAAGACGCGGCCGACCTGGATCTCGGTCTTGAGCTCGGCGAGCTTGAAGCGGGTGTTCTGGAACTTGGCGATCTCCTGGCCGAAGGCCTTGCGCTCGTTGGTGTACTTGATGGTCCAGTCCAGCGCCGCCTCGGCCGATGCGATGGCAATCACGGCGATCTGCAGGCGCTCCCAGGGCAGTTCCTGCATCAGATACACGAAGCCGTTGCTTTCCTCGCCGAGCAGGTTCTCGGCCGGTACGCGCACGTTGTCGAAGAAAAGCTCGCAGGTGTCCTGCGCCTTCATGCCCGCCTTGTGCAGGGGCTTGGCCTTGCTGAAGCCCGGCATAGAGGTGTCGACCACCAGCAGGCTGGTGCCCTTGGCGCCCTTGGCCGGGTCGGTCTTGGCCACCACGATCACCAGGTCGGAGAGGTAGCCGTTGGTGATGAAAATCTTGGAGCCGTTGAGCACGTAGTGGTTGCCGTCGCGCACGGCCGTGGTGCGCACGCCCTGCAGGTCGGAGCCCGCCGCCGGCTCCGTCATGGCGATGGCCCCGATCATCTCGCCGCTGGCCATCTTCGGCAGGTACTTCTGCTTCAGGTACTCGCTGCCGTAGTGCAGCAGGTAGGGCGCGACGATCTCGGAGTGCAGGCCCCAGCCCAGGCCGGTGGCGTTGATGCGCGCCGCCTCTTCCATGACGACCACGGAGAAGCGCTTGTCCACACCGGCGCCGCCGTAAGCCTCGGGCATGGTGGCGCACAGCAGGCCGGCCGCACCGGCCTTGGTCCAGATCTCGCGGTCGACGTGGGCCTGCTCCTCCCAGCGCGCATGGTGGGGGGCAACCTCCTGTTCCATGAAGCGGCGGGCGGTGTCGCGGAAGGCGTCGTGGTCTTCGTCGAACAGGGTACGCGGTATCGACAACATGGGGGCTCTCCGGCGGCTGCAGAAAGGGCTGCATGCTACCAAGCAAGCGCTTGCTTGACAACCGAAGCGCCGGAGTCAAGAATCGACGGCTTGTTCCCACTGGAGCCCTGCCATGCGCCCCCTCGCCCTCGGTCTCACCACGCTGTTCGCCGCATTGGTCACTTCGGGCCTCGCGCTCGCCCAGATGCCGGCCCTCCCCGACGCTGCGTCCTCCGACCCGGTCAAGCTGGGGATCATGCAGGGCTTCCCACCGGCCCCCGAGAAAACCGTGCGCATCCTCGACGGCAGCAGTTGGAAGTTCCCGCAGATCCGCTGGGCGTTTTCACATTTCCGGGAACTGGGCCCGACGGCAAGCGTCTGGCGCGGGAACCGCGGGCCGCAACCGCTGGCGGCGGCACCACGCAATGACCTCGACGGCGTGAGCTTCATTCCGCTGGGCAAGGACCAGCCGATGACCTGGGAGCAGTCGCTCGCCGCCAACTACACCGATGGCATCCTGGTCATGCACAAGGGCAAGGTGGTCTACGAGAAATACTTCGGTGCCCTCGATGCCCGCACGCCGCATATCCTGATGTCGGCCACCAAGTCCTTTGTCGGGATCTTCGCCTCCATGCTGGCCGAGGAAGGCAAGCTCGATCCGAATGCACCCGTCACCAAGTACGTTCCGGAAATGAAGGACACCGCTTACGGCGATGCCACGGTGCGCCAGGTGATGGACATGACCACCGGCGTGCAGTACTCGGAGAAGTACGCCGACCCGAACGCCGAAATCTGGCAATACATTGCGGCTGGCGGCTGGTTCCCGGTCCGTGCCGACCACAAGGGCCCCCGCACCCTCTACGGCTTCCTCGGAACGCTGAAAAAGGAAGGCGAGCACGGGCAAGCCTTCGCCTACAAGACGCCGAACGCCGAACTGCTGGGCTGGATCATCCAGCGCGTCAGCGGGAAATCCATGGCGCAACTGCTTTCCGAGAACATTTGGCAGAAGATCGGCGCCGAGGAGGATGCAATGTTCGCGCTGGATTCGGTGGGCACCGCGTCGGCCGGAGGCGGCCTCGCCGCCACCCTGCGCGACTTCGCCCGTGTCGGCGAGATGCTGCGCCTCGACGGCTACTACAACGGCCAGCAGATCGTGCCCAAGTCGGTGATCGCCGACATCCGCAAAGGCGCGGACAAGGAACACTTCGCCAAGGCCGGCTATACCACCTTGCCTGGATGGAGCTACCGCAACATGGTCTGGGTATCGCACAACGAGCACGGAGCATTCTCGCTGCGCGGCATCCATGGACAGGCGCTCTACATCGACCCGAAGGCGGAGATGGTGATTGCGCGCCTGGCATCCAACCCCGTGGCCTCCAACCCAGCCAATGACCCGGTTTCCCTGCCGGCGTACCACGCCCTCGCGAAACACCTGATGAAGTAAGGAGGCACGATGCAACCCAGCCACCCCCTGCTCACCGCCACGCATGAAGTCCTCAACCAGGCGCATGCGCTGGAGAACTACAACGCCTACCAGAACAACCGACCGCTGCAGGAGGCGGTCGCCACGCAGGGTGCGGGCTGGGCGCAGGACTGGCTGACGGCGCGCGGCGCCGAAACGGGCAGTGCGGAGTGGATCGAGCACGGCCGCCTGGCCAACGTCTACCCGCCGGTGCTCAAGCTCTTCGACCGCTATGGCAACCGCCGCGACGAGGTGGATTTCCATCCGTCGTGGCACGAATGCCTCAGCTGGCTCAAGCGTAACGGCTGCGACACCGGCCCCTGGGCCGATCCCAAGCCCGGCGCCCACGTCGCCCGCGCTGCCGCCTATGTCATGTTCGCCGAGATCGAGTGCGGCTCGCTGTGCCCGACCACCATGACCTACGGCGCGGTACCGGTGCTGCGCCACGTGCCGGAACTGGCCCGCGACTGGATGCCCAAGCTGCTCTCGCGCGACTACGACCAGCGCTTCATCCCGGCGGCGCAGAAGGCCGGCGTGCTGATCGGCATGGGCCTCACCGAAAAGCAGGGCGGCTCGGACGTGCGCGCCAACACCACGCGCGCCGAACCCAATGGCGACGGCACCTGGCGCATCACCGGGCACAAGTGGTTCCTCTCGGCGCCGATGTGCGACGCCTTCCTCGTCACCGCACAGACTGCGAAGGGTCTGTCGTGCTTCTTCGTGCCGCGCTGGACGCCGGACGGACGGCTCAACGAAATGCGCATCCAGCGCTTCAAGGACAAGCTCGGCGACCGTTCCAACGCCGGTACCGAGATGGAGTTCTGGGGCTCGCTGGGCTGGCTGGTCGGCGAGGAAGGCCGCGGCATCCCGACGGTGCTGGAGATGGGCGTCTACACGCGGCTGGATTGCGCCATCGGCAGCACCGGCATCATGCGCGCCGCGCTGACCCAGGCCATGCACCATGCCGGCCTGCGCTCGGCCTTCGGCAAGCGGCTGATCGACCAGCCGCTGATGAGGAACGTGCTGGCCGACATGGCGCTCGAGGTCGAGGCGGCGACCGCACTCTCGCTGCGGCTGGCGCGCGCCTTCGACGCCCAGGAAGACGAGGCGGAAAGCCTGCTGCGCCGCATCCTCACCCCGGTGGCGAAGTACTGGATCTGCAAGCGCTGCCCGACTGTCTCGGCCGAGGCCATGGAAGTGCATGGCGGCAACGGCTACGTCGACGAAGGCCCGATGCCGCGCAACTTCCGCCAGAGCCCGCTCAATTCCATCTGGGAAGGCTCGGGCAACGTGATGTGCCTGGACACCCTGCGCGCCATGGCGCGCCACCCGAAGAGCATCGAGGTGCTGACGGCGGAAATCGCCCCGGCGCTGGGGAAGAATCGCGCCTTCGACAGCTTCGTCGGTGCGCTGCAGAAGGGCCTGGGCAATCCGCAGGACATCGAGATCCGCTCGCGCGAGCTGACGCAGGGCATTGCACTGGCGATGCAGGGCGCACTGCTGCTGCGTCACGCACCGGCGCCGGTAGCCGAGGCCTTCTGCGCTTCGCGCCTGACGCCCGGCCACTGGGGCGCTACCTTCGGCACCCTGCCGGCCAACGCCGATTTCGCCACCCTGCTGTCGCGCGCCTGGCCCGAGTCCGTATGAGCGCGATCAATCCTGCGTGGCTGGCCGCCACCGAATTCATCGACCACGACCATCCGGCGGTGCGCGAATTCGTCGCCGCCCATGTCAGCGGCGATACGGCCAAGGAAAAGGCATTGAGCCTCTACTACGCCGTGCGCGACGAGGTCCGCTACGATCCTTACAGTTGCAGCATGGAACGCGTGGCGATGCGCGCCAGCACGTGCGCCGCCAACCGCGTCGGCTACTGCGTGCCCAAGGCCCTGCTCTACTGCGCCTGCCTGCGCGCCGTTGGCATCCCCGCGCGCCCGGGCTTCGCCGACGTGAAGAACCACCTGACCACCGAGAAGCTGGCGAAACTGCTCGGTTCGGACGTCTATGCCTGGCATGGCTACGTCAGCCTGCTGCTCGGCGGCAAGTGGGTCAAGGCGACGCCGGCCTTCAACCTGGCCATGTGCGAACGTTTCGGCGTGCTGCCGCTGGACTTCGATGGCGAGCACGACTCGCTGATGCATCCCTACAACTCCGCCAACCAGCGCCACATGGAATACGTGAAGCAGCGTGGCGAGTTCGACGACCTGCCCTATGACGAGCTGCGCGACGACATGCTGCGCATGTACCCCGTGCTCGTGGCCGCCGGCGAGCGGCGGGACGGCGACTTCGACCACGAATCCGTGCTGAAGCCCGGATGACTGTTCGCGTCGAACACAATGGCGCTGTAACGACGGTCGTCATCGATCGCCCGCAGGCGCGCAATGCCATCGACCGGCCCACGGCACAGGCGCTGGCGGATACCTTCCGCGCGTTCGACGCCGACCCGGCGCAGCACGTGGCGGTCCTCTGC
>ERZ724513.1230-NODE-1230-length-12922-cov-5.656796_pt1 | contig 12922 bp, 11 predicted proteins | sample MGYA00376046_ERZ724513 | MGnify/ENA primary metagenome ERZ724513 (study PRJEB28724, sample SAMN07190883) | activated sludge metagenome | isolation source: activated sludge of sewage treatment plant in Hong Hong | place: Hong Kong | collected 2016-03-17 ... | reverse complement strand
GGTCGAGGACGAGCGGACCATCCGACCCGACGGGACCATCCACCGACAATCCTGCCAGAGGACCGTCTGATCCCATTGAGGCAGAGGGCTGAGTCACGACCGTATCCGACGGCAACGGCGCTTTGGCCACGGCAACGGGCGCTGGAGCTTGCGCAACCGGAGCCGGTTTGTCTTGGGCAGGCTTCGCAGGAACAACCGCCGGCTCAGCCGGTTTGAGCGGAGGAGCAATGGGAGGCGGCAGCTCCGCCGCAGGGCGGGAACCCGCCTCCTTCGCATCCTTGGCAAATGGGGCCACCTTCTTACTGACGGTTGGTGCATCCGGTCCGGAGCGTCTCACCAGCGTAGAGGTCTGCTCACGGCTCAACAGGAACACCAGCGTCGCAATCGCGACAGCGATGGCCACCCCCACCGCCTTGCGGTTGGCACGGCGACGGCGCTCCTCTTCGACCTGTCGTTGCCGCAAGCGTTCGCGCTCACCCTGCTTTTCGTAAAAGGCGCCGGCAGACTGCACGAATCGATGGATGGCATCTTCTTCATCCAATCCGAGCGACCGCGCGTAAGACCGGACAAATCCGCGCGCAAAAACCTGGTCTGGCAATTTGGCGAAATTTCCCTCTTCGAGCGCTTTGACAAAGTCTGTGCGGATTCGGGTCTTCGAGGCCACCTCATCCACCGTCAGCCCTTTGGTCTCGCGAACCTGCCGAAAAAATTCACCCACTGATTCCATGATATCCGCCTATGGTTTGAGCTTACCGAGGAGTTCCTGCGCCGCAGCCGCCTGCTCGCCACCTTTATCCAACGTCGACACTTTCGACAGAGCCTCACGCGCCCGCGCGTCGAATCCAAGCTTGTGGTACACACGCGCCAGCTCCAACTGCAGCATCGCGGGCGGCACATTGGGCGGCGTCACGGTCGCCGCATCCTCCAACACCTCCATCGCGCCCTGCAGATCACCTTCATGCATCAAGGCTTTCCCCAGCTGAAACCGCGCCAGGTCAGGTGTGGGATAGAGCGGATTGCTGAGCGCCTGCCGGTACGCCGCGATGGCATCTTTCCATCGATCTTGACTGGCCAAGACCTGCCCGAGGTACGTGTTGGCTTCGGCATAGTCGCCGTCGATCCGAATCGCCTCACGGAAGGATTCTTCAGCCAGCTTGAGTCGTCCTTGCGAGGCATAGATGTGCCCGAGTCCGTAGTGCGCTTCCTTATTGTCAGGATTCAGCTTCACCGCTTTTTGAAACGACACATACGCCTGCTGCTGATCAGAACTCAGCCGGGCCACGCCCTCCTGGTAAAATCCTTTGGACTTGCGCAGGTTCTCTTCGTTGGCACACCCGCCCAAGACAGACAGCCCCAGCAGGAACACGAGGCAGGATGACCCCACCATACCGCTGGCCCTGCAGCTCCGAGTTTCCTGTCGATCAACCACGATCATGCGCCGATATCCTCAAAATGCGTGAGCCGCTTGAATTCTTTAAAGCGCGCCTCAATCTCTTTGTAATCTAGGATCCTCAATCGGTCAAGGCTAAAGGCTTCTACTGTAAATGAGGCCATCACACTCCCGAAAATAATGGCCTGCCGCATGGCTTCGGGTGAACGGTTTCCCGTCGCCGCCAGATAGCCCAGGAAGCCTCCGGCAAAGGTATCGCCGGCGCCGGTGGGATCGCGCACATCATCCAGCGGAAACGCCGGCGCCCCGAACACCTGCTTGTCGTTGAACATCAGCACACCATATTCGCCGCGTTTCACGATCAGATGTTTCGGTCCCCGCGCGAGGATCTTTTTGGCGACCTTCACGAGGTTGGTATCCTCACCCAAGGCCCGTGCCTCGCCGTCGTTGATGATCAGAATGTCGATGTGTTGCAGGACGTTCCAGAGCGCATCACGTTTGCCGTTGATCCAGAAATTCATCGTGTCGCAGGCGACCAACGCGGGCCGCTTCACCTGCTGCAGCACGTCGAGTTGCAGGTTCGGGTCGATGTTGCCCAGAAAGAGCACATCGGGCGAGCTGTACTGGGCCGGGATCTTCGGCCGGAACGTCTCAAAGACGTTCAGCTTGGTGTCGAGCGTCTGCGCCTCGTTGAGTTGATGCGAATAGGCGCCCTTCCAGCGAAACGTCGCGCCTGGCCGCCGTTCCAATCCCGCCAAATCAATTTTTCGGCTTTTTAAGAACGCGACATGTTGCTCAGGAAAGTCATCGCCGACCACCGCGATCAGATCGACCGAGGTGAAATAACTGGCCGCCGTCGAAAAATACGTCGCGGATCCGCCAAGTACCTCGGCCACTTCGCCGAAAGGAGTTTTCACGGTATCCAGCGCCACCGACCCCACTACCAGCAATTTACCCATGCCTCACCGTTTTCCTTTCCGCGTCCGCACATAGGGAGCGATCAAGAGGTTCAACCGTCGTTTTGCCGAAGCAGACATTTTGTCCGGGGCAGTAATCAGTGCCGTGGCAAGCGCTTGCCGACAGGCACAGGCCCGGTCGGGATCCAACTTCGGCACCGCCGTCTTCAATATTTCCTTAGCCAGGGCCACATTCCGGTGCAAGGTGGCCAGGATGGCCCCAACCGTCACTGCTTCTTCCGTCTCATGCCAACAATCGTAGTCGGTGGCCAGCGCCATCGTGGCGTAACACAGTTCGGCCTCGCGGGCGAGTTTGGCTTCAGGCATGTTGGTCATCCCGATCACATCCACGCCCCATTGTCGATACAAGCGGGATTCAGCCTTGGTTGAAAACTGCGGTCCTTCCATGCACACATAGGTGCCACCGCGATGAAGCGTCGCGCCCGCGGATCGTCCCGCTTCCTCTAGCGTATCGGCTAAGGACGAGCACACCGGCTCGCTGAAACCGACATGCGCCACGATCCCTTCGTCAAAAAACGTCGAGATCCGCCGCTTCGTGAGATCGATAAACTGGTCGGGCAACACCACATGGCCTGGCTCAATGGATTCCTTCATGCTCCCAACGGCACTGATTGAAATAACTTGCGTCACCCCTAACGACTTTAGTGCATAGATATTGGCGCGGTAGTTGATGCTGCTGGGATTGATCCGGTGCCCGCGCCCATGCCGCGAAAGGAACGCCACTCCCATGCCGCCCAGCACGCCGACCACAATGGCATCCGATGGTGCGCCGAAGGGTGTGCGCAGACGTACCTCGCGGACCTGCTCTAATCCTTCGACCTGGTACAACCCGCTCCCGCCGATAATACCGACAGCAGGCTGAATGGTCTTCTTTGCTTTCTTCATGATGTCGATTCCATTTCTATGGTACGCGGCGCAGGCCGATGCGGCTGGCGCTCGTCATTCAGTGTCTGTACAAACGTGTGAATGGTCTCCAGCAGACGCCCCGCCACGTCCTCTGCGGTATCCTGCTCGGTCAGCATCCACCACTGCAGACCAGGCTCCTTTCGAAACCAGGTCAGCTGACGCTTGGCAAAATGTCTGGTATCGCGTTTCAGCAGACGAAGCGCCTCCGCGCGGTCATAGTCCCCGGACAGATAGCCTGCGACCTGCTGATACCCTAACCCCTTCATAGCACCCGTCTCGCGGCCGTATCCCTTCGCCAACAGCGCTGCGGTTTCTTCGACGACGCCGCGTGCAAACATCGCCTCGACCCGCTCATCGATCCGCCGGTACAGTTCTGCGCGATCGCGATTCAATCCGATCATGAGCACGGAGAACGGTTGTTCGGCAAAGCGATGTTCCTGCTGGACATCCGAGAGCCGCCGTCCGGACAAATGAAATACCTCGAGAGCGCGCACGATTTTCACTTCATCGTGCGGATGCAGTCTTGCCGCCAGTTCAGGATCGACTTGCGCCAATTCGGCATGGAGGAAAAATCGTCCCTGCCCCTGAGCTTTTTGCAGTAACGAGTCACGAAACGCCTGATCCGCCCGCGGGGCATCACAAAGCCCATGAATCAGCGTCCGCACGTAGAGCCCGGTGCCGCCCACGATCAATGGGAGACGCCGTTCTCCATACAGCCGTTCGATTTCCTGCAACGCCAGCTGGCGATACTGCCCGGCATTAAACGATTCATCAGGATCGACGAGGTCGATGAGTCGATGCGGCACCCCCTGCTGCTGCGCCACGGCAGGCTTATCCGTCGCGATATCCATCCCGCGATAGACCTGGCGCGAGTCCGCCGTCAAGAGGTCGGTGTCCAACGCGCGGGCCAGCCGAAGACCGACGTCGCTTTTCCCCACGGCGGTCGGCCCGACCAGTACCACGAGCGGCCGCGACGCCAGGACGGATTCCGTGAGCCGGATCATATCTCTCCGTGTGCTTCCCCTAGGCGCGATCGAACAGACGCGCCAGTTCGTCTCCCGACAGACGGAACGCCACACGCCGTCCATGTGGACAGGTCATGATCAGGCCTTCCGCGACCCAATCCTGAACCAGCTGGGTGATCTCGGGCAATGCCATCGACCGGCCCGCGCGAACCGCTGCGTGACAGGCCAGCGACGCCAGGATGGGCTTCACCTTCGTTTCCAGCGATGAAATGGAATCCCACTGTTCGAGATCATCAATCAGGTCCTGCACCAAGGCGGACAAATCAGGATGACCCAACATGATCGGCAGACTCCGGATCAGAAACGATGAAGGTCCAAACGGCTCAATCAGCAGTCCCAGTCGTTCCAACTCCGGTAAATGTCGTTGCAGAATAACAGCTTGTTGCACCGGCAACTCGAGCGGTTCCGGCAAAAGCAGTGGTTGGGACGTCACCGCGCGCCCCTGCCAGGCCCGCCAGAGTCGTTCGAACAACACACGCTCATGCGCCGTATGTTGGTCGACGACCTGGAGTTCGTTCCCGACTTGCGCAATCAAATACGTACGGTTCATCTGCCCGAGTGCGACGATATCCGTGGATGCAGGAGAGGCGTACGCCGTGGCACCTTCTCCAACGAAAGAAGTTTGGCTCTCATCGGAATCAGGTGGCGTGACGGAAGCCTTCGATCTGGCCATTGGCTCGGGGGGCGCTTCCCCAAAGGACATCCGTTCCCTTTCAGGGAAAGAGAGAGTCGGCGGGATCACACCGGTCATCTCAGCATGAGCCGCCCCTGCCATCGACGCTTCCACCTGTGCGCGACCGAGCGTCTGGCGTACGGCAGAGCGGACCAGCTGGTGGATCTGCTCGGTATCGGCGAACCGAACCTCACGTTTCGTGGGATGCACATTCACATCCACGCGGTGCGGCTCGACATCCAGAAACAACACGAAGAGCGGTGCATGGCCCTTGGCCAGGAACGAGCTATAGCCGTCGATGACGGCATGTTGCACCGTGCTGTTCTTAATGGGGCGACGATTGACAAATAATTCCTGCGGCGTCCGTCCCGCACGGGCCCGGACGGGATCAATGATGAACCCTTTCAGCAACAGACCATCGCGCTCGACATCGACAGCCAAGGCTCGCTCACCGAACGCTGCCCGATACACCTGGAGCACGCGATCGCGCGGCGAGGACACAGCAGGCAGCGCAAACACTTCGTATCCGTTATGCACGAGCCGCATGTACACCTGCGGCCAGGCTAACGCGGCCTGCTGAACCACATGGCTGATGTGGGAGAACTCCGTGGTGGTCGACTTGAGAAATTTTCGGCGGGCCGGCGTATTGAAAAAGAGCTCCGACACTTCGATCGTCGTTCCGGGGATCGCGGCCGCATCCTCTACACGAGTGAGGGTCCCTCCCGTAAGCCACAGCTGTGTGCCGACCTGATCGTGACGGGCCACAGTCGTCAGACGGACTTTCGAGACGGCGGCAATGCTCGGCAGGGCTTCTCCGCGGAATCCCATCGTACGAACCGCGCCGAGCTGGTCATCCGATTGGAGCTTGCTGGTAGCATGTCGCTCGAAAGCCAGAGAGGCGTCGCGACGCGACATGCCTTCGCCGTCGTCGCTGACCCGAATCAATCCGAGGCCCCCGTCTTTGATTTCGACGGTGATCGCGCTACTGCCCGCGTCGAGACTGTTTTCGAGGAGCTCTTTCACTACCGCAGCCGGGCGCTCAACCACTTCGCCGGCTGCGATGCGTCCGATGACATCGCTGGGGAGAACCTGAATCTTTCCCACGCTACTGGCTATATCCATGGGAAGAAACGCCCCCTGCGAGTTGATGGGAGGATAACTCAGCGGAGAGGAGACCGGACAAACACCTCAGGGTCATCGAATCTCGGCCATCTTCGTCTTCGCAAGCTTGGCTTCGTCCGATGTGGAGTACTCCTCAATGACCCGTTTGAGATACTTGCGAGATTTTGCGGTATCTCCGGTTTCAGCCGCCGAGAGCCCGAGCTTAAAGAGGGCAGCCGGCACCTTCTCATTTCCCGCGTACTCATTGACCACGTGCTCAAACGACTGTATGGCCCGGATATAATCCTTCTGACCGTAGTAGGACTCCCCGAGCCAGTAATGGGCATTGGGTGTCAGCGAGGTAGAGGGAAAATCCTTGATGAAGTGCTGAAACCCGTTGACGGCCAAATCGAACTTCCCGTTGAGGTAGTCGTTGTACGCCAGATTGAACGCCGAGGTCGGCGTGATCGACGGAACACCCGGCACAATGGCTTGAGGTTCAATCGGGCCTGAGGGTTTCGAGATACGCGCCTGGCGGCTGGCTTCTGCGAGAGCGGCATCAGACCGGATAGCAGCCGCTTGAGCGAGCTGCGCCTCTTCTACCTTCGCTAACCGCCCTTCCAGCTTTTGAAGCCGGGTCATGGCGTCGTCTAAACGCAGTTTCCCGCCTTCCGGCTCACGCACCCGCTCGAGCGATTCCAGCCGGCGCTGCATCGCCTCGAACCGCTTCTGCTCCTGATCCTGAGTCCGGGCCATGATGGAGACCTGATCCCGGATTTCGAGGAAATCAGCATGTTTTGCACAGCCCGCCACAACCAGCCCGCAAGCCAGCATGGCACTCACCCGCAATGCCCCCGCGAATCGGAGCTTCATCGTTAGTGCGACTCCTTTAGTTGGTTCAATTTATCCATGGCCTTATTGGCCTCTGGAGACCTCGGATACAGGTCAATCACTTGTTTCAGAGCGGACGCCGCCTTTTTCCGATCTTTCAGCGCCAGATAGGCATACCCTTTTTTCAAGAGAGCGGCCGGCACCTTTTCGCTGGCAGGATGATTCAACTGCACTTGATCATAGGCATCGATAGCCCGCGAGTAATCCTTCTTCCCGTAGTACGACTCGCCCAACCAAAAGCGCGCGTTGGGGGCCAGGTCCGAATGCGGATGCTGAACGAGAAACTCCGCAAACCCTTGGCGGGCGCCATCCAAGTCGCCATCCTTGAAACGGGTCAAAGTCCGTTCGTAGGACTCCCGATCCGCCACCAGCGCCGCGCTACGATTTTCCGCACGGGGGGTGATAGCCGATGACGATGCGAAGTCCTGTGTCTGCGCCGGGGCCGGGGGTGGAACCGGGGCCGGAATCGCCTGGGGAAGCGGTGCCGCTTCGGCGACGGCGGGAGCCGGTTCGCTGCGCTGAGTGGCGCTCGCTCGCAGGGCGACCAAATGCTGCTCGACCTGCTTCAGGAACGCATGTTGATTTTCGAGATTCTTGTCCAGCGTCTGGATCTGTGCCTGCACATGCGTCAGTTCTCGAGTCGTGTCATCGAGGCGCCGTTCATGGTCGTCCTCACGGGACACAAATTTGCCGCCGGCATTTTCCAGCGCCTTTGCCACCGAGGCGACACTCCGATTGACCTCATTGAAGTGGTCGGCAGTGACTTTGTTATCGGCCTCCATTTTCCCGGCCAGCGCATCGGTCCGCTTGCTCAAAGCCACGGTATCCTGCTCCAGGGTCGCGGCTAAATGCTTGACGGTCTGGTCCTGTTGCACCACGCGTTCGCCTAAGCTTCCCAGCGCCTGCTTGAAGTCGACCAGTGCCTGATTGAATTTCCCGACCTGATCGCCCAAGACCTTATTCTGGGCATCGAGCTGCGCGACGTTCTGGGAACGGGTCTCCAACCCGTGCAGTAACTTCTGCTGTTCATCCAGGCGCGAATCGACCTTTTGCGCGAGCCCGGTGGTAGTTTTCTGCATCGCATCCAGAACGTTCTTCTGAATGGCCTCGATATGGCTGTTGATTTGATCCAGACGAGCGGTCACCGCGGCCAGCTCAGCCCGGTTCCGGTCTCGCTCGCCTTTGAGCATGGCATCTTGATCGACCAGCTGCTTTTCGACCCAGCCCAAGCGCTTGCCTTCCTCAGCCGACCGCTTCTCGGCTTCGCCGATGCGACGCTCGAACTTCGATTCCTGGCTGGCCACCTTGGCCAGCAGGTCGTCTTGCCGCGCATCCAAACTTTGTGCACGGTGGAGGGCCTTATCGACATCGCCGCGCAGGGATGGAATGTCCTGCTCGCGCAACGACACGATTTCCTGATTTTGGCGTGCCCGGTTCTGGGCCTGCTCTTCCGTCTGTTGCTTGATGCGACGCTGGAGCTCTCGTTCGGTCTGCTTGAGATCCGCCTGCTGCGCCACACAGCCCGACAACAAGGCACAGCCCGTCACGACCACGACACAGGCACCGAATCGAGCTGCCTGCGCATAGGTGCCCGGCGTCACACGCTTCGCGTTCGACGGTTGATCAGTCATCGTCTTTCGATAAGGCCATTCACTGTCCATGACAGGTCTCCCTTGACCGGCGTCTGTTCCGGAGAATCATGTCACATCATCCATGATTGGAACAGTTATTTCGACCGGACCACCACATGCCCCCGGCGGTTTTGTTGATAGCAGCTTTCACTACGCTCGTTGCAGAACGGCCGCTCTTTGCCATACGACACCACCGACAACCGGTTGGCGCCGACGCCCAGTTCGACCAGATAGTTTCGCACGGCCTTGGCTCGCTTTTCGCCCAACACGAGATTGTAGGCCAGCGTGCCCCGTTCATCGCAATGCCCTTCGATCTTGACCAACGCCCCGGCATTCGCCTTGATCCACTGAGCATCCTGCGTCAACGACTGCCGGCCATCTTCCGTAATCGTCCAGCTATCGTAGCCGAAAAACACGTCGCGCAATCCGGCTTCCGCCGACGCCGCCTGCTCCTTCGCCTGCTCCCGACGAATTTCTTCAATCTGGCGTGCCGTGCTTTCGGACGGCTCGACCTTGGCCAACATCGTGCCGCCGCCTCCAAGCCGCTCCTCAGACGGAGCCTTGCCGCCCGACACTGAATCGAACCCGCGCAAGCCGCCCGTCTCAGGATCTTCCGGTTTGCTGGAAAGGGACAGGTCCGGGAAGGTGGCGCTGGGAGCATCCAACCCTGTCGGAGGCGGGAGTTGAGCTTGAGACTGCGCCGGAGCGCCCGACTTCGCCATCCCGCGATCAGAGGACTGCGCATCGCCGCCGGATTGAATCGATTTCTTGGAACACCCGCCCTGCATGACCAACAGCATCCCGACTACCATGGTCAGGCCCATTGTCGCTACCCGTATCCTCATATCGTCACTCCTCATCGCTGGTGAATGGTTAGTATGCCTGTAGATCCTGTCAATTGCGTACTCAATCCTAAAGTGCCGGAGACCATGACGGTGAACTATTGTGTGTACCGCCGAATGTGATGCGTTCCAGATTTTTCCCGTCCGTATCCACCATGTAGATGTGGCTCTTTCCGTCAACAGTTGAACTGAAGGTCAGGTGTCGGCCGTCAGGAGACCAGGATGGCGAGTCGTCGATCCCCGGGCCCGTCGTAACCTGTACCCGTTTTTGACCATCAGGGGACACGATACACAGTTTGTATAGCCGCTGGGCCGTTCGACAGACATAGGCGATCCAATTACCGCGCGGCGACCAGGCCGGTGCGGCATTGTAATCCCCTTCGTACGTTAAACGGCGGACGTTGGAGCCATCGGCGCTCATGACAAACACTTGCGGGGCGCCGCCGCGATCGGACGTAAACGCGATTTCCCGTCCGGTCGGAGACCAGGTGGGCGACAAATCGCCTCCCTGATTCACGGTCAGACGCTGCGGAGTCTTGGTTCGCGTGTCGAGCTTATAAATCTCCGAATTGCCGTCCTGGCTGCTGGCAAAGGCCAAATAATTTCCGTCCGGCGACAAGGCCGGGGTGATGTTCAACCCGGGCATCGACACCAGCGTCCAGCGCTTCCCCGTCGCGAGCTCCAGAATATCGATGTCCTGCGTGTTCCGACTCCGATAGGCCGTGAAGACAATAAACCGGCGATCCGGCGACCATCGGGGCATGAGATTCAGAAAGCCGTCGGCAGTGATCTGCTTCGGCTCATACCCGTCGTAGTCCATCACAAACAATTCACGGGCATTCCCATGCTCCGCGACATAGACAATCTTGGTTCTGGCGATCCCTGGCTCGCCGGTATAACGAAACACCAACTCGTCGGCAAACCGATGGGCCATCAACCGGACGACCGATGTTGACCCGACGTATCGCTTGCCTCCGACGACCTCGTCGCTGCCGCTGTCATACACGAAGCCATCCATCAGCAGTTCGCTGTCCTTACTGCCGTTCTTCTGGCCGGATTTCCCCCATACCAGGACGGAGACCCCATTCTCAGCCGCTTGTTTGAACACGGCCTTATCGGTGGTCGACACCTCGCGGGCCTTCACACCGATTCCGGGCAGATCCACGAGGGAGAACACAAGAGATCGTTGAAGGTCGGCCTTCAACACTTCTTCGAGTCGCCCCCCGAGCCATTCCGGGCCGCCACCGTTCTGAAACCCGAACACACCAATGGGGATCTTTTGGAAATCAGGCCGGGTCGCCTCAAGAAAGACATCGGTGGCGCGGGAATCCAGAATTCCGAACAGTCCGGCGCCCACCACGACACAGAGGGTCAACATAAGACCGATGATCACACGATTCATCCTGCAGCCTCGCCTACGGCAAAAGTGAAGTGAGCATCGAAATATGAATCCGTCAGGTCGGGCGGAAAGGGCGGCAACGGAATCGCGCTTTGCACCGCGCGTTGTGCAGCCATGTCGTAATAGTCGTTCCCCGAAGATTGCTCGATAATGACCGACCCGACCCGACCATCCCGCTCTAACCGAAACCGCACCGTCACCGTCAAAGCCTTGCCTGAAATATCGACCGGCGGCGCCGTCCAGAATCCGCTGATCCGTGCCTGAACCCTCGCCAAATACGGATTCGACCCTGACATGCCCGGCACCCGCAGCATGGGAGTGGGCTTGCTGCGTGTGACACTGGCCGCCACCGGCGGCGCGGTCACCGGCGGTTGCGGTTCGCGGAACATCGGCTTCACCTCTCGCACCGGCTCCATTGCTTTCACGGGCGGAGGCGCCTGCAGTTTCTTCAAATCCTGAAGCTCACGATCGAGATCGCTCGTCATTTCCTCCGACAGCGATGCGCGTTTTGCCGGCGTGACGTTCGGCTTTGGGGGCTCTTGTGGAACCGCCACCTGAGGCGCAGCCATATCAGGCACGTTCAGCTTCTTCAACATGGCGTCCAGATCAGAGCGTTCCGGCGCTCCGAGCTTCGCCTGCGCAGATTTCTTGACCTCTGCCGGCTTCATCGGCGCAATGTCTCCATATTTCGGAGCATTGAGCGGGAGTTCCACATCTTTCATGACATCACGCAACACATCCGCCCGATTCGTGACGGGGGCAGAAGAAGGTGACTTGGCCGCCTGCGGAATCGGTTGAGGTGCCGTCAATACCGGAGCCTCGAGCTTGGGAACGGGAACCGGAGCAGGCGCTGGCGCCGGTGGTGCCGGCTTCGCAACGGGCGCCGATTGAACAGGTGGCGGAGTCGGCGTCGGGGCCTGCACCGGTTTAGGAGGCACGGGAATCGGAGCCGATTGCACCGGCTTGGGTGCGGGCTTCGGTACCGCCTTCTCCACCTTCTCCACTTGCGGTTCAGGCTTCGCTTCCACAGGCGGCAACGTCACGAGAGAGACTTCCACCGCCGAAAGCGGACGTTCTGTTTTTTTAAAGAACTTGGCCCCCATAATGATGGAGAGGAGACACAGGTGCAGAAGTAACGACACGACGACCGTCTTTCGAAAACGGTCACCTCCGGCCTCACCCATATCTCCGATTAGGGACAGCGCGGTATGTCTTGGCAGGGCTTGGAACGTCATGACTTGCGATACGACCGTATGGCGCGCGAGTCGCGGCGCCGCTACTTCTTGCGTGGCTGCGAGGGAGTCGCAACCGACTCATTGACCCGCTCGGCGCCTGTGGGCTCCGTCACCATACCAAGCTTTTCAATGCCGGCTTTCTTGACACTATCCATGACCTGCACAACGATCCCATACGGCACATCCCGGTCTGCACGCAGATACAGCGACACATCCGGGCTCTGGTCTTTGAGCGCCCGGAGTTTTCGCTCCAACTGCACGACACTCACCGCGTCCTTATCCAAATACAATCGCTGGTCGCGCTCAATGGACAAAACCGCTCTTGCTTCAGGCTTAATCGTATTGCTCGCGGACTTGGGAAGATTGATGTCCATGCCGCGATACAGCATCGGCGCCGTCACCATGAAAATGACGAGCAACACCAACACCACGTCGACCAGCGGAATCACATTGATCTCGGCCATGAACCGGCGATGGCGGGTTTCCGACGTCATCACTACACTCCGGCCTGGGGCTGCTTCAAGCGCGTCTGCAATGAACGCATCGCTTCGACGGTGAATGACTCGATGCGAAACACGGTCTTCCGAATACGCGTCAGATAATAGTTGTAGAAAATGACTGCAGGGATGGCGGTGAACAGGCCGGCGGCCGTCGCCACCAGGGCTTCAGATACGCCCGGAGCCACGGCGGCAATACTGGCCGTGCCCTGCATGCCGATCTCACGAAACGAGTCGATGATACCCAGCACTGTCCCGAGCAAGCCGATGAACGGCGTAATGTTGCCCGTGGTCGCCAGCACCGGCAGGTAGGCCTCCAAATGAGAGACCTGGTTCTGCACGAGGTACGACACCG
>ERZ724513.1226-NODE-1226-length-12937-cov-5.251126_pt1 | contig 12937 bp, 8 predicted proteins | sample MGYA00376046_ERZ724513 | MGnify/ENA primary metagenome ERZ724513 (study PRJEB28724, sample SAMN07190883) | activated sludge metagenome | isolation source: activated sludge of sewage treatment plant in Hong Hong | place: Hong Kong | collected 2016-03-17 ... | reverse complement strand
GTGTTGAATCTGCATGCTGTTAAACAATAATCCTGCCTTTTCCTTATTGCTTTGCACAAAATTTATTACAAAATTAACTGTATAGAGGCAGAGATGCTTTGCTAAGGTAGTAAAAAGTAGAAAGCAATCACCGAATGGTAGTTTTTTCTAATCGAAAGGTAAGCCTTTGAAAACCTGGTGATTTAACAGAAAAACGGGTTCATTTTCCTGATTTTCCTTTTACCATGAATTTTCCACTTTTCGCAGTTGTTTTTCCACCTTCGGCCGCATATTATTTTTTTAACTCTGTAAAGCCGTCCAACTTTGCCGCAGAAAAATAAATAATAAAATTTATCATCATGAAAACAATTATTCAAACTTTATTATTCTTATTCCTTACATGCTCGCTCTATGCTCAGGTGCCGGAGTCACTCAACTATCAGGCTGTTGCGAGAAACAATGCAGGAGCCGCACTTGTCAATCAAACCATCAAAGTAAGGATGACTTTGTTGCGCAACAATGTGTCTTTATACTCCGAGACAAGACAGGTTACCACAAATTTACTGGGTTTGTTTAACATCCAGATCGGGAGCGCTGGAGCATTGACCACAACAGGTGATATCACGGCCATCAATTGGCTGCCCAATACGCCCAATGCCATCATGCTGAAAGTAGAAATTGATCTGAACAACACCAATGTTTTTACGGATATGGGCACGCAACCGTTCAACACTGTACCATTTGCCTTTGCTTCCAAAACGGCAGTAGAGGTGGTCAACCTTGCAGGCAGGTATATAGATCCCGTGACGACCCCCACGCCCAATAGTCGTCTTGTTTGGAATGGATCTGCATGGACACCGGTGAAAAAAGATAGTACGATCAATCTTAGTGGAAGCATTTTGCCGATAGCTGCCGGAGGACCAAATGCCCCTTGGGAATGGGTAGGCAATACTGGCACTACAACTACTTATGCTAATTTAACAGTTACAGGTACTGAAACAATTTCAGCCAATATTGCAGGAGCATTTGGACACACCACAAGTTCTTATTTGACAGTTAGTACTTCTGTTTGTTATCAAGTGATTCCAGGAGGTGTTATTACTTCTTTCAATACAGACGAAATAGAAACAAGCATACCTGCAAATACAATTGCCCCCAGAATATTGCTATCAGCCATTGGGAGTAAAAAATTACCAGCCGGAACTTATAAAGTGGGTATGTGCCTAAAAAATAAAAGCACTTCAGGCGTTACCCTTGGAAACAATGACAAATTAAACGGAATAATTGAGGTGAAATATTAATATGAAAAGTATGAGACATTGCTTATTTATTTTATGCTGCTTCACATCATATGGCTTATATTCTCAGATATTAAGCCCCGTCTCTCTAAACTGTATGGGCAGAAGCCTAAACAATGGCAACCTTATCATAGAAGACAATCTCGGCAGCCTGGAGATTTCCACTATTGCTACACCTACTTTTGTTTATACCCAGGGTTTCATCCAACCCGATGCGGGCACAACAAATGAAGTGCCGCACATCAATGACATCTCTTTGGGAGCGGGATCCTATTTATTGGATGTTATGGGAGGTACCATCACTCAATTTGAAGATGATTTGATGCTGGAGTATTCATTGGGTGAAGTGGTTTCAAAAACACAAGCGATATCTACCCACCTGCTTACACAGGGCGTGCTGCAACCTTATATTGGTAAATACTGGACGGGCCTTGTTAGTACTGCCTGGAAGGAAAAAAACAACTGGTCGCCAGCCATTGAACCTACGCTCGAAGACGATGTGATCATACCGCCATTGTGTCCGAATTATCCAATAATTGCAAGTGGGAAAATAGGCTCATGCCGCAACATCCTGATGATGGAAGGAACAGCGTTGTTAATCAAAGCAGGAGGCACCTTGTTTGTCCAGAATTGAAATTATTACTTTTTTGTACCCTTGGTGTTTCAACATTAACATTAAGAAAAATTCTTATTTGACAGTCTGAATATAGGAAAACGGCATGAAAATCAAAATAAAATTTTGAAAAGTCGAAAATTCTGTTAAATTTGTATAAAGCAAATTAGACTGGTTTTGAAACGTTTTTTGTTTTTCCTGGGAGTCATGCTATTGGCGTGTATTTTGCAAGCCCAGGAAGACTGTACAAATGGCATCGACGATGACAATGATGGTTTGATTGATTTGCAGGATGATGAATGCCAGTGTTTGAGTCCTACAGGTTATTATTTTTTAGAAGACTTTGAAAACAATGTCTGTTGTCCTCAATATTTTACATCTGTTGGCAACCCATTCGGCATAGAATGTCTGAATGGTATGTCGGCGGCTTCGGTGGGAACCCCTGATTATTTTCATACCTGTGGATATTTGGGTGGTTTAATGGGTCCTGATCCCCCTGTAATTCCACTGCCAATGCCATCTGGGATGGGTGCAGCAGGCACCGTTGTGATGCCTAACAATGTTGAATACATAGGCACTTGCCTCCCCAGCCCTTTGGTAGCAGGTGTGCCATACGAATTTTCTGTTTATGTGGGTTTTAATACAAATAACACCTTTGCCAGCAACAGCCCTTTGTTAATAAATATTTATGCTGCCAATAATTGCAGCAGTAATTTTCCATCTTCCCAGATATTTTGTTTAGGTCAAGATCCCAACTGGGTAGTCATTGGCAGTATGACGGTAAGTGGCAATATAGGAGAATGGGTGCAAGTATCCACCACCATCACGCCCGGCATCAATTATGAAGCAATTGCATTTGGTGCTCCCTGTAATTATGCAAGTGGCAATAATTACTATTTTTTTGACGACTTTCAGATTACAGGGGGTGGGGTTGAACAAATTCCAATAGACAATGTCATCTCAGAGAATGGAGATTGTATTACAGGAGTAACCCTTACCTCAACTACTTTTCCGGGAGCTGAATACCAATGGTATTTCAACGGCATTGCTATACCTGGTGCCACCTCTTCTACCTACCCGGTCCCTCCTGGTGAAGAAGGATTGTATCAGGTTGTTGTAACAGTTGGCAGTGATTGCGGGGTAAGTGATGAATACGAAGTGGTGATCGATGAAAATGTATTAGATGTGGAGGCTACCATAGAAAACATCTTATGCTTTAATGACAATGATGGCTCAATTTCACTCATCTTGCCTTCTGAAAACACACCACACCAGATTTTGTGGTCTAATGGTGCTTCCTCACCTAATATAGATCTTTTGTCTCCCGGCATTTACACTGTAACCATTACCGACAGCAAGGGTTGTTATTCTGAAGAGGAATACGAAATCCTACAACCCAATGAGCTGGAACTTATTCTTGATTATGTCATACAACCAGGATCAGGCAGCAACACAGGAGAAGCGGGTATACTCGTAGCAGGAGGTACGCCAGACTATGAGATCGAATGGAGCAATGGTGGCGATGGGTACAAAGAAACGGGTTTAGAACCTGGCCACTACACGATAACGGTAACCGATGAAAACGGCTGTATTGATACCGTTGGTTTTGACATTGTAGCACCATTTCAAGCGCAGCTCAGTTTCACGCCCTCATCATGTTTGGCTTGTAGCGGAAGCATAAACCTTATGGTAAATGGAGGAGTAGAACCCATTGAAGTATTGATAACCAACATAGAAACCGGACAGGCAACATTGGGCCCTGCTGCCACAAATTTGTGTCCCACTCTATATGTATATACGATTACGGATGGCATTGGAAATACAGTACAAGACACGGTTGATCTGGGACTGGCATCCCGCCCGAAAGTTAAGTTGGATAGCATACAACAATACATATGTGCCGGAGATACCAGTGGAATGATTGCAGTAAAAGTAAATGGGGGTAATCCTCAGTACAAGTACAAATGGAGCAATCAGGATACCACTTCCAGGATCAACAAATTGTTACCCGGCTGGTATGCACTCACGGTAACAGATCAGGTGGGCTGTACGGATACGGTAAGATACCTGCTGTCATCACTTCCTCCGGTAATTACTGAAGTCACAAGCCAGTCAGCAGGGTGCCTCGCAGGAGGTCAGCTAAGTGCTACGGTCGTTCAGGGCACCAGCCCCTATAAATGGCAATGGAGCACGGGCGACACCACCGCAATGCTCACCAATGTAGCGGCGGGGCAGTACCTTGTAACGGTCACGGATAGTTTGGGCTGCAGAGCCATAGATACAGCCATGGTTATCCAACAAGGCGGTATACAGACTAGCTATGAGATCAACAATGCGCATTGTGAAGAAGTGAAAGACGGATATATAAATCTTAACCCCATAAGTTATAATGGATACGTGACCTATGAGTGGAGTAATGGCTCAACAGAAGAAGACATCGACAGCCTGGGAGCTGGGGTATATATGGTGACGATAACAGATGAGATAGGCTGCAGGCTGGTACAGGAATATACGATAATTACAGAGGCCCCGTATCAGGTAAGCGCAGACATCACAACAAACTTATGCAATAATGACAGTCTGGCTAGTATTACCTTAAACATAACAGGAGGAAGCAACTATGTATATACGTGGTCGGAGGGATCAATCGCAGGCGAACTAACAGGATTAAAAGCAGCGGACTATAGTGTAACGATAACAGATGCCTACGGCTGTAAACAGAGCTACCAATACACGATAACAGACCCACCCGTACTGAAAATAGAATCAGCCATAAAAACAATCAAGTGTGCTGGTAATGCAGAGGGAGAGATAAGCCTGACAGCAACGGGGGGCACAGGAATGTATACGTACAAAATAAATGGAAAAGATACGGGAACAAATAATACCGGATTGGAAGAGGGAACATATAGTTTGGTGGTGAGAGATGAAAACGGGTGTATCGACACGAGTGTAGTAAAGCTCAAAGCCATGTCCAATGCAAGCCTGACAAGCCAGATAACAGAAGCGCCGTGCGGAGAGAATGAGGGCAGCGTGATCGATGTGACGGTAGGAGGAGGAATAGAACCCTACGATTACAAGTGGAGCAATGGCATCACGACGGAGGATTTGCGAGATGTGCCTGCAGGTAATTATGCGGTGACGGTAACAGATAAACTGGGCTGCGAGATAACTGACACCATACAGTTGACCAACACAGATGGTCCGGCAGTGATGGTGAGTGGAGAAGATGTGAGTTGTAATGGAGAAAACGATGGGCAACTGATAATAAGTGCACAACATGGGAGCCCACCATATAGTATATATGTAAATGGGGAATTGAAATCAGGATTGGAAATCAAAGAGCTGACGGCGGGCATCTATGAGGTAATGGTAGTGGATGCAAAGGGCTGTGAGATCAAAACGAGTTACGAGATCGAAGAGCCTGATGTGCTAACCGGCTTGATAGTAGAAGTAATACAACCCGACATCAACAAAATAACAGGAAGTGCGAGCGTAGCGGTAAGTGGGGGAAAAGATCCGTACACGATCAGTTGGGACAATGGCGAAACGGGAGAAAAAGCCTTAACACTAAACCCTGGAACACATACATTGACAATAACGGATAGCGGAGGCTGCACAGCAGAAGCAGAAGTGACCATTGTGAAGAGCGCCATCTATGCTATATGGGACAAACAGGACAATGCCTGTGCTGGAGATTGTAAGGGAGAGATAACCATCACCATCCAAAATGAAGATGGCAGTGAAAAGATAGTGTGGACAGACGGAGGCACAGGCATAATAAGAACGGGCCTATGTGCGGGAGAGTATCAGTGGACGATAACGGATGGTTATGGCAATACCATAACATCGCCTGTAGTAAACATAAGTACCCCCCAACCAATAAAAATGGAGGTAGTAATAAAAGGAGAGAGCTGTGAAAACAAGGAAGATGGCCAGGCAACGATCATCATAAATGGAGGTACGCCCAACTACACCATAAAATGGGATGGTGTAACAGGAACAGAAACAGCGAACCTCAACACAGGGGAGCACTTGATAGAGATAAAAGATGCCAACGGTTGCCTTACGGATACGGTAGTGAATGTGCCCAAGCTTGAATCAGCCAATATCACGGGTATGGCAAAAGATGCCATCTGTGAAGGAGGAGGAGAACTCACAATACAGACAACAGCAGATACGATTATAGACCTGGTGATCAATGGCATAAAGTATAGCCTGAACAAAGAGTTAAAGATAGCAGGAGCATCACCGGGACTGTATGTGATAGAACAGCAGATGAGTGATAGTTGCAAAGTGTACAAGGAGGAGGTAAGCATAGGAAGTGAAAGCTTCATAACTGGCGGCAGCATAGAGAATGAAATCGAAGTAAAGGAAGGAGAACAAATAACGTTGGACCTTTCAACACTGACGATAACTGGAAGCTACATGATAGAATGGAAGGGCATACAGCAGGACAATTGTGAGCAAACGGACGCAACGGGCAACTGTTTGAAGTATGAGTATGTGCCTGACGGCCCGCACGAAGTGAGTGCGTATATCTTGTCGGACCAGGGCTGTGATAGTTTGATCAGCTTCAACATCCGGGTATTGGTGGACAACGATGTGTTTTTCCCCAACGTATTTGGTGTGGGCAACAACAATGTGTTTAAGCCCACGGATAAAACAGGAAAGACCAGGATAGAATCATTTGAAATATATGATCGGTGGGGCAGCCTTGTGTTTAGGGAGACAGCAGTAGACATAACTTCCTTAAAAGGGTGGGATGGCACCTTCAATGGCAGCAGGGCAGAACAGGGAGTTTATGTATATCACTTACAAATTTTGGATACATCCGGCAAAATCAAAAACAAGGTAGGGGATGTGACTTTGCTTAGGTAAGCTAATATTATTAATCATATTCGTTTAAAACCAAATTAATAATGTTTCTGGCAGTATAACCGGTAAAATTTCGATTATCCATCTTTGAAACTTGTTCCTTTGTATAGTATTTGGTAATAAATACTTTCAAAAACTCGATGATGTTTTCATAGTTGGCAGGATAACTAAAACTTGAATGTATATCAATCAACAATTTCTTAAGTAACAATGCATCGTCAAACAAGTAGAGATATTTTATATGAGGTGTTGCTTTATCTAAAGAAGTGTAATCTACCAATTTATCTAAAATTTTACCCCAATCTTCGGTTTCAGCCCAGAGCCCAAATTTTAAGTCAAGCACCTTTGCATAATCAGCGGTATCCCGCCTAAGAACCCTGTTCAACGCTTCTTTGCGAAAAGTTTCTTTATGAGCGTGAGTAGTTAAGTCGTTGTATATTTCCTGATAGAGCTGGTAACTGGGGGCGAACGCAAAAATTTTCTTTCTATATATCAGAGCCTCATCGGGCATAGAAAGTTGCAGATACACATTGACCAATATTTTATAGTATGGAATGCTATAAACTTCGTGGTAATTTCCCTTAATCGATTTTTCGCACAAGGAAATCACTTTGTCGTTTTGCCCAATCAATTGCAATTGATGTAAGAAGGCAAAGTTGTATTCATTGTAAAAAAGTGTATAAGGAAGGTCATTGTACAAGGCTGAAAACAAGTCCTGTTTTATGATGTATTGCAACAATGGCAGGAGCTCTGCTTCTGTCGGTTCGTTTTTAGACACATTGTTTAAATACAACTTTATCAAGTCTGCCAGCACCTCTTTGGAAAGCGCTGGTGCGGTTTTATAAATGAGACTCAAGACAACGCTAAATCCTTTGCCATCTTTTTTAAGTCTACTTATAAACTGCTGAAAAAAAGAAGTAATCTTATATTGTTCACAGGTTTGAAGATAGGCGCTCAATTTTTCAGAGAATTTATTGAATTGTGTGACCACCCGCGACGAAGACTTACTCAATCTTTTATCAACCAGCTCGTAAAAGTTAAAAACGGCATCTACCATTAGCAAGCCATCTTCGCTGCCTATTTTGGCAAAGATGGCTGGCAATTGTGTGTCTAAATACTTTTGCCATACTTCAAAGAGTGCTTTCAACTGAACGGGCTCGATGTACTTTTTTTTGCCAACGACAGCCTGAATACAAGCAGCTCCCTGTTTATTGATTTCTTCTGCTGTGATTTGTGTAGTAGATCCAGAAAAATGGTTGAAAAACTTTAAATTCAATTCTTTATTGACATTTAGTTCTTCCAGAATCCAGGCCCTCAACTGAATATTGTCAACATTGTCTAAAAGCTCTTCGGTAGGGCTTAATTTTTTCTTCCTAATTTTTTTTAAAGTGGTGGAGGCTGCTGCACTTTTTTCTCCCCGGTTCATAAATGCTAAAACCGCTACCACATGGGCACACAATGCATTTTTATTGGGGCAATCACAACTGAAGTGTAGTATGTTATTTCCGTTTTCATCCAATTGTATGCCCACATCGAAGCATTCTTTTCCATCATCTACAAAGGCACTGAATTGGCCCCGGGCAATTTCTTCAAATTCTCTCACATTGTTTTGCAATGATGAAGCTGCCTTGCTAATGTTGGCCGGGGCCTTTTTAAGTGTGTCTTTGATGGTCAATTTTCAAAATTTAATAAACAGAACTTAATGTTATACCATCAATTCATGAATATTTTTTTTGCCAATGCCTTTTTGCTTTCATTTTCTAAAACCATGATGATTACAGTCTGGTGATATTGGGGCAAGGGCGTTGTTTCACCGGCATTTACCCATTTATTGTCCAATACCTTGCCGGCGGTATCCATGATGATCACTTCAAATGCTTTGTACTCTTCTTTACCGGTTATAATTATGTTGTCGTTTACTACAGTAAAGTCAAATTCGGCTTTTCCAGCAACTTCATCAACACTGGTATTTATGTCCACTGCAATCTTATACAACTCCCTTCCTTTCGAAGCGTCCAAATTTGAAAAGAAATACAAGTTATTATTATTCATACCAACAGGGATGGCAGAAGGCCCATTTGTTGAACTGAAGTTTAACTGCGTTTTTTGGCCACCAAGGTCACTGAAGCTATCTTTTAAATGGTACAAAGACGGGCGGAAGCCATTTGATGTTCCATCAAAGAAAAATATATTTTCGTTGTAGGAAACGAAATTTGAAGGATATGCTTCCACTTCGCCCAAGACTTGCGCTGATTTAGTGCTTTTATCAATGGCAATGACCAAATTGTCAAAACTATTGTAATCGTCTATGTGGATAATCATTTTATCGCCAACAATTGCTCGGTTAATGTTATCTGATTGAATAACAGGACCATATTTATTAATCAGAGGTGTAGATTTAAGTGGAAAATCATGAAGCAGGGTTAAGCCTTTACCATAGTGGTAGTGTACTGCCATTCCATTAAAATCCATTACTCTCAGAGGTTCTGACAATGTAGTTTTTTTCACTCCGGTACTTTCATGATAGTGATATAGTCCATCATTTTCAACACCAAAAACGAGGCCATCTGCCACTTCACATAAGCCATATAAGTCGGTGAAAGAAGATCCTACATCAAAAGTTGCAAGGGTGGAAATGGCATCATCTGCATAATTCAGTGTTGCCAATCCAAATTTGTTGGTTAGGAAAGCGATGCCATTTTTATAAGACACAAAAATTTTATCATCATCATTGTCTTTATGACTGGCGAAATCGAGAAAAGATGAGTTTAAAATTCTGGTACCAGAACCAGTTCCATCGTTGACGTAAAGGTTACCACCAGCGGCAATATAAGCCATATTATTATTTCCTAATAACATATAATCAGGTGCGTCGGCGAGTTCTGTGAGTAGGCTCGTATGGATAGAGGTGCCATCAGAGATCCAAAGTGCATGCTTACCATTGTCACGTGTGGCAAAAATGACTTTGTTGTTGAACCTCAATAAGCCGCTGGCCGGTGGATTACAATCTGTGCAAATGGTTTCTAAAAAGGATACTGTATCGTTTTTGATTACGTATAAATAAGTCTGGTTAGAAGCAGTCAATACTACAATAAATATTTTATCCTCCACTTGTAGAAAGTTCGTTCCCCAGCTCGGCACCGCATCCGCACTTCCGGGATTAAAATCCATTACCAATTTTGGAGTTTGTGCCATCACCAAAAATTGACAAAGAAAGAATAGTATTGTAAAAACCTTTTTCATATAATAATTGTGTTTGATTACGTTTTGTATCAGACCATTTCTTCGAAAAGTTCGAGAATGGTTTCTTCTGGATATTTAGTTAACCCGCTATGAATGGCCGAAATTTGTACAATGGTACTTCTTTTAGCGGTAAGCCACCTAAACCTCGAAGCCTGATCCAACTCTGCAATTGGACCGCCACGCTGGTCGCCATTGGCAATGTGATGAAAGGCAGCGATATAATTCAGCAACTCTTCATAATCCGTCTGCTCATAGAGTGCCATAATCCTGGCTTCATCCAACCGTGTCTTTACAGCCAGGTACGAACAGTCTTTGCAATACAATACTACACCAATGTTGATAAACTCCTCGCGCTCAACCCTCGGTACGAAGCGAAGCACAGCATATTCATAGATCTTAAGGTCTGACATGCACTACTTCTTTGATAAATGTTGATGAAAACAACAGTCGTTCACTTAAATATGTGTAGTACATGGACCTTACCTGATCTGCCGACATCGGGTCTTCTCTTGATAAGAGCCACTCTTCCGGGAGCTCATTACAAATGTTTTCTAAAAATTTGGTTTCTAATGCTGTGGTAATGATTTCATTGGCTTCCTCCATTTTTGTTGCCCCTTTGATCAATACGTGATTTTGTATCATCGGAAAGGGTTTTTGGATAGATGACTTCCATTGTGCCCTGTTGTGGTGAAAGTACAAGGCGGCTCCATGATCGATAAGCCACAATTCGTTTTTCCACATCAGCATGTTGGTATTGCGCGCGGTACGATCAACATTGGTCAGATATATGTCCAACCACACAATCATGGATGCAATGAGGTCGGGAACAAAATTGACGACAGGGTCAAAAGTTATGGAACCGGGTAAGTATTTTAAGCCCAGGTTTAAGCCCACACTTGCCTTTAATAAATCCTGAATTTCCTCGTCCGGTTCTGTCCTGCCAAAACCCTCATCGAGGGTGCAAAATGCCAATGTTGGCACCAGGAAGCCAAGCTGGTGGGCAATTTTACCGCCCAGGTACTCTGCAATCAAGGCTTTGGTGCCCTGACCTGCTCCCTTAAATTTGAGTACGTACTTTTCTTTGTCACTGGCTTCAATGATCGCAGGCAAAGACCCTCCTTCTCTTAAGGGAGTAATATACCTGATCACTTGAAGTGTACTTGTAGTCAAGGGTTGGATTAATTGATTGCACAAAAGTACAAATTAATGAGTGACCAGCTGTGCTATTGTTGGCTGTTTATAAATGTAAAAAAATGGGGAGATACTGTTACCTCCCCACTATCAAAATAAGAAAACTAATTATTATCTCTTTTACAACTCCCTACATTCAAGGGGCAATTTCCGATTAACATGTTGTCAGCAGGTACATAAAGACTGCTAAATTCCCTGCCCTAAGAAAAAATAATTTGTTTTCTGGGTATTGATATAAAACATCATCTATTTGCAGAAGTATGAAATAGCAGACTATACCTGAACTTTATGTTCAAGACAGGGTAGGCTTTCACTTCTATATGTTGGCTTAAAAAATCAACCTTACATATTATTGAAGTCACCCAAAACAGGTTTACCCCTGTATTGCTATTTGTGTGCGATAAATGGCGTGCTTAATACCATGTTTCCATTGTAACACACCTTGTTTTGTACTTTACTATTTAATCCTCATCGCCATCAGCATCTCCTCCTGTCTCCGGAGCAAGAGCCGGGCTGTACTTTTCTTTGATTTTTGCTTCAATCTGAGAGGCGACTTCAGGGTTGTCGTGGAGGAATTGTTTTGCCTGCTCACGTCCCTGGGCAATTTTGGTGCCTTCATAACTAAACCAACTACCGCTTTTCTGAATCACATCACATTCTACACCGAGATCAATAATTTCTCCCGTCTTAGAAATTCCTTCGCCAAAAACGATGTCAAAGGTTGCCACTCTGAATGGAGGTGCCAGTTTGTTTTTTACTACTTTCACTTTGGTGGGACTTCCCACTACGTTGCCATCCTTGTCTTTGATGGCGGTACCTGACTTTCTGATGTCCAGACGGAGGGAAGCATAAAATTTCAAAGCATTACCCCCTGTGGTAGTCTCAGGATTGCCAAACATCACCCCAATTTTTTCCCTGAGCTGATTGATGAAAATACAGCAACAACCAGTTCTTCCAATGGTGGCAGTCAATTTTCTCAAAGCCTGTGACATCAACCTTGCCTGCAGCCCCATTTTGGATTCACCCATCTCGCCTTCAATCTCACTTTTGGGTACAAGAGCGGCTACAGAGTCAATCACGAGTAAGTCGATGGCCCCTGAACGAATCAGGTTCTCAGCAATTTCCAACGCCTGCTCCCCGTTGTCTGGCTGTGATATAAACAGATTTTCTGTATCTACACCCAATGATTCTGCATAGGTGCGGTCAAAAGCATGTTCAGCATCTATAAATGCAGCGATACCGCCTGCTTTTTGACATTCTGCAATGGCGTGGATGGTCAATGTAGTCTTTCCTGATGATTCAGGACCATAAATTTCCACAACCCTGCCCTTAGGAAATCCACCGATTCCCGTGGCTATATCTAAACTCAATGAGCCGGTGGAAATCGCCTCAGTTGCAATTACCTGCTTGTCACCAAGCTTCATTATAATTCCCTTTCCGTATTGCTTTTCCAGCTTATCTACGGTCGTTCTTAACGATTTTAGTTTCTCTTCCAGTTCTTTTGACATAATAATTAGTTTTGCAATGCAAATATAAGATATTTGTCATTGATGTGACAAAAAAATTGACAATATTTTAATAAATATATTTAAAGTCTTGAAAGACTTTGAGTTATTGCGTCTTCTTAAACGTCAATTTTTGCGTATTTGGCATTTTCTTCGATGAATTGTCTTCTGGGAGGTACATCGTCACCCATCAGCATAGAGAAAATTTGGTCTGCTTCCAGGGCATCGTC
>ERZ724513.1225-NODE-1225-length-12939-cov-6.572881_pt1 | contig 12939 bp, 12 predicted proteins | sample MGYA00376046_ERZ724513 | MGnify/ENA primary metagenome ERZ724513 (study PRJEB28724, sample SAMN07190883) | activated sludge metagenome | isolation source: activated sludge of sewage treatment plant in Hong Hong | place: Hong Kong | collected 2016-03-17 ... | reverse complement strand
CGTTGGCGCTCCTTGCCGCTCGCGATTTCATGGCATAGTATGCCAACATGAAAATCTGGCTCAGGAGGCTCCCATGCCAACCCGAAACGTTGTCCTTACCGACCATCAGGCCCGCCTTGTCGAGCAGTTGGTCGCCTCCGGGCGCTACCAGAACGCCAGTGAGGTATTGCGCGAAGGATTGAGGCTGGTCGAGCGCCGGGAGTTCGAAGATGAAATGCGTCTGTCAGCCTTGCGCGATGCCGCCAGGATTGGCATCGCCGATATCGAAACAGGTGATTTTCGCAGTTTTGACTCGGCAGACTTGCTTGGCCAGCATCTGGCAACGCTGACTTCCGAAGTGATTGGCGCATAGTGGGAGGAAATTTCTGGACGGTTCGCCTGTCGGCTGCCGCCGAGGCGGATTACCGTCAAATCCTGCGCTGGACGGTCGAGAATTTCGGTTCGGCGCAGGCGCGGAATTATGCCGACACCCTGTCATCCGCACTGCGAGCCTTGGGCGCCGGCCCCTCCATCGTGGGGGTCAAGGAGCGGCCGGAAATCGGCAACGACATTCGGACATTCCATGTCGCGCGAGACGGACGCAAGGGCCGACACTTCGTCATGTTCCGCGTCGGCAGCATTGACGGGCGTGATGTGATTGACGTGCTCCGACTGCTGCATGACAGCATGGACCTCGAACGGCACCTACCCCCAACCGAACATGGCTGATGGGCGTTGATTCCGATCTGCCACGTCTGACACCACCTGCCACGGCGTGTGGTGATTGACCTTTGGCTGGAAAGGCCTACAATCCTCCCAAATTGGGAGATTGGTTGATGCGGGTGGTAGCCAAGAGCACGTTGGTGAAGTTTTGGAGTCAGCCGGGGTGTACCGATTCGCAAGGCGCCTTGAAAAGCTGGTACGACGAAGCAATCAAGGCCAGTTGGCGAACCCCGCAGGACATCAAGGATCAATACAGTAGCGCCAGCATTTGCGGCAGTAACCGGGTCGTGTTCAACATTGCGGGAAACAAGTACCGCCTGGTCGTCGAGATGCAGTATCGCGCCGGGATCGCTTGGGTCAAGTTCGTGGGAACCCATGCACGGTATGACCAGATCGATGTGGAGAGTGTCAATGAATATTAAGCCAATCCGTAGCGATGACGACTTGCGCGATGCCTTCAAGCGCCTGGAACGGGTATTCCAGGCGCCGGATGGAACACCCGAGGCCGACGAAATGGAGATTCTGGTCACTCTGATCGAGTCTTACGAACAGAAGCACTACCCAATCGGTTCGGCTGATCCCGTCGATGCCATCAAATTCAGAATGGAACAACAGGGCTTGTCGCCGAAAGACCTCGAGCCCTACATCGGATCGAGCGGCCGGGTTTCCGAGGTATTGAACCGCAAGCGACGACTGAGTTTGCAGATGGTCAAGCGCTTGCATGATGGATTGCACATCCCGTACGAAAGCCTCCTGTCGTCGGCATAGGCGGCAACGATTGCCTGCGCGGAAGCAAAGCGGGTTGCAGGCGAAATGGGTCAGAGTAATTTCCTGTTGTTGGCCCACTTTCCCAATCGACCGAAGCAACTCAGGTATTTCTTCGACCAAAAGGATCGGGCGTGTTTGACTCAGGCTCTGAATTGCGTGATATGCCGTACCACGTCCGCTGGCGCATCGGCCTGGGCTGGGCGCTGCTCGTCGCGTCCGGTGCGGCCAGCGCGGAAGCCGCCTTGTGCCAACAGGGGCTGCGGCAGTCGCCGATCGACATCGTCGCGCCGGTGCGGGCCAAACTGGCGCCACTGGAGTTTCACTACCGTAGCGCGCCGTTGAGGATTGCCAACGACGGCCACACGGCGCGCGTGCGCCTGGCCAATTCCAGCCGGTTGAAGGTGGGCAAGGAAACCTGGACCTTGCAGCAGTTTCATTTCCATACCCCCGGCGGCGACCGTCTGGCCGGGGAGGAATTCCCGATGGCGGCGCACTTGCTGCACAAGGGCAAGTCCGGACAATTGCTGGCGCTGGTGGTGCTGTTTCGCCTGGGCGCGGAAAACCCGGCGTTGAAGACCCTGTTGCCGCACATCCCGGCGGGCGCCGACGGCGACCACCTGATCGCCGGTGCCGTGGCCGATCCGGGCGCGTTGCTGCCGGCCCGGAAAGCCTACTACCGCTATGACGGCTCGCTGACCGCGCCGCCGTGCACCGAGGGCGTGACCTGGCTGGTGATGCGGCAGCCGCTCGAGTTGTCGCCGGAGCAACTGCGGCTCTGGCGGAAGCGCTTCGCCGACAACATCCGGCCGCCGCAGCCGCTGCATGGGCGCGTCGTCCACGAAAGCTGGTAGCGGCCAAGCGATTGCGCCGTTGCTTGCGTCAGGTCAAAACGGACGACGGCGCCTGCGCGACAATTCGGCATTCGCCATTCAATCCCTCACCATGGAAACCGGCATGTATTCGGAAACTCCCACCTCGTTGCCCGCACGGGCGCTGGTCACCGCGTTGTTGCTGGCGATTGGCACGCTGGCCGGTCCGGCCCAGGCGCAAAAGGCGGACCCGCCCCGCCCACCGCAACCGGCGGGGGTCGAGGTCGAGGTCACCGAGGAAATGAAGGGGGCCGGAATCGTCTCCAGCGGCGTCGCCCTGCCGCCGATCCCGCCGGTCACGGGCAACCGGAAGAACCCGGTTCCTTCCTGGGGCAAGCCGTTGCCCTACCCGGTGGTCATCGCCGACCGGCGCAACAACCGGCTCATCGAGATCGCGCCCGACAAGAGCATCGTCTGGGAGTTCGTCTCGCCGAATTTGAAGGTTTACCGCGGCAACGAGGATGTGAACTTCTCGCCCGACGGCAAGCTGCTGGCGGTGAGCGAGGAAGACAACTTCGACGTGCACATCGTCGATTACGAAAAGAAGGCGCTCATCTGGACCTACGGGACGCCCGATTTCCGGGGGAAGGCACCGGGCTTCCTGAATTACCCGGATGACGCACACCTGCTGGCGGACGGCAAGTTCATCACGGCCGACATCCGCAACTGCCGCGTGCTCATCGTCGACCCCAAGGACAACACGATCGATACCCAGTGGGGCACGCCCGGCAAGTGCCGCCACAAGCCGCCGCAGCAGCTCGGTCATCCCAATGGCGCGACGCCGCTGGAAAACGGGGACATCCTGGTGACCGAGATTTCCGGCACGTGGATCTCGCGCATCACGCGCGAAGGCAAGGTGGTGTGGAGCGTCAAGGCGCCCAACATCCGCTATCCGTCGGACGCCTTCATGACCGAGGACGGCAAGCAGGTGATCGTCGCCGACTTCTGGAAGCCCGGGCGCATCGTCATCTTCGACCCGGCGACGCGCAGGATCACCTGGGAGTACTTCGTCAAGGAGGGCGAGAACATGCTCGACCATTCGAGCATCGCCCGCGAACTGCCCGACACCGGGGACATCTTCGTCGTCGACGACCTGCGTGATCGCGTCATGGTGATCGACCGCAAGACCAAGGAAATCATCTGGCAGTACGGCGTGACCGAAACCAAGGGCCACAAGCCGGGTTACCTGTTCTACCCAGACGGCTTCGACATCGACGTCTTTCGCGACTGGAAGAAGGCGCTGGGCAAGCGCTGAACCAGCCGTAATCCGCCCGGGGGAATTCCCTGGCGTTTGCCACGATGCGGCGGGACAGATGCCCCCTGCCCCCGCCAGCGCGAGTTTCAGATAACCGATTTCGGCTACCGGTTGCGGTCGACCGCCGGATCCGGCCATTTTTCATCCTACGCCGCCAACGCCGGCCAGGCATGAACGAAGATCGAGCCTGCCCGCCAGACTTTTCGCGAAACCCGTCACGCCTTTTCGTGCGGGTTCAAGGCAAGGCGAAGGTCCATTGTGCCGCGGTCGGACCCGGTCGTCACGGTGAAGCCGAGGCGCCGTGCGAGACGCTGCATGCGCAAGTTGCCGTCGAGTGTTTCCCCGCGCAATTCACCGATGCCGCGACTGCGGCAGTAGCTGACCAGGCTCTGCAGCAGCAGTTGCCCGAGTCCCCTGCCCTTGATTTCCGAGGCGACGACGATCGCGAAGTCGGCGAACCTGCCGTCGGGGTCGGCAACCGCCCGCACCTCGCCTAACGCATGCTCGGCGCCGTCGCTTCCGCGCTCGATGGCCACCAGCGCCATCTCGCGGTCGTAATCGATCTGGGAGAAGCGGGCGAGGCGGGTCCGCGGCAGGCTCCTGGTCGAGTCGAAGAAGCGCATGCGCGAATCCTCGAGAGTCAGGGAATTGAGCAGTTCGCCAAGCAGTGGCTCATCTTCCGGCCGAATCGGGCGGATCAGCAGCCGGCGACTCTCCCAGTCGACCTGCCGCTCCAGTTCCTTCGGGTAGGGACGGATCGCGAAGCGGCGGAAGCCGTGCCGGCGTTCGCGCTGCTCGATGCCGATGCGCGCCCCGAGCACGACGACCCCAGACGCCTCGACGTGCACCGGGTCGAGTTCCACGCCGGCCACCTCGTCGATGTCCGTGAGCAGTTGCGACAGTCGAACCAGGGCATTGCTTGCGGCGGCCTGCAGCGCCAGCCGCTCGCCTTCCGGGAGACCCTCGGCAAAGCCGCTACGCGCCACCAGATCGCCGGCCAGCACCGGATTGAGCGGCGGCAGCGCGACGACCAGGCGGCCTTCGCGGAAGCCGCTGACCGATGCCGGACCAAGGAAGATCACCGGCCCGAACACCGGATCGTCGGCAACACCCAGACGCAGTGCGGGGGCGCCACTGCGGGCTGCGCTCGGGTGCAGCCGGTAACCGCTGGTGCGGTCGCCGGGATGCCGTGTCCGCGCACGGCTGCGCAGACCGCGCGCCGCAATGCCGATCTCCGCAGGTGAACGAAGTCCCGATACGCGCTGCGCAAGCTCCGTTCCATTGGCCAGCACGAGAAAGAGATCGACCGGATAGCCCGCTCGATCGGCGGCAGCGATCGCCTTGTCGATGCTGCCTGCCAAGGGGTACTCGCCAACGGCCAGACCATAGGCCTGCAACACGCGCCTCGCCTGGCGGGCCGTCAGCGTCCGTGCCCCGGCAGCAATCGCTTCGCCGACCGCGCTGCGGGCTGCCTCCGCTTCGGGAGTAAAGTCCTCGGCGAGCGACGGCGGCATCTGCAGCAGCAACTCGCGATTGCGCCGGTAATTGACGACGCCGAGAAAGACCGCAATCGCCTTTTCCGGCGACTCATGGCTCAACACGCCCTGCGCTGCGGAAATCCTTTGCGCCTCCAGCATCGCCGTGCCGCCGACCCAGCATGTGAAGACGTTGCGCTCGGCTTCGTGGGACACCTGGCAGATTGCCGCGGCAACCTCGGCGCTTGGCGCAAACGGCGACGGCGAACAGACGGTCAGGACATTTTCCGTGTCAGCGTCGGCGAGCACGGCCGTCACCGCCGCTCCCCAGTTGGTCGCCGTGATGTCCGCCGGCAGCGCCAGCGGATTGGCGAGCGCGGAGCGCATCTCCAGCAGCCCTTCGAGGTGCTTGACAGTGGCGGTCGACAGCTTGCCCAACTGCCCGCCGGAACGCAGCAGCGTGTCGGCGGCAATCCGTCCGAGGCCATGACCGTTGGCCAGGATGGTCAGACTCTCACCGCGCAAGGGGCGCACCCGCGCCATCCCTTCGATGGCTTCGAACAGATCCCCGAGGGTATCGATGCGTACCCAGCCTGCGCGACGCAGTGCCGCTTTGTACACGTCGGCGACGGTGAATGGTCCGCCCCTCTCAAGTCTGCCCCGCACCGGTCCCCCATGGATGGTAACCACGGGCTTGTTGCGCGCAGCGGCACGCGCTGCCGACATGAACTTGCGCCCTGCCGAAACTTCGTCGAACTGGACCAGGATCGAATGGGTGTCGGGGTCGGCAGCCAGCCAGTCGATCACGTCGGGCAGATCGATATCGAGGCTGGCGCCAAGGTGCAGCACCGTCGAAAAGCCGATTCCCTTGCTGGCGGCGCGATCGAGCACGGCCGCCGCCACGGCCGTCGATTGTGCGACCAGGGCGATCTTGCCCGGCGTGATCGTAACGGGCGCTGCGCTGGCGTTCAGACCTCTGGCGGGGACGACCAGACCGCCGCTTCCCGGCCCGAGAACGCGCATCAGGTGCGGTCGGGCCGCTTCGAGAATGGCTTGGCGCGCCTTGGCAATCGCGTCGCCGCTCATCTTCCGCCACATCCACGGCCCGACGATCACCGCGCGGGTGCCACGGGCGCCGAGTTGCGCGATGATCGACGGCACCCGGTCCAGTGAAGCACAGACGATCGCCAGATCGGGCACCACATCGAGTTCGCCGACGCGTACATCGTTGCCCATCGGGAACAGCAGGCGCTTCCTTGCGCCGACCGACACGACCGGACCGTTGAATCCGCCTGCCGCGAGATTGGCCAAGACCACCTCGGCGTAACGGCTCGGCTCGTCGGGTTCGGCGACCACCGCCACCGAGGCGGGGCGAAAGAGGAATTCGAGGTTGCGGACTGTCATGATTGCCTACGATCGATGGTCTCGCGGTCGCCCTGCTGGGCAATTTCCGTTGCGGCCCTGGTTGCCCGGGCGTGCCATAGCGTCAGTGTGCCACGTTCGCCACCACCTCCCCAAACCTTTCGCCGCAGTTCCGTGAGCACTTGCCGGAAACGAAGTCAGGGGCAGGTGAGCACCGCTCGCCTCGACACCAGGATCGATATTATCCGCTTGCTGCGGTCGACCGCGACAACCGGCTTGTTTCGCTCAGGGCTTGTCCAGCCAGAACAGCGCGGTGATCGTCTTGGCGTCGGTGATCTGACCATTCCAGACAGCGGCCCTGGCCTCCGCCGGCGTCAGTTCGAGGACTTCGAGAAACTCGTTGTGGTCGAGCTGCGTTTCCGTGGCGCGACGCAGTCCGCGCGCGGCAAAAATCTCGATCCGCTCGTCCGAGTAGCCGATGCAGGGATGCATGACGCCGACGTACTCCCAGTCGCTCGCGACGTGGCCGGTCTCTTCCAGCAGTTCGCGACGCCCGGTGTCGAGAATGGACTCGCCCGGGTCGATCTTGCCCGCCGGCAATTCCAGGAATACCCGGCGCAGGGGGTAGCGGAACTGCCTTTCGAACAACAGCTTGCCGTTGTCGAGAAGGGCGAGAACCACGACCGCGCCGGGATGAACGACGTACTCGCGCAATGTCTCCCTGCCGTTCGGAAGGCGCACCCTGTCCTTGCGCACGTCGAGCAGCGCGCCCTTAAACACGCTCTCGCTGGAGATTTCGGACTCGATGAGGTGGGTATCGTGACTCATTTCAGGTTCCGGAAATGGAAACGCCCCGGATTTCGGGGCGCTTGCGGCAGGTAGCAGGAACGATCAGAGCGAGCGCAACAGGGCATAGGCGCAGAGCGACATGAGCATCTGCGGGAAGATGCCGAGCAGTGCAACGGCGAGGCCGTTGGCGGAGATCAGGATGCGCATGTCCATGCCGGCGGTCAGCGGCGAAGTGTCGGCGGGCGGGTCGAAATACATCAGCTTGACGACACGCAGGTAGTAGAAGGCGCCGATCAGCGAGAAGAGGACCGCGACGACCGCCAGCCAGATGTAGCCGGCGGCGACGACCGCCTGCAAAACCGAGAACTTGGCGAAGAATCCGACGAAGAACGGGATGCCGGCCATCGAGAACATCATCATCAGCATGATGCCGGCAAACCACGGACTGCGCTTGTTGAGGCCCTTGTAGTCGTCGAGGTCCTCGGCTTCGAAACCAGCGCGTGCCATCAGCAGGATCATGCCGAAGGTGCCGGTCGTCATGACCACGTAGGCCAGTACATAGAACATCGCCGAACTGTAGGCATTGAGCGCATAGCGGGCGTCACCGCCAACGACCCCGGTGACAACGCCGAGCAGCATGAAGCCCATGTGCGAGATGGCCGAATACGCCAGCATGCGCTTGAGGTTGGTCTGGGCGATGGCGGCAAGATTGCCGATCGCCATCGACAGCACCGAGAGGATGACCAGCATCGCCTGCCAGTCCTGAGCCATGGTGATCAGGCCATTGACCAGCAGGCGCATGACGATCGCGAAGGCCGCCAGCTTCGGCGCGGAACCGATGAACAGGGTGACCGAGGTCGGCGCGCCGTGATAGACGTCGGGGATCCACATGTGGAAGGGAACCACGCCCAGCTTGAAGGCCAGGCCGCAGACCAGGAAGACCAGGCCGAACGCCAGCACGCCCTTGTTGACGCCACCGCCGTAGAGGCGCTCGGCAATGCCGGTGATTTCCAGGGTGCCGGTGGCGCCGTAGATCATCGACATGCCGTAGAGCAACAGGCCGGAAGCCAGCGCGCCGAGGACGAAATACTTCATCGCCGCTTCGGTCGAGACCGCGGAGTCGCGGTTCATCGCGACCATCGCGTACAGCGAGAGCGAGAGCAGTTCAAGGCCGAGATAGATCGTCACGAAGCTATTGGCGGAGATCATCACCATCATGCCGAGCGTCGCGAACAAGGCCAATACGTAGTATTCGCCCTTGTTCATCGCGTCGCGGTCGAGCACGTAGGCGCGCGAATAGAACAGCACGACGATCACCGTCATGTAAAGGAACAGCTTCAGGAGGTCCGCCATCAGGTCATCGACGAACATGTTGCTGAAGGTGTAGACGACATCGCCGGTGCTGGTGAACAACTGGATCACCGCACAAGCCAGGAGGGTGAGCTGGGCGAGCGCGAAGGTAAGCGTGCGCCGACTGTCCTTGACCGTCAGATCGACAAGGAGGATGACCAGCGCCATGAACGCCAGGAAGAGTTCCGGGGCGGCGGGCAGGAGATCGGGGACAAGGAAATTGTCGAACATGTCGGCTACCGGTTATTGAATCTTGCTGATGGCGACGTGACGCAGCAGGTCGTTGACCGAGGCGTGCATGACTTCGGTGAAGGGCTGCGGGTACACGCCCATCCACAGGGTACAGAGGGCCAGCGCGCCGAGGATGGCGAACTCGCGCTTGTTGATGTCGGTCAGTTCGGCCACGTGATGATTGGCGACATCGCCGAAGATCACCCGCTTGTACATCCACAGGGTGTAGGCGGCGCCGATGACCATCGAAGAGGCGGCGGCGAACGCCACCCAGAAGTTGAACTTGACGGCGCCGAGGATGACCATGAATTCGCCGACGAACCCGGAAGTGGCCGGAAGGCCGGCATTCGCCATCGAGAACAGCATGAACAGCGCGGCGAACTTGGGCATGGTATTGACCACGCCGCCGTAATCGGCGATCTGCCGGCTGTGCACGCGGTCGTACATGACGCCGATGCAGAAGAACATCGCGCCCGAGACGAAGCCATGCGACACCATCTGCACCAGCGCGCCCTCGATGCCCATGGCGCTGAACATGAAGAAACCCAGGGTCACGAAGCCCATGTGGGCGATCGACGAGTAGGCCACCAGTTTCTTCATGTCGGCCTGGACCAGCGCGACGAAGCCGATGTAGACAACGGCGATCAGCGACAGCGCGATCACGAATCCGGACAGTTCGTGCGAGGCGTCCGGCGCGATCGGCAGCGAGAACCGCAGAAAACCATAGGCGCCGAGCTTCAGCGCAATCGCCGCCAGGACGATGGAGCCACCGGTCGGGGCCTCGACGTGGGCGTCCGGCAACCAGGTGTGGACCGGCCACATCGGCACCTTGACCGCGAAGGCGATCAGGAAAGCCAAGAACAGCCAGATCTGGGCCCCGAGCGCGATCGGCAATTGGTGCCATTCGAGGATCGAGAAGCTGCCATTGGACTGGATGAACAGGTACATCAGCGCCAGCAGGAACAGCAGCGAACCGAAGAGCGTGTAAAGGAAGAACTTGAACGCCGCATAGACGCGGTTCGGGCCGCCCCAGACGCCGATGATCAGGTACAGCGGAATCAGCGAGGCTTCGAAAAAGACGTAGAACAGGACACCATCGAGCGCGGTGAAGATGCCGTTCATCAGCCCCGACATGATCAGGAAGGCGGCATTGTATTGGGCAACCTTCTCCTTGATCACTTCCCACCCGGCGGCGACGACAATGACCGTGATGAAGGCATTCAGAATGACGAAGAGCATCGAGATGCCGTCAACGCCGAGGTGGTAGTTGACGTTGAAGCGCGGAATCCAGGTCTTCACCTCGAGGAACTGCATGCCGCCGTAGCCAGCATCGAACCCCGTCCACAGCGGAATGGTCACGAGAAAGCCGGCGATCGCGCCAATCAGGGCAAGCATCCGTGCCAGCGGTGCGTTCCGGTCGTTGCCGGTGAGCAGCACCAACAGCCCGGCAAAGATGGGAATCCAGATGGCGAAAGATAGCAGCGGGTAAGTCGACATGTTATTCCTTGCTTGTCTGCGAACTGTTCACGCTAGGCGCGGTTGAGCCACAGGGTCATCAGGACAAAGACACCGATAATCATGGTGAAAGCGTAGTGATAGACGTAACCGGTCTGCAACGTCCGCGTTACCGCCGCGATCATCGAGACGAGCCGGGCCGAGCCGTCCACGATGACCCCGTCGATCACGGCGACGTCACCGCCGCGCCAGAAGGCCTTGCCGAGCAGACGCGCTCCGCCACCGAAGACCGCTTCGTTGAACTTGTCGAAGTAGTACTTGTTGTCGAGCAGCGTGTAGATCGCCGAGAAGCGCCGCTGGATCGCCGCCGGAATGTCGGGACGCTTCATGTAGAAGAACCAGGACAGCACGACACCGGCAAGCGCCAGGACGAAGGGGAGCGAGGTCAGCGCATGAATACCCATTGCGGCGGCGCCGTGAAAATGCTCGGCAAAGTGGGCCATCGCCGGATGCGTCGAAGCATCGACGAAAATCACCGGAATGCTGCCGGTGCCGGGGATCACCATCTTGAAGAAGTCGCCGAAGACCATCGGCCCGACGGCGATGTAGCCGATCACCAGTGATGGAATGGCCAGCAGCACCAGCGGCAGGGTCACCACCCATGGCGTCTCGTGCGGCTTCTGACCGGGCGCCAGGCCATGATGATGGTCGTGGGCGACCTCCTCGTCATCATGGTCGCCTTGATGCTCGTGGTGATGGGTATCGTCCGCCTTGCCGAAGCGCTCCTCGCCGTGAAACACGAGGAAGTACATGCGGAAGGAATAGAAGGCGGTGACGAAGACGCCGGCCAGCACCGCGAAATAGGCGAAGCCGGCACCCGGGATGTGCGACAGGGCAACGGCTTCGATGATCGAATCCTTCGAGTAGAACCCCGACAGGAAGGGCGTGCCGATCAGCGCCAGCGAGCCGATCAGCGAGGTGATCCAGGTGATCGGCATGTACTTGCGCAGGCCGCCCATGTTGCGGATGTCCTGGTCGTGATGCATGCCGATGATCACCGAGCCGGCGGCGAGGAAGAGCAGCGCCTTGAAGAAGGCGTGCGTCATCAGGTGGAAGATCGCCACGGAATAGGCCGAGGCGCCGAGCGCGACGGTCATGTAGCCGAGCTGCGACAGGGTCGAGTAAGCGACGACGCGCTTGATGTCGTTCTGGATGATGCCGAGGAAGCCCATGAACAGGGCCGTGATCGCGCCGATGACGATGACGAACGACAGCGCGGTGGTCGACAGCTCGAACAATGGGGACATCCGGGCGACCATGAAGATACCGGCGGTGACCATCGTCGCGGCATGGATCAGCGCCGAGATCGGGGTCGGGCCTTCCATCGAGTCGGGCAGCCAGACATGCAGCGGGACCTGCGCCGACTTGCCCATGGCGCCGATGAACAGGCAGATACAGATGGCCGTCATCAGCGAAACGGCCGCCCATGGTCCACTGGCAAACAGCGAGATCGTCGTGTTGGCGAACTCCGGCGCCGTCTTGAAGACCGTGGCGTAGTCCAGGCTACCGAAGTGGGCGAGAATCAGTCCGATGCCGAGGATGAAGCCGAAATCACCGACGCGGTTGACCAGGAAGGCCTTCATGTTGGCGAAAATCGCCGTTGGGCGCGTGTACCAGAAGCCGATCAGCAGGTAGGAGACGAGACCGACTGCCTCCCAGCCGAAGAAGAGCTGCATGAAGTTGTTGCTCATGACGAGCATCAGCATCGAGAACGTGAACAGCGAGATATAGCTGAAGAAACGGTTATAGCCGGGGTCGTCGTGCATGTAGCCGATGGTGTAGATGTGCACCATCAGGGAAACGAAGGTGACGACCAGCATCATCGTCGTCGTCAGCGAGTCGATCAGGAAGCCCACCTCGAACCGGTAGTCGCCGCTGGTCAACCAGGTGTAAACGGGGCCGTTGAAGGGGTGACCGGCCTGAACATCCCTGAAGATGATCACCGACGCGACGAAGGCGACCGCAACCCCGGCGATGGTCACGGTATGCGCCAGCCAGCGCGGTATGACGCGGCAGAAGAGACCGGCGATCACGGCGCCGAGGAGAGGCGCCAGGGGAACCAGGAGATAAAGCTTTTGCATTTCCATGTTTAACCCTTCAGGCTCCCCAGGTCATCCACGTGGATGCTCTTCAGGTTGCGGAACAGCACGATCAGGATCGCCAGGCCGATCGCCGATTCGGCGGCGGCCACGGTCAGAATGAAGAAGACGAAAATCTGCCCGGACAGGTCGCCCAGATAATGCGAAAAGGCCACGAAATTCATGTTGACCGCAAGCAGCATCAGTTCGATGGCCATCAGCAGGACGATCAGGTTCTTCCGGTTGAGGAAGATGCCGACAACGCTGATCGCAAAGAGAATCGCGCCGAGAACCAGGAAATGCGAGAGGGATAGAGTAAGCATTGGCGATCCTGTTTCAGTCCTTTTCCACAGGCATCTGCAATATGCGGACGCGATCCTTCGCCTTGACGAAGACCTGTTGATTCGGATTGGTGTATTTGGACTGTTTCGGACCGCGGTAGGTCAGGACGATTGCCGCGATCATGCCGACGAGCAACACCAGTGACGCGAGCTCGAAGGGATAAACGAAATCGGTGAACATCAGGGCGCCGATGGCCTTGGTAT
>ERZ724513.1222-NODE-1222-length-12987-cov-4.052892_pt1 | contig 12987 bp, 12 predicted proteins | sample MGYA00376046_ERZ724513 | MGnify/ENA primary metagenome ERZ724513 (study PRJEB28724, sample SAMN07190883) | activated sludge metagenome | isolation source: activated sludge of sewage treatment plant in Hong Hong | place: Hong Kong | collected 2016-03-17 ... | reverse complement strand
TTTGTCCGTAGACACCGTTTGGGACGCCGCCGGCTCGGCTTGGGCGTCCAGCTGGCACCGGGACGCCGCCGGCTCGGCCAGGGGTCCAACAGTCCAGTGCCGTTCCCATCACCATGCGATCTGTGCAATGTGGTTCGCGGTTTTTCGGCGAAATTCATTGCACAGATCACGCCGTGAACGCGAAATTCATTGCACTGATCGCGCGAGAGAGCGTAGGTCGTCGTTGCACAGATCGCCTGCGAGGTGGCGGACGGTGGGCCCAACAGTGGGCCGGACGGCGGTTACTTGGCGCGGGTCTCCACGAGGTGGCCGAAGGCGACGGCGCGATCCGGGGCGTGGAAGAGCTCGGCGCAGGTGATGAGCGTGATGCGGGCGATGGTCGGCTTGGTGGACGGCGGCTGGCCGGGCACCGGGTCGAGCACCCAGGTGTCGGAGTTGAGGACCACGGTGTCCGCGGGATGGGTGTCGAGGGCGTACACGAACAGCGCCTCGCGGGTCTCCACCTCGACGCGGGCGCCCACGGCGAGACCGGGCAGCTTGACGAAGGGCCCGCGGCTGCCGCGATGGCCGGCGACGGCGAAGTTGCCGATCTCGCCGGGCTTCGCGGTCTCCTCGAACCATCCGACGCCCTTCGACAGGGCGGCGTTCGTCGTGCCGAGCACGACCGGCACCTCGAAGTCGGCGCCGAAGTCGGGGATGCGCAGCAGGGCGATCGCGGTGCCCGGCACGGTGTGCGGGGTGAACGGATCCTGGCCGGACTCCCAAGCCGACTTCACGTCGGAGACGCCCTGCTCGGCGGCCACGGGGTCCATCAGAGGGTCGCCGAAGAGCTCCCAGGCGACGTAGGCGCTGCCCCCGAGCCCTGCGGCCAGCAGGACGCCGCCCGCCGCCAGCACGCCACGCCGGGACATCCGGCGTCCAGGACGGGGGCTCGCATCACCCGTTGATGGCGCGGGGGTCACACTCTGCTCGGACACCATGTCATTATGGAGAGTCGTCGCGGCCATGCCACAGCCGCCCAGCCGCGGAGCCTTGTCAGGACGTGGGTAGTCAAGTGTTGATCAATCCTCCAGCCGCAGACCCTTTTGCTACGATGCGTAGTAGAACGCGCACTGGTTCAGACTACCGTGACGGGTGCCCTGGCCAATGCCTCGGAGCGTTCCCTCAAATCAAGTGAGTCGAGTGGGTGTCCATGACGAATCCATCTGGTGCCTTATACCCGGACCAGGTGCTGCTGACCACTCCGCAGAACATTCGTCCCCTCGTGCGCCACGGCTTCGCATCACGACTCCTGGCCGAAATCGGTGGGGGGCCTTTGCCGCGCCTGGACACGCTCCTGTCATCGGCGTCCAGTCTGCACCTGTGCCCGGGCGACCCGCTCAGCGAGCCCTGCAAGCCCTTCCCCTACCTGGTGCTGATCGAGCGGGGGCTGCTGGCGCAGACGGTGGTTCACGAGGGCCGGGAGACGACGGTCGCCTTCCTCGAGCGGGGGGACGTCTCGGGCAACCTGTACGCCCTGTACGGCGACCTGCTCCGCGAGTCGTCCGCGGGCTGGATGGGCTACGAGGGGACGCCGGCGCCGACCTATCGGGTCTCCGCGGTCACCGAGGCCAGGGTCATCCTGCTGGATGGTCGCATGATCTCGACCCTCGCCGGCCGGTACGGCGAGTGGGCGACGCTTCGTTCGCGCCTGTTGCTGGAGCAGACGCTCCGTCAGGCGCAGCGCGAAGAGGAGCGCCTCACGCGCTCCTCCGACGAACGCTACGACGCTCTCGTCGAGCGTTCCCCCGAGGCGGTCTCCCAGCTGACGCAGCGCGAGATCGCCCGGTATCTGGGCATTTCCGAGGTGACGATGTCGCGGCTGATGGCCCGGCGAGGCGGTCGGCGCGCAGCGTCGCGCAAGTCCGACAACGGCGTCCGGGACTGACGGCCGCCGCGACGCGTCCGAGAGCTGGGGGACATGAAGTCGGGTAGTGACATCGGCGTGCGCGTTGCCAGTCGACGGATCGCCAAGCCGGCGCTCCTGTCGACGCTCGCGAAGGTGCGGCTCGGTTCTGTAGTGAGCCTGACCGCCCCGGCCGGCTACGGGAAGAGCGCTCTGCTGCAGGCGTGGCAGGAGCATGCCGATCTGCGCACCATCGGCGTCCGGCTGGGGCCCGAACACAACGACGAGAACGCGCTCGGGCTGCACCTGCTCGACGCGCTGGGCGGCCTCGTGCCGTCGGGACGCGATCTGCTGGAGGGGCGTCCGGGTGCCCCCGACTGGGGCCGGACACTGCTGCGTTCGCTGTCGCAGACCTACCTGATCCTGATGCTGGACGACGTGCACCACCTGACCGAGCAGACCTCGCTGAGGCTTCTCAAGCAACTCGTGCAACACACGCCGAGGCGCATGGTGCTGGCCGTCAGCGGACGCAGCCACCCCTTCGTCGGCCTGGCCCGGGCCCGTGTCGAGGGCCGCCTGCTGGCCCTGGCCGGCGACGACCTCGCACTGACGCGGTCGGAGTTGGCGATCCTTCGTCGCCAGCAGTTGGGCGACGATCAGATCGACGAGGTGTATCGCGCGTCGGGCGGCTGGCCGGCTGCGCTGCCCTGGGCGGTCGCCCAGGCGACGGGCGATGCCGAGGCGCGCAGGGAACGCGTCGCTCTGGACCGGTTCCTCGACGAGGAGGTCTGGCACGGCCTCGAGCCCACGCTCATCGACCACCTCGCGGACGCCGCCTTGCTGTCCCCGGTCACGTTCGACACCCTGGACGCCGCCCGCGCGTCCGGCGACTCCCTGCAGCTGGCCAAGAGGCTGACCGACCATCCGATTCCCCTGGTGACGGTGAGCGAGGGGGGCCTCGTCACGATTCACCCGCTGGTGCAGGCCTCGCTTCAGGCCCACCGTTCGGCCTCCGACCCTGCGGCGCAGTCCGGGCTCATCCGCCGGGCGGCCGAGCACCTGTCCCGCAACGACCGCGACGACGAGGCGTTCCGGCTCTGGCTGGCCGCGAACGACCGAGAGGCACTCATCGACTTCCTGTACACGGCCGGGCGCCGCGCCGCGCTGCAGGGCCGCACCGAACTGGTGCGGCGGTGGATGGCGGCGTTCACCCCAGACGAGTTCATCCGCGAGATCCGGCTGCAAGCGGTCTCGGCGGCCGTCGACGCCGCCGAGGGCAACCTGGACGCCGCCGCGCGCTGGGTGCGCCGGCTGCAGGCGCTGGAGCTGTCGGACGACGTGCACGCGGCCGAGCTGAGCACCGTCCTCGCCGAGATGCTGGACATCGAGGGCGGGTCGGGCTCTAGCGTCGAGGTCGACGGCTGGTGGGGGATCGTCGCCCAGTTGATGGGCGGCCTCGGCGTGATGAACGAGGGGCGGCTCGAGCAGGCGATGGTGCAGTTGCAGTCGCTGGCGCCCCTGTGCGTGGATCTTCCGCTCATCGACGCCTGGCGCCTGCACACGATCGGGTACGTGCTGGTCCGGCTGGACCGCGACGACGAGTCGCGCGCCTGCGTGCGCAGGGCGTCCGAACTCCTGGAGGGCAGCGGCCTGCGCGGCCACCCCACGGCCCTCGTGCTGGACGCCCTGGAGGCCCTCCTGGCCGCGCGCATGGGTGAGCGCCGGGAGGCCATCGACTACCTGGACGCCGCCCAGCGCAAACTGCCCTACGTCGTGCACTCGGTGCCGGCGCGCGCCCTGCTCCCCACCGTCGTCATGGGGGAGGCGGCCTACCTGCTGGGCCTGGAGCAGCGAGCCGTGAGGATCCTCGACGCCCTGCCGATCGACGCGCTCCCGGGTTCGCCCGGCGGCTTCCTCCGCAGCGAGTACGACCGGCTGTCCGAGTCCGTGCGGGCCGCGCGGGGCGACCACGAACTGCAGGTGACCGCGGTCCAGCAGCGCATCCTCCGGGCGCTGGCGTCGCACAAGACAGTGCCGGCCATCGCGCGCGAGATGGACCGGTCCCCGGCCACCATCCGCACTCACATCCGGGCGCTGTACGCCACGCTGGGCGCCCACTCCCGTGCGGAGGCCGTGGAGCGCGCGCGCAGTCTGCGGTTGCTCGACGATCCGTCGGGACGCCCCCTCTCGCCCGAGTAGGGACGCCAGCCGCCGGGTCCGCGGAAATGTCGGAGGCGTCCGGTTGACTTCTCTCATGACGTCCGACGCGAACGCCCCGACGGGGTCCGGGCTGCTCACCGTGACGAAGACCGGTGGCCTGGCCGGGGTGCTGCAAGAGAGGTCGGTCGCGCTGGCCGACCTGCCCGCCGACGAGCGGCGGGCCTGGCTGGCGGCGCTCCGCGACCGCGATCTGCTCGACCTCGACGGAGCCGAGGCCTGGCCCGACTCCTTCTGCTACGGCATCACGTGCACCGGGCCGCTGGTGGACGTCCAGGTGCCCGAGCACGCGATGCCCCCGCTCCTGCTGGAGCTCGTCGACCGGCTGCTGGGCGGTCCGTGAACCGAACACCGCCGGCCGGAGCAGTGAGCGCCCGCGGCGTCCTGCGTCGATCAGCTGGGTCGCTGCTTGGGGGCGTTCTCCCACGTCTTGCCCGGGTCGCGCTCCACCACGTCGCCCAGCGTCTCATCGATGCGCCGCATCAAGTCGGGCGGAATCCGGACGCCGGTCGCGCCGACGTTCTCCTTGACCTGCTCGGGCCGGGACGCCCCGATGATCGCACCGGCGACGTTTTGGTTCTGCAGCACCCAGGCGACGGCGAGCTGGCTCATCGTGAGGCCCAGTTCGGCGGCGATCGGCGCCAGGCCCTGGACGCGGGTGAGCAGGTCGTCGTTCATCCAGCGCTTGATCATGTCGGCGCCGCCGCGCTTGTCGGTGGCCCGCGAGCCCTGCGGCACCGGCTGGCCCGGCTTGTACTTGCCGGTGAGGACGCCCTGGGCGATCGGTGACCAGACGATCTGGGAAACGCCGAGCTGGTGGGAGGTCGGCACGACCTCGTCCTCGATCACGCGCCAGAGCATCGAGTACTGCGGCTGCGACGAGATCAGCTGAACGCCCATCTCGGTCGCGAGCCGGTGGCCCTCGCGGAGCTGGTCGGCCGTCCACTCCGAGACGCCGATGTAGATGGCCTTGCCCGCCCTGACGACGTCGGCGAACCCCAGCATCGTCTCCCACAGCGGCGTCTCCACGTCGTAGCGGTGGGCCTGGTAGACGTCGACGTAGTCGGTGCGCAGGCGCTTCAGAGAGCCGTCGATCGACTCCCGGATGTGCTTGCGGGACAGTCCCGAGTCGTTGTGGCCGCGCGGTCCGGTGGGCCAGTAGACCTTGGTGAGGATCTCCAGCGACTCGCGCCGCTCACCACGCAGCGCCTTGCCCAGCACCTTCTCGGCCGCCGTGTTGGCGTACACGTCGGCGGTGTCGAACGTGGTGATGCCGCACGCCAGGGCCTCCTTGACGCATCTCTCCGCGACCGCGTTCTCGACCTGCGAGCCGTGGGTCAGCCAGTTGCCGTAGATGATCTCGGAGATCTTCAGGCCGGAGTTGCCGAGGTAGCGATGTTCCATGTGCGTTCCTTTCGCGTCTGCCCCCAGTCTCGTCAACGGGGCCTCTCGGCACCAGTCGGCGGGCTTCCTAGGATGGGAGCGTGCAGTTCGAATCCTGGGTCGATCGGCAGATTCGCGAAGCGATGGAGCGGGGCGAGTTCGACAACCTGCCGGGTGCGGGTCGTCCGCTGGAGCTCGACGACGACCCGGACTGGTGGATCAAGGCCAAGATCAAGCGCGAGAACCTCGAACCGTTGCTGCCCACGGCGATGTCGCTGCGCAAGGAGGTCGAAACCGTCTCCGACAAGCTGCGCGGCGTCCGGGCCGAGGCGGCGGCGCGGGCCATCCTCGAGGACCTGAACGAGCGCATCCGACGGTTCTACGCGACGGCGACGGGGCGTCCGGCGGTCGTCGTGCGCCTGGTCGACGTCGAGCGCGAACTGGAGCTCTGGAGGCAACAGGAGGCCGACAGCTGAGACCGGTTTCTTTCCCAGGTGTCTCCAAGTAGCCTTGGATTGGTCATGAGCACCAAATTTGCGCCCGAAGTAGCCGAGTCAGAAACCGAGTTCACAGCAGAGTCCGAAGGGACGCCGTTGGCGCAGTCCGCGCCGATGCCGGCCGACCAGGCTCCCGCAACAGAGGCGATCCAGCCACCCGAGGACGCCGCCGACGCGGCTTCCGAGGACGCGTCCGAGGCCGAAGCCGACGAGGACGCACCCGAGACCTTCAAGTTCAAGCTGTCGCCGCTGCTGGCGAGCGTGCCGGCGTCCGTGGCGGCAGCGCTGCTGGGCTCCCGGCTCGGAGTGACCGGGACGCTGCTGGGCGCGGCGCTCGGCGCCGTCGTCACCGGTGCGGTGAGCCAGTTCGCCACGTTCGGCATCGAGCGGACCCACGCCGGGCTCAAGCTGGTCGTCGCCCGCAGCAAGGTCGGCGTGGCGATCGGCGGCGTCCTCGTGGTGGCGCTCGCGACGTTCGCGGTGACCATGGGCGTCCTGACTGCGGCGGAGAGCGCGACCGGGCGCAGCGTGGACGGCGGCTACACGACCACCGTCGAGGGGGCCACCCAGGGGCGGGCGGCGACGTCCGGCACCAGGCAGGCGTCCGACACCACCTCGTCGAACGAGGCCGACACGGTGCCCGTGTCCAACACGTCGGCGACCCCGACGACGCCGGCGCAGACGACGACCACGTCCAGCGCGTCGCCGGCACCGACGAGCACGTCGACGACCACTCAGGTCACTTCGCCGACGCCAACCCCGGCCGGGAGCTCGAGCGCGTCGTCCACGCCGAAGGCGTCGACGACCACGTCCTCGCCGGCGCCCTCCGCGCCCTGAGTGGGGGTTCCCTGGCCGAGCGCGTTGCTGTCTTCGGGGGCGTCCGGCCTAGTCGTCGGCGTTGACGAGGAAGTCGGCGGCGCGCTCGATGTAGTCGCGCATCCAGAACTCTTCCTCGGCAGGCAGGTTCACGCTCGTGATGGCGTGGTGCATGCACTGCAGCCAGTGGTCGCGCATACGCGGGGTGACTTTGTAGGGCATGTGGCGCATCTTGAGCCGCGGCGCCCCCCGGGTGCGCGAATAAGTGAGGGGGCCGCCCCAGTACTGCTCGAAGAACAGCCGGAGCCGCTCCTCGGCGCCCTCGATGTCGTGGGAGTACATGGCGAGCAGTTCGGGGTCGTTGCGGACGCCGACGAAGAACTCGCGGATCAGGCGCACGAACGTGTCGTGACCACCGACCTTGTCGTAGTACGACTGGCCCTTGTACTCCTCCGGGCTCCCCAACACCACCCCATTGTCGCCCGCGACGTCCGGCACTGCTGCCGATTCCCCAGAGTCAGGCAAGACTCAGAGCGGCTCAGGTTTGACACAAGTGTGTAGGGGGCTACACACTTGTCGGGTTGTCAGGTGGGCCGGCGGCAGTCGGTTATCGGATCCATGTGTTCGAGGTTCGAGTCCTCGCCGGCCAGGCCGGTAGCTCAATTGGTAGAGCGGTGGGCATTCGGCGGCCAACTCCACGCCCGCCTGGCAGCGCACAAGTCAACAGACGAGGTTCCGGGTGGGCCGGAGACGGTGGTTGCCCGGTTCCTCGTCACGACGGCGGGCCGAAGCGTTTCGGTTATCGGTGGAAGCCGGGTTCGAGTCCCGGTCCGGTGCGCACCACACGCCCGCCGTTCCACAAGCGCGAATGCGGTGACGGGCCGGAGCGGATCGGTTATCTCCCATCTGGGGAGGCCCAGGAGTGGGCCAGCCCGGCCAGGCCGGGTCCCCGCCGGTGTGCACGACACGCCCGTCACCGCCTCGCTCGTCAGGAGGAATCATGGACGCCCTGCGTTGGATCAGCTCGAGGCGGACGCCGCAGAGCCGGCCCGCCGACCCGCGACAGGTCGCGAACTCGGCCGGCGGCTACACGGTCGAGCTCGACGACCTCGCGCGCCTGCGGCGGTTCCTCACCCTCGGTGTCGACGGCGGAACCTACTACGCCGCCGAGCAGGCGCTGGCGATCGAGAACGCGGCGGTCGTCGCGCGCCTCGCCGACGCCGACCCGGCCGCTCTGGTCGCCACGATCGTGGACGTCTCCACGCGCGGCGCCGCCCCGAAGCAGAACCCGGCGCTGTTCGCGCTCGCGTACGCCACGTCGATTCCGGATGCCGCGCCGGCCGCACTCGAGGCCCTGCCGCTGGTGGCCCGCACGGGCACGCACCTGTTCCAGTTCGCCGCGTACGTGGAGCAGTTCCGCGGCTGGGGCCGCGGCCTGCGGCGTGCGGTCAGCGGCTGGTACACGGGGAAGGACGCCGATCAGCTCGCGTATCAGGCGGTCAAGTACCGCCAGCGCGAGGGCTGGTCGCACCGCGACCTGCTGCGCCTCGCGCACCCCGAGACGGTCGTGCCCGCGCAGCGGGACACGTTCGACTGGATCGTCCGGGGCAGTGTCGGGGCCGAGGTGCCGCGCCTGATCGAGGGCTTCTCGGCCGCTCAGCAGGCGTCGGACGCCGCCACCTGGGCCCGGCTGGTGGCCGAATACGGACTGTCCTGGGAGATGCTGCCGGACGCCGCCCTCGGCGAGCCGGCCGTCTGGGACGCGTTGCTCGACGTGGGCGTCCCGCAGACGGCTCTGCTGCGCCAGCTGCCGCGGCTCACTCGGCTCGGCCTGATGCCCGACTTCGGCGGACGCACCGCCGAGGTCACCGCGCAGCTGTCGGACGCCGACCGGCTCAAGCGGGCGCGCGTCCACCCGGTCAGCGTGCTGGTCGCCCAGCGGACGTACGCGTCCGGCCGGTCAGCCCGCGGCGCGGGCGAGTGGACGCCGACGCAGGCGGTCGTCGATGCCCTCGACGCGGCGTTCTACGCGGCGTTCGAGGCGGTCGAGCGGTCGGGCAAGCGGACGCTTCTGGCCGTCGACGTGTCGGGCTCGATGGGCGTGCCGATCTCCGGCATGCCGATCACGGCCCGCGAGGCGACCGCGGCGCTCGCGCTGGTGCAGCTGGCGACCGAGCCCGCGGCGTCCGCCGTTGGCTTCTCGCAGGGCCGTTCGTGGAGCGAGCCCGACCTGCTGCCGCTGGCGATCTCGCCGCGGCGCCGGCTGGACGACGCGCTGCGGGTGGTCGACGCGCTGCCCATGGGCGGCACCGACTGTGCCCTGCCGATGCTGCACTCGGCACGGGCCGGGCTGGAGGTGGACACCTTCGTGGTCTACACCGACAACGAGACCTGGCACGGTCAGGTGCACCCGCACCAGGCGCTGCGGGCGTACCGCGAGAAGACCGGCATCCCGGCCAGGCTCGTCGTGGTCGGCATGACGGCGACGCGGTTCAGCATCGCGGATCCCGACGACGCCGGCATGCTCGATGTCGCCGGCTTCGACGCCGCGGTGCCGCAGCTGATCACGGAGTTCGCCCGTGCCAGCTGAGCCCGAACGAGGCGGTACCCCCCAGCGGGGTGCCGCCTCTCGGCGTTTCGGGGGCACCTCTGACGCCCGCGTCGCCCGCGCCCGCGAGCTGCACCGCAAGGCCATCGAGGCTGACGAGCTCGCCGCCCGGCAGCGGGCCGAACGGGATGCCCTCATCCGCCGCCTCCGTGCTGAGGACCCGCAGCGCTGGTCCTACGGGGCCCTGGCCGCCGCCCTGGGCTGCAGCCGAGAGCTCATCGCCCTGGTGGTGAAGCGTCCCGAGCGCGAGTGACCGCGGCGTCCCGCCTGCGACCCTGGGCGTCCCTCGGCCTCTAGCATGGTCGCCGTGACCAATCCAGCCCGGGCCGTGCCGGCCGAGAACCCCGCCCGCCGCGCCTGGAGCGCCGGGAAGCTGGCCGACCTCGTCCTGGCCGCCCTGGCGAACGTCGCCGTCGCCGGCGCCTGGGCACTCACCGCGATGTCGGTGATGGGATCGCTGGCGATCCCGCGCCGGATGGCGATGAACAGCGAGTGGGCCTTCGACACCGGACGCCTCCCGCAGCCCTGGGCCATCGGCATCGGCATCGTCGCGATCGTGGTCGCGCACCTGTTCTTCCGCTGGGCCATGCGGCGCTACACGCGCGACGCTCCGGCCTACTCGGCGTCCGCGATCGCGTGGCTGGGCGTCCTGGCCGGGGTCACCTACGGCGCCTACTACTGGCAGCCCCCGGTCGTCGTCGGCAAGAAGGTCGGTCCGGCGTCCGGGCAGTCGACGCCCTGGACGATCGTCGGCTACCTCGCCTACTACGCCCGACTGGCGTTGCCCGCACTCGTCGCGCTGATCACGGCCGCGGTCTGGCTGTTCGGCCGTCGGTCGCCGTTGCGCGCGTTCTTCTCCGGACGCCGCAGGGCCCGGGCGGCAGGACTGCCGCGCCGGGCCCGAGTTGCGAACGGCTGAGAACTACTTCACCGACCAGGTGTTCTTGCCGGCCAGCAGAGCCGCGATGTCGGCGTCCGTGGGGGTGCCGCCGGCGGCGTCCACGTACGAACGGATCTGCTCGCGCACGTCGTCGTCGTACGTCGGCTGAACGGTCTCGCGGAAGATGCCGATCGGCACGAGATCCTGCTCGTCGGCCCCCTCGATGGACGCCAGCGCGAACGCGATGCCCGGGTTGGTGTGGTGGGGGTCGTGCTTGAGGATCTTGCTCGGATCCACCGCCGACGTCGGCACCACGGTGAGCCCCTTGTTGGGATCGCGGATGACGCACCGATCACCGGCAACGAGCGGCTGCCCCTCCTCCATGCGGAGGATGTGCTCGCCCTCGCTGTCGGACCTGAGCCCGTCGTACGCGCCGTCGTGGAAGATCACGCAGTTCTGCAGGACCTCGACGAAGGACGCCCCACGATGCAGCGCCGCGCGGCGCAGGGTCGCCGTCAGGTGCTGCCGATCGGACGCCAGCGTGCGGGCGACGAACGTGGCGTCCGAGCCCAGGGCCAGCCTGATCGGGTTGAACGGGTGGTCGACGGAGCCGAACGGGGTCGACTTCGTCACCAGGCCCTTGGGCGACGTGGGCGAGTACTGGCCCTTGGTCAGGCCGTAGATCTCGTTGTTGAACATCACGATGTTCAGGTTCACGTTGCGCCGCAGGGCGTGGATCAGGTGGTTGCCGCCGATGGCGAGCGCGTCGCCGTCGCCGGTCATGACCCACACCGACAGGTCGGGACGCGAGGTCGCGATGCCCGACGCGATGGCCGGGGCACGGCCGTGGATCGAGTGCATGCCGTAGCTGTCCACGTAGTACGGGAAGCGCGAGCTGCAGCCGATGCCCGAGACCACCACGATGTTCTCGGGGGCGATGCCCAGTTCGGGGATGAACTGCTGGAAAGCGGCGAGGATGGCGTAGTCACCGCAGCCGGGGCACCAGCGCACCTCCTGGTCGGAGACGAACTCCTTCTTCGTGAGCACCCGCTCGTGGTGGACGCGGGGCACGAACGCCGTGCCGGTGAGGTGGCTCAGGTCGTTGTACTCGGCGATCGTCATTTCTCGTCCTCCTCGAGCTGCTCAGCGGTGAGCGCCAGGTCGTTCACGTGGTCGTTGATCAGCTGCATGATCTCGGGCACCGCGAACGGCAGGCCGCGCACGGACGTGACCGACAGCACGTCGACCAGGAACTCGGCGCGCAGCACCTTGGACAGCTGGCCCAGGTTCATCTCGGGGACGACGACCCGCTTGTACTTGCGGAGCACCTCGCCGGTGTTCTTCGGCAGCGGGTTGACCCACCGCAGGTGCGCCTGGGCGACCTTCACGCCGATGTCGTGCAGGTTGGCGCAGGCGGCCGTGATCGGGCCGTAGGACGAGCCCCAGCCCAGGATCAGCAGGTCGGCCTCACCGCTTGGGTCGACGACCTCGAGGTCGGGGATATCGGCGGTCATGCGGTTGACCTTCTCGACGCGCAGGCGCGTCATGCGGTCGTGGTTCGCCGGGTCGTGCGAGATCGAGCCGGAGCCGTCCGCCTTCTCCAGGCCGCCGATGCGGTGCTGGAGCCCGGGCGTCCCGGGGGCCGCCCACGGACGCGCCAGCGTCTTCGGGTCGCGCTTGTAGGGGTGGAAGGCCGGCTGGCCCTTGGCGTCGGTCGCGTTCGGGCCCGTCGCGAAGTCGGGCTCGATCGGGGGGATCGACGCCAGGTCGGGCAGCTGCCACGGCTCGGAGCCGTTGCCCAGGTAGCCGTCGGTGAGCAGGATCACCGGGTGGCGGTACTTGACGGCCACGGCGCACGCCTCGTAGGCGGCGTCGAAGCAGTCGGCCGGCGACTGCGCGGCGATGACCGCGATCGGGGACTCGCCGTGGCGTCCGTACAACGCCTGCAGCAGGTCGGCCTGCTCGGTCTTGGTGGGCAGGCCGGTGGAGGGGCCGCCCCGCTGGACGTCCACGATCACGAGCGGCAGCTCGGTCATGACGGCCAGGCCCATGAACTCGCTCTTGAGGCACATGCCGGGGCCGGACGTCGTCGTGACGCCGAGCTTGCCCGCGAACGACGCGCCAACGGCGGCGCCGATGCCGGCGATCTCGTCCTCCATCTGCATGGTCATGACGTTGTAGCGCTTGAGGCCACTCAGGACGTGCAGGATGTCGGTCGCCGGGGTGATCGGGTACGACCCCAGGACGAGCTGCAGGCCCGCCCGGTGAGCGCCCATGACCAGCCCGTACGCCGTCGCGGTGTTGCCGGTGATGTTGCGGTAGACGCCCGTCTCCATCTTGGCGGGAGCCACCTCGTAGCGGACCGCGAACACCTCGGTGTTCTCGCCGTACGTCCAGCCCGCCTCGAGGGCGGCCAGGTTCGCGCCCAGCACGTCGGGCTTGCGGGCGAACTTCTGGTTCAGGAACTGCTTGGTCGCATCGAGCGGGTGGCTGAACAGCCAGGACAGCAGCCCGAGGGCGAACATGTTCTTCGACCGCTCCTTGTCCTTCTTGGACAGGTCGAAGTCGGCCAGCGCGTTCACGGTCATCGACGTGAGCGGCACGGCGTGGATGTGGTAGTCGCTCAGCGAACCGTCGACCAGCGGGTTGTCGGCGTAACCCAGCTTCTCCAACGCACGGGGCGTGAAGGTGTCGCTGTCGA
>ERZ724513.1220-NODE-1220-length-13004-cov-7.414781_pt1 | contig 13004 bp, 13 predicted proteins | sample MGYA00376046_ERZ724513 | MGnify/ENA primary metagenome ERZ724513 (study PRJEB28724, sample SAMN07190883) | activated sludge metagenome | isolation source: activated sludge of sewage treatment plant in Hong Hong | place: Hong Kong | collected 2016-03-17 ... | reverse complement strand
GCTTCTGGGCACGTCCGTAACGGTGAGACCGCGGCGGGCGTCTGGGGCTAACAGCTGCTCGACTAGTCCGCGCTGATGACCGTGCGGTGGAAGTTCAAGTACGACTTGCTCGGCGTCGGGCCGCGCTGACCCTGATACCGCGAGCCGTAGACGTCGGAGCCGTAAGGGTGCTCGGCGGGCGACTCGAGCCGGAACAGGCACAACTGGCCGATCTTCATCCCGGGCCACAACTGGATGGGCAGCGTCGCGACGTTCGACAGCTCCAGCGTGACGTGGCCGCTGAATCCCGGATCGATGAAACCTGCGGTGGAGTGAGTCAGCAGGCCGAGCCGGCCCAGCGAACTCTTGCCTTCCAGGCGCCCGGCCACGTCGTCGGGAAGCGTGATGACCTCATAGGTGCTGGCCAGAACAAACTCGCCGGGATGCAGGATGAACGGCTCGCCGCCGTCGGTCTGCACCATCCGGGTCAAGTCCGGCTGTTCCACCGACGGGTCGATGTAGGGGTACTTGTGATTCTCGAAGACCCGGAAGAACCGGTCGAGCCGGACATCGATGCTCGACGGCTGCACCATCGCCTCGTCGAACGGCTCGATGACGACCCGATCGGCCTGTACTTCCCGGCGGATGTCCCGGTCGCTGAGCAGCATCAGCTGCTGCACCCCAGCGAGTCGACGAGCTGCTGACCGCTGCTCTTCAGCGTGGCGATTGCGCTGGCCTCTTCCTGCGGGACGTCGGAGAGACTGGAATCGCCGTCTAGACCGCTCAGGCCCTCCTTGACCTGCATCTGCGCCTCTTCGAACTGCTGCTGCGCGGTGAGGACCTGGTCCTCGACGTCGGTGCCCAGTTTCTGAATCTGCGACTGGACGTCAGCGTAGGCCTCGTCGAGCTGGTTGATGGATTCCTGGGCCTTGCTGACCGTGACATCGCCGGTACCCGTAACGCCCGTAGCCAGGCCATCGACGGTTGCCTGCAGGTCTTTCATCGACAGACAGACCGCCGCGTTGGCGTCGGCGGTTTTGTTCTCGGCCTCGCTCTCGGACGAGCAGCCGGCGGTGAGCAGGCCGACGACTACGAGGGCGGATGCGAACAGGGGGGAACGGCGCACAGTGACCTCCCGAACAGGTGCGTGCTCACACTCTAGGGGGTGGCCGTCTTGGTCTCCGGCTGCGACGCGGAATCAGACGGTGCTCCCTGGGCTACCCGTTTCCCAACCCGGCGCGCACCACGAACGCCGCCTCCGCCCCGATCGCGTGCTCCAGTAGATCGAGGTACACCTGCTGGAACTGCAGCCCGTGGCCTGTGATGCCGTGCAGATGCCAGACGACGTGGTGGGCGTACTCGTGCAGGACCACCACCTCGCGCATCGCCCAGCCCTTCTCGCCGATGCCGTCAGGAAGCGCGATCGTGTCGTCTGCCCAGTGCGCCTTGGTGTGGCCCTTACGCACCCGCAGGGCCGGCATCGGCAGGTCGGGGTGACCCCACGGGAATTGCCGCACTCTCTGCAGGTAGCGGCGCACACCGTCCAAGTCCCCGAACCGCCGCTCCACGGGCATGGTCATCGTGCTGCCGTGCAAGCGCGCCGTGCCGCCATTGTCCAGCAGGAACATCAGCGTGTCCTCGGCGGCGTACACACGAGTGGTTTGGCTCACGACGCGAGTCCGCGACGGCTGCCCCCGATCTGCCGGCTCGGTTCCAAGCGGGCGCGGGCGGCGTCACTGCGTGCGGTGCGGATGGCCTCCGGCGAAGCCACGCTGCCGCGGTGGCCACGCCAGTGGCCCCGGGCTGTGGAGTGCTCGTCGTAGTAGTCGCGCACCTCAAGTTCCTTGCCGCGCAGCACGAGGTCGGCGCTGCCCTCCGTGGTCGTCCGGTCAAACTCGGCGACGGCTTCCCGACGGGCTTGCATCAGCCTCTGCACGATCACGGCGACGTAGGTCGTGTAGTAGCTCTTGCGGGCCTTCTGCGCCGTCATCCAGGTGGCGGTCTCGACGTCGATCTCATTGGCCCACGACCGTTGCCGCACGAAGGCGTCGGCACTGCGCACCATCTGATGGCTGATGGAGTGCAGAAGCAGCGAGGCCTTCTCGAGGTCGCTGGGCAGGCCGAACCAGATGACGAACGTGTTGTTCGACGCGATGTTCGTGCGAAGGCTGTTCGCCTCACCGATCCCGGAGGCGAGCAGGCACAGATGGCTGTTCACGTGCTGGCGGGGCGCACCGATGACCACCTGTTCATGCATTGGTTCCTCACGGCGTTGCGACCGCTGCGTGTGGGCCCGGGCCTCAGCCAGCGAGATCGCATGCAAGGTGGCCAACTCCTGGGCCTTGGCGAAGAACGCCTCGGCCTCCTCGGGGGTGGCGGCGTTCTCGGCCTGGTTCAGCAACTTGCTCAGGGTGTCCAGCACGGGCTTCCTCCTCGTCGGTGCCCCCATCGTGCCGCAGGGGTCCGACAGCGCCGTCGTGGTTTCCACATCGGTGGCAAGGTATGGCCATGCACCCCCACGAGCACGTGCGCGCCACACTGCGGCGTGGGCTGGTGGGCGGCGGCCGGTTCACCGTCGTGCGGGAACCCCGCAGCGCGCTGTCGGTGGCCCTGTGGCCGTACTCGCAAGTGCTGCACGCGTTCGCCATCTCCGATCGCGTGTCCGGGCCGGCACGATTCCCGGGCCTCGCGCGCGGCGTGCAGGCCTACCGGCACCCGCAGGGCGGCTACCGAGAGTCGGTGGGCCGGGGCCAGCGCTTCTTCGACGACAACGCCTGGGTGGGCTTGGCGTTCCTGCAACGACACCTGTACTCCGGCGGCAGCCGGTCGCGACAACGCGCCAAGGACATCGACGACTTCGTATGGAGCGGCCTCGATCCCGCCAGCGGCGGCGTCCTCTGGGTGGAGGGCGGCGACACGCTCAATGCCTGCTCTACCGGGGCCGGGGCCCTGCTGCACACGTTGGTCGGGGGGGATATCCGGCGGTCCCTGCAGTTCCTGGCCGAACTGCGCAACTCCGAGGGCCTGGTTCGCGATCACGTCCGCGCCGACGGCAGCATCGAGCCGAGTGTCTACTCCTACAACCAGGGCCTGCTGATCGCCGCTGCCGAGCGGGCCGGGCGTCTGGATCTCGCGCGGGAGGCCGTCGAGGCCGGGGACTCCTACTTCACGGCCGAACGGCTGTGGGAACAACCGCTGGCATTCAACGCGGTCTACGCAAAGGCACGGCTTCGGCTGGGCCCGGCAGCGGCCATCGAGCAGTACGCAGACCGGCTCACGGCGGACGGCCGCGACGAACAGGGCTGGTTCACCAAGGCCGGTCGCTACGACGAGGGCCACGTCCTGGACACCGCGGGGGCACTGCAGATCATGACTCTGCTGGAGTTCCCGCAGCTGGTGGCCCGGGTCGTGTGACGAACTGCCTGGCACCGGCGACCCCCTAGGAGACGGCCGCCAATCCGCCGCTGAATTCCGCCGCGAGGCCATCGGCTGCCGGCAGGTCCAGCCCGGCGTAGACGCTGGCCCGGTCCGCGGTCATCGCTGCCGGTGGGAACGCCGCGATCTGGTGGGCGAGTTCGACGGCGGCGGACAGCGCCTGGCCCGTGGGAACCACCCGGTTGACCAGACCCATCTCAAGTGCCTCCTGTGCACTCACCGCACGCCCGGTCAGGATCAGGTCCAGCGCGCGGCCCAGACCCACGATCCGCGGCAGCCGTACCGTGCCGCCATCGATCAGGGGTACCCCCACCCGCCGGCAGAACACTCCGAGTACCGCGTCGGATTCGGCCACCCGCAGGTCGGCCCAGCACGCCAGTTCCAGACCACCGGCCACGGCATGCCCGGCGATGGCGGCGATGACCGGTTTCGACAGCATCATCCGGGACGGGCCCATCGGGGCATCGCCGTCCGCTTCCAGGCGGTTCGGCTCTCCTTCTGCGATCGCGCGCAGGTCAGCGCCGGCGCAGAAAGTTCCCCCAGCACCGGTCAGAACCGCGACCCGCGCGGGGCCCGTTTCGAAGTCCCGGAAGGCCTGCGCCAGAGCTTGGGCGGTGGCCCGGTCGACAGCGTTACGGACCTGCGGACGGTCGATCGTCACGGTCAGCACTACTCCCGTCTTGCGTAACTCTTACACTCACGAGGCCCGATCGTATGACCTTTGAGACGCCGGTCACTGCGGATTGCGATCACGTACCGCACCATGGAGTGGTGAGTAAGTCAGGGGATGTGCCGCCGGAGTTCGAGTCGTGGATGCGACCGAACAACGCGACGCAGCCGACCCAACGCCTCGGCGGTGCCGCCACGCCGCCGCGCCGCCCTGTCGGCAGCCCGCCGGTCCAGGTCATTCCACGCACGATCCCACCGACCGTCAAGGCGCCGAAGCGGCGCGGCCGCTGGACTGTGAAGCGGATCGTGCTGACGGTCATCGCCGTCTGTGTGGTGTACGCACTGGCAGTGGCAATGGTGTTCGCCCGCTCGGTGACCAAGGTCAACGCGCTGCCGGACAGCAACGTGAGTTCATCCGGAACCAACTACTTGCTGGTGGGCAGCGACAGCCGCGCGGGATTGAGCAAGAAGCAGCAGAAGAAGTACCACACCGGCGCTACTGAGGGTCAGCGCACGGACACGATCATGATCATGCACGTCCCGCTGATCGGCGCGCCCACGCTGGTCTCGATCCCGCGCGACTCGTGGGTCGGTATCCCCGGATACGGCGAGAACAAGATCAACGCGGCATTCGCCTTCGGCGGTCCGGAGTTGCTGGTCAGCACCGTCGAGGCGGCCACCGGCCTGCACATCGACCACTACGTGGAGATCGGCTTCGCCGGGGTGGCGAAGACGACCGATGCGCTCGGTGGCGTGCGGCTCTGTCCGGCGCGCAACTACCAGGACGCCAACAGTGGTCTGGACGTGAAGAAGGGCTGCCAGATCATGGACGGCCAGGACGCACTGGCCTACGTCCGCATGCGCTACGCGGATCCGCGCGGTGACCTCGGCCGGGTCGCACGCCAGCAGGAGTTCATGTCGGCGGTGGCCAAGCGGGCGATGAGCCCGTTGACCTGGCTTCTGCCGTGGCGCTCCTTCGGGGCTGCGTCGCGCGCTGGCAGCAGCCTGACAGTCGACAAGGACACCGGCATCGTGGACGACGCCCGGCTCGCGCTGGCCATGGGCATGGTGTCACTGGGCATGGGCTCGGCCACCACGGTTCCCACAGTGGACGGGACCTATTACGTCGGCGGCCAGGAGGCCGTTAAGTGGGACACCCCGCAGGCGTTGGATCTGTTCAACTCGTTGGACTGAGGCTGACGAGGGCGAGGTCGCCATAGGTGAGCATTCTGGGCATCGGTTAGCCTGCCGGGGGTTCAAAAGCCTGCCCGCGGCTCTAACGGATACCCGGAATGCTCACGGATCGGCTGGCCGGGGCGGGCCTATCCCAGCCGCACCGTGCCCAGCACCATGTTGTGATCCGACCCGCGGTAACGATCGTCGAAGCGGCCGTTGCGCAGCCGCAGGAACACCTCGTAGTGCAGTGGCGTGCCGCGGTCGAACATCACGTAGTCCAGCCGGGCGGGGTTGCGGAACCGGAACGGCCGCGCCGGGAACGGGTTGCGGTAGCGGCCGGTGACGTTGACCGTGGGCACCTTGGCATTGCGGCGATCAGGCGCAGAGTGCACGTCCCGGAAACCCGCCTGTTTGAGCACATGCTGAGCGCCGCGTGGCTGCCGTCTCGAGAACGAGTTGAGGTCACCGGCGATGATCGTCGGAATGCCGGCCAGACCCCGGGCAGCGGCATTGCCGCGCAACGTGGTGACCACGCCCGCGGCCGAAGCTCTGCGCAACTGCTCCATTGCGCTGTTCTTGCCGTTGGGCAAGTGCACAGAAGCCACCAGGAAACGGGTTCCGCTGGCCCGATGCACCAGATAGGACCACGACCAGCCCCGGTCGAACGTTCCGGACCAGGCCAATCCGGAGATCGCCGACAACGTGGTCCCGCCCTGGCCCATCGGCGCCACCGAGGAACTCCGTACGAACACGAACGAGTCCTGCGTGCAGCCGCGTCCGCAACCGCCGGTTGCTGTGGTCACCAGCGCATACCCGCGCGGACGCAGCCGCCGGGCCAGTTGCCGTACGGTTCCAGCCGCTTCCTGGACGGCCACCACGTCGGCCCCGGAAGCGGCGACCGAACGCACTACCGCGGACCTCCGATGCCGCCAGTCGTACCTGCCGGAACCGCACGTGCGCTTGCAGACGTTGTAAGTGGCCACCGTGATCGTCGGGCCCTCAGCAGCGTGCAGGACGGGGCTTCCGAGCGGCGCAGGCAGCGCAGCCATGACCACCACGGGGACCCCGAGCAGCCACTTGAGCATGACCCCCGCTACCCGGCTGCGCCATTCTCACCCTGCTCTTACCGCACTCCGCACGACCTCACATGTGCGCTGCCGATGGTGGAGACACCGAACGGAAGGAACGGACATGAAGAAGATCGGCACAGTTGCCGCAGCCAGCGTCACGGCCTTTGCGCTCGGCGCATCCATCGCAGGTGGCGTCGTAGTGGCGAACGCGGACACACCCAGCACCAACCGTGACCAGCGCGGTCCGGGTGAGCTGGTGACGGGCGCAGATGCACAGAAGGCGATCGACGCCGCCCTCGCTGCGGTTCCCGGCACGGCCGACCATGCTCACAAGACCGCCGACGGACAATACCTGGTCATGGTGACGACAGCGGACAACAAGCGGATCGTCGTGCGGTTGGACGCCACCTTCGCCGTCGTAGAGCAGCAGGAAGCGACCAATCGCCACCGCGGGCCGGGGACACCGGCCACCGGCGGGGACCGGACGAAGGCCAGCGAAGCGGCTGTCGCGGCAGTTCCCGGCGCCACGGTGCTGGAGGTCTTCGTGCGTGACGACGGCGGCTTCGCGGTCCTCGTGCGCACCGATGCCGGCAAGAAGAAGGTTGTCCTGCTGGATGAGGAATTCGCGGTCACCTCGATCAAGGCCGACAAGAACCGCGGTCGGGGCAAGCACCACCACCCGGGCCAGGAAGTCAGCGGCGATGCCTACAAGAAAGCCGAGGCCGCTGCGAAGGCCGAGGTCGACGGCACCGTGGTCGACGTGCACAAGAAGGGGTCGAAGTACTACGCCATGGTCCGCAAGGACGACGGCAGCATGGTCATCGTCGTCATGAACTCCGACTTCGAAGTTACGGGGACCAAGACCTTCACGCTGCACCAGCACGACAGCACGCCGACCCCCGCAGCGAGTTCTGCGGCGTGATGCGGGGCCGGATCTGGTTGGCCGGAGGTTCCTCCCTCGCTTCGGCCAACCAGATCCGTCTTCGATGGCAACCCACGGGGAGTTGTCGGGGTGTTGTTGAGACACGCCGGGCCGGACCACAACCGCACTGCAGGACGCCGGCGTCGGCTGCAACCGTCACCCGTGCGGCAGACTGAAGCCCCATGAAGGTCCTGATCGCCGACGACGACCGCGCCATCCGCGAGTCGCTGGCCACCGCCTTGGAGCTCAACGGCTACGAGGTGACCGCATGCGCCGACGGGGTGCAGGCCCTCGCCGCCTTCCGGGAGAGCCGGCCCGACGTCCTGGTGCTCGACGTCATGATGCCCGGTGTGGACGGTCTCGGAGTGTGCCGGGTATTGCGCGCCGAGGGTGAGGGCATCCCGATCCTCATGCTGACGGCGCGGGTGGAGACCGCCGACCGGGTGGCGGGACTGGACGCCGGCGCCGACGACTACGTGCCCAAGCCGTACGACATCGACGAGGTCCTGGCCCGGCTGCGTGCCTTGTTACGCCGGGCAGAGAGCTCGACGAACGGCGACGACATCGCGGTGGCCGACCTGCGGTTGTCGCCCACAGCCCGCCGGGTTTGGCGCGCGGGGCGGGAGATCGAGCTGTCCAAGACCGAGTTTGACCTGCTCGAGCTTTTGATGGTCAACGCCGGCATCGTGCTGGAGCACCACACGATCTACGACCGGATCTGGGGTTACGACTTCGGTCCGGAATCCAAGAACCTCGCGGTGTACGTCGGCTACCTGCGGCGCAAGCTCGGGCCTCCGGAGATGATCCGTACCGTCCGCGGTGTCGGCTACACGCTGCGGGCGTCATGAGCCTGCGGACCCGGCTGGCCCTGTCGTTCGCCGCTATAGCGACGTTGGTAGCCGCGCTGATGGGCGTACTCGGGTACACCGCGACGAAGAACCAGCTGGAACGCGAAGTGGACCAGTCGCTGTTGTCCCAGCGCTTCCGCCCGGATCGGGATGGCGACGGCGATGGTCCGCAGGGGGCCGATGCGGGTGTGTTGCTTTCGGCCACCGGCACGGTTCTGCGTACCGAAGGCAGCGTGCAACTGCCCGTCACCGACGCGGACCGCGCGGCCGCTGCCTCCCAGGTGTCGGTCGTCGACGCTCGCACCCAGAACGTCAATGGGACGCCGTACCGCATCGTCACCGCCAGCCCGGGCGGCGCGCAGGGTGCAGTGATGCTGGGCCGGGACTGGTCGGAGAGCGCAAGCGTCCTGCGAAACCTGGCGCTCATCCTGACCGTGAGCGCAGCCGCATTGGCACTGCTGGCCGCCATCGCAGGCTGGGCGCTGGCCGCGCGGATCACCCGACGGCTGACGCGTCTGACGGACACTGCGGAACAAGTCAGCGCGACGGGTCAGTTGGACGTCGAAGTTCCCGGAGTGGGCAACGACGAGGTCGGACGGCTGGCCAGCGCCTTCAACGCGATGCTGGGCAGGCTGGCGCGTTCCCAGGAGCAGCAGCAGCGGTTGGTGCAAGACGCCGGGCACGAGTTGCGAACTCCCCTGACGTCGCTACGCACGAACATCAGCTTGTTGGAGCGCTTCGAGGAGCTTTCACCTGAGGTGCGCAGCCGCGTGCTGGCCGATTTGCGCGGGGAATCCCGGGAGCTCACCGGTCTGGTCAACGAGGTCCTGGCCCTGGCAGGTGGCGGCCCGGACGAGGAGGAGCTGGCCCCGCTGCGCCTTGCGGATCTGGCTGAGGCGATCGCCGTGCGAGCTCGTCGGCGGACGGGGCGTGAGGTCACGGTGACCGCTGACAATTCGGTCGTGCAGGGTCGTCGACAGGGCTTGGAGCGGGCGGTCTGGAACCTGGTCGACAACGCCGCCAAGTTCGACCCTTCCGGCGCGCCAATCGAGGTTCGTGTGCAGCGGAACACGATCGAGGTGCTCGACCGGGGTCCCGGCGTCCCCGCTGACGAAGCCGGGCAGATCTTCGACCGCTTCTATCGGCCGGTGGCCTCGCGCAGTCTGCCGGGCTCCGGACTCGGATTGAGCATCGTCAAGGATGTGGCCCAAGCGCACGGTGGACGCGCCTACGTGCAACCCCGGGAGGGTGGGGGCAGCGTCTTTGGCATCGCCTTGCCTGCCTGAGCCGAATGTCGGGGATCAGGGGTGGTTGGTCATAGCCGGAACCACACGTCGGCGGGGCAAGGGTGGCAGGGCTGCATTCACCGTCTAGGCGATCGATCACCGTTCCGAACGGTGAAGAACTGTTTCAAACGGTGAAACATGCGGGACGGCGGAGTTGACGCTCAGCGATCGAGCAGTGGTTGCCGGGGATCCCAACTGGTCCCGTCGCGGTCGTCCTTGCGCCGCCGGGCAATCGCGCTCAGCGCCTCCAGCACGACCCGGTTGCCCAGCAGGGCGGTGACGTCGGCATGGTCAAAAGGCGGGCTCACCTCGACCACGTCCATGCCCAACACCGGCAACTCGTAGCAGATCCGGCGGACGGCGTCGAGCAGTTGCCGGGCACTGAGCCCACCGGGTTCCGGCGTGCCGGTTCCGGGCGCATGTCCCGGATCGCAGACGTCGATGTCGACGCTCAGGAAGATCCCGTCGCATTCGTCCAGCGCGATGCCGAACGCCTCGGTCAGGCACTCGTCGAGACCCCGCGCGACGATCTCGGTCATCTCGAACGAGCGCATCCGCTGCTCGGCCATCCAGGCCAGGATGTCCGGCGGTGGCCAGTAGCCGCGCAGACCCACCTGCAGGAAGCGATCGCCGCGGGCAGCGCCGGACTCGATGAGCCGGCGCATCGGCTGACCGTGGCCGATCAGAGAGCCGAACTCGATGTTGCCAGTGTCGGCGTGGGCGTCGAAGTGGATGACGCTGACCCGTCCCCACTTGTCCCCGCCGCGGGCAACGCCGGTGACGTCCGGCCACGTCACAGTGTGATCGCCACCCAGGATCAACGGCATCGCGCCTGACCGAGCGACCTTCTCCACCGCGGCTTCCAGGTCCGCACAGGAACGGGCCGCGTCCCCCGAGAACATCTCCACGTCGCCCGCGTCCACGACGCGCAGATCCTGCAGTCCGTCCACGCGCAGCGCGAGGCTGGGCCGGGAACCGTCGTGGGCCAGGTAGCAGGTCTCCCGCAAGGCCTTCGGGCCGAACCGCGCGCCGGACCGGTAGGACGTCCCACCGTCGAACGGCGCGCCGAGGATCACGACGTCGGCATCCGCGTACGTGTCCGGCTCGTCGAGGTCGGCCTTGTCGACGCCGAGGAACGTGATGTCAGGACCGAACTGCGCTCCATACCTCATGGCTTCGAGCCTAGGGCGAAGGCATGGATCTCGGCCTGCGGGGAACTGATCATTGTGCTCCGCGTCGCCATGATCGCCTTCGGTTGCGCCCTTCTTGCCACCCCCGCTCATGCCGCGCCGCCCTGGCCCGGACCGGCGCTCAAGCCTGCGGCATCAACTCCCCGAGCCAACCACCGGATCGCGCGGCTCGTGCCCCGCCGCATCGACCACGGGGCCTTGGGCCGCAACGTTGCCGTGAGCGTGGTGGACACGGCCACCGGGCGGACGCTAGTGGCCCACCATGCCCACCGCGGCCTGGCAACCGCATCCAACACGAAACTCATCACCTCGTTGTTGGCCGTGCAGGCGCTGGGACCCGCAGCCCGGGTGCCCACCGTCGTGCGGCGCACAGGGCCGCACTCCATCGCGCTGGTCGGCGGCGGCGACAGCCTGCTGTCCAGCGGCAACGTCGCCGCGCTGGCTGCCCGCACAGCCAGAGCGCTGCACGTCCGCCGGGTCACGGTGCGGGTGGATGCCTCCTTGTATCGCTGGCGAGGGCCCGGTCGCGGTTGGGCGAGCTACGAGGTAGGCAGCAACATCGGCCGGGTCGAACCGTTGAACATGAACGACGCTCGCACCGGCGACGGCCCGGGATACGTGGGGCGCTACTTCACATCGCGTTTGCGTGCCCACGGGATCCGGGCCACGTTTGCCGGCCGCAAACCGAGCCCGAAGTCGAAAGCCATCGCACGGTTCCGCGGCCATACGGTCAAGCAGATCGTGCGCGCCGCGCTGCTGCCGTCGGACTCCGACGACGCCGAGGCGCTGGGCCGACTGGTGGCCACCCGGCTGGGTTACCCCGGCACTTACGACGGCTGGTGGCATGCGGCCCGGGACACCATCGACTCCCTCGGGATCGATCGCCGGGGGGTGCGGTTGTTCGACGCCTCCGGGCTATCCCAGCGCAACCGAGTGACCACCCGATTCGTCACCTCACTGCTAATGGCATCCATGCAGCCAGAGAACCCGCGGATGCATGTGATCCTTCGGGAACGGCGTTTGCCGACCGCGGGCTACACCGGGACCCTGACCACGTCGTTGGGGCGGTTCATCGGGGTGTCCTCATGTGCCCGCGGCCGGGTCTTCGCCAAGACCGGGACGATCGCGGGGGTGGTTGCCCTGTCCGGGTACGCCAAAGGCGCCGACCACCGCTGGAAGGTGTTCTCGATCCTGGTGAACAACCGGCCGGGGGTGAACGTGCTGCGGTCGCGGCAGGCGTTGGACCGGATCGCCTCGACTGTGACGGGGTGCTGGTAGCCGCGCGCCTCTCCGGTTGAGACACCTGAAGTGAACTTCCGTCGCCAACCACAAAGGTCCGCGCCACGCCGAGGGGATCCTGCAGCCGTCGGCGAGTCGCGTACCGATTCGGTTGGCAGCACGGCGAGACCAACCAGTTCGGTACAGGAGGCCTCCCCCACCATCAGTGGCAGGCCAATGTTGGCAGGCTTGACCCATGGAGCGTGAGATCACCGAACCTGTCGACCTGTGCCTGCCCGATGGACGGCTCAACCCCGACGCGGTGGGCTGGACCAGGACACCGCTGCACACCACGAACCTGCGGGGTTGGGGCCGGGCCAAGCGCTGGGAGTACTGGAACGTGCAGACCCCCGCGTGGACCCTAGGCTTGACCGTGAGCCACATCGACTACCTGGCGCTGCACCAGGTCTACTTCGCCGATTTCGCCACGGGCGAGGAGATCGATGACACCGCGATCGTCCCGCTCGCACGCGGTCCCCGCCTGGAGCCCCGCAGTGGCGCGCCCGCCCGGGCCCGAACCAAGAAGCTGTCCCTGGACCTGATCCCCAACACGGGCGGCGTGCGCCTGGTGGCGCGTTCCCCGCGCATCGAGGCCGACATCCAGGCCGCCCGGCCGGCCGGGCACGAGTCGATGGGCGTCGTCATCCCCTGGAGCGACAAGCGGTTCCAGTACACGGTGAAGGACAACACACTGCCGGCATCCGGGAGCCTGCGCGTCGACGGCGTCGAGCGTCCGGTCGACCAGGCGTGGGCGGTTCTGGACCACGGCCGCGGCAAGTGGCCCTACAACAACGTCTGGAACTGGGGTTCCGGATCCGGGGAATCGGACGGCCACGCCATCGGACTGCAGTTCGGCGGCAAGTGGACGGTCGGAACCGGGATGACCGAGAACGCGCTGTGCGTGGACGGGATCGTAACGAAGATTCATGACGAACTTGAGTGGGGCTACGGTGCCTGGCTGGAGCCGTGGACCGTGCGAGGCCCGCAGGTGGACATGGTGTTCACACCGGCCTTCGAGCGAGCTTCCAAGACCAACGTGCTGGCGATCGCTACCGAGACCCACCAGTGCTTCGGGGTGTGGAACGGGACGGTGCTCAACCACACAGTGGAGGGGGTGCGGGGATTCGCCGAAGAGGCGAGAATGCGCTGGT
>ERZ724513.1219-NODE-1219-length-13012-cov-4.776955_pt1 | contig 13012 bp, 10 predicted proteins | sample MGYA00376046_ERZ724513 | MGnify/ENA primary metagenome ERZ724513 (study PRJEB28724, sample SAMN07190883) | activated sludge metagenome | isolation source: activated sludge of sewage treatment plant in Hong Hong | place: Hong Kong | collected 2016-03-17 ... | reverse complement strand
GCGAACGGTTCTCGCGGCAGGCGCCCTGCCACCCCTTGTCAGCGAGCTGCAGCGCGTAGGAAAGAGTGGCGTTGGTGAGCGCCCAGGTGGAGGTGTTGGGGACCGCGCCGGGCATGTTCGCCACGCAGTAGAAGACCGAGTCGTGCACCATGAAGGTCGGGTCGGCGTGCGTGGTCGGCTTTGAATCCTCGAAGCAGCCGCCCTGGTCGATGGCCACGTCGACCAGCACCGAACCGGGCTTCATCTGCGCCACCAGCTCGTTGGTGACCAGCTTGGGGGCCTTGGCGCCGGGGATCAGCACTGTGCCGATCACCATGTCGGCGGCCAGCACTTGTTCGCGGATGCTGAGCCGGGACGACACAATCTGGTGCACCCGGTTGTCGTAGCGCCAGAAGGTGGTGCGCAGCTTGTCCAGATCGGTATCGAGGATGGTCACGTCCGCGCCCATCCCGAGTGCAACATTGGCAGCGTTCTGACCGGCCGTGCCACCACCGAGCACCACCACCTTGGCGTTGGCCACGCCGCCGACGCAGCCCATCAGCACCCCGCGTCCGCCCTGGGCCTTCATCATGGCGTGCGCGCCGACCTGGGGCGCGAGGCAGCCGGCCACCTCCGACATCGGGTAGAGCAGCGGCAACAGCCCGCTCGGCAACTGCACCGTCTCGTAGGCGATCGCGGTGGTGCCGGCGTCAAGCAGCGCGTCCGTGCCCGGACGGTCGGCAGCCAGGTGCAGGTAGGTGAACAGCAGCAGGTCGTCACGCAGGAAGTAGTACTCGCTCTCGATCGGCTCCTTGACCTTCAGTACCATCTCGCCGGCGGCCCAGGTAGTGGCTGCATCCGGCAGGATCTTCGCGCCCTGGGCCACATACTCCGCGTCGGTGATGGACGAACCGAGCCCCGCTCCCTGCTGGACGAAGACTTCGTGACCGTGGGCGGTCAACTCGGCCACCCCCACCGGGGTGATCGCCACCCGGTACTCGTGGTTCTTGACTTCGCTGGGAACGGCGATGCGCATCGGGGTCCTCTCTGGACTAGCCGGCCTGCTGACCGGCACAGGGCACAGTGTCCTACGTCGATGGCCCACTCGACTATGGCGGCGTGCCGGGAATCTGCGCGCACGTACTAGAATGAGGGCAAACGTGCTCCGGGGTCGGTGTAATTCCGAACCGGCGGTGATAGTCCGCGACCCGGTTCCGCCCAGCGGAATCGGTTGATCTGGTGGAATTCCAGGGCCGACGGTGAAAGTCCGGATGGGAGGCAGCACGCGTGTCGCGACGCGACCCTATTCAGGGTCGTCGGCGCGGCCCGTCCGCGCATCCCGAAAACCGCCCCGCAGCACCTGAACTGCGTGCGGAGGTCGGATGAAACGCGAGGTGCTAGCCCCGATCGGGCTGGGCGCACTGCTGCTCATCGGCTGGAAGCTGACCGCAGGCGGTGGCTCCGTGCTGCTGCCCACTCCCGGTGCGGTGGCCGCCCGATTGGTCACCGACCTGACCGATCCGCGGTACTGGGGCTACCTGCTGGTCACGCTCGCCGAGGCTTTCGGTGGTGCGCTGCTCGGGGCTGCGGTGGCCCTGCCGACGGCGATCGGCATCCACCGGTCGCGCTGGGCCGCGGCGGCCGTCCATCCTTTCCTTGGTGCCACCCAGGCCATCCCCGCGATCGCGCTCGCGCCGCTCCTGGTGCTCTGGCTCGACTACGGTCTGTTCTCGATCGTGGTGCTCTGCGCGCTGATCGTGTTCTTCCCGATCCTGATCGCCGCGGTCATCGGTCTGAAGCATGTGGACGCCGACGTGGTCGACGCCGGCCGGATCGACGGCGCCTCCAGTCTCGCGCTGCTGTACTTCGTTGAACTACCGATGGCGTTGCCAAGCATCCTTGGCGGGCTGCGCAATGGAGTGACCCTTGCGGTCACCGGCGCGATCGTCGGCGAGATGGTGATGGGCGGCAGCGGGCTCGGCCAGGTACTCACCATCCAGCGGGGGTCGGTCGATACCGCCGGCATGTTCGCCACGATCATCGTGCTCTGCGGCTTCGCGTCCAGCGCCTACGCCCTGATCCTGCTGTGGGAGCGCCGCTCCCGCATCGTCAACTCCCTGCAGAGAGCCTGAGGTCCATGCCCAGAAGAATCCTTGCCGGTCTGGTCGCGCTATTGGCGCTGAGCGCCTGTGCGCCAGCCACTCAGCAGAGCTCGGTTTCGGCCACCGCGGTGGCGACCGCGACCCCGACCATCGGGCTCACCTACATCCCGAACGTGCAGTTCAGCCCGTTCTACCTGGCGGATGCGGACGGTGATTTCGCGCGGGCCGGGCTGGCTCCGACCCTGCGGCACCACGGGGCGTCCGAGGGGTTGTTCACCGCCATCGCAGCTGGTCAGGAGCAGTTCGTGATCGCAGGTGGCGACGAGATGCTTCAGGCAAGGGCGCAGGGGCTGGACCTGATCGCTGTGGGGGCGTACTTCCACGAGTACCCGGCGGTGGTGATCGTCCCCGAGGCATCCGCGATCGGCTCGCTGGCCGACTTGAAGGGGCATTCGATCGGCATCCCGGGCAAGTACGGCGAGAACTGGTTCGCGCTGCTGGTGGCGCTGCGGACCGCCGGGCTGACCGAGGCCGACGTGGAGATCAAGGAGATCGGCTACACCCAGCAGGCCGCACTGTCCCAGGGCAAGGTGGACGCGATCGTCGGCTTCAGCAACAACGAAGCGGTGCAGTTCGCGCTCGGCGGGCTGGCGACGCGCAGCCTTGCGATCGCGGACGGGCAGGTGCCTCTGGTCAGCATCTGTCTGATCACCACCTCCGAGTACGCGAAAGCCAATCCGGACGTGGTTCGTCGGGTGGCAACCGCGATGCTGGGCGGGGTCAAGACCGCGGTGACCGATCCGGACCACGCGCTGGCGGCGTCAGCGAAGTTCGTGCCCGGCCTGTCGGCGTCCGCTGCCCAGGCGGCGGCGAAGGCCACATTGGTCGCAACCGCGAAGCTCTGGGTGGACGCGTCCGGTGAGGTCTCCGGGAAGTTGGATCCCGACCAATGGACGGCGATGGCCGCTTTCATGACCGATCACGGCTTGTTGACCGGCGATGCGGACGCCGCTGCCGCGATGAGCAACGAGTATTTGCCCAAGTAATCAGCGGGCTGCCAGCTCACCCGGTAGCCTGCTGGCGCATCGTGGCCGCCGCAGACAGGAGAACCGATGAACGAGCACTACGTGCCCGGGTGGGACGAGTACTTCCTCGGTATCGCCAGCGCGGTGGCCGCACGCGCGAAGTGCACGCGCCGTCGGGTGGGGGCGGTGCTGGTGCACGATCGCCGGATCATCGCCACCGGCTACAACGGTGCTGCGCCCGGGCGTCCGGATTGCCTTGAGGGGGCCTGCCCGCGCGGTCAGCTCGACTACGACCAGGTTCCCGGGCTGGGCGACTACGACCGTCCGGGGACGCCGGGTTTCTGCATCGCCATCCACGCCGAGGTGAACGCGCTGCTCTTCGCCACCCGCGATACCAAGGGTGCGACCGCCTACATCACCGACCCGCCGTGCCCCGGTTGCCGCAAGGCTCTGGCCGCAGCCGGCATCGTCCGCGCGGTCTGGCCAGATGGAGAGCACGACACCGACGGCTTGGTGAACTGGGACGCCTGAGCTTCGGCCTCACCTGCGCTTGGGTGGAGCTATCAGTACCAGCCGTGGCCGCGCTTGAAGGACCAGGCCTGGCAGGGGGTGCCGTAGCGCTCGTCGACGTAATTGAGGCCCCACCGGATCTGCGTGGCGGGATTCGTCCGCCAGTCGTCGCCGAACTCGGCCATGCGCTTGCCGGGCAGTGCCTGCGGAATGCCGTAGGCACTGGAGTACGGGTTGTCCGCGGTCACGATCCAGCGGCTCTCGCGCATGATGATGCTGTCGTAGCAGGCGAACTGGTCTTCGCCCCACTCGTACTTGTTCAGCATGATCTGCCGGGCGATCTCGCGCGGGTCGGTGGTGGCGGGTTCGTAGCCGAGTTCGGCCACCGTCTGGGCGTGGATCGCCTCGATCGTCGCGTTCTGGACGGCGATCGCAGTCGACTGCTTGTTCAGCAGGGCCTCGCGATAGATCGCCAACTCGGCCGGCTTCAAGGTCGTCGTGCGGGTGGCGGCTGGCGGATTGGCGGAGCCGGCGGAATCAGCGGAGGGAACCGCCAGAGCCTGGCTCGCGGTGAACGCGGGCAGCAGCCCGATCACTGCCGACAGCGCGGCCACTCCGTTGCGCAGCCGTCGGATGTTCACGCGCGGAGTCTTTCATAAGAGACCCTCTCAGGTAAAACTCAGCTTGTGTTTGGGGCTCAGCCAGCGTGCGCGTCGTTGGTCCTATGGTTGAGGCGTGCAACTGCGGGTGGTCGAAGGCGCGGACGTCGTCGGCGCGTTGGCCGATGCGTTGGCCGGTGGACCGCCGTTGGCACCGCTTCCCGAGGCGCGGCAACTACCCGCCCTCCAGATCGACGAGCCGGTCACCGAACCGGACGCCGGCGCGGTCGTCACCACCTCGGGCGCGACCGGAGCACCCAAGGCGGTGGTGCTGTCCCGGTCCGCGCTGCGCTTCTCCGCGGACGCCACCCACGCCCGGCTCGGCGGCGCCGGGGATTGGGTCTGCGCGTTACCCACCCGCCACGTCGCCGGGTTGATGACCGTGGTTCGCGCGGTCCGGGCCGGGACGGCGGTGCACTTCGCCCGTCCGGACCTCGCCGACCTGGAAACACCGCGAACCCGTACCTACATCTCCCTGGTCGCCGCCCAGCTCGACCGGGCACTCCACGAAGCCGAAACAGTCGCCAAGCTGGGGGCCTTCGCCGCCGTTCTGCTCGGCGGCAGCGCGCTTCCGTCCGGCCTGCGCGAACGCGCCAACGACGCCGGCGTGAAACTAGTGGCCACCTACGGCATGAGCGAGACCTGCGGCGGCTGCGTGTATGACGGCGTCCCGCTGGACGGCGTCCGGGTCGAACTCGAAGGCGAACGGATCAGCCTCGGCGGCCCGATGGCCTTTCTCGGCTACCGCGGCCGTCCCGAGCTCACCCGGACGGTGCTCAGCGGCGACCTGGTGCGCACCAGCGATCGGGGCATCTGGGCGGACGGACGCCTCCGCGTGCTCGGCCGCGCAGATGACGTGGTCATCTCGGGCGGGGAGAACGTCGACCTCGCCGCAGTCCAGCACGCCTGCGACGCCGAGTTCGGCACCGGAACGCTGGCGGTCCTGGCCATCCCGGACGCTCGGTGGGGCGCGAAGGTCGTCGCACTCAGCCGTGCCGACCTCGACCTTGGCCGCGTCCAAGCCATCCTGGAGCCGCGGCTGGGCAAGGCGGCGGCGCCAAAGGAATTGCGGCGAGTCGAGCACTTGGCGTACACATCCATAGGCAAGATCGATCGGACGGCACTCCAGCTGTCCTGGCGGGAGTTGGGTGAAGATGGCGACGTTGGCTGAATGGGTCGAGGGCGCCCGCCCCCGCACCCTGCCCGCGGCGCTCGCGCCAGTGCTCGCGGGTAGCGCGGTGGCCTGGTTCGAGGGTGGGTTCGACCCGCTGCTGGCGACGCTCGCACTGGTCGTCGCGCTGGCGCTGCAGGTCGGGGTCAACTACGCCAACGACTACTCCGACGGCATCCGCGGTACGGACGCGGTGCGGGTCGGCCCGATGCGCCTGGTCGGTTCCGGTGCGGCCAAGCCTGCGCACGTGAAGCTGGCGGCCTTCGCGTGCTTCGGCGTCGCGGCCGTGGCCGGCCTGACCGTCGTGGTGATCACCGGCCACTGGTGGCTGCTGGGTCTGGGTGCAGCGGCGATCCTGGCAGCCTGGTTCTACACCGGCGGCCGCAAGCCCTACGGCTACCTCGGTCTCGGCGAACTGTTCGTCTTCGTCTTCTTCGGCCTGGTGGCGGTCTCCGGCACCGTCTACATCCAGGTCGGGACGGTCTCCGCCTCGGCTTGGTGGACGGCGGTGGCGATCGGTGCGCTGGCCTGCGCGATCCTTGTGGCAAACAACCTGCGCGATCTGGACGGCGACCGTGCGGTCGGCAAGCGGACGCTCGCGACTCGTCTCGGCGACAGCGGCACCCGCTGGTTCTTCGTCGGGCTGGTCGCGCTGGCTGCGGTCGGCGTGTTTGGCGTGGCCGCGACCAGTTCGTGGTGGGCGCTGCTGGGCTGGCTGATGCTGCTGCTCCTGGCCGGCCCGATGCTGGAGGTCGTCCGTGGGGTGAGCGGCTACGGCCTGATCCACGTGCTGAAGCGGACGGGGCTGGCCGAGCTCGCCTGCGCCGCTGGGCTCTTCGTCGGCCTCCTGATCGCGCGCTGACCGATGGGACGCAACTCCGCGGTGGCGTTCGCGCTCCCGATGCGCAACCGGTTCCGCGGCCTTACCGTCCGCGAGGGCCTACTGGTGCACGGCCCGGCCGGGTGGGGGGAGTGGAGCCCGTTCGCCGAGTACGAGCGTCCGGAGATCGACAACTGGTGGCGGGCCACGCTTGAAGCGGCGAACCTCGGTTTCCCCGAGCCGGTGCGCGACCGGGTGCCGGTGAACGCGACCGTTCCTGCGGTCGACCCCGAGACGGCCTACGCGATCGTCGCCGGATCGGGTTGCGGCACGGCGAAGGTGAAAGTGGCCGAGCCCGGCCAGTCCGGCACCGAGGACGCCTCGCGGCTGGAGGCCGTGCGGGATGCCCTTGGCCCGTCCGGGCGACTGCGGATCGATGCCAACGGCGCTTGGGACGTGGACACCGCGCTCAGCCGATTGGCGGAGTTGGCCCAGTTCGGGCTCGAGTACGCCGAACAGCCCTGTGCCACGGTCGACGAACTGGCCGAGTTGCGCCGGCTGCTGGCCCGGCGCGGCTTCCAGGTGCCGATCGCGGCGGACGAGAGCATCCGCCGCAGCGGCGACCCGGAGCGGGTGGTCGCGTTCGAAGCCGCAGACATCGCGGTGTTGAAGGTGCAGCCGCTGGGCGGCGTCCGCGCGTGCCTGGAACTCGCTGAGCGGTTGGGCCTACCGGTGGTGGTCTCGTCGGCGCTGGAAAGCTCGGTGGGGCTCGCCGCCGGCGTTGCGCTGGCCGCCGCACTGCCGGAGTTGCCCTACGCGTGCGGACTGAACACCGCCACGATGTTCACCATGGATGTCACCGACCGCCCACTGGTCGCCGTCGATGGCGCGATTCCCGTGCGGACGGTCTCGCCCGATCGTCATCCCTGCGCGGCCCCAACCACCGCTGATCGTGGTCCCGGCGCGGCCCTTTCAGCCACCGCTGATCGTCATCTGGGCGTTGGCCGGGATCTCGGTTCGCAACCGGTGGTCGGGGGGGCACAGGACGTTCGTGCCGACGACTGGCGAGCCGGGCCGGAAGCGACGGCCCGCTGGCTGGCCCGGCTCGGCCCAATGGCTGAGGAACTGATCGAACCAGGGGAGCGCCGATGACCGACTCCGTCGCCTGCGCCAGCGCGGTGCTCGGGCAGTTGCTGGCCCAAGGTGTGACCGATCTGGTGCTCGCCCCCGGATCGCGGAGCGCGCCGCTCGCCCTGGTGGGGGACGCGGCCGCGCGCGCGGGCCGGTTGCGGCTGCACGTCCGGGTGGACGAGCGGTCGGCCGGGTTCCTTGCGCTCGGGCTCGCGAAGGCGTCCGGACGCTGCGTCCCGATCGTGACCACGTCCGGCACCGCAGTAGGGAACCTGCTGCCGGCGGTGATGGAGGCACACCATTCCGGGGTGCCGCTGCTGGTGGTATCCGCCGACCGGCCCGCCGCGCTGGTCGGTTTCGGCGCCAACCAGACCACCGAGCAGAGCCAACTTTTCGATGGGTTCCTCCGCTACCGCGCCCGGGTCAGCTCGGCCGCTTCGGCCGTTTCCTGGCCCGCGCAGGCTGCGCGTGCAGTGCTGGCCGCAACCGGCGCGCTCTCCCGGTTCCCCGGCCCGGCCCAGTTGAACGTCGAGCTCGGTCAGCCGCTGGTCTCGGATGCGGTCGAGGCGCCGGCCGAGTTCAGACCGGTACTCACCCCAGACCAGCCGGACGCAGTGGTGCATCCGCTCCCTGGGAACCCGCGCACCCTGGTGGTCTGTGGCGATGCGCCGGTATCAATCGGACGCGTGGCCGTCGAGCTGGCCGAGGCTGCCGGCCTGCCCTTGCTGGCCGAACCGTCGAGCAACGCGCGCACCGGTGCGAACGCGCTCGGGCACGGCCGAATCCTGCTCGCGGGCCCGCTGGCCGAACAGATCGAGCGGGTGATCGTCTTCGGGCGGCCCAACCTGTCGCGTCCGGTGACCGCACTGCTTTCCCGTGCCGACATCGAGGTGATCGTACTCAGCGCGTCCCCGGACTTCGTCGACCCGGGCTGGCGGGCGAGCGTGGTCGCCGGCGCGGTCAGCGTCGCACCCGGCCCGCCGGATTGGCTGGCTGCCTGGCAGGACGCCGATTCTCGGCTGCGTCCGGTTGCGCTGGGAGATCCCGGCCTGCGCCGGGATGACGGTGGGTTGGGGTTGCGCCGGGATGACGGTGGGTTGGGGTTGCGCCGGGATGACGGTGGGTTGGGGTTGCGCCGGGATGACGGTGAGCCAACGGCACTGCTCGCCGGGCCGCAGGTCGCGGCGCTGGTGGTCGCGTCCGTGCCGGCGGATCAGGTGTTGTGCCTGGGGAACTCCAATCCGATCCGGGACGCTGATCTCGCGCCGGTGCGTCCGGACTCCCCGCCGGTCTTCGCGAACCGCGGCCTGTCCGGCATCGACGGCACCCTGGCCACCGCCATCGGGGTCGCGCTTGGCTCGGGACGGCCGACCACGCTGCTGTGCGGCGACCTGTCCTTCGTCCACGACGTCGGTGCGCTGGCGATCGGACCGGGGGAGCCGCGTCCGGAACTGCGCATCGTGGTGGCCGATGACGCCGGCGGCAGCATCTTCGCGACCCTTGAATACGGCGGCGAACAGTTCGCCGACTCGTTCGAACGGGTCTTCGCTACCCCCACCGGCCTCGACCTGGTCGCTCTGACCAGGGGCTTCGGGATACCGTGCGTCCGCATCAGCACCGCGGACGAACTCGCGTCCGCCCTCGACGAACCGGTCCGCGGACTGGAAGTGCTGGTGGTCGACGTCGATCGCAGCGGACGCCGCGAGCCGGCCCCAGCCTAGGCTCGAGGGCGCCCGCCGTCCGACTTCGCTCCCGAATGGGACTCGCGCTCCCGAACTATCGGGAGCAAGGGTCCCGTTCGGGAGCGAAGTTGCCGAAGTTGGCGGACGCGGGCACCGCGCCAGCCGTCACCCGAACAACCCAAGGCAGAATGTCAGGACATTGTGTTGACTTCTGCTGTTAGCAGGGATTGAATGGGTGTCACCGACTGGTAGCGGCACACCGTGCCTCGAAGAAGAGGTTCAAATGACTGATACGAACACCCCACTTGGCCTGATGACTCAGCGCGGCCCGACCGTGCTCTGGAACGACTCGGCCACCTACACCGAGCTTTCCACGGCCATCTCGTGGGGCGCGGTCGGCGCCACCTGCAATCCGGTGATCGCGCTCGCCGCGATCCGCGCCGACCTGCCGCGCTGGACCGCCCGAATCAAGGAACTCGCCGCCGAGATGCCGGACGCGACCGAGTCGCAGATCGGCTGGAAGGTCGTCGAGGAGGTATCCCTCGATGCCGCCAAGCTGCTGGAGCCGGCCTTCGAAAAGTACCAGGGCTACAACGGCCGGCTGTCGATGCAGACCGACCCGCGCCTGGCTCGCAGCGCCAAGGCGCTGGCTGACCAGGCCGAGTACTTCTCGAACCTCGCGCCGAACATCATCGTGAAGATCCCGGCGACCAAGACCGGCGTCGAGGCCATCGAGGACGCTACCCGCCGCGGGGTCAACATCAACGTCACCGTCTCCTTCACCGTCGCCCAGGCGGTAGCCGCCGGCGAGGCCATCGAGCGCGGACTGAAGGCCCGCGAGGCCGCGGGGGAGGACGTGTCCAAGATGGGCCCGGTGGTCACGATCATGGTCGGCCGCCTCGACGACTGGCTGAAGCAGGTCTACGCCAAGGACGGCCTGGTCTTCGACCCGGGCTACCTGGAGTGGGCCGGTGTCGCCGCGGTGAAGAAGGCCTACGCCGAGTTCAAGCAGCGCGGCCTGCGCGCCCGCGTCCTGGTCGCGGCCTACCGCAACGCCCTGCAGTGGACCGAGCTGGTCGGTGGCGACCTGGTGCTCTCGCCCCCGTTCGCCTGGCAGCAACGCTTCCAGGCCAGCGGCATCGACCCGGAGGAGCGGATCGACACCCCCGTCGATCCGAAGATCATCGAGGCGCTCTACACCATGCCCGAGTTCCGCAAGGCCTACGACGTGGACGGCATGACGCCCGACGAGTTCGAGGCATTCGGCGCCACCCGCAAGACGCTGCGCCAGTTCCTCGGCGCCGACGAAGAACTCGACCAGATCGTGCGTGACATCCTGATCCCTGCAGCCTGATTCCCCTCGCGCCGCCGGCGTCGGGCCACCCTTTCCCCACGCCGGCGGTGCACCGACTCGAACACCAATGACCCGGAGCCAAAGATGACCCAGACCGTTCGGCTAACCGTCGCCCAGGCGGTGGTGAAGTTCCTTGCCAACCAGTACACCGAGCGGGACGGGGAGGAGCAGAAGCTCTTCGCCGGCTGCTTCGGCATCTTCGGCCACGGCAATGTCGCCGGCGTCGGCCAAGCACTGCTGCAGGCTGAGCTCCAGCAACTGGACGGCAACCCGGACGCGCCCGACCTGCCTTACGTGCTGGTGCGCAACGAGCAGGGCGCCGTCCACGCCGCTGCGGCCTACGCCAAGACCAAGAACCGGCTGCAGACCTGGGCGGTCACCTCGTCCATCGGCCCCGGCGCCACCAACATGGTTACCGGCGCGGCGCTGGCCACCACCAACCGGCTTCCGGTGCTGCTGCTCCCGTCCGACATCTTCGCGACCCGCTACCCCGACCCGGTGCTGCAGCAACTGGAGGACCCGCGCACCCTCGACATCTCGGTCAACGACGCCTTCAAGCCGGTCTCGCGCTACTGGGATCGGATCAACCGTCCCGAGCAGCTGATCGGTTCCCTGCTGGCGGCGATGCGGGTTTTGACCGACCCCGCCGAGACTGGCGCGGCGACCCTTTGCCTGCCGCAGGACGTGCAGGCTGAGGCTTTCGACTTCCCGGTGGAGCTGTTCGGCAAGCGGGTCTGGCACGTCGCGCGTCCGGTGCCCGAACCAGCCGCGCTGGCCCGTGCGGTCGCGGCGATCAAGGCGGCGAAGCGTCCGCTCGTGGTCGCTGGCGGCGGCGTGATCTACTCCGGCGGCTCGGACGCCCTGCGTGCATTCGCGGACGCGACCGGCATCCCGGTCTCCGACACCCAAGCCGGCAAGGGCGCAATCAACTTCGACCACCGGATGGCGGTCGGCGGCGTCGGCTCCACCGGCGGCAGCGCGGCCAACACGCTGGCCCGCGAGGCCGACCTGGTGATCGGTATCGGCACTCGTTACTCCGACTTCACGACCGCGTCCCACACGATCTTCGCCGACCCGAACGTGAAGTTCGTCAACGTGAACGTGCTGGCCTTCGACGCAGCCAAGCATGCCGCGACCATGGTGGTGGCGGACGCGAAGTCGGCGCTCGAGGCGCTCACCGCAGAACTCTCCGGCTGGTCCACCGATGCCGCCTACCAGGCGCGCGCCGAGCAGCTGGACGCCGAATGGCAGGCCGTCGTCGACGAGTGCTACCACCGCGACAACCAGCCGCTGCCCGCGCAGACCGAGGTCTTCGGCGCGCTGAACGAGCTGATGGGCGAGAAGGACGTCGTGATCAACGCGGCCGGCTCGATGCCCGGTGACCTGCAGGCCCTGTGGCGTGCCCGCACCCCCGAGCAATACCACCTGGAGTACGCGTACTCCTGCATGGGCTATGAGATTCCCGCCGCCCTCGGGGTGAAGCTCGCGGTCGGTGACGAGCACGAAGTGGTCGCGATCGTGGGTGACGGCACCTACCAGATGCTGCCGATGGAGATCGCCACCATGGCGCAGGAGGGCATCAAGGTGATCCTGGTGCTGCTGCAGAACCACGGGTTCGCGTCCATCGGTGCGTTGAGCGAGTCGCGCGGTTCGCAGCGGTTCGGCACCAAGTACAAGACCCGCTCGACGTCGGGCCGACTGGACGGGGCGGATGTCCCCTTCGACCTGGCCGCCAACGCCGCCAGCTGGGGCGCCGACGTGATCCGCTGCAACGGGATCGCCGAGTTCCGCGAGAACTACCCCAAGGCCGTGGCGAACGACCGCACGACCGTCCTCTACATCGAGACCAACCTGTACGGGCCGAATCCGCCCGGAACCGCTTGGTGGGACGTGCCGGTATCACAGGTCTCCGAGTTGGCGAGCACCCAGCAGGCCTACGGCGAGTACATCGCCGAGAAGTCTTCGCAGCGCCATTATCTGTAGGTGAATGCTCCCTCGAACCTCTGGGCCAGCCTGCCGCTTTGGGGCTGGCTGGCCCTGGCGCTGTGTGCGCTGCTGATCGGCTTCGCCAAGACCGCGATCGGCGGCGTGGCGATGCTGGCAGTGGTGCTGGCGGCGATCGTCCTGCCGGCCAAGGACTCAACCGGCGTGGTGCTGGTGATGCTGCTGGTCGGCGACTTGGTGGCGGTCTGGGCCTACCGGCACAACGTCGACTGGAAGTTGATCGGACGCCTCGTGCTGCCCGTGCTGGTGGGCATCGCGCTGGGGGCGTGGTTTCTGAACTGGGTGGACGGACCAACGCTGAAGCGGACCATCGGCGTGATCCTGCTGCTCCTGCTGGTGCTGGGCCTGTTTCGAAATCGGCTGGCGGTGCACCACCCTGCGGTCGGGGCGGCGTACGGCGGGCTGGCCGGCTTCACCACGATGGTGGCCAACGCCGGCGGGCCGCCGATGAACCTGTACCTCCTGGCCGCCAAGTACGACAAGTGGCGCTTCCTCGGCACCACCGCCTGGTTCTTCTTCGCGGTGAACCTGACCAAGCTGCCGGTCTCGATCAGCCAGTCGATCGTGCGTCCGGA